>Ga0163150_10000443_pt1 | contig 77774 bp, 71 predicted proteins | sample OliLakLV19P2IB_FD_148628 | JGI IMG/M metagenome (GOLD analysis project Ga0163150, IMG submission 148628) | Freshwater microbial mat bacterial communities from Lake Vanda, McMurdo Dry Valleys, Antarctica - Oligotrophic Lake LV.19.P2.IB | ecosystem: Environmental > Aquatic > Freshwater > Lake >... | reverse complement strand
GAAAGCCGCCGCGTCTTCTCAAGGTTCGAGAAGACGGCCAAAAACTTCGGCGGAATGATTACGCTCGCCTTCATTCGACAATACCTACAATACGAACTCGTTTGAGACTTTTGGGACAAAGCCTAGTTTCCCCCGCTGTTCTTGCCCTTTGAGGCTATTTGCGAGGCTTAGCCTGATAACTTTATGCTGCGCGGATCGCGAGTTTCCGCTGCGGCCGAGGTTGGCTTGGTGGAACCTTCCCTCAGCTTGTAAGTGTTGCAAGTGCTTTGCCTTGCTGCGCTTGCAACTTCGCGCATTGGGCTTGCAACTTCGCGCATTGGGCTTGCAACTCAGCGCGTTTTTGGACGTGATTGCCCGCAAGGGTGACGGTTAGGCAAATCTTGCCGCCGTCTCGATTATTTTTGCTGGCAAGTACTTCCGCTCGCAAACCCTCGGCATTAAATTCGCGTAGTGGTAACCTTCGGGAACGGAGAGTGGCTGCGCTTCGCCAAGGGGGCGGAAAGCGGACGCTCGTAAAGGAGTTCGAAACGGGAGGCTCTGATGCTGAGTCCAGCACTACTGTTTGTGGCCTGTGTCGGTTTTGTAGTTTATTGCACGCTCGATATCGTTCGCTCGCAACCCGGCAGCACGCACAAGAGCTAGGAATTTTGCTCGTCGCTTTTGATTGAGTTGCCCTCACGGCATCTGACTAATCCTGCGCCTGCGCTTACTTCCCCACCAGAGCAATAGGCACTTTTTCGCTAACTGCATCCGATGATTGCCGCATCGATTGAGTCTGCGAAGTCTCATCCAGACGCTGCAAAATCACCTGTGTTTCGAGCCTGGAATCCACGCCGTTCCCGCGATAGGTGCCGCTTGTTGGTGCCGCGTCGGCAGGGTCACGCGAGGTGGCGACCGCCACATGTCGATCCGAAACGGCCAGGCCAATTGTCGGATCAAAGCCCCGCCAACCGGCTCCGGGTAGATAGACCTCCGACCAGGCATGCAAATGCCTTTCCTCACGTTGGTCGCTGTAGCCATAGCCACTCACAAACCGCGCGGGGAGCCCCGCGAGTCGGCACACTTCGTTGAAGAGAATGGCTTGATCGCGGCAGGCACCGCGGCGCTCCCGCCAAGTTGTTTCGGGATCGAACGCTGCCCCCTCTGGCCGCACAACGGTTTCGCACTCGCGATAGATACGCCCCGTTAATTGAGTAAGAAAGGTGAGCGTCTCGCCACCGGATTCCAGCAATGTCTCGGACGCTAATTGGCGCAACGAGTCCGAATCGGTGGAAGGTTCGGCGTAGTAATTCCACAAGGGATTGAATTTTTCACAATGACGCAAAGGCAAATTGACGGCCTCGGGGGCCAGCAAAAAGCTGAACGGATTGTGCAGAAGTGTTTCCACAACGCATTCGGTGGTAACGGTCAGTTTCGCCGTAAAGCCTTTGAACCAACAGCGCGTCACGTCGTTACCATGCAGGTCCGTGTATTGCGTGATACCGGCCGGTTCGGGCTGAACGCGCAGGCGAAAATTTTCCAAGCGATGGAACCAATCGTCCCGAGGTCGCAGACGAATTGTCAGAGGTTCGCAGTAAACGGCTTTGTCGTAGTGATAGGTGGTAATGTGCCGAATTTGGAGCAACACGCTAATGTTCCTCAATGAGTAGAGTGGCAGAGATTATTTCTGTGATTGAAGCTGCAAACCGTGATCAAGGGATTGGAACTGATGCTGGCCGTTACCGTTACTGTTCGACTCAATCGGCCGCATGGCAAAAAAAGTATCATAAACCGCGTCACTGAGGTGATTGAGCCGTGACTGTAAATCGTCGACGAACTCGTGCAAGCCGCGGGCAATGATCTCGGAGGCACGGGCGTAGGCCAAACTCGCGTGCAAGTGCCCAAGCTGTTGCTCGGCGGGATTGCTAAATCCGCCCAAAGCCGCGCCGGAAATGGCGTGCAATGACTCGTTCGCCTTAGTCAGGCAATACAACACCGCCCTGGGGAATTGCCGGTCCAGAATCAAGAAATCGACGACTCGGTCAGGGCGCATTTGTCCATGACGCTGTCGATACATTTCAAACGCGCTGGCCGAACGCAACAGGGCGGTCCAGTGGAGGTCGTCGTAAGTTGTGCCCACGTCCTCGGGGCTGGGGAGGAGCATGAGGTATTTCACATCGAGAATCCGCGAGGTTTTGTCAGCCCGCTCGATCAAGTGAGCCAGCCGACTCAGATGCCAACCCTCGCCGTGTGTCATCGTGGCGTCGGTGACGCCGACAAAGTGCTGACCTGTATAACGAATCTGTTCGTAAAAATCGACGAGATGCTCGAGGCTTTGACTCTTGCCATGCGTTTCTTGCACCATCAAGTAGAAGCGATTGATGTGCTCCCACATTTCCGAAGAAATGATCTCGCGGATGCTGCGGGCATTTTCCCGGGCAGCGTACAGGCAGGAAATGATCGAATTATGATTCTCGTGATCACCGGTCAAAAAATGCAACACATTTTGCCGGGTCGGGTCGGAATAACTTTCCTGAAACTTGTCGTAGTCACCGGTGGTGAGCACCAAAGGCAACCACTGCTCGCGAGCATTGCCTGGCAGATCAAGAATCAGGTTGAGATTAACCGAAATAAAGCGTGCCACATTCTCGGCTCGTTCGACATAGCGACTCATCCAGTAGAGCGATTCGGCAACACGGCTGAGCATGTGTTATTCTCCGTCCAAGACCCAGGTGTCTTTACTGCCGCCGCCTTGGGAGGAGTTCACGACGAGCGAACCTTTGGTGAGCGCGACGCGGGTTAGCCCGCCGGGCATGACGTAGATATCACGGCCGTAAATAATGTAAGGTCGCAAATCCACATGGCGGCCTTCGAGGCCATTTTCAGTGAGAATGGGCACGCGCGAAAGTTCCAGAGTCGGCTGGGCGATGTAATTCCGGGGATTGGCTTTGATGAGGTCCGCGAATTGGGCGCGCTTTTCCGCGGTCGATTGCGTGCCGATCAACATTCCATAGCCCCCTGATTCATTGGCGGGCTTGACGACTAATTTGTCGAGATTGGCCAAAACGTAATCCCGTTGCTTTTGCTCCCAACAAAGATAAGTGGGAACATTTGGCAGAATGGGTTCTTCCTTCAGGTAGTATCGAATTATGTCGGGGACGTAAGCGTAGACGACCTTATCATCCGCGATGCCCGTTCCGGGCGCGTTGGCGAGGGCAATGTTTCCGTTGCGGTAGACATTAAACAACCCCGGCACGCCCAACATGGAATCCTTGCGAAACGCCTTGGGATCCAAGAAATCGTCATCCACGCGGCGATAGAGCACGTCGATCCGCTCGAAGCCATAAATGGTTCGCATGAACACGAAGCCATTGTCCACAACCAAATCGCGGCCTTCGACCAAACGCACGCCCATCTGCTGGGCCAAATAGGAATGTTCAAAATACGCCGAGTTGTAAATACCAGGGGAGAGAACAGCCACCTTCGGCTGATTCGACTGGCCTTCCATCAAATACTGGAGCGAATCCAACAATTTGCTACAGTAATCGACCACCGGCCTCACGCGCAATTGCTCGAACAATTGGGGAAAGGTTTGCTTCATCAATTGGCGATTCTGCAAAACATAAGACACGCCGGACGGGCAGCGCAGATTGTCTTCCAGAACGTAAAGCTGGCCAGCGCCGTCACGCACCAGATCGGTACCCGTGATATGGCACCAAATCTTTTTGGGTGGATTGAGTCCCACGCATTGCTGGCGGAACGAGGGGGCTGACAAAATGACATGATCGGGAATAATGCGGTCTTTAAGAATCTGCTGGCGATGATAAATGTCGTCGATGAACATATTCAGCGCTAAAATGCGCTGCTTGAGCCCCCGATCAAGCCACTGCCATTCCTTGCCCGACATGATTCTGGGCACAATGTCGAAGGGAATAGTACGTTCGGTACCGCGTTCGTCACCGTAAACATTGAATGTGATTCCGAGCCGGACCATCGCCCGGTCGGCGGCTTGTTGGCGGAGGCGGAGTTCCGTGACCGACATTTGCTGCAAATGGTCGCAGAGCGTGACCGCCTGTTCGCGCGGGTCGCCCCCCTCAGCAAACATTTCGTCATAGAAGCCGTCGTGAGCGTACTTAGGCGGGGTGTCTTGAGTAGCCACCGGTCTCGATTCCAGGATTTGGGAAGCAACAGACATCGAGTTGGAGCATAATAAGCGGGAAGGAGGAGGGAGCGCACTTCGAGCGCATCGCCTAATTCCTCGGGTGCAAATCGCGCGCCAGCATCCGTCACCTCGAATTAAGTTTCAAACAGTTAAGGACTTAGATTGTAGCAACTTCCGCAAGACTCGCAAAAGTGCCCGTTTCCCTTGCAGTTCACCGCACGACTTTCTTGCATAGCAGACTTTCATCAACATGGCACACCCCGCACAACTCCCCGTAAAAGAATTGGTTGCCGATTGCGAATTCCGTCGCACTCGCCGGTCGGGACCGGGGGGTCAGCATCGCAATAAAGTAGAAACCGCCGTGGTGGTCGAGCACGTCCCGACCGGCGTGCGAGCTGAAGCCAACGAGCGCCGGAGTCAAGAACAGAACCGCCAAGCGGCGATTCACCGCTTGCGTGTGAAATTAGCGATTGAGTTGCGCTGCCCCGCTGAGGCTACCAATAGCCCACTTTGGGAATCGCGCACTGCCGGTGGCAAACTGTCTGTTAATGCAGAGCACGACGAATTCCCCGCCCACTTGGCCGAGGCACTGGATGCGATCGCTCAGCTCGATTTCGATTTGGCAGCCGCGGCAACCAAACTTGGCGTGAGTAGTTCGCAATTGGTGAAATTCTTGAAAATCGAGCCTGCGGCACTGGCCTCCGTCAATCTCGCACGCCTTGAACGAGGCCTGTCCCCCTATCGCTGAAAGGCCTCTGGATAAGACTTGTATCAATCCCACACGTACCGTTCGTCAATCGCAACGCCGTACTTTTCGCAAATACTGCGATATTCGTCTTGAAAAGAAATACTGCGATGGTGCTCGCGCTGCGTCGCGATGTAGCCGCGGAGATCGGCAAGTTGCGATTGGCCTATTGAAAACGCGCCTTAGCCATTCTGCCAGGAGAAGTCGGCAAACTGTTCGCCCTTCGTCTTGATCCACTTTGAGGAGTCTTGCTTCAATTCTTGCACGAGCTTGCTCACGGTCACCATCCGCGATAACGAACACGCGATGTGAATGTGATCGTCCGCGCCACCGATACCATGTGAAGGACAATAAGTGTCTTGCAGGCCGTTACAAGATACTTGAAGAGCTCTTGTTCAATCGAAGCGTCGATCCACGGCCGACGATCCTTGGTGCTGAAAACAATATGTAGCAGAATGTCCGACAACGATTGAGCCATCAATGCCCCCTCGGAAATACTTTCGGCCTAAAAAGCCAAACTCGATAGGAAAGCCGCACCACGGTTTCAGGCCTGCAGGGTCACGCCGATGCCAACACTTAGGCCTGAAAGGCCGCGCTATGATAGCCCGGGACAAAGTCCCGGGAAAGCACCAGAGAAAAATGTTAGCCCTGCAAGGGCGCGCTTTGCGGTTGCGCGTCCGGGGATAAGCGCGCCCTTGCAGGGCTAGCGCGGTATGGTGGACCGGTTTCCCAGGACTTCGTCCTGGGCTTTCGCAGCGCGCCCCTGCGGGGCTTAACGCCGCCGCCACCCCAGCAGTCCGACGCTAGCCAACGCTCCTAACAGCACTGTACTCGGCTCAGGGATCACGCTTGCGACGCGAAAACCAATGATGCCGCTCCCGCTCGACGGGTCGAAGGCGCTCCGGTTCGCAGCGAGCAAGAAGTCGGAGTTGAAGCTCCAGTTGCCGCCGCGAACCCCGCGAGCAGACGAACTTGGACCGTTCAGCAAATCAAAATCGGTCTCTTCCAATTCAAAGACATTGCCCCCCTGACCCATCGTGCCGTAAGGACTCAGTCCACCGGCGAGCGTAATGTCCGCCGGTCCGGTGGCGAAGGATTGACCATACACGGCCGTTCCTGCTGTCGTACCACTAGCGACTTCCGTGGGAACACTGTTGCTACCCGTGGGGTAGTCATAGTAGACGCCGCCGTTCGGATCGAAGTAGGCGGCCTTGTACCATTCATCCACACTGGGAAGAAAGTACTTTGCCAGACTATTGCGGTAGAGGTTGTTCGGGTTGTAACCCGCGTCGGCTGGGTTCCAGAGGAGAATGTTGGCGTTCACGGCGTAACCAACATCCCCTGGCTGCAGGGCGAATTTGTAAACCGGCGTGCTGCCGCTAGAAATGTTGAGCCAATTTATAAACCGCGCCGCCCCGTTCCAGCTTACGCCCGTGGCCGGCTTGTCGGCACCTCGGAGAGTTTTCGTGATGCCGAGACTTCCCAAGGTATTCGCCTTCTCGATCATCTGCTCGGAGATTTCGTACTTGCCCATGCGATAGGAGTAGGTCACTGAGCCGACGGGGTTGGGAGCGCCAGTTGTATCGGCGGCGTTGCCGGGATTGCGGATTGAAACAAAGTCAATATCAAAGGTGTTGAGTCCGCTGCCGAAGATGTCGGCTGCAGAGCGGTCGGCAGCGTTGGGGAAAGTTAGTACGGTGAGAAGCAGCGCGCAGAATCGAATCAACTTCATCAGTCGTCCTTTTCAAAGTGGTCAGGGGGTAATTCCGTGGCGTAGGCTTCCAGCCTGCGAAGAAGACAGGCAGGATGCCTATCCCACTTGCAAACAAATAATGCCCACCGAGGCCAATGCCTCGTGGACCCTTATGAATTGCAGAATACTCGTTAGCGGATCTCGAATTTGTCGTTTGGACGACAGCATCTATTTTATCACGGGGATTGGCTTGCCTAATTTTTATATTGGATTTTTTTGAGGTGGCGGTCGGGTGTTTTAGCCCGCTAGGTTGTTGGCGTAGCTACCCACGAGCAATAACAGCCGGCTGACGCCGACCGCTCGCCTAGTTTTCTCCCGCGTAGTCAGCGCCGGCTCGCTGCCGTACAATGCCGACTCCCGCCAGCACACTATCGCGCGAGAATCTATGACCATCATACTTTTCGACATCGACGGCACTCTCATAAGCACGGGTGGAGCGGGTAAGGTTGCCTTTGCTGAAACCTTTCACCAGTTGTTCGGCGTTTGCGAAATCTCGAGCAATGTCGGTTTTGCCGGGCGGAGCGATCGAGCGATTGCCGAGGAGTTGATGCGGGTCCACGACATCGAAATCACGCCCGAAAATTGGCAACGCTTTACCACAGCCTTTCTCCCAAGGTTAAAGCAAGTCTTGCCGCGCTCGACCGGCGAGATTTTGCCTGGCGTGTTACCGCTGCTCGACGAGTTGGCTGACATGGAAAATGTGGCGATTGGTCTGCTCACTGGCAATATCGCCGCCGGTGCCAAGGCCAAGCTTTTGCATTATCAACTCTTTGATCGCTTTCAGTTCGGTGGGTATGGCGATGATTGGACTGATCGCTGCGACATTGCCGTTGCTGCGCTGAATGCCGCCAAGCTACATCTTAACGGCGCAGGCCAAGGTGGCGATAAAGTGATTGTGATCGGTGATACCCCCGCTGATGTGCGGTGCGCCCGGGCCATCAATGCTTACGCGGTGGCCGTTGCGACGGGGGGTGCCACGATGGAGCAACTCTCTGATGCCAAGCCTGATTTGCTCGTTGCCGATTTGACTGATGATCGGGAATTATTACTCCAAGTTGATTCGGCTATCGCAAATTAGCTGCTGTGGATGAACAAAAAAGCAACCGCCGCGAATGGAGCTTTGTCGAACGGCACGGGTTGTTGCTCGTCGGTATCTCGCCGGTCATCGCCAACCTCGTCGGCAGCATCTTCAATATTCTCTATAACCAGCAACAGATTTGGCCGATCCTGTCGGAAACAGAACGGGCGCGGTTTGATCAATGCTGGCTAGTTTACAACGCGGTTGTGTATCCGTTAGCCGTGGCCTGCTGGGTCGCGCCACTCGTCTGGTTACGCCCTGTTCACCGAAATCTGTTGCAGGGATTTGAGGTCGACTCCGCGAAACTTGTGACGGCGCAACGCAGCGTCATCAACCTCCCGTGGTGGATTCTGACAGTCGCCGGCATCAGCTGGCTCACCTGCATTCCTGTGTTTCCTTTCGCCCTCGCCACTGTGCCGGGTGAGCTCAAGCCTGAAGTCGTTTGGCATTTGGTCGCGTCATTCGTCACGGCCTCGCTCATAGCCGTGAACCACAGTTTCTTCGCCGTGGAGCTGTTGAGCCAACGTGTGCTCTACCCCGTTTTCTTTCGCAAAAGCAGTCCCGCCAACGTGCCTGGTGCTTTTCCGCTCAACATCATCGCTCACGGCATGATGTTTGCCATCTCGGCGGTGGTAAGTCCCGTGGTTTCTTTGGTGTTGTTGTTGCTAGTGCCTCAAGAGGCCCCATTTTTCGTGATCGTAGTGGGAGCAGTCGCGATTTTGTTCGCGCTGACGACCGCTTGGATGCTCGGTCAACTTGTGGTGGGTCCGGTGAGACAACTCAAGGAAACCGCCATCAAAGTTGGCGAAGGCAATTTCGATGTCCGGGTGAACCTTCTCCGCGCTGATGAATTCGGTCCGCTCATCGAGCGATTCAACCTCATGGTCGAAGGCCTGCGCGAACGTGAACGTCTGCAAGAAACCTTTGGTCGCCATGTGGGAGAAGTCGCCGCCCGGCAAATCCTTGCCCAAGGTGATGGGCTTGTCGGCAGTGAGCAATCGATTACCGTGATGTTCGTCGACGTGCGGAACTTCACGGAACATTCCGCTAACCACACACCGCAAGAAGTGGTGGCGGCACTGAATATTTTCTTTCGCGGTGCCGTGGAAACGGTGGAAACCCACGGCGGGATGGTCAATAAATTCCTCGGCGATGGGTTCATGGCCCTGTTCGGTATCGGCCCGCAGCAAATCGACCACGCGCGCCAAGCCGTAACCGCCGCGCAACAGCTTTTCTGCTGTCTGGCGGACGTGAGTGCGGAACTTGAAAAAGCTGGCTGGCCGGGGCTGAGGATTGGGGTCGGCATCAACTCCGGCCCGGCGATTGTCGGCAGCATCGGCTCGCCCATGCGGCAGGAATACACGGCCATCGGCGACACGGTAAACGTCGCCTCGCGGGTTGAGACTTTGACCAAGACCCTGGGGCACCATCTGCTCATCACCGAGCAAACCAAGGCCTTGCTGCCCCCCGAGTTCAACCCGCTGCCGCTTCCTCCGCAGGCCGTCAAAGGCAAAGGTCAGCCGCTGCAGCTTTATGCTATCAGCGAGAAATTGCCGGGAATCTCTCCGGCTTAGGACACTGTCGGCACAACTGCTACAACCGCTAAAGTTTGCCCGAGCGGTGCTTGCGGAAAAAAGCGAGCAACTGTTGCCTCCGGCATAAGCGGCTTTCGATAACTAACGCAGGTGGTGGGATAGAAACTCTTGCAACGGTTATCATGCTTCCACGGTTTATCGCTATCGTCGCGCTGTTACCGCTGATGACGTTTGGCACGGGGTGCAAATGCCCTTGTGCCAAGTGCGGCGTCCCGCGTACCCCCTGCGCGCCTTGTGTTTACTCGACCTGCGAGTGTGAATCGCCGCCTCCCGATCTGGCGAGCGAGATTCCGCTCGAATGGGTGCCGCAACCGCTGCCAGCCCCTTCGGAAACTTACGAGCTCATCAACGCGGGGACTGCCCAGTGCAATGCGGCGACCAATGCTGCGGTTGCCAATATGGTGGAGCTCGAACGCCACTGGGCCCAGGTCATCATTGAGTGCGACACGAAGGGTGTTGCCGAAAACTACTGCCTCGACCGAGATTTGCTGTCGCTCCATGCCTGCTCGGTGCGTAACGATGCCGCCGCCGCCGCGCTCACGGCTTTCTATCAACTCGCTGGCCTGGAAGCGCAGAAGCATTATCTGAACCATGCCTTGCAGGAAGTCGAGCAAACCTACACGCGGGTGGAAAACTTGCGTGAAGCGGGGCTCGAAGTTCCTGCCGGGCTTGATCGGACAACCGTCGGCAAACAATTCCGCGATCTGGAAGATCAACTTGCCCAAATCGACTTGCAGCGACTCCAACTCAACGGCCAATTGCAAACGCTGGTCGGTTGCCCACTCAACGAGCATAGCTTCTTCTGGCCTGAGATGGATTGGCAGCCGCCGCTCGACACCGTAAACGTCGAAGCCGAACTCGCCGTCGGCTTGCAAAACCGCCACGATCTGCGTGGCCTGGGGATCGTGCTTTGCAACATGGAGAAGGTCACCCTGCCCGTAACTCGCGGCGTGCTGAAATTCGCCGATTCGACGATTGGCACGGTCGAACCGCGTGACGGCTTGATTCACACCATTCGCTGCCTCAAATGTTACGAGCATGAAGTGCCCGTGCGCTGCCGACAGTTGGCGCTCTTTTACGAGGATACCGAAGCACGAGCCTCGGGCGAAATCAAAGTCGCCGCTTATAAAATTGGCCTGCAACAGAACCGCATCGTGCTCGCCCAGGAAACGGTGCTCGATTTGCGCAAGCGGCTCAACGAACTGGAAAAGACTCGTGATACCGATGAGGTGCCCGTGTTCAAAGTCAGCACCGCGCGGACCGATTTGGATCAGGCCGAAGCGAATCTTATCGAACAGGTGGTCGGCTTGAAGCTCGCCCAGGTGGAACTTAAAAAAGCCCAGGGAATACTCGCTAATGAATGTGGTTTCGTGCCTCAGCTTTGCCTCGAAGGCTGCTGTGACGGGGCGTGCATGAGATGCGAAGGTGGCCTCGTCGGTGGGGAGTGCAAGTCGGTTAAGTGCGAAGCTTGTGCGACTTTGAAGCCGAGTTGCAATCGATGTGAGTGAAGGTGACAACTTCGCGGCGCGAACAGGCACACTATGTAGGGGCTACTGGCACCTGGCCTACTAGATATTGTATTTGCGCTGAAAAATACCCTCATTTTAGTCGCTCTCGGGGGTAATTAGGGTTGGTGGGTGGGGATACGTGGCTGGCTCCGACATTCGGTCCACCATGATTTTTTTGAGCGCACACGAGTAGCCAATCCGTGGGGATTGGTTTGGGATGCGTATCATTCTTTTCAGACTTAAAGCTGAATCGCTAAGCCGCAAGCGGCTGGGAAACAAATCGTGGGCGCCCACGGGCGCAAACTGTTTGTGGCCGTTGATCGCTTTTGCTCTGGCTTTTGTTAGTCGCTTGACGTCTCTTCCCTTCCCGCACTTCTCGAGATAACCCCCCGCAGGCGGCAGGCCCTAGGGATGTTTGGTGACCAAACTTGCCGGATGAAAGTACCTTAGCGACGCCAGAACATTGGCGTTCGTATGCCACGAACGTTTATGATTATATCATCCTTCATGACCAATTCGACAACTATTTTTGGCCAGGGGTGATTTAACCATCAAACAGATTGAGCCACGAAAAAAAACGAAATGGCACAAAAATGGGGCTTGTATTTGGCCACGGATTTGCACGGATTAAACACGGATAAGAGATTGAAATCCGTGGAATTGCGTGCGTTGGCCGAGGCAAAACGGATGTCTATTGGTGTTCTGCCGTGGTAAGCTAGCTCTTAATCCCGCGACATTGCTAGAGCGGGCAACTGGGGTTGGTTGTTAAACGATGGAGTCTTTGAAGTGGCCATCAGCTCAACTGACGTGAACCGCGTTCTCCGACGTGTACTTCATCCGGCTCTTAGGAGCGTTGGGTTCACTAAGTTTAGAGGTCGCTGCGCGTGGCGATACAATAGTGATTGTGTTTGGGCACTTCAAATACAAGCTGTCGGCAACTACTTTAGTCTTGTAACAGGCTTTCCTTCGATGTCGCTGGGTGGAGAACTTTGTATCTTCTTTCCAGACTTCCCTTCGCCCGATCCAACTCGCCCAGAGAATAGGCCACCTTGCGATAGCGACGGGCAGTTTCTACCGAAGCCACCTGACTGTCAGATTCGCTATCCACTACAAGTCCAACTCGATCAGTCCGCAGACTGCGCCACCACAGTGTCACCACCCAATCACACTCGTGACGACGTGTGGTACGTCCGACCCGACGGTTCCAATGTTCAGAGTGTAGTCGAAGACATATGCCGGTCAGTAGTACAATGGGGCGTGCCACTCCTCCAGAAGCCATATAACAGCCGTGCTGAACAGATCGTGCGTCGTGGACTGGCCAAAGCGGAGCGCGACTGACTAGGCACGAAAGGATTGTCAGTGTGCGTAGCACAAGAGGCTTTAGACGGGCGAAGTCGTGTGCCTCTTGCCGCTGCGCGACACCGACACTCGACTGGTTATGCCTAAAGGTAAACAATGCGGATAGCAGTCGAGTGTCGGTGCCACCCGCAGTTGACCTTCATACCCAATTCGACTTGATATTGCCGAAGACCGGAGAGACCATGAATGAAACTGCTTGCATGAAGTGTGGATCGACAGAAATAATCCCCGACGTGCGAATCATCGATCACGGGCCTGCACTTCTGGACTTGTCCGCGACTGTCTACACCAATCCGGAGGCCTATATTTTCAAGGGAGCGATTTCGCATCGCTTGCAAGCACGAGTTTGCGGCCTATGTGGATACACCGAGTTTTATGTTAGTAACCCGCAAGCCTTGTTGACGGCCGCCAAAGGTGTGGCCTCGAAAGCCGCTGGTTCTGGCACTCGGTAGTTATGCGTTCGCTTTCCATGTGGTGAAGACGGGGACGTTTGTGGCGCGGTGATGAGGGATGCTCGCGAAACCGCAAGCGGAGGGTAGGAACGGCGATTGAGTGGGTACGCGACCGGCGGTCGCGGCTTTGTGGGCTGTCTTGGCATGGGATTCGCACATTTATGAGGGAAATTTCTTCTCATTCCAGGAGCTTTGTCATGGATTCGATCAATAGAAACCAGCCAGAGGACAATCACGCCGACCTGAGTGGTGCCGAAGCAGTCGAGCAGATCAAAACGATTGTTGATAAGGCACAAAGCTGCTTCTTTTGTAGCGTGGTGAAGGTCGCGGGTTCCACGGGTGCGCGGCCGATGAATGTGCGACAGGTCGACGATCAGGGGAATCTGTGGTTTCTGAGCCCCGTCGATAGCCATAAGAATCAGGAAATCGCGATCGACCCCGCCGTGACGCTTTACTTTCAGGGGTCGCCGCACTCGGATTTTCTTGAAATCTTCGGTCGCGCGACGATCACGCAGGATAAGGCCAAGATCAAAGAGTTATGGCATCCGACGATTGCGACTTGGTTCACCGAGGGAGTTGATGACCCGCGAATCACCGTCATCAAGGTGTCACCCAGGGATGGATACTACTGGGATACGAAGCATGGCAATGCCGTGGCGGGTATTAAAATTCTTATCGGGTCAATGATTGGCAAGACGTTGGATGACTCGATTGAGGGAAAATTGCGGGTGTGACGTGTTCTGCTTCATTTGTCCCGGGGAGTGCCATCCCCGGGCTTGCGCTTCGATTGCAATGGCTGCTTTTCTTTGCGGTTGAATTGCTTATACTTGGTGGATTCTATCACCAAGTTTGAAGGGATTCGCCATGCCGACTGTTGCCGAGGAACGGGTTCTTGTTTTGCCTACCAGTGAGTTTCATGCCTTGGGTCACTTTCAGGGTTTCTCGGCGGACCTCGCCACGTATTTGCCGGCGCTATTGGAAAGTACGGACCTGAGCTACCGGCCCCGCGGCGAGATGGAGCAAGACCCTAGCTTTAAGCAGTTGATTCCGTACATGGTGTTTCGCTACACCGACGAGGAGGGCATCGAGCGCCTGTTTCAATACACCCGCGGTGGCGGCCAGGGGGAGAAGCGTTTGCATGCCAAGCGGAGCGTGGGCATCGGCGGACATATCTCGACCGACGACGCCGACGCGGGAACGATTGCCGACGTGTATCGCGTGGGTATGTTGCGCGAACTGGAAGAAGAAATCGCCCTCGATACGGCTTACACAGAACAGTGCGTGGGACTCATCAACGACGACGAAACGCCCGTGGGGCAGGTGCATTTGGGGGTCGTGCATTTGTTTGACGTGAGCGAGCCGCTGGTGCAACCGCGCGAGACGGAGATCCTCGACGCGGGTTTTCGGCCGGTCGAGGAAATCTTGGCGGAGCTGGACCAGTTTGAGTCGTGGTCGCAGATTGTGGTGCGGGCGCTGTTTGGGTGAACACTTTAAGAATGGAACGCGGATTGGCGCGGATTTGGCGGATTCGCGCAGATTTTCTGGAAGGGATTTACAGGAGAGAGCAGAGATAGCGGAGATAAAATCAAGAATTCATATCTCAATTCCTCATCGTTGTTCTTCCTATCAATTCATTTTGCTCTCTGTTTCGTCTGCTCTCTCCTGTAAAAAAAAATCCGCGAATATCCGCCTAATCGGCGTTCATCCGTGTTCTATTTCTTTCTTTTGAGCGCGGTGCAAGCACTGCGGCTAAATGGTACGCTTAAGGGATGCCCTCCCCTTCCTTTATCTACATGGACAACCATGCCACCACGCGCGCTGATCCGCGTGTGCTGGAGGCGATGTTGCCTTATTTCACCGACGAGTATGGCAATGCGGGGAGTGTGAACCACCACTTTGGCGACGTGGCCCGTCATGCCGTGGCGGAAGCGACGGCTTCACTGGCGTTTAATTTGGGCGCTGATCCGGCGGAGATTCTGTTCACCAGCGGCGCGACCGAGAGCAATAATCTCGCGGTTCGTGGCGTGGCGGAACGGAATCAGCGGCGCGGCAAGCATTTGCTGAGTGTCCGCACGGAACATCGCGCGGTGCTGGAGCCGCTGGAGCGATTGGGCCAGCACGAGTTCACGGTGACGCTTCTCGACGTGGAGCAACACGGTTCGCCGCGCGCTGGTTGGCTTGATCCGGAAAAGGTGGCCGAGGCGATTCAGGACGATACGGTGCTGGTGAGCGTGATGCTCGCCAACAATGAGATCGGCGTGATTCAACCGCTGGCCGAAATCGCGGCCGTCTGTCGGCACAGGGGCGTATTGTTGCACTGCGATGCGACTCAAGCGGTCGGCAAGATTCCCGTGAATGTGCGCGACCTGGGCGTCGATCTCATGAGTTTCACGGCGCATAAGATTTATGGGCCGAAGGGAATTGGTGCGCTCTATGTGCGGCAAGGAAGCCCCACGGTGCGGTTCACGCCGCAGATCACGGGGGGCGGGCAGCAAGGGGGCCGACGCAGCGGTACGCTCAACGTGCCGGGGATCGTTGGCTTCGCCAAGGCGCTCGAGTTGTGCGAAGCGGAACTGTCGAGTGAAGAGACGCGGCAGGCGGGCTTGCGGCAGCGGCTCTGGGCGGGACTACAAAGAAACTTGGATGGCTTGGAGCTATGTGGTCCGCAACTGGATGCGACGATCGATCATCCGCTGCGGTTGCCGGGCAACCTAAATGTGGCGTTCGGGGACGTGGATGGCGAGGCGCTCTTGTTGGAAATGGGCACGCTGGCGGTGAGTTCGGGGGCGACTTGCTCGTCGCATGAGCCAGGACCAAGCCATGTGCTTCTGGCGCTGGGGCTGGGCGAGGATTTGGCGCGCAGCAGCCTGCGATTTGGGCTGGGGCGGTTCAATACGGCTGCGGAAATCGACGCGGCGGTTGAAATCGTGAGTTCGGCGGTGAAAAAGCTGCGGGGGATGGGATAGAGGTCGAAAAATGAACAAAAAGTTAACCAAATGTCATCCCGAGGGGGCTCGCCGACCGAGGGATCTGGCCAAGAACTCGTACATGCTTGGCAAAGCGTGAGAGTCTGGAAGCCAGATTCTTCAAGTCGCAGAGCTCCTTTCAGAATGACAGTTAATGGCACTTTTCAATTCTCCTGGATTTTAGGTGGAAACCTCGCCTTTTCTCGCGGGATTTTTTGCTATAATTTATGTGTAGGCGAATTTGTTGATCGCCGCTGAATCCTGCCACCCGCATTAATCGAGGATATTCTGATGAGCATTGTATTGACCGAAAAAGCCGCCAAGGAAGTCAAGCGGATTATTGAAGATCAGAAGCTCGAAGACGGTACCTTGCTGCGCGTTGGCGTGGCAGGCGGCGGTTGCAGTGGTTTTAGCTACTCGCTCGGCTTCGACAAGACTTACGATGAGACGGCCGATTCGAAGTTCGAATTTCATGGCATTCCCGTGGTGGTCGACAAAAAGAGCGCGCTCTATCTCGACGGCACGACGGTCGATTTCTTTGACGGCCTGGAAAAGCGTGGTTTCACGTTCGAGAATCCCAACGCGGTGAAGACTTGCGGTTGCGGGAGTTCTTTCCAGGCGTAAGGGTGCCGCGCATACACTGGTCGCTGAAGCGACCAGTCCGTAGGAGCGTTACAACCGGCATAATCCCATCGCTGCTATTTGGGCAGCGTGGAGTGCTGGCCGAATCTGGCCTTATAAGCCGCACGGCTCGTTTTTTTGAGATAGATTTCAGATAGGACATGGATTGGTGCCCCCTGGGGGTAACTCTTATCTGGATGGATATCTCATGAAAACTCTCTTGAAACGCCTCTTGGTCGAGGAAGACGGTCCCACTGCGGTCGAGTACGCCGTGATGCTCGCGTTAATTGTCGCCGTGTGCATCAGCTCGGTGGGTCTACTTTCCGCTGAGACGGGTAATAGTTTTGAGAACTCGGCCACCGAATTGAACTCGGTGCTCGGTTCTTAAAACTCTCTTCTTGGGTCCGCTAAAGCGCCACGCAGCTTGAATCGATTTCTCTACAATACGAGAAATCGGAATCGCTTGACGGAAAATTAAAGTCCACTTTCCGAGTGGTCGATTCTTATTGCTGACAGCGGTTCGGCTAGCCACATGATCGTGGTCCGCGCCTGCTTACCAGCATTTTTAAGCGGAGCCACGGCTTTTCTCGAAAGTCACAGGGGCTCTCCTCACGAACAGGGAGTTACTGCCCCAATTCCCTGGAGGAGAGCCTTTTTTAATGCGCTCTGCTACAAGATTAGCATTGCATCGCCGTAGCTGTAGAAGCGGTATTCCTCGGCGATGGCCGCGTCGTAGGCGCGGCGGACCAATTCCGTGCCGCCGAACGCTTGGACCAACAAGAGCAGCGTTGTGCGTGGGAAGTGGAAGTTGGTGAGCAGGGCGTCGACAAGCCGGAAATCGTAGGGCGGGCGGATGAAGAGATTCGTGTCGCCTTGCCAGTTCTCGACGGGCCGGGCTTTGTCGGTGCCCAGTTCTTGCTTGGCAGCGGCGGATTCCAACACGCGGGCGACGGTGGTGCCCACGGCAATGTTGCGGCTCCCTTTGCCGCGGGTGCGCGTGATTTCTTTGGCGGCGACTTCGCCCAGCTCGCCCCACTCGGTGTGCATGGGATGCTGCGTGAGGTCGTCGACGGTGATGGGTTTGAAGGTGCCCATGCCGACGTGCAGTGTGACGGCCGAAAGGTGAACCGCGGATTGTTCGAGAGCCTTGAGCAACTCCTTGGTGAAGTGCAAACCCGCCGTGGGGGCGGCAACCGCGCCGGGGTGTTTGGCAAAGACGGTTTGATAATCGAAAAAGTCGGAGTCGACGGAACGCCCTTTACGAATGTAGGGAGGCAACGGCACGTGTCCGACTTCTTCGAGGACTTCCAAAGTGGGGCGATCCCCCTCGGGCCGGGCGAGCCACTGGCCTTCGTCTAGTTGTTCAAGCAGCCAGAGCTTGATGCCGGCTTTGCCATCGCGATCCACGAGCGCGATTTGCTCGGGGGGCTGCAGGTGGCCACGGGTTTTGCAAACCAGCCGCCAATCGCCTGACGGGGTGACGCCGAGATACAAGCCCTGCCACCGTCCGCCGGTGGAGACGCGCGTGCCACGGAGTTGCGCGGGGATCACCTTGGTGTCGTTGAGCACCAAGCGATCGCCGGGCTGCAAGATGCGGGGCAGGTCGCGGATGTGAAAATGATCGATGGACTGGCGCTGACGATCAAGCACCATCAGCCGCGCGTCGGGACGATGCTGGAGCGGTTGCTGGGCGATGAGCTCGGGGGGCAGTTCGTAGTCGATCCAGGGTTCCATGCGTGCTCTTTTAGGGGCTGATAAAAAATGCCGATGCGGTTGGTTGATATTGTATGATGATGGGGAAGTTTGCCACTGGTCGCTGAAGCGACCAGTCCGGTTGAACGAGTGAAAGGTCGGATTGTACGTGCCTGAGCCTACCTGCCATATCCCGGTTTTATTGGATGAAGTTTTGGAATGGCTCGCCCCTGCGCAGGGGAAAATTTTTGTCGATGGCACGCTCGGCGGCGGGGGACACACCGAGGCCATTGCGAAAGCGGTGGGTGACACGGGATTGGTCGTGGCGGCGGATCTCGATCCGGCGGCCTTGGCACGCTGCGAAGTGCGGCTCGCAGGCTTGCCAGTGAAACTCGCGGCGGTGAACTATGCCGAGATTCCCGAAGTGCTTAGAGACCTGGGCATCGACGCGGTGGACGGCATTTTGTTGGATCTGGGACTTTCGAGCGATCAGTTGGCCGATGCCGAGCGCGGGTTTTCGTTTCAACTCGATGGCCCGCTCGATTTGCGGTTCGATCCCGAGCGCGGCGAAGCGGCTTGGGAATTGCTCACTCACGTTGGCGAGCAGCGTCTCGCGGATATTATTTATCAGTACGGCGAAGAACGTTGCAGCCGACGGATTGCGAAGAAAATTGTCGAGACTCGCCGCAACGCACCGATTCGCACGGCGGGGGAACTCGCCGAGCTGGTGCGAAGCTGCGTGCCGCGTACACCGGGGTTGCGGATCGATCCCGCGACGCGCACGTTCCAGGCGCTGCGGATCGCGGTGAATGAGGAACTCGCATCTCTGGAAGCGGCACTCGCGACGTTTCCCGCTTGCTTGAAACCCGGCGGACGATTGGTAATAATTAGCTTTCACTCGCTCGAAGATCGCCTGGTGAAGCACGCATTTCGTAGCGATGAGCGATTGGAAGTGCTCACCAAGAAACCGGTGCTGCCGTCGGCACGCGAGGAGGCCGAGAATTCCCGTTCGCGGAGTGCGAAGTTGCGGGTCGCGCAAAGAAAGTGATACTCTTAGGACGGTTTGATTACGATACCGTTCTCATCGCTTGGGGCGCTCGGCATCCGCTCAGCGGCTTGGGCGAGATTTCGCAACATGCCGGCGAAGACGAGTTGATGAAGCGGATAAATCCCGTACCAGTATAGTAGCCCCAGAAGACCTTGCGGATCGAAGATCGCCGTTTGGCGAATACTGCTTCCCTGTTTGGTGGGAGTAACTTCAAACTCCAGCCACGCGCGGCCCGGCAGTTTCATTTCGGCGTGTAATCTCAGCCGTTCTGGGGGCTGATAAAGTTCGACACGCCAGAAATCGAGGGGATCGCCTATGCGCAAGTGTTCGGGATCACGCCGTCCCCTTCGCACCCCAACTCCACCCACCAGCAAATCCAGGAAACCCCGCAGTGACCAGAGCCAATCGCCGTAGTACCAACCCGTCTGCCCACCAATGCGGCGAATTGGTGCGAACGCCTGTTCGGCGGGCATGTTGACTTCGATGGTCCGGGAATCAACGACCCTTGATCCGAAGCGCGCACCACCCCACGCGCTGGGCTTTCCCGCCGACGAATAAGCATCCGACCAGCGCGTTTCCGCAAATTCGCGATCCTCATTCACCAGCGATCGCGCAATGGCATGTTGAAGCGACCGCGGCCTGACTGCGAACGTGGTCGCAGCCAAGTTATTTGAGACAAGTGTCGGATTACGCAGACTTTCAACCAGTTTGCGTCCCATGCGGGCGTAAAGGGGAGTAACCAACCCCAACCACAAACTTGAGAGGTAAGGCGTCAACAAGGGCACAGGAATCATCCACCGGGTTAACCCGCGCTGGCGGGCGTACTCCTGCATGATCTGACCGTAAGAGACCTGGTCGGGGCCCCCGATCTCGTAGACTTGCGACGAACCGTGAGGCAATTCAATTGCCGAGAGTAAGTATTCCAAGAGATCCTCGATCGCGATCGGTTGTGCCTTCACCTGTACCCACCGGGGACAGATCATGACGGGCAAGCGTTCGACAAGTGTGCGAATCATTTCAAACGATAAACTGCCAGATCCGATGACAATCGAGGCACGGAATTCACAGATCTGGCGATGATGGGCCCGTAGGATATCGCCTGTTTCTTGGCGGCTGCGCAGGTGCTTGGAGAGTTCGTGATCGGGGTTCCCCAAGCCGCCTAGATAGATGATCCGTTTCACTCCAGCGGCAGTCGCAGCCACGGCAAAGTTCTCTGCCGCGATGCGATCTTCCTGTTCAAAATCCCGCTTCGTACCCATCGAGTGAACGAAATAAAAGGCCGTGTCGACTCCGTCGAGCGCCGCGGTCAGCGAAGCGCGATCGAGCACGTCAGCGACGACGATCTCGGTGGTGGAACCTACGCGATCGCAAAGTGCCCCGGGGCGGCGAACGGCGCAGCGAACCGCATAACCCTGCTGTTCCAACCGCGGCAAGAGGCGACCACCGACATAACCCGTCGCGCCGGTAAGCAAGATACGCTGTTCGAGCACCATGGAATGGTCTTTCGGGTTGGTTGAAATAAATCGCAGGCTCAGCCCTTGACAGAACTAGGTAACCGGATTTTTACTGCGGTTGTCACTCAAGTGTACGTTTATTCGCCTAAGGTGGTTGGGACCGCATGGCCCGAACGGCCTCGGGAAGTTGCTGGTTAATGGCTACATGCGGGTCAAGGCGGAAAGTGATATAATACTGGGATCACCACATTTGGAGCATTTCAATGGTTCGTATGAAAGATATTTTCGCGTTAGGGGCCTCGCTTCTGGCAGTCGCCACCGGTTGCGGCGAAACCGTGCAAGGGGTGAGCCAGGAGAAGTCGGCGCTGAGCTTTAAGGTGGAATCGCTCGACGGCCAGGAAGTTGATCTCAGCAAGTATCAGGGCAAGGTCGTGATGATTGTGAACGTGGCCAGCAAGTGTGGCCTCACGCCGCAGTACGAGCAGTTGCAGGCACTTAACGAGAAGTACGCCGACAAGGGTTTGGTGATCCTCGGGTTCCCCTGCAATCAGTTCCTGGGGCAAGAACCGGGGACGGCCGCCGAGATTGGTGAGTTCTGTCGCAAGAACTATGGTGTGACGTTCGACATGTTCGCCAAGGTGGACGTGAAGGGCGATAAGGCCAGCGATTTGTATAAGCTCCTCACCGCGCTCGACACCGAACCCACGGGAGCCGGCGATATCAGTTGGAACTTCGAGAAGTTCGTGCTCGATCGTAACGGGTTTGTCGTGGGGCGGTTTGGGCCTCGAACCAAGCCGGATGCCCCCGAGATCGTGGCGCTCATTGAAAAGCAGCTTGAGAATGCTCCTCAAGATGCTGCAACAGTTGCGCCTGTGGCGAGTGAGAAATAATTATCAACAAGCGTTAGCGAACGGGTGGCAGCAACATCGGTTCGTAGCCCACGGGCACGCGGGCCGTTTGGGCGGGGAACGATTGCGGCTGGGGAACGATTGGCGGTATACCGGTCGAGGGGTACGAAACCATTACGTTTTCACCAGGCAAGTAGGGCGTCGGTGTGATGTCGTCGTTTGTGGCAACGGGCGCACTGACTGCCATGGGCGAGCCGAGCGCTGGGCCAGCAGCCGCTTGCTGACTGGGAGCCGCGCCCGTGAAGCTGGCGAGCAATGTGCTGGCATCGGTCATCTGCGGATTCGCGGCCAAGGCTTTTTGCAGGAACGAGACCGCTTCCGGTGTTCGGCCGCGCTCGGCGAGCAATACAGCCATATTGTAGTTCGCCACATCGGGTTTACAGACCGCGGACATGTGCGTCACGGCTTGATTGACCTGATTCATTTCGATCAACACCTTAGCGATGTTGTTGCGATAAAGCTGCTTTTGGGGATTGATCCGCACCGCTTGATCGAGCGATTGATAGGATTTCTGGAGCTCGCCGCAGCGTGCTTGGCAGAGGCCCAGGTCGTTATAAGCCCGAGCGTCTTGGGGATGAAGACTCACGGCCTGCTGATACACCTTGAGTGCTTCTGGGAGATTGCCCTCGCGATCTTCCATGCGGGCCAGGCCGAGCATGGCGTCGAGATTCTTGGCATCCAAGCTGAGCGCTTTTTCGTACATCGCCCGAGCATGGGCGGTGTTGCCCCCCTGATCGCTTATTTGCGCCATCGACACATAGAGCGCCGGCGTGGTCGGACCGCTGGCGAAACCGAGCGAGATCGGATCCGTTTTGGAGATGTCGGCCAATTCTGGCTTCTTCTTGGGAGCCAACGATTTGAAAGGCGCAGTGACCTTGTCGGTCCAGCTTGTTTGGTTGGCCACGGAGGGCGCGGTGGTGTTCTTGCTCTCCGAAAAGCCGGGAATGGCGCAACCCGTCACGGCGGCCAACAGTGCCACCGTCATCGGTGCCAAATTCATGTACCATAATGATCGCACGACTCCACCCTCCTTGGTGAAAGTTCGATCCGCCTCGAAAAGATTCGTCTCCAACAAGTTCCCGGCCCAGAGATCGCTAGGCAGGAATTTCCCTCTTGATTGGTGTGCCACGCTTGGGGGCAACTTCTTATTGAGCTGCCGTCGTCGTGCCGCCACCCGAGTCAGGAACGAGCACGGGAGCGGGTTGATTCTCTTGGAAGCCGACAAAAATATGATCCACGGAGCCGGCCGTGTGGCCCTCCGAAACAATGTGTGTATCGTTCACGAGCACCGGTTCAACCTGCGGACTTTGATTGCCGGCCCAACCATGAACGGCGGCAATCCGCGAGGCGGTATCCGATTGGGTGTTACCACGTTGCACGTAAATGGTGCGACGATCTTGCGGGGCTTGGGTCAAAATCCACTTGGCCTTCAATTGGCCCGCGGAGGTCAACTCGTTGGTGCCTTCTTGAAAATGATAATCGCCGAGCAAGTTCTGGCGACGCCAACCGTTATTGATCATGGCCGTGTACGCACTGTTCACGGCACAGCGGGCGGTGGGAATGTATTGCGCGGGCCAGAGGTTGTTGGCGTGGTAGCCCGCCTCACAGCGCCAGCAAAAGCCGGGATTGCCATGCCAGGTGCCAGACCCGTTGGGGCCGCACTGTCCGGCGTGGCATTGCCCCGAATTGCAGGGGCAATCCTGAGCGCTGACGCTGCTACTGCTCAGCAAGAGTGAAAACACCAACAGGGCCAAAGCGGAGTTTTTCATCGTGGGGGTCCACCAATCGAGTGAGTCAACCAGGACTCGCGACGAAATCAGAATGGCGGGGTCGAGCCATTCTGTGCGAGCCATCCTTTGCAAGCCATTCACGGCGAGCCGCGCCTCTGGGGGGCACGGCATCCTTCGTCACTATCGACTGGAAAAACCGACGAGCTACGGTACTTCTGGAGAAACCGGTTTTTCTTGCGCAGCTTGCCTATTGTATTGCCGTCATTCCCACGGTGGGAATCCAAGCTGCTGCCCTCATCATTTCCCACATTTTCTCGTCCCAGAGGGACGCCCTGATAATAGCCCAGCAGTTCACTGCTGGGAAATTGTCGTAGTGATCACAAGTCCCGTAGGGACGACTGAATTCCGAACCCCGCTTTCAATCGTCCCTACGGCACTCACTTGGCACGTTGTCTTCGGACCCAGCGATAAATCGCTGGGCTATTGTCGTGTGTCCCTCCGGGACAAGTGGCGGCGAGACCCCAAAATGTGGGTCATGATGAGGATGCTGCCACTGGTTTCCCGCCTGCGCGGGAATGACAATGCGGGGTCTACTGCGGATTCATCGAGGGGAACAGTTCGTTGATCATCGTGATAGCAGCCGGACCGACCAGCACCACGAAAATCGCCGGGAAAATGAAGAGCACCAGCGGGAAAATCAGCTTCACGGCGGTCTTGGCGGCCTTTTCTTCGGCCATTTGCCGGCGGCGGGTCCGCATCGAATCGCTCTGCACGCGGAGTGCTTGCGCCACGCTCGAACCAAACTTATCGGCTTGAATCAAAATCGCGGCCAGGGCCTTGAGATCGTCCACGCCAGTTCGGGCACCCAGATCGTGAAGCACTTCATTGCGGGCGCGACCCATCTGGAGTTGCAAATTACAGAGGCCAAACTCCTCGGCGATGATGCGGTAGGACTTTTTCATTTCCTCGGCCACCTTGCGCATGGCCTGATCCAAACCTAAACCAGCCTCCACGCAAACGACCATCATGTCGAGCGCGTCAGGCAGACCGTAGAAGATATTGTCTTGGCGACCTCGGGTGATGAACCAAACCACGATCGCAGGCGCAAAGAACATGACCAAGCCGATGCCACCGGCATAGGTGAGCGAGTCGATGTTGAATCCACGAGTAAGCACCACCGCGCCCCCGCCGATCAGAAAACCGCCAACCAGGCCGATCATCTTACAGGCCCAGAAAACCTCGGAGGCCTTCGAGCCGCGGAAACCGGCTTGATTGAGTTTCGAGCGGGTCTTGCTGACTTCTTCGGTCGACTTGGGCTGCAATGGCTTTGACAAGGCCGGCGACGCCATCTCGAACATCTTGGTCATCGCGCCAGAGCGTCCCTTGCCGTCGCGTAAGAGGTCGGACTTGCGGGAGTTCGGATCACGAAGCTCCGCGAGACGTTCCTCGGCACGCGGTTTGTGACCCGCGAAAAAGTCAAGCAACCACCATATGGCCGCGGCAGTCGCGCCAAAGATGGCCAGTTGAATGACCAAGGGGGAATCCCAAATGCTGGAAGCGAATACGCTCATATCAGACTCGAATGTTAACGATTTTGCGAATGCACAACGCCCCGAGCAATTGCATCACGATGCCGCCGATGAGCATTTTCTTGCCCAGCTCGTCGGTAAACAGAAGTGAAAGATAATCGGGATTCATGCGATAGACGGTAACGAACAACAACGGCGGCAAGGCCAACAAGACGATGCCCGACAGACGGCCTTCGCCCGTGAGGGCTTGCACTTGGCCCCAGATGGCGAAACGCTCGCGAATCAGGCGGCCGATCTTGTCGAGAATTTCCGCCAAGTCACCACCGGTCTGCCGTTGCAGAATCACGGCGGTGACGAAAAACTTGAGGTCGAGGTTCGGCACGCGATTGGTCAAGTTGTTCAAAGCTTCTTCAAAGGGAATACCCAAGTTTTGTTCTTCAAACACGCGACCGAACTCCGCGGCAATGGGGTCGGAACCCTCTTGCGACACCAAATGGAAGCCGGCTGCCAAGCTGTGACCGGCACGCAACGCGCGAGCGACAAGTTCCAAGGCTTCGGGCAGTTGCGCCGCGAATTTGCCGAGCCGCCGCTTGCGCCGGAATAACAACCAGAAAAATGGCAGCGAGCCGAAGGAAATACCCACCAGCGGAGCCAGCATGACATTCAAACCCGCTACGCCCACCAACACCGACGAACCAACGCCCAGCCCCAAGCAGATCGCCACGAAGCTCGCGACCGACATCGTGACTTCAGCCTGATCAAACAGCAGCGTGAGATTCAACCAATTGGACAGCGCCATTTCGAAGGCGCTTCTCCCCAGACGTTCCTTGGAAAGCATCTGGGCGATTTCTGAGAGATTCGCGGGATCGTTGGAAGCGCCTTTGGTCAGCGACGCGAGCCTGTCTTCCATTTGCGAGACCGACTGATCGCGAAAAAACACCGCGATCCCCACGATCAAGGCAAAAACGCCGATAAACACGGCGCCTATGATGAATACACTTGGAAGCATGATCGACTCGCCAGGATTTGGTTGATCGGATGTGTTGTTTCACGGAAAAATGCTCGCCGGGGCCCCCCTCTAGCACCCCGGCAAGCGCGTACTGTTTTAATCTGTTTGGGTATTAGTCTCGCAGCATGATTCGTTCGCGGAAGGCACTCGCCGGCAGTCGCACGCCGTGGGATTCCAGTCGAGGAATGAACGTCGGACGAATCCCGGAAGCTTGGAAGTAGCCGACGGCCCGACCGTTGCTATCCACGCCTTCTTGCACGTAATTAAAAATGTCTTGCATGACGATGGTGTCTTGTTCCATGCCGACGATCTCAGTGATCGCGGTTATTTTGCGGGGACCACCGGAAAGCCGGTTGACCTGCACGATCAAATCCACGGCATTAGCGATTTGCGAACGCATGGCTCGTGTCGGCATGTCAAAGCCGCCCATCATGATCATCGTTTCCAAACGGGCGATTGCGTCGCGGGGCGTATTGGCATGGCAAGTGGTCAGCGAACCATCGTGACCGGTGTTCATCGCTTGCAACATGTCGAGCGTTTCCGGCCCGCGGCATTCGCCGATGATGATACGGTCGGGTCGCATACGCAAACAGTTGCGCACCAAGTCGGTCGCCGAGATGCGGCCCTTGCCTTCGATGTTGGCGGGACGTGTTTCGAGGCGGACAATATGGCTCTGTTGAAGCTGCAATTCCGCCGCGTCTTCAATCGTCACGATGCGGTCGTCGTTCGAGATGAAGCTGGAAAGGGTGTTAAGCAGTGTCGTTTTACCCGAGCCAGTACCGCCGGAAATAATAATGTTTAAGTGAGCCTTCATGGCCCCTTCCAGCAGCATCACCATCTCGGGGGTCATGCTTTTGTAATTCAGCAAGTCTTCGAGCTTGAGCGGATTCGAGCCGAAACGGCGAATCGTCACGCTGGGGCCGTCGAGGGCCAATGGCGGAATGATCGCGTTCACGCGGGAGCCGTCCGGCAAGCGAGCGTCGACCATCGGGCAAACTTCGTCCACGCGGCGACCGACTTTCGACACGATGCGGTCGATAATCTGCATCAAGTGCTTGTCGTCGCGAAACGTGACGGTCGACTTGGTCAGCTTGCCACTCTGTTCAACAAAGACGCACTTCGGCCCATTGATCATGATTTCGCTGATCTTGGGGTCTTTGAGCAGCAATTCGAGCGGGCCCAGGCCGAAGGTTTCGTCGAGCACTTCTTCGACCAGCCGGTCGCGTTCGGTGCGATTGAGGAAGGTGTCCTCGGTATCGCAGAGGTGCTCGACAACGAGCCGAATTTCGCGGCGGAGCACGTCGCCCTGCAACTCACCCACATGGGACAAATCGAGTTTGTCGACCAACTTGGAGTGAATGCTTTGCTTGAGTTTCTCGAACTCGTGCTGCTTGTCCTGGCCACCGACGGGCGGCATGGCTGTGTTGATTTTGGTCATGAGTCGATATCCCTCAAATGCCGAATCGCGTGAACCTGCACAACGGGAGGGGACTGCTGGACTAGCCAGCAGTGGCACCCGATTGCGTCAAGAAAAGATAGCTTACGCCCCGCAAACTCGGGGTCTGCGGGGTAGGTTCCGCAGGCAGACCCTCAGCTACGTTAGGGAGGAGAGGGTTATTCCGATTATGAGGGAGCTATTAGCCGCGAGCGGCAGCTTGCGGTGAATGATCTTTAGGAAGAAGTACTCAGAGCGAACACCGAGGCTTGCCAGGGGGGCACGTCGAGATAGAGGCCGCGGGAGAGTAGATCGTTGCCGGCTCGCTCCAGCATGGACGAGCCGAGCAGATCACACAGGAACCAAGTCTTGTCCCTTAGCTCGACAAATGGCAATCGCACGTAGCCCTGGCTCTGGTTGTCGGCATAGTTGACCGCCACAACGTAGCGTTCACCGCTCGAACCTTGCCAGCCGCAGGCGATCAGGCAATCGGAAGTCCAATTGCTCTCCCAAGCAGGGACACATTCGAGCAACTGCCAGCTACCTTCGCGGAACACTGGCCGTCGCAGCACGGAGAGTAGTTGATCGTAAAAATGCTCCAGGGCGTTATCCACCGGCTCAAGCGGCCCGCGATTGAGATGGGGCGAGATGCGCTTGTGCTTGCCCGTGAGTTGACCCTGTTGAAAGAAACGCAGGCCCGGGGAGAGAAACGTGAGTACCGCCGCCGCTTGGTGAACCGTCGGAGAAAACACGGCGGCGGCTCGTGGCTCGTCGTGGTTTTCGAGGAAGCGGGCCAGCTTGTCTTGATAATTAAGGCCCGCGTAGAGATGCTCGCGAACAGGCCGAGCGATCTTGTCACGCAAGCGGTCGTAGAGCCGCTTGTCGTAGGTGTAATCGAAGCCTTGTTGCTGGAGCGTCCATTCCCTGTCCCAGTAGACCTCGGCCAGGAAGCAGAATTCTGGAACTTGTTTTCGTACACACTGAATCGCCTGGGGCCAGAACGGCTCGATGGGCAGTCCCCAGGTCTGCTGAAAAATCTCGGGCAGGACGAGCATCGCCATGTCGCAGCGCAAACCATCGCACTGCCCAGCAATACGCGTGAGTTCTCCCAAGAGGGCGGCCTGCATGTCTGAATTCGCGTATTTGAGCTGAAGTGTGTCGGGCCAACCGGGGAAGTAAGGATCGCGGCCGTGGGCGAAGATGCGTTGATCGGTTTTCCGTGCGACCCTCACGTAATTCTCTGGCGAGTGAGCCAAGTCTTGTTCCGTCCCCACGATGTAATACTCGGGGTGCTCCTCGACCCAAGAGTGATCGAGGGCCGTGTGGTTGGGAACGAAATCGAGCATCAGTTTCATCCCGCGTTGGCGGAGCCGTTCGCGCAGCCGCGCGAGGGCCGCATCGCCACCCAACGCTTGATGGACGTGATAGTCGGTGATCGCGAAACCCGAGCCGGCGATGTCTTGCTCTTGGAGATCAGGTAGTGTCTCCTCGAATTCCCGCCGCCATTCAGGATTTTCTCGCGAGACTTTTTGGCCAGCCAAGCCGGTCTGCCAAACACTCAAGAGCCAGATCCAATCGAAGCCTTGCTTGGCCAACAGATCGAGCTCAGAGTTGGGAATTTCATCCAACGTGGCCGAGCGACCCAGCGTTTGGGAGAGCTCCGTCAACCATACACGCGTGTTGATCTGGTACAGCGCGGGATAACGAACGGTTGCCATGTCGAGTGGCCTTCACGATGAGGAATTATCGGCGGTGCTGAGTCTCTCCCTATTCTACCAAGCGACACCGCCGACCGGGGACGGAATGGCTGGCTAGGCAAAGTTCGGTTGGCAGACGAAAATAGGCCCGACGACTCGCAGTTGCTGCCGGCGCTGTTGAGAACCGTGATATCAAAATGCTTCGGGGAGTTTCAGCTTGAATATTCGATCTTTTGTGCAGCGGTGTTATGCGTCGTTCTCTTTCTGGGGACTCGTCGTGGCAACGCTGTTTTTTGCCGCGTCGCTCACTCCCTCGCTCTTGCCCCGGCATTTTGCCGTGCAGGGGGTCCTCTCGGGCATCGCACTGGCAGTCGGTTATGGCGTGGGTGTGTTTTTGGTGTGGCTCTGGGACTATCTGGAACTCCCTAAACCCAGCGAGAAGCTGAACCGCTTGAGCAAGCAACTTACCACCTTGGGGGTGGCCGTGGTGGCCACGACGTTTTTGTGGCGGGCCACCATTTGGCAGAACTCGATTCGACAGCTTATGGAAATGGAACCCGTGGCGACGGCGTATCCCTGGCGGGTGGCGCTCATTGCCTGCGTCACGGCTGTGCTGCTCATCTTCGCGGTGCGTGGCCTGATCAAGTGTTGGTTGTATGTCGATCATCAAATCAATCGCGTGGTGCCACGGCGGATTTCGTATGTGCTAAGTACACTAGCGGTTATCTTCATTGTGTTCCTGGTCGCCAATCACGTGGTCGCCAAGCTGGCGTTGGATGCCGCGGATCGGGTGTTCCTGCAGATCGACAAGTATGTGGATGAAGATGTCGAACAGCCCGCCAGTGCGCTCGCATCGGGGAGCGCTGCGTCGTTGATCGAGTGGGATTCGATTGGGCTGCAAGGCAAAAATTTTATTACGACGGGGCCCACGCAGGAACAAATCGGTGTATTCGCTGGCAAGGAATCTGCTCAGCCGCTGCGGGTGTATGTCGGTGTGCGCACGAAAGAAACGCCGCAGGAGAGGGCCAAGCTCGCACTCGAGGAGCTGATTCGAGTGGGGGGCTTCGAGCGTTCGGTATTAATTGTTGCCACGCCCACCGGCACGGGCTGGCTCGATCCTGGTGCCGTCGACACGGTCGAATACCTGCACGGCGGTGACACGGCCATCGTGAGCATCCAGTATTCTTATCTCCCCAGTTGGATCACGATTCTGGTCGATCCACGCCGTTCGCGCGATTCGGCCCACGCGCTTTTTGACGAAATTTACGGCTACTGGAAAACGCTTCCCAAGGACAGCAGACCGAAACTTTATTTGCACGGCTTGAGCCTGGGTTCGCTCGGCTCGGAAGCGAGCGCCGATTTGTTCACAGTGTTTGAAGACCCGATTCAGGGTGCCGTCTGGAGCGGCCCACCGTTCCCCAGTACGATTTGGAACCGCATCACCAAGAATCGCAATACCGACTCACCTAGTTGGCTCCCCCAATACCGCGACGGGTCGATGGTCCGCTTCACGGCACGCGAAAACGCCTTGGAGCAATGGGGCAAACGCTGGAGTCCGATGCGATTTGTGTACATCCAACATGCCAGCGCCCCGATGATCTTTTTTTCAAAAAGTTTGCTTTATCGCAGCCCCGCTTGGCTGGTGGGCGAACGCGGGCCCGATGTCTCGCCCTACTTGCGGTGGTACCCCATCGTGACCTTCCTGCAAACGGCCTTTGACTTGCCGATGGCCACGAGCATCCCCCACGGCTACGGCCACAACTACGCCGCGTCGAGTTACATCGATGCGTGGATCGCCGTGACGGAGCCGACGGGGTGGAGCGATGAAGATGTGCAGCGTTTGAAGGAGAGGTTCAAAGAGAAATGATTGCAGCAAACGTTCGGGCACAGAATTGACCGCGGGCTGCCGCCTGCGGCTGGAAGAAGTAGTGTTTTAATGTTCCTTAGCTACGAGTTTAACCGCGCTGCTATGCCTATTCGCGAGGAAATCGATTATTGGCTAGGAGTGTGACCTCGTACGTCTCGCTGTCAAAGGTCGCCTGGAAGAACTCCAAAAAACCGGCGTACCCCAACAACGCGACTTCGTCCTCGGGTTCATCAGTTTCCAAAAAGGCAACCGTGGAACGCCAACGGTACGATTCGTCACCCTGAGAGAGTTCGAGCGTGACCTGTCCTGGTACAAGTCTTACTTCGTGGCCACCAACAGCGGATGCCTTGCTCATCGCACCGTAGTTAAGTTCGACTCCCAGCAACTTAGCGAGGCTAGCGGGAAAAACCGTTTCGTCAGAGCCTGTATCGAGCAGGGCTTGTATCGACTCGGTGCCGCTTGGACCACCAACGAGAATGATTGCTTCGGGGCGGTAGACAATACCCTCTGGAACCGTGGGCGAGGGCTCTATTTCGTAGCTCGCGTAGCGAAACCTCATCGTACCCCACCGAGAAATCGAACGTCCGCGCGGGGTGCCTTTGCCATGATGGGGTCGACTTCACCTGCGGACTCAGCCGCCTGACGGGCCTCATCAAGAGTGCGACCGCTCGCCACGATTTTGGTTTGTTCGTGGTTCCAAGCAATCCAGCGCCCGGCATATTCTCGGGGAACCAAGGGCAGGGGTTGATATGCGGCGGTCATAGTAGTCTCCTTTATCCCACTATCATACCGTGCAGACGGCATGCCAGGGAGTGCGGAGAAGATATTACTGCTATTAACTCTTCGCCGGCCACATATTTAGCCAGCGGCGGCTCTTGGAGTTTTTTTCGGCGGACTCGCCTTCTTCGCGCTGCTTGCCACAGACGGCGTCGCCGAGTTGCATGATCGAGGCGGTGATGCCTGCCTTGGGGGCGTGTTGGACGAGGGGTACGCCGTTGTTGCGCACTTCGACCATCACGCGATAATCGTTGGGAATCTGCCAATAGATTTCGCGGCCGATGGTTTCTTGGGCCTTCTTGAGGCTGATCTGGCCCGTGTCTTGGCCGACGCGGTTGACGATGATCCGCACCTTGTTCCGTAAGGAATCATCGCCATCGAAGGTCATCATCAGCCGGACCACGTTACGCAAGCAGGGGAGATCTAACTGCGTGATCATCAGAATGTCATCGGACATGTAGATCGCCTGCATGTCGAGTTCGCCGAAGCTCTTGGAGAGGTCGATCACGATGTGCGAGAACGAGGTTTTCAGCAAACCCAGCACGCGCTGCAGGCTGTCGGCCGTGATGAGTTTCACGTCCTCGAGCTGCACGGGCCGGGGCAGTAGGGACACGCCGGACGAATGTTTGGTGAGCGATTTCTTAAGCAGTGTCAGGTCCAAGCGAGCCACATTTTGTGCCACGTCGGCGAGACTGTATTCAGGTATCGTGTCGAGGAACACATCGCAGTCCCCCAGCGCTACGTCGAGGTCCACGAGCACGACCGAGTTTTCGCGATCCGAGGCCAAGGCGCAGGCCAAGTTCACGGCCACGCTCGACGAACCCACACCGCCAGTGGCTCCCGCCACGGCGATCACTCGGCAGCCTTGGGGTGAGTTTTTCTGTTCGTTGGTCCCTTGTCGCTTAACGCGATTTAAGGCGGAGACCAGGTCTTCTTCCTTCAAAGGCTCGGTGAGAAACTCTTTTGCCCCGGCCCGCATCGATTCGAGAATCAAGCGCCCGTCGGTCGAACTGCTCGTCACGAAGAGCGTGCAATGGGGGGCCTTCGCCAGGACTTCGGTGATCAACCGGGTGGCCTTTTCAGGATCGCTATCCATGGCCACGATGCCGATTTCCGGCTTCGTTTGATCGACCACGTCGGCGAAGAATTCGTAGCGCGAACAGTCTGCTTCGAGCCACACACTGTCGAGCCCCAGCAAAACTGCCTTGAGACTGTCGCGCGTGGCGTCGCAGGGATCGACGACCGCAATACGAAGCACATTAGCCATGATACAGATTCAGTTTTCCCGGCCAGCCCCAGCCATCGCTGTGAGGCATACCGAAGAGGTCAACATAGGAGGCAAGACTGACTCGAACTCCTCTTATCACTGCTAACGTAGCTTATTTTTCCATGTCGTAGCCAATCGGTCCGATCAGTCCCGGCGTGGACGTGGCGCTGCGGAGTGGCTCCGAAAGGTTCGGAGTTTGCGGGGCCTGCCGATTGTACTGGGCGACCGGCCGGGACTCCTGCCAGGGCGACGGAAATTTGATGGCCGCGGGGTCAGGCATCGTCTCTTGGACAGGCTGGCCTTGTGGCGGAGTTGCCGATGACGCGGGTGGTTGCGCTGTTGGCGACTGCATGGGCAGAGGCGGCACCTCGACGGCTTGGTCGGTACCAACATCGCTGTAAGCTGGCTGGTAGTCCTGGGAGCCCTGGTATTGCTGTGACTCGTACTCGTTGCCATAAGCTTCTACTGGAGCTGGCGCGGGTGCGGGGCCATAGTTTTGCATCCCGTCGCTCGTGACCATGTAGCCACCTGGCTGCGGGTTGTTGTAAGCCGTGGCACAATTCATCACGCAACCATTGGGGGCACAGGGGCCGCATGCCGGCACTTCCAAGTGACCACCGAAGTAGAGTTGGCAGTTGTTCGGCGAGACGGTTTCCATGCCCGGTCCACATTGCGGAACTTCATGGGGTTCCATGCCGTCAGCGAATTCAGGCGTGACCATGATCAAGAGTTCCACTTCGTTGACCACTTCTCTGGTATCGCGGAACAGGGCACCCAGATAGGGCACATCACTGATGTAAGGAATGCCACGCTCTTGGGCCTCAATGCGTGTCTGGACCAAACCAGCCAGCGCCAAGGTTTGACCGGCTTTGAGTTCTACACCGGTGTCGACTTCACGCACTCGCAAGGCGGGCACATTGAAACCGTTTTGTTGCACGCCGCCAGCATCGTCGCGCTCGCTGATACGAGGGCGAACTTCCAAGCGGATGTTGCCGTTGCCCAGCACAATGGGCACGAAATCGACTTGAGTACCAAATGGCTTGAATTCAATCGTGCTTTGCCCCAGACCTGAGGGAATGATGATGGGGAATTCGCCACCGACGTTGAAGCGTGCGGGGCGACCACTCACGGTCGTGATCGACGGGTCAGCAAGAATCTTGGCGACTTTGTTTTCTTGTAAGGCTTTGATGAATCCCAAAAATACGTTGTCGTCGTTGAAAACGCCGAAGGCGATATTCGGTTGACCAACTAATGAAGTCGCGGTGGTACCATTTTGGGCAATCGAGAATTGCGTGAGCAGACCTGAAAGGTCGGTCACAATGCCGCCGTTGGCACTACCGGCGGCAAAATTCACACCTAAGTTGCGCAACTTCGTGCGCGAAACTTCCATCACCTTGACTTTGAGCAAAATCTGCTGCACGCCACCGACGGTGATATTGTTAACCACCTTGGGAGCGTAATCCTCGGCGAGACGCAGAATCGGGCTCACGACTTCGGGACGCTCGACATAACCTTCGAGCACCAAGCTGTTGGTCAGCCGCACCACTTTCACGGACGATTCGGGAAACAACCGCGCGAGCGCCATTTCCAACTCGCGGACATCGCCGTAGATGACCACGTCGACCGTGTACACTTGGTCGTCTTCGTCCCAGAGATTCACCTGCGTCACGCCCGGCTTACGGGCGGCCAGTTGCACTTGGTTGGCGCTGATGGGCGTGACGGTCACCAATTCGGGATTGTTGACCACCATGCGAGGAATGCGCTTGTCGAGCGTAAGAATCCGACTGGTGTTGACGGTCATCTCCATGCGCTCGCTGGACTGGGTGATGTTGCGCACCACCTGCGGTTGAGCCAGCACGGGGCTACCGAAACAGCACAAGAGCGTCATGCTCACGAAAGTCGTCAACGACAACCGCTGGGCAGCGAGAGTCGTGCGCGGGTTGGATTTAACGTACATCCTTGTACTTCCTTCGCCTGGAGTGGGCCGACTCGTGACCGCTTTGCACGGGCAGCAAGCCAGCTTGGGAAAACCAACGCATCCTTGCGCAGTTTTCAGTTCAGTTCCTATTTGTCTTCCAAATCGATGGGAAAATCCGCACCCGGACTATCGGGCACAAAATCTCCCTCGCCCTTGCCTTGACCAGCGCTGTCAGCTGCGTCGTCGGGCGCATCGTAATCGCTGTCTTCGTCTTCTTCTTCCTCGGTTTCCAGAGGCTCACCGGTGGTCGCGTCGAAGTCGATCTTGCTCACTTCGTTCGGATAAATGATTTTCATCCGGAAGGGAGGTACAACCTCAACCACGGGAACTTGGGCCAAGTCTTTGCTGATCGTGCTGTCGGCCCCTTCTTCGTCTTTGTCAAATGCTTCGCGTTCTTTTTCCCGGCTGCCGGCATCGCTGCGAGCAAAAATATCTTCGAGCGATTGCTCGGCATCATCGACAATCTTGTTGTCGTCGGGATGTCGAGGAATGAGGCTGATTTCGCCCATGTTCTCGGCCGTGGTCATGCGGCTGGCTTGCTGTGGGGTGACCACGAGCGAAACCGTCTTAGCGACGATCCGCTCTTCGGTTCCTTCGGAAGTCCGCTGGACGGCTTGATCCACCGCAAAGACGCGGATGTTTTGCAGAATAATTTTGGTAAAGGGATTCGCGACCCCGTTTTGTTCGCTACGTAGCACGAAGAGTTGCACGTCGACGCGGTCACCGGGGCTGAGCAAACCAGCCGCGCTCTTGCGAGCATCGACCGACACGGTCTTGAGCCGCATGCCTGGCGGAATACCGGCAATCGGATCGTGAGTTTCGCCCTTGGCCAGGAACTTGCCGTCGTTGAGCGGTTCGCCCTGAAAGATGATGGTCTTGGGCCGTCGGCCTTCGATTTCATCCCACTTGGTCACGGCACCGACGGGCACCTTGTCCTTGGGCCATTCCTGGAGGCTGACCATGCCGTCGTCGACGGGGTCGCCCAGGTTGATGTTATGCAGCGCCACATAGATGGGCACCGTTTCGATGGCGGCTTGATTCTTGTTCTGGCTGTCGAGAACCTGGCTGATGCCAATCGAGGCCACCAGGCCGCAGCCGAGCGCAAGCAATAACAAAATGAGCGACTTGGGACGCATCATACCCCCCTGGCATGAGGTCGGATTTTCTGGGTCCGTCGACTGCCCCGACACGGTGTCGTGAGCAACTCGAAGATTCGTTGAAGAATCCTCGCGACGATCTACATTCCTACTCCCGAGGAGGCTCCAATCTTACCTCTCGGCAGCTTTTCTTCCGCGGCGCAAATCCAGCGACTCGCTGAGTCGCGGACCATACACCTTGTCAGAATTTTCGGCAGACCCAACCTAGACGGATCAACTATTTGATAAAATTCGCGGGTTCTTTCGGTTGTGCTGGCACTCGCATTTAGCTCTGAGTCGAGAGACAAGAGTCCAGAGCCAGAAGGATGGCTCTAGACTCTTGTCTCTCAGCCCTCAGCTTTCCTTAAAGTTGCATGCCGTGCCAGGCGAAGTAGCCGATCGAGCCGATCGCGATGGGAATTCCGTAGGGCAGCAGGAACATCCGCGGCTTGCGCTCGGCGGCGATCTCGGCCAGCTTCTCGGGATCCTTCACGGTAATAATCTCATTAAAAATGCCCCAGAACTGATCGCGGTGTTTCGCCCAGCTCTTGGTCCACAACACCATGCCGACGGCAATGATGGCACCAACAATCGCCGAGACGGCAAACGCATAGAACGTCGCCGAGGGCCACATCCAGGCTCCAACCCCCGCTAGCAGTTTCACGTCGCCGGCACCCATGCCGCCAATCGCATACGGCGGGAGCAATAAGGCCAAACCGACGGCCGTGCCGCACAAGCTGAAGCCCAAGCCTTCCCAGCCAGCATACGGCGAGAACGCGGCGCTATACACCCAGCCGCTCAAAACGAATGGATAAGTGATCCAGTTGGGCACTTTGAGTTGGTAGCCATCAATCACGGCGGCCACGATCAACGTGAAGGTCACGAACCACACATGCCAGGTGTCGGCGAACCAGGTCAACAGCTCTTGAGAGTTAGACATTTGCACGGCCCATTTTTACGTGAGTATTGTGAATTTGATTTCGTTCGCGGCAGTCAGGCTCTACGCACGTGGCACGACAAAGAATGACACCACCACGGTGAGCATGGCCACGCCGTAGCAAGCCAACTGCAACACGCTTTCGAACATTTGTTCGGGAATCAGGCTAAACATGGTGACGCTCTCGCAAGCCAAAGGAATCCTGGTGCGCGGAGAAACGCGCCAAACCGATGGCGTGTCTCTGCCGAAATCTAGGTCATGAATTGGGGCCGTCAGGTAAAAAATCGGTCTGAGCACGTCGGACTGGTCGCTTAAGCGACCAGTCCAGCAGAATCATTACAACGCAAAAAAACCTCTCGGGACCGAAGTCCCGAGAGGAGTCGTTAACATTCTTGTGTGTATTGGCTCCCTGAAAGGGTGGCCCACACGGATCAGCTACCAGACAACTGGCCAGCCACACCCGTAAAGGTGGCGGCGGCGTTGGTGCCGACCGATCGGATCGCTGTCAAGCAGACGATCACAATCAGCGCGAGCATGACGGCATACTCGACGGCGGTGGGCCCATCTTCCGAGACGAGGAAACGTTGCACCTTCTTAGCGAAACTCTTCATAGCATTCCTCCAATTCCCGATGTCGCAGTTTTTATGTGCGACACCTTTCAGGTTGTCAGGAGCTCCAATTCAGTGCTCCCGTTAATTAGCCCTCACACCACTCTTCCAGCTTCCAAGCCTCAGAGCCTGCATCTCGTAGTGTAAGAGCCGGACATTTAACAAGTTTGCGCGTCTCATCTCGTTTGGGCTGTTGCATCCGCTGCGTCGCTATTCTGCATCCTTTCGGCAGCCAGGCTAACGCCGATTCTTTCAAACCGTCGTCCCTCGGCTTTGCGCCCCAACCTTGCGATTGGTTTGCCTTTATCGAGGATGATGACGCAGCAGGCTCGATTCTGCTCGGCCTCTCTCGCCTATCACTTCCGTGAAAAAACCGAATGGTTCAGGAGAAGAGAAGATTCGCAGGTGGCGCCTGCAGCGCTCACCTTTTGAAGCTCGCTAACAACCTGTCAGTCGAACTTCAATTGAAACCTATGTCAGATTCGTCGGGAGTCAAAAGCATTCCCTTGTTGGGGCCACAATTTTTCTCGAGGGTTGGCCTACAACCTGAACACCCGGCAATTCCCGCAGGATATCCGCCGATTCGTCGAGAAAAACAGACCCTTTTGCTGCTTTTTCACAACCTAAACTTGTGCGTGTGGTGAATGGGAATCAATCTCTCGCCAAGGCGCGAAGACGCAAATTAAAAAACTTGATTTCTCTTTGCGCCATCGCGCCTTTGCGAGAGTCAAATCAGCGATCTATGGACAAAAGTATCAAACACCTTCGTTCAATCGACTGCTGCGGCTACCGCGCGGACGGTGCGTGGGCTGCCGAGCCGACGACGCTAGCGTGTCTCGCACTGGCTACGCATGGCGAACACACCGCGGCAGAGCGGCTCGCCCAGCAACTCGCCGACGTTCAACAATCCAACGGCGCAGTGACGGCTAACAGCGAAAGCGACTCGCCCGCTTGGACCACCAGCCTCGCGATTTTGGCATGGCTTGCCTGCGAAGGTTATCAAGGCAATATCGACCGCGCGGTGGAATGGACCCTCGCCACGCACGGCAAGCCCGCGCCCAGAAATCCTCAGATTGGCCACGACCCCACGATCCTCGGTTGGTCGTGGGCCGCGGAGACCCACGCCTGGATGGAACCAACTTGTATGTTTGTGATCGCGCTCAAAGCCGCCGGGCTAGGTGATCACGCGCGAACGCGCGAGGGAGTGCGACTTGTGACGGATCGCCTGCTCCCCACGGGGGGCAGTAATTTTGGCAGCACCCTTGTGCTCGGCCAACCCACGTTACCGCAGGTGCAATCGACGGGGCTCGCCATGCTGGCCCTCGCTGGGGAAACGAACTCCGACCCACGCGTGGAATCGTCGTTGCGTTATCTCGCCGAGAATTTGATTCCCACGACAACGACCGCTTCACTCTCCTACGGCTTGCTCGGGCTCACGGCCCATAACCGCCGTCCGCCGCACGCTGAAGCGTTGCTCGCCGGGGCGTGGGAACGTGAAGTCGATCGCGGACAGAGCGCGTACAAGTTGGCACTACTCGCGCTGGCCAGTGTTCCGAACACATCATGGCTGCCGAGTCGCACGGAGATTCACGCATGAACGCGCAACAAGAAAACACAAATCCCAATCGCCGCACGTTTCTCGCGGCCAGTGGCCTCGCAATCGCCGGTTTCGCGGGAACCAAACTCATCGGCAACGCTCTGTTGCCAAAAGCCGAGGTCTTCATCGCCCGTCACCAACGCTACGACGGCCCCCTGGTGCAAACCATCCGCGACGGCCTCGCCGCTTGCGGCTTAGCGCCCGCCCACTTCACCAACAAGCGCGTCCTATTGAAACCGAACCTCGTGGAACCCACGCGCCTCATCCCCCACATGACCACTCACCCCGCAGTCATCATCGCCGCTGCCGAGGTGTTTCGCACCTGGGGCGCGACGGTCACGGTGGGCGAAGCCCCCGGCCATGTTCGCGACACGGAAATGGCGCTCGTGGAATCGGGCGTGAGCGAAGCCCTCGACGATGCTCGCCTCAAATTCGCCGATTTGAATTACGAAGAAGTCGCCTGGCGCGTGAATCGTGGTCGACTCAGCCCACTCAAGGGAATCTACTTTCCCCGCACAGTCTGCGAGGCCGACTTCGTGGTTTCAATCCCCAAAATGAAAACCCACCATTGGGTCGGGATCACCTGCTCAATGAAAAACTTTTACGGAACTTTACCAGGAATCAAATATGGTTGGCCCAAAAATGTGCTGCACCATAATGGAATCCCCGAGACGGTCGTCGATATCAACGCCACCCTGCCCCGCTCACTCGCCATCGTTGACGGCATCGACTGTATGGAAGGGGACGGCCCCATCATGGGAAGCCTCAAACGGATGGGACTTGTGCTGGTGGGAACCAACCTCCCAGCCGTCGACGCCACCGCCGCCAGGATCATGGGAATTCGCCCCGAGCGAGTAAGCTACCTCGCCCTCGCCGCCGACCGCTTAGGCCCGATCGCCGAAGCACGCATCACCCAACGCGGCGAACGCTGGCAAGATTTGGTGAGCCCGTTTCAGATTCTCGATGAGCCGCATTTGAGAGGGTTAAGAGCGGAGGGTGGGGAGTTGGTGAGTTAATACGCAATAAGGGTGGCAGCACAAGAGGCTTTCGATGTGACGCCCAAAACCTCTTGTCACACTCGACACCAACACTGATGAAACAGGGTGTGGCTTTCCTAAAACGACCGCAACGTCGGTTCGCGTTTCCAAATGCGATGCTTTTTCGCCTGCGTGATGAACTCGGCAAAGTCGGTTCCTGCGAGTTTGAGCACCCCTTCGTCGGTGCCGATGCCCGCTTTTTTAATCAGCGGCTCGGCGGCGGGAGTGTAGCCGATCACCTTCAAATGGCCAAAGGCATCGCGGATCCAGTCGATGGCTGCCGCTTCTTTGAGGAACGTCTCGACTTGGTCGTCCGCCGGGGCGACGATTACGCAATCGAACAGGGCCGACGGGGCACCGGCCAGAAAATCGTCGGGGGTCACTTCCTTCCCTTGATTGGTCATGATCGGTCCCGACTTTGGCGCGATCACCGCCACTTGCGCGCCTTCGGCTTTCGCGGCTTTGGTCAACGCACCGTAAAACTTGTCGGCAACGCCGGCGGTGGTGAGTAACGCGATCTTCTTGCCCGCAATTGACTGAGGTGCCTTCGCATACTGCGACAGTGCCTTCGACGGCTTGGCATTGCGCGGCACAACGGCAGGTTTGAGCGTGTCGGCCATCCCTTCCATCCCGAGATTCTTGGCCACCTGGTCGCCGAGTTTGGTATCGATGAGTTGCAGGTGACCCAGCATACGCTTTTTTACGGCTAGGTTTTTCACCTTACCGAGTTCAAATGATAACCCGCCGACGATGTGCCGCTGTTCCGGCTCGGTCATCGACTTGAAGAACAGTGCTGCCTGGGAATAGTGGTCGGCGAAACTTTCGGGCCGGGTCCGCATTTTGTCGCCGGCTTCCGGTGCCGGAAAGCTGACGAAGCCGGTCTTGGGATTTTCGCGGGGCGTTGTGGGATCGAGGCTGTTTGGTTCGTAGTTCGCGCGGCCCTGCTTGGGGACTTCCATTTGCATGTGGGCATCACGCTGTAAGTTGGCCATGGGGCACTTGGGCGCATTGATGGGAAGCTGATGAAAATTCGGGCTGCCCAGCCGCGACAACTGCGTATCGAGATATGAAAACAACCGCCCTTGCAGCAATGGATCGTTCGAAAAGTCGATCCCCGGCACCATGTGCGACGGGCAAAACGCGACCTGCTCGGTCTCCGCGAAAAAGTTGTCGACGTTGCGGTCGAGCACCATCTTCCCCAGCGGCGTGAGCGGGACAAGCTCTTCCGGAACTAGCTTCGTCGGATCAAGCACGTCAAAATCAAACTTCTCGGCCTGTTTCTCAGTAAACACCTGCACTGAGAGCTCGTACTCGGGAAACTCGCCGCGTTCGATGGAGGTCCACAAATCGCGACGATGGAAATCGGGATCAGCGCCGGAAATTTTCACTGCTTCATCCCAGATCAAAGAGAAAGTTCCGAGCTTGGGCCGCCAGTGAAACTTTACCAGTTTCATGTCTCCCTTGGCGTTCACCATGCGAAAGGTATGCACGCCGAAGCCTTCCATCATGCGGAATGAACGGGGGATGCCCCGATCCGACATCACCCACATCAGCATGTGCATACTCTCGGGCATGAGCGACACGAAATCCCAAAACGTGTCGTGAGCCGATTGAGCCTGGGGAAATTCCCGGTCTGGCTCAGGCTTCACGGCGTGAATCAAGTCGGGAAACTTCATCGCGTCTTGAATGAAGAACACGGGAATGTTGTTTCCCACAAGGTCGTAGTTGCCCTCGCTCGTGTAGAATTTCACCGCAAACCCGCGCACGTCACGCGCGGTATCAAACGAACCCTTGCTGCCGGCGACAGTTGAAAACCGCACAAACACCGGAGTCTTTTCCACGGGCTTTTGTAGGAACGCCGCTTTGGTGAGATCGGCGTGCGACTTGTACGGCTGGAAATAGCCATGCGCGCCGTAGCCGCGCGCGTGAACCACGCGCTCGGGAATTCGCTCGTGATCAAAATGCGTGATTTTTTCACGCATCACGAAATCTTCGAGCAACTGCGGCCCGCGCGGGCCGATAGTGAGCGTGTTTTGATCATCAGAGATGGGAAGGCCCTGATTGGTGGTCATTCGCGCGGCCGCGCCACCAGAGGTTTGATGAGTTTCGCCTCCCTGACCGATTTCCGTTGTGATTTCATCGCTTCTTTTCGGCATTTTGGCCATGTCAGGTGCCCCTTTTTGAAATGCGTGCGGCATGATAAGTGAGAATGAGCGCGAAAGCATATCGTGCGCCATTCGATGCGCTGAAATAAGACACGCAGAAGTTTGCCGACGAATCGGGGGGCTTTAATTCGCAGGTAAGTCGCAGATGTGTGAAAAGAAAGCTGCAGAATTTTTCTTTGGCAGCAAATCAATCGAGTTGGCCGCGCAGCAACCTATGAAGTGGCAGTGAACAGACCACCTCATTACGGAATGTTGGGCGCAACTTCTGGCTCTACTTCCACCGGCCCCATCACCGCGTCGATGATCTTCCCGATTTCGTCCGAGGGGTCGACGGATTCCACTTGCGCGGGAACGCCGGCCTTGTCGGCTTCTTGTTCAGCCGTGGCGATCAAGCGTCGCAAATCTTCGTCCGATACTTTCTCGCGGAACCGCCACTGGTCGTTGGCTTCCTGGTCGGCGACGTGTGAGATAACGGCCTCGATTTGCGCCTCTTCGATCTTTTGATCGATCACGCCTCGTACAAAGCGCCGCAGCGCGAGGCCACCGGCTTGTTTTTCCTCGGGCGTGAGAGTCGATTGATTAAAATAGTGTGACTCGATCATCGACACGGCAAGCGACGGCATCAACGGCGATTCGATGATCACTTGGGCCAGTTCGTCGAACTGTTGAATGCTCAACGTGCCATCTTGCAAAGCATCGAGCGGGCGATCCAACTCGTCGCGGATTTCCTGTTGCTCTTGAGGAGGCAAATTTGAGGCTTCAAGGGTTTCACCGATCACCATGTTGGCTAGACTCGCCGACCATCCCCGCCAGTTTTGCGAAACCACATAACCGAGTACGGCAACCAGCGCGACCATGATTAGCACGAGCATGAAACAGCCCTTGAGGCAGCCCCCCATGCAGCCCCGTTCCGGGCGATTTTCTTCCTCGGGCTCGATCTCGAATTTGTCGCTCACCATCGTCATGCACCTTGAGAAAACCGTAAGCCCGGGGATAGCATTCCCCGGGTCAAAAGAATCGCGCATCAAAAAACCCGATTCCACAATTGATGTTGAGGAACCGGGTTATGAAAAAAGTGGAGGCTAACCACTTAAGTGGAGGATAACGGGATCGAACCGATGACCTTCTGGCTGCCAGCCAGACGCTCTCCCAGCTGAGCTAATCCCCCGGGAATTGTCGCCGCCTAACGAAACAGGCAGCATAAGCCGCTCTAGTTTCCTCGGCTACGAACTGGCAAACTAACACCCTCACTCCCGATTGTCAACGCCGCCACACCGAGCCCATGAATCACCACTCCAAAAGCCTGAAAATCGCGCTCGCCACGGGCAAGGTGTTGCTGGCTCTAGGGATTGTCGGCTATTTGGTCGTGAAAATTCAACGTGACGCCGGCTTCTCGCGACTCGTCAACGAACCGAAAGAGTGGTCGTATCTGGCGATTGCGCTGGCGATGGTCCTGACAGCTTTCACTTGCAGCTTTGTGCGTTGGTATTTGTTGGTACGTGGACTCGGCCTGACATTTCATTTGCGCGATGCCCTGCGGCTAGGCTCGCTCGGTTTCATGCTCAATCAAGTGATGCCCGGCAGCGTGGGGGGGGATTTGTTCAAAGCGGCGTTCATTGCTCACGAGCAACCCGGGCGGCGGACAGAAGCCGTCGCGTCGGTGTTCATCGACCGTTTTGTGGGCGTAGTGGCGATGTTCGTGGTGGCGAGCGTGGCGCTCTCGTTTGCCGACCAGACGCTCACCCGCAGCTCCCTGCTGAGTGGTTTGAAAGTTTTCATCTGGGCGATCGCTGCGGGAGGGATGCTGGGGATTTGCTTGCTCACGAGCCGGCTAATTTCCGGACTGAGAGCACAGCGACTTGTGACTCGCTGGCCGGTGGTGGGGCCGACGTTGGGCCGACTCGTTGCGGGACTGCATCAATTTGGCAGTCGCCGTCGGTACTTGGTCGCTGCGTTCGTGCTCGCACTCACGACGCACTGCTTGTTGGTCAGCGCGTTCTGGTGCGTAAGTCGGGGGTTGCCAATCACCGGTCCGACGTTCCAACAAAATGCCACGATTGTGCCCTTGGCCCTGGTGGCCGGGGCGCTGCCGCTGACCCCAGGTGGTTTGGGCCTCACCGAGACCGCGCTCGCCAAACTGTACGGTGCGATTCAACTCAACGAAGCGGACGGGGCGCTCGTAGCCCTCGGTTATCGCGCGCTCACGTATGTCGTGGCCGCCATCGGCGCGTGCTATTACCTTTCCGCCAAACGGCGGATTGATCGGCTGCTCGAAGAAGCCGAAACGCTGGCGGAAGAAATCGTGTGACATGAAAACGGGTAGCCCCAACACTTCGTTCGCGACAGGTCTACAATTTGCTTGGTTGCGAATAAGTCATACAGAGTGGCTATTGATCATCCGCGGCACAACTTAGCTCGCGGAGCATGTTGATAGCGTCCTCAAGCTCAGGGACAACAATCCCCTGTTTGCGGCCAGCGAGGTCACTACTTGCTAAGATCGTCAATTCTTCATAATTCTCGGTGGCTTCCAAGCGATTGCGGGCCCTGATGCCCAGAGTACCGCGCGTGAGCGCATGAGCGACGGGGATATTCTCGATGAGCCACAAGGTCCGCTCGGTGACGATGTCGGCCAATGCCGACAAAGTTGCAGACAAGTGATTCCGCCGATCAATCGCTTTGCCCACGTCATGCAGCAAAGCCGCGGTCAACAATTCCTCGTCGTAGGGCAACTGTTCTTCGACCAGTTGAAAGACCTGCAAGCTGTGGTACAGCGCGTCGCCCTCGGGGTGCGCCTGCGGATCCTGCTTCACTTCGGCCAGAGGCAACAGCAACTCCGCGTAGATTTCAAACCGGCTTTCCCATTCTTGCGGCTGGAACACTTTGACGAGCGAACGCAATTGCTCGCCCACTTCCGCATCCGAGGGCAAATCACGCGGGCGGATGCCCGTGGGAAAAAGTCGCTCCACCGCAGAGCGACGCGCGTCGGAATTGCGCAACTCCGGCTGCTCGTTGATAAGCCGGGCAGCTTCCCAGGCGATCTGGCGACGGGCTTTGGAAGGTCTCACGGCGGGCAGGTCAAAAAGCCTGGAGATCGAGGAGGGAACCGCACTACGTGCTTAATTCTACCGCGCCGCCGCGAGGATGGCACTATCAATCCCCGCGTCGCAGCAGATTTCTTCTTCCTCAGGCAAATAGGCTTCCAGTGGTAAGTCCTGGTTGCCGGCACTGATGCGAAAGAAATCCTGCTCGCGAGCCACGAAAGCTTCGACCACCGACGGGTCGAATTGCTGGCCATAACGGCTGACAATCCAGTCGCGGGCTTCTTCGTGCGACACGGCAGACTTGTAAGGCCTCTGCGAAGTGAGGGCGTCGTACACATCCGCCAGCGCCACGATGCGGCCCGTGAGTGGTATTTCCTTGCCCTGCAATCCCTGGGGATAACCGCTGCCGTCCCAATGTTCGTGGTGCGTGGCGGCGATCTGCTCGGCCACTTCGAGAAAATCATCTTCCTCGAGTTGTTTGCGAATCGCGGCTAAACATTCGCTGCCCAAGGTGGTGTGCATTTCCATCGCCTTTCGCTCATTCGGATTGAGACGTGCCGGCTTGAGCAACAGGGCATCAGGAATTCCTACCTTGCCGATGTCATGGAGTGACGACGCGACGGCTAGATCGGCGACAAAGCTTCGTTCGATTTCCGGATTTGTTCGTGCCAATTCGGTGGCTAATACCGTCACGTAAGAGCGAATCCGCTCCAGGTGTTTGCCGGTGTCCTTGTCGCGCGATTCCGCCAACTTCGCCAAGCCAAACGTGACGGCGTTGCGTGTTCGCACGAGTGACCGCGTGCGCTGCGTCACTTGGGACTCGAGCCTGGCGTTCGCCGCGGCGAGCCCCGCTTCGTACCGATTCAATAAGAACCCGGTGAGCATCGCGGTCGCGCCGATCACAAACGCGACCAAGATATAGCCGATCTGCATGACCGGCTGGATCGTGGCAGCAATGAAGGAATTGATCGCCATATCCGACTGATAAACGGCGAGAATCGCATTCATGTGCGGCAAACTAAACCCAGTGAAGGCGTGGACTTCGCCGTCGAGATCAACCTTGCCCGTGATCACCGGGGGACGATCTGCTTCGATTGTTTCGACAAGTTTAAGAATTGGCCCCGAGGTTTCGTTGTTGATCAGCAATCCCCGACCCGGAAACAAGCGTAGTAAGCCGGGGTCGCTTTTCAAATTCGGGTGGCAGAGCATCGCACCATTGTCGCGGCGCATCAGACAAACAAAACCATCGTGGGGGATGGTCGTGTTTTCGCAGATCTGTTGCAGCTTTTGCCAATCCGCCGTTCCCGGCTCGGCGGTGTTGAGCCCGAGTGCTTCGATCTCGAGCGCGATTTGGTGAGCTTCGGCTTTGCCTTGCGCGGAGACGTAGTTGTGGACAACAACTTCAAACGCTTGCCACAACCAACCTGTTGCCCAAGCCACGCCGAATCCCAAGCAAGCCGCCTGACCGGCGATCAGCAAGGCCAACAAAAAACACCGATTCTTGATTTGTATACGTGACATGGCGGGATGATTCATCGAGCGAGATGGAAAAGTCGGTGAAGAGCACGACGGGGCGTTGCCTGGCCACCGTTCTAAGGAAGAGTAGCTTGCAAATCCGTACAGATTCGCAGGGATTGCCACATGCGATTGACTGATCCAGCTTTGCTTGATTCCGAGCGTATTTTCCTTACGACCCGCTTGACCCGCACTTTCCAAGGGTCACAATTGGCCTCAATCGCGTCGCTCTGCGTTAATTCTTGACTCACAGTTCCTTCGGGTGAAATCAACATGTCCTTGCTCATCAAAAATGGTCGCATCATCACCGCCAGCGACGACTACGTCGCCGATATCCTGTGCGAGGGAGAAGTCATCGCGCAAATCGCTCCGCAAATCGCGGCTGAAGGTGCGACCGAAGTGATCGACGCGGCAGGGAAGTATGTGTTTCCCGGCTTTATTGATCCGCACGTCCATATTTATCTACCGTTCATGGGGACGTTCGCCAAAGACACCTACACGACCGCCAGCAAAGCGGCCCTCGTGGGAGGCACCACGTCGCTGATCGAAATGTGCTGCCCCGCGAAATCCGACGAGCCGCTGGCGAGTTACGAAATGTGGCTCGCGCAGGCCGAAAAGAGTGCTTGCGATTACACGTTTCACATGGGCGTGTCACGACTCGACGAAATGGCCGTCTCGCAATTACGAGAAATCGTGAAACGCGGGATTGCGTCGTTCAAAATTTTTCTAGCTTATAAAGGTGCGTTCGGCATCAACGATGAAGAGCTGTATGGCACGCTGAAAGTGGCCAAGGAACTGGGCGTGATCGTCACCGCCCATTGCGAGAATGAAACGCTCGTGTCGCAATTACAAGCACAGCTTATCAGTGAAGGCAAAACCGGCCCACAGTGGCAGGATGCTTCGCGGCCACCCTGTGTGGAGGCCGAGGGGGTGCATCATTTGATGACCTTCGCCGAAATGACCGGTGCCCACGTGTACTGCGTTCACACCTCCTGTCGCGAGGCGCTGGAAGCGGTCCAGCAGGGTCAACTCCGCGGAGTCAATGCCTGGGTCGAATCGGTGATTCCCCACTTTGTGCTCGACAAGACCTACACCAAGCAGCCAGATTTTGCCGGCGCGAAATATGTCATGTCGCCCCCCTTGCGCGAGGCCAGTCAACACGACGCATTATGGGCGGGCCTGCGATCGCGGCTGATTAGCACGGTGGGCACCGACCACGCGCCGTTCGATTTCGTCGGCCAAAAAGACATGGGCAAAGCCGATTTTACGAAAATCCCAAACGGCATTCCTTCCATCGAAGATCGGGTGAACATTCTTTACACCCACGGGGTTTGCGGAGGTCGCATTGATCTTAATACCTTCGTTGACGCGGCCAGCACCCAAGCGGCGAAACTTTTTGGGCTGTATCCGCGTAAAGGAACGGTGCAGGTGGGGAGCGATGCCGATCTGGTGATTTACGATCCGAGTTATCGCGGCAAGTTATCCGTCACAACGCAGCAAATGGCCGTCGATTATAATGCCTTTGAAGGGTGGGAAATCGAAGGCAAGCCGAGCGAAGTCACCGTGCGGGGCAAAGTCCAAGTGCGGAGCGGCAAATTCGTCGGCGAACTCGGCCACGGCAAGCTGCTGACGAGAAAGCCGACACATTTTTGAGAAAACTCTCGCAAAGGCGCGAAGTCGCAAAGATAAGAAGTTGCTGTGTGATTTATACATTTTTTTATTGATTGTGCCTTCGCGCCTTTGCGAGAGATACTATTTTTTCTCCAAGGTCAACAAAAAATACCGATGCACGCCGCTACCAACAGTGAAGGGCATGAGCAGTCCCGAGATGGCGTTCTCGATCAAGCGGGGTGGAAATGCTTTCAAGAACGCACGAGCGGCGAGCGGCATTTTGAAGAAGCGGCGGGACAAGCTGTAAAACCGCGCGAGATTGTGACTGATTGCCTCCGAGAGATCGAGTTGTTCGCAAACTCGAAATCCGTGTGTCTCGGCGACGCGCAGCCAATCAGCGAGCACGGCAAATTCTTCGACCGCCATCGTCTTTTCCACCAACTGCGCGGCGAATTGCAAGTCAGAGTCGTAAGAGTCGAGCGACGCTTGCCGAAAGCAGTCGATCACGATGAAGCGGCCTTGTTGTCGCAGTACGCGCTGCGCTTCTGCAAGCGCCCCTTGCCAATCGGTCCCTTGGCATAAACACTCGACCGCAAAGATGGCGTCGAAGGAATTGTCGTCGTATCGCAAACGATGAAAATCACCCTGCTCGAAAGCGAGATTCGGCAGTTTGCTGGCTTCCTTTTTAGCGGTGGCGACGTGCTCGGGGGACAGGTCCACGCCCGTGAGTTGGCTGGCGGGAAAACGCTCGGCGAGATTCCGCGAGTTGTAGCCCACGCCACAGCCGACTTCGAGCACATTTTTCGCGGCAAACTGCTGTAATCGCCCGGCAATCAATTCCACTTGGCCGAGATAACCCTCGGTCGAGAATTCCTCGTCGCAATTGAGGGCGACGTGCATGGCGCCCTGTTTGGAGTGAAACAGCCGATAGCCGCGATCGCTTTGCCGATAGTATTCAAGCACGGCAGTGGAGTCGATGATCCGCGCGGCAATCGCTGTTGTGTCGAAATGTTTGGCAATGATCTGTAAGCACTCGGCGAGCGGCAGATCGGGGATCGACGCGACTTCCATGCGGCGGTGCTTCCTCTATTGCTAACCGCGGGCCAGGGCGTCGGTTTGATCGACAAAGTCATCGCCGGTCCACTGGGCATCGTCGCGAATCATCTTCTTACCATGCTCAGACTTTGCGGCGCGAGCAGCGGTCTGACGCTTGACTAAGTCGGCATGAGTCGTGAAATACTGCACACTATGGCCTTTGAAGTCGGCAATCGTCTCGAACTTGTGCTTCTCCATGAACGCGAGTAGTTCCGCGCACATGTCCTTGACGATGCCGTAACCAAACTTCATCACGCCGGTGCAAACCTGCACGGTGTCGGCACCCAAGAGAATAAATTGGGCCGCGTCGTTGCCGGTCTCCACGCCGCCAATGCCGCTCAGCGTGCAGCCGGGATGTTCGTCGCGGATCACCTTGGCGATCTCCATGCACATGCGTAGCGCAATGGGCATCACCGCTCGGCAAGAATATCCGCCGGGCGTGGTGTAACCTTCCACTTGCGGTTCCGGCCGCAAGGTATCGAGATCTACGCCCAGCACGCTGCGAATCGTGTTGATCGCGGCAATGCCTTCGCAACCGGCCTTAAGCGCAGCACGCGTTGGGTCTTCGATATGCGTCACATTGGGGGTCATCTTTGCCCACACCGGCACCTTGGCCACCGCATTCACCCACTTCGAGACTTCGCCCAGGATGTCGGGGTTCTCACCCATCGCGGAACCCATTTTCCTTTCGGGAAGTCCATGCGGACAGGAAAAATTCAGCTCAAAGGCATCGACACCCAAGTCCTGGCAGCGCTCGGTGATCTCGACCCAGGCATCCTTGTCGAACTCCTCCATGATGGAAGCAATGAGAATGCGGTCGGGGTATTTGTCTTTCACCGCTTTGAGCTCATCGACCCACACATCAAAACTGCGGTCGCTGATCAGCTCGATGTTTTCCCAGCCGATTATCTCCTTGGATTCCCGACCCCGCAGACGTGCGTAACGGGGCTGGACGTTCGTGACCTTGCTGGCGTCGAGGCTGATCGTCTTGCAAATGACCGCTCCCCAGCCTTCGTCGAACGCCTTGCCGATGACGTTGCCGTTGGTTCCCGGCGGGCCGGAACCGATCACGAACGGGTTCGGCAGTTTGAGGCCATTAACGATAGTTTCGAGCGTAGGCATGGGCGGTACTCCAGAAAATCCGAGGCAAGCAGCTAGTTTCACCCATCCCGACGGGGGAGTCAATTACTGCTCGCGGCTTATAGTGGAAAGTGGCAAGGACCGATTACAATACTTCTTATTGGCCAGCATTAGTTTGGAAGTGAACTGCCCTATAGGAGTTTTTATGTCAATCGACCAGTTAGTGTTTGTGGGACTCAATGGCTATGCCTTGGCGTTGAATCGAGAAACCGGCGAGATTGTTTGGTCTAACGATCAAATGAAGTCGGGCTACGTGAGTCTGCTGGTCGATGGTGACCGGCTGATCGTGTCCACGAACGGCTATATATATTGCTTGAATCCCCTCACGGGTGAGATACTGTGGAACAACCCGCTCAAAGGCTACGGCGCAGGAGCGCCGACCGCGCTTGCCTCGGTGCGAGGACAAAGTCCTGATTGGCTCATTCAACAGGCGGCGGCAGTTGCCGCTCAGGCGGCGGCCTCCGATTAAGGAGCGAGGTCATAAAAAGCCATGTCGTGGATTTATCTGCTTATCGCCGGCGCGCTGGAAATCGGCTGGGCCGTGGGGTTGAAGTATTCGGAGGGGTTCAGCAAGCTCGTGCCGTCGGTGCTGACGCTAGTGGGCATGGTAGCCAGCGGATTCTTCTTGGCGCTGGCCGTACAGAAAATTCCTCTCGGCACGGCCTACGCCACCTGGACCGGCATCGGCGCGGTCGGCACGGCGATTCTGGGGATGGTGCTGTTTGGTGAATCCGCAGCCGCAGCGCGATTGTTTTTCATCGCGCTGATTTTGGTGGGGATTGTGGGGTTGAAAATGGCGAGTTAGCCGGCAGTGTTTCACTGCCGAGGTTTCACTGCCGAGATTGCCCGGCATCGGGACGGTGCCGGCTAACATTAGTCCAGGAAACTTCTTACGGCACCACCGTCACCGTGCTGAATTGGCGGAAGTGATCGTCGAACGCGAACGCCTTCTGGAGGCCGAGCCGAGACTGCATTCAAGTCTCCCAATCTTCGATCTTCAATCCTGCCACTCGGTTGAACTCGCTCACGTTATGCGTGACAAGAGTGACATCATGGGCTCTGCAGATTGCGGCAATCAACAGATCGTTGGGGCCGATGAGTTGTCCTTGACGTGTCAAGTCGGCTCGAATCTCGGCGTAGGCTTCTGCCGCGACATCGTCGAAGGGAAGCGAGGGGAAACGCGAGAGAAATAGCTGCTGGTGGGTCCGCGTTTTTGACGGATCGTTGGAGAGTGCCGCGTCGAAAAACAATTCCGCTTTCACAACCGAACAAACGCGAATTTGCAGTGGATCAGCGGCATCGAAGCGAGCTCGTAGCTTGGGCGACCGGCCGTTAAGATAGCGTACGCACGCGTTCGTGTCGAGCAACCATGTCATGCGATGGGTTCACGCGCTTCCAAGTCGCCCTGTTCGTGCCGCTGCAATCCCAAGCCGGCGCACGAACCGTACGTTCGCTCGATGAAATCGGACCACGTCAAAGCCGTGGCCTGTTGGCTGGCGGCTGGGTTACCGTCACTCGCCGCCGGAATCTGCACTTCCACCTGCGTACCCTGAGCCAATTCCACAGGTTGTAGAGGGCGGAAAATACCAGAATCGAAAACGGCTGGGATGAGGTGGTCCATAACTTTAGTATAGACCGAATTTAGTACGAAAGTCCAGCGTCATTTCTTCCCGCCGACCGCGCTCAGCACTTCGTCCAAACACTCGACCATGAAATTGGCGTCGTCCTTGGTGATGCACATCGGCGGCTTGATGCGGAGCGTGTTGCCGAAGAGGCCGCCCTTGCCGAGGATGAGGCCGCGGTGTTTGCATTCTTCCATCACGGCGGCGGCCTCAATATTGGCGGGTTCCTTGGATTTGCGATCTCGCACCAGTTCGATGCCGAGCATCAATCCCATACCGCGCACTTCGCCGATAAGAGGTTGCTTTTCTTGGAGCTCGAGCAGGCGGTCCTTGAGATAGCCGCCCACTTCGAGGGCATTCTGCTGGATGTTTTCTTCATCGATCACTTCGAGCGTGGCGAGCCCTTGCGTCATGCTAATCGGATTGCCGCCGAAGGTGTTGAAGTGGATGCGGTTCTTCATCACCTGAGAGATGGGCTCGGTCGTCGTGAACGCACCGAGCGGGATGCCGTTGCCGATGCCTTTGGCCATCGAGATGCCGTCAGGGACGACATCGTAATTCTGATGCGACCAATAATGATGACCCGTGCGGCCAAAGCCCCCCTGCACTTCGTCGGCGATGCACAGGCCGCCGTGCTGACGGACGATGTCGTAGACGATCTTGAAAAACTCTTGAGGCGGGGTGACCGTGCCCCCCACGCCCTGGATCGGCTCGCCGATAAAACAGGCGATGTCGCCCGACGATTGATATTGGATGACGTTCTTCACATCGTAGGCGCACTTGAGTCCGCACGAGGGGTATTCCAAATCGTAGGGGCAGCGGTAACAGTAGCCTGCGTTGGTGTGTAGCACGTTGAGTTGCGAGTTGGATTTGAACTTCCAAGTGCCGTGGGCGGTAAGGCCCATCGGCACCGACGTGCCGCCGTGATAACCGTTGCGAAGTGCGACCACCGCATCGTTGCCGGTATATTCGCGGGCCGACAGGATGGCGACTTCGTTCGCTTCGCTGCCGCTGTTGGTGAAATAGCTCCGCGTGAGCCCCGTGGGCATCTTGCTGGCTAGCTTCTCGGCGAACTGCACAATCGAGGGGTGGAGATAAATCGTGGTCGTGTGCTGGAGCTTGCCGGTTTGCTCGCGGACCTTGTCGACGATCTTCGGATGGCAGTGGCCAACACTCACGGTGACGATCCCCGCGAAGGCGTCGAGATAGCGCTTGCCTGTTTCATCCCACAGGTACTGCATTTTCCCCTCGACAATCATGAGGGGGTCTTTGTAGTACGTAATCACCCCCGGCGAGACGTATTGATGCCGGAGGGCGATGACCTGATCGCGCGTAGGACCGTTGTAGGGAGTGGGGGTATGATCACAGGAAGGCAGCTTGGCTGAAGTCGACATCGGCAGATCTCCGCGCGAAGGCGAGTAGAGTGGTGATTTGCTTTCGATTCTAGCGAGTAAGATTGGTCTTGCCCAGAACAGACCGTTGGCTCAACATGCTGCGGTGAACCGTGATATACATTCGATTACGCCCCAGGCATACTCGACCACAGGTGGCGGACGATAGCGAACAACCAACTCAACCGGGGATCACGCCATGGCTGATTCTTTCGCTCAAACGGCAGCCTCAAATGACGGCATCGTCGAACTCACAACCGATCTCACTGGCTCCCCCTACTACAGCCACGACATGGCTCCCGTGCCGCGCAGTGAACGGCGATGGTCGATGCGCGACATGGCGGTGCTGTGGATTTCCATGTCGGCGTGTGTTCCGACATACATGCTCGCCTCGGGCATGATCGAGGAGGGGATGAACTGGTGGCAGGCAATTGTCACCATCTTTCTGGGCAACGTCATCGTGCTCGTGCCGATGGTACTCAACGCGCATGCGGGAACGAAGTATGGGATTCCGTTTCCCGTTTATTGCCGACCCTCGTTTGGAATTCTAGGGGCGAATGTGCCGGCACTCCTACGGGCGCTCGTGGCCTGCGGCTGGTTTGGAATTCAAACTTGGATTGGCGGCTGGGCGATCTACAAGATCCTCGTCGAGTTCATCCCTTCATGGGACACCCTCGAAAAATTGCCGGTGATCGACATCAACATCGCCCAAGTGGGTTGCTTTTTATTCTTTTGGGCGATCAACATGTGGGTGATCTACAAGGGAATCGAGTCGATTCGCATTCTCTTAAATATCAAAGCTCCGTTGTTGATTGCCCTCGGCCTCGTGCTGCTGGGTTGGGCGTACTATGCGGCGAACGGCTTTGGACCGATGCTGGCCAAGCCCTCGGCGTTTGACGTTGGCCAATCCAAAGCGGGCGAATTCTGGCCCTTTTTCTTTGCTTCGCTCACGGCCAACGTCGGCTTTTGGGCTACGCTGTCGCTGAACATCCCCGACTTCAGCCGATATGCGTATTCGCAACGCGATCAAGCACTTGGTCAGGCGTTGGGGCTGCCGACGACAATGGCGTTGTTCTCGTTTATCGGCATCGCCGTCACCAGCGCGACGGCAGTCATTTATGGCGAGACGATTTGGGATCCAGTCATTGTGCTCACGAAGTTCACCAATCCGATCGTGCTCGTGGTGGCGATGCTTTCGCTCTGCATCGCCACGCTAGCAACCAATATCGCTGCCAACGTGGTAAGCCCCGCCAACGATTTTGCGCATCTCGCACCGCGCTGGATTTCGTTTCGCACAGGCGGATTCATCACGGGAATCATCGGCATCTTGATGCAGCCTTGGAAATTGGTCGCCGATCCTACGGGCTATATTTTTCGCTGGTTAGTGGCGTATTCCGCGCTGCTGGGGGCGGTCGGCGGCGTGTTGCTCGCTGACTATCTGGTTCTGCGCAAAACGCAGCTCGATCTCGCGGGACTGTATCGTCGCGAAGGACCATACTGGTATCGCGGGGGGTTTAACCTCATTGCGGTCATCGCGCTCGTGCTTGGTATCCTGCCCTGCATCCCCGGGTTTCTCGTGCAGATTTCGGATCAATTTGCAGATATCCCCAAGTTTTGGGCAGACTTGTATCACTATGCTTGGTTCATCAGCTTCGCAGTGTCATTTGTTGTCTATCTGGTGCTCATGAAGCTGTTCGACCGCAATAATACGCAACATGCCTGAGTCCGACACCGATTTCCGAAAACTGCTCAATCGCACACTCGCGGCGATCATCGCGGGCGGTTTCGCGGTCACGCTGTGCTATTTTTTCGTTGATCGGCAAGTGGCGTTTTACGTCAACAACCACGGCATTAACAAAATCACAGCGTTCAAGTGGCTGACTTACTCACCGCCCCTCGTGCAGACTTGGTCGCCGGTGGTGATCGCGTTACTTGCTGTACGTCGTGCATTCGGACCTTGGAAGAATTGGCAGCACGTTTTGTTCGTGGCCTGCGTAAGCTTAATTATTGCCGATCAATTTCGCTACTCAATCGGTGACGCCGCTGGCCGTTATTGGCCCGAGACGTGGCACGACGACAACCCCTCGCTCATCGGCAACGGCACGTATGGTTTTCATCTGTTCCATGCGGATGATGACGAAGGGAGTTTTCCCTCGGGCCACGCAGGGCGGATTGTGGGATTTCTGGGAGTCTTTTGGCTCGCGCTACCACGCGGGCGTTGGCTTTACGTATTGCTCGCGCTGCCGATGTTGGTGGCCCTGGTGGCGATGAATTACCACTTTGTGGGCGACGTGGTCGCGGGAAGCGTACTGGGGGCAATTGTTGCGGCATGGGGGGTGAAACTAGGAAAGCAGGCTTCTAATGCCTCATGAGGTTGTATCTGCTACAATTTAGCTGAGGCGTAGCCTATCTATGAGCACTGGCGAACAAATACCTACCGTAGTGTCGTTTGGCGAAGACGTTTTGGACAGGATGGTCTTGGCAGTGGAAAAGGTGCGCGACAGACTTCGAAGAGCCACGACTGCCTTAGATGCGCATAATGTACCTTACGCCGTAATCGGCGGCAATGCCGTGGCAGCCTGGGTTTCAAAAGTTGATCCGAGCCTGGCACGCAACACCGCCGACGTTGATCTGTTAGTCAATCGAAGCGATTTTGAATCAATCAAAAATGCTCTTCAACAGGCTGGTTTTATTTATCGCCATGTAAAGAGCATCGACATGTTTTTAGATGGAGACGGAGCGAAGGCACGCGATGCCGTACATATTCTCTTTGCCGGCGAGCGCGTGAAACAAGCTGACTTACTACCTGCACCAGAACTCAGCATCGCAGACGAGCATCCCACGTATCGCTTACTCGACCTAGAACCGTTGGTGAAAATGAAACTCACTTCCTTTCGGCGTAAGGATCAAGTGCATATCCAGGATCTCATCGACGCTCGCCTTGTCGACCAGTCATGGACCGCAAAGCTTCCGCCCGAAATCGCCGCGCGGTTGCAAGAACTTCTCGATGATCCCGAAGGCTAGCAACTCTCGCCTCGCTTCGGCGGGGCTAAATGATTATCCCGCCACAATTGCGTCATAACTATCTGGTCGGCGATCGCGGAAGAATTGCCAGGTGTTGCGGACGTCGCGGATCGAATCCAAATCCATGTCGGCCACGACGATGGCATCGCCGGAGCGGTCGGCTTGGGCGATGAATTGGCCGCGCGGGTCGCAGAAGTAGCTCTGGCCGTAGAACTCGCCGATCCGCCATGGCTCTTCAAAGCCGGGTCGATTGATCGCGCCGACGAAGTATTGATTCGCCACGGCGTGGGCGGGCTGTTCAATCTTCCACAGGTATTCGCTGAGTCCCGCGACTGTTGCCGAGGGATTGAACACGATCTCGGCACCATTCAGTCCCAAGCAACGCGCTCCCTCGGGGAAGTGGCGGTCGTAGCAAATATAAACGCCGACCTTGCCCACCTTCGTGTCGAACACAGGATAGCCCATGTTGCCGGGGCGGAAGTAAAACTTCTCCCAGAAGCCGGGGTTGCAATGGGGGATGTGCATCTTGCGGAACTTGCCGAGATACTCGCCTGTCGAGTCGATCACCGAGGCCGTGTTGTAGTAGACGCCCGTGAGGTCTTCCTCGTACATGGGGACCACGATCACCATTTTGTGCTTCTTGGCCAGCTCTTGCATGAGTTTGGTCGTGGGACCATCGGGGACGCGCTCGGTCAGTTCATACCACTTGGGATCCTGCTCGGCACAAAAGTACGGGCCGTAGAACAGTTCCTGCATGCAAACGACTTCGACCCCCTTGTCGGCGGCATCGGCCAGCAGCGCCACATGCTTGTCGATCATCGCTTGCTTGACTTTTTGAACGCCGGACGTGACCGGCTCACAGAGAGTGGCTTGAATCAACCCACCGCGAACGATTCTCGGCATCGGATGCTCCTAAAAGCTTGGCCGCCAGACAGGTAAATAACTAAGTAGTTGGCGCACGGTGGCAAACCGTGTCGACTTGGCTATCATAACGGGTTGCAATTGCGATGACTACTACTGTCTAAAAATGCGGATAGTACCTTCGCCGTTCCGCGCGGAGCAAGCTCCGCTGCTAAATATTCTCCATAACTTAAAAGGGATTCCCATGCCCGCGACCGCGACTCCCGCCGTTCCTGTTGTTCCCGTGCTCTCTGGTGGACGCTGGTTCAAAAGTCCTGCCGCCGAAGGGGGCGATGTTTACAATCCTTCCACCGGCAAGGTGATTGCCCGTGTGCCGTTTTGCACTACCGAGGAAACGGCCGATGTGGTGGCCGCCGCTGCCGCCGCGCTTCCCGCTTGGAGCGAAACACCGGCGGTGGAACGGGCGCGGATCATGTTCCGCTATCGCGATTTGGTCGCCGCGCATTTTGAAGAGTTTGCCGCGCTTGTCACTCGCGAGCATGGCAAGACGCTCCCCGAAGCGCGGGCCGAAGTGCAACGTGGCCTGGAGGTGATTGAGTATGCGTGCGGCGTGCCGAGCATGCTGATGGGCGACACGCTGCCCAATATCGCCTCGAGCGTCGATGCCGAAACCAATCGGCACCCGGTTGGGGTGTGCGTCGGCATCACGCCCTACAATTTTCCCTTCATGGTGCCGCTGTGGATGTTCCCCGTCGCGATTGCCTGTGGTAACACGTTTGTGTTGAAGCCTTCGGAGAAGGTGCCACTGTCTGCCGTGCGATTGGGTGAGCTGCTGATGGAAGCTGGTCTTCCCGACGGCGTGTTCAACATCGTCCACGGCAATCGGACTTGTGTCGACGTGTTACTCACGCACCCCAAGGTTGCGGCGATTTCGTTTGTCGGTTCGACCGCGATCGCCAGATACATTTACGAAACCGGCACGAAAAACGGCAAGCGCGTGCAGTCTGCGGGGGGTGCGAAGAACCATCTCATCATTATGCCCGATGCCGATCTCGACCAATCCGTGAAGGCGCTCTCGGCGTCAGCCTTTGGTTGTGCGGGACAACGCTGCATGGCGGGGAGCGTGGCCGTGGCGGTGGGAAGTGCTGGCGATCCGCTGGTGGAAGGTCTTTGCGATCACGCCGGTGGGTTCCGCGTGGGGCCGACCGATGGCAACGAGAATGTCGACATGGGGCCGCTCATTCGCCGCGATCACTTGGAGCGCGTGGCCGGTTATTTGGAAGTCGCCGCCCAGGATGGTGCCCGTGTGGCGCTCGATGGCCGCCGCGAATTCGAGGGCAATGGTTTTCTGCTGGGGCCCAGTGTGATCGACCAAGTGGAACCGACCATGCGCGTGGCCCAGGAAGAAATCTTCGGCCCCGTGCTCTCCGTGATTCGTGTGAAAGACCTGGAAAGCGCGCTCGACGTGGGCCGCAGTTGCCCCTACGGCAACGGGGCGTCGATCTTCACTTCGAGCGGCTACGCGGCCCGGCAGTTCAAGCGCCATTTCAACGCCGGCATGATCGGCATCAACGTCGGCGTGCCCGCCCCCATGGCGTGGTTCCCCTTCACGGGTTGGAACCAATCCTTCTTCGGCGACCTGCACATCCAAGGGACCGAAAGCGTCCACTTCTACACGCGGCAAAAAATGACCCTCACGCGGTGGTTCGCCTCGGCGGAGGAATCGCATCACGATCCGGTGTGGAAAACGGGGCGGTAGGGGTAAGAATAGAACGCGGATAAACACAGATTTAGCGGATTGTCGCGGATGTATTGCAATCCGCGAAAATCCGTCTGATCCGCGTTTGTCCGTGTTCTATTGCCTTCAACTGCGTGCTGTCACACAATAGCGTCATGACTGAGAAGCGCACTGGCAAAAGAATCGTGCGACCGGCCACCGTCGAGGAGCGCGAACGATACCGCACGATCTTGATAGAAGAAAAGGCGGGCATGGAGGCTAACAAAGCCTTGGGCCGTGCAGTATTAGCCGAACGACGCGAGCTCGGCGCCATCGTGGCTGAGTTAAAAACCATCCGCGAACAGCTCAAGATTACTCTTACCGAACTTGCCGAACGCACGGGCATGACCGTCGGCAACCTGTCACGGCTCGAAAACATGGAAGGCCCGAATCCGACCATCGAAACGCTCCGCCGCTACGCCCACGCCATTGGCCATCGCATTGAGTTCGCGGTGGTGGCGGAGAAGTGATGTCGCTTGTACTCGTGGGCATATCATTACTGCGCGGACATGTCCACGTCGGAGTACCTCCGAGGGCATCCCACCCGCCGGGAAAGCCGACTGACATCCCTCAGCTTTCTGGCATTTCTGTGGGGTTGACAGGCTAGTCCACAAAAGGATAATTGGCGAAATTCCTGCTATTGATACTGAGTATTAGTATTATAATTCGTATCTGTGAGCTATTTTATGCTCCGATAGCAGAATATCAAGAGAGGGTGCGACATACATGGAATTCTTCAAGTCTGCCAAGGGCCACTTAACACCGCTGTCACTTCACCACCCACTTCGGCATCGAGCCGGTTTTACACTCGTCGAACTTTTGGTCGTGATAGCTATTATCGGTGTGTTGGTGGCAATGCTACTTCCCGCCATCCAAGCCGCTCGAGAGGCGGCCCGGCGGATGAGTTGTTCCAACAACATGCGGCAAGTTGGCTTGGCGACGCATAATTACGAATCGGCCAACAAGAAATTTCCGCCAAGCATCTTTATTGGTCCTAACCAATTCCGCTGGTCTGCTCAAGCTCGAATTCTGCCCTATCTCGAACAAAATAACCTGGCTGCCAATTTCTCTTTCAACCAAGACTACAACACTGTTTTTCTCAACGGCTTCTTGTTGCGTTCCCTACGCGTGGCCAACTTCATTTGCCCGGACGAAGTCCGCGACGAACAGCGCGTCGACGACGCCACCGGGCAACCCACTGACTACCTCCTCAATTACGCCGTCAACAGTGGCGTGTGGAAGGTCTACGACCCCCGCGATCGTAGCGGTGGTTCGGGAGCCTTCTATCCCAATGCTGGACTCGGCACAGAGGATTTCCCGGACGGGCTCTCCAATACGTTGATGCTCGCCGAGGTCCGAGGCTGGCAGCCCTACTATCGTGATGGCAATAACGGTACAGAGACGATTGTCAACTCTAGCGCTGAAATCTGCACGCTTGGTGGCAACTTCAAAGCCGATAGTGGACATACAGAGTGGGTCGACGGTCGCGTCCATCAAACAGGCTTCACTGCCGCGTTGACTCCCAATTCTCAGGTTATTTGCAGCAGCGGCGGCAAGCCTTACGATGTCGACTGGACCAGCCATCGCGAAATCGGCTGGGATCCAGCGAGCCCTGCCGCCTATTTAAGCGACACGACAGTAACCTACGCGGCCGTCACCTCGCGGAGCTACCACAGCGGGAATTTGGTGAACGTCGCTCTCATGGATGGCTCCGTTGATGGGATCACGGGGGAAATCGATCTCTTGGTTTGGCGTTCAAAAGCCACTCGCGACGGCGGGGAAACGGCCTTCATCGACGCGCCCTAAGCAATAGTCCTCCCTCATCTAACCTCTTCCTTGCAGAGTGATTTTGCGACCGCCACTGGTGCTATTGAAACCTCAACAAGGCGTACTTCTTCTTCCCGCTCCGCAGCACCATCACCGTCTCGCTCGCCAGATGCTCGGCGGTGAGTAGGGTGTCGATTTTTTCGATGCGGCGGTTGTTGATGTAGGCTCCCCCATGCTCGACCGCGCGGCGGGCGTCGCCTTTGCTTTTGGCGAGGTTGGATTCGACCAGGGCGTCGACGATGTTGAGGCCGTCGCTAAGCCGCGAGCGGCTTAATGTTTTGCTGGGGACGTCGGCGAAGATTTCGGTGAGTTGTTGGTCGCTCAGATTGTTGATTTCGGCACCGAAGAAAATTTCGGTGGCTTTTTGCACGGTCGCCACGGCGACCTCGCCGTGGACGATTTTTGTTAGCTCTTCCGCCAGGCGGCGTTGGCTCTCGCGCTTGCCGGGGTCGGTTTCTCGTGAAGCGTCGAGTGCTTCGATTTCCTCGTGCGAGAGTTCGGTGAGTAGCCGCAAACACTTGCCTGCGTCGGCGTCGTCGACGTTGATCCAGTATTGGTAAAACTGGTAAGGGCTGGTGCGATCCGCGGCGAGCCACACGGCACCGCTTTCGGTCTTGCCCATCTTCGTGCCGTCGGACTTGGTGAGCAGCGGCCAAGTCAGGCCGTAAAGCTGTGTGCCGCGCATTCGGCGGGCGAGATCGATGCCCGCGGTAATGTTGCCCCATTGGTCGCTGCCGCCAGCTTGGAGCTCGCAGCCGTACTTGTCGCTCAGGTACACGAAGTCGTAGGCTTGGAGGAGCATGTAGCTGAACTCGGTGTAGCTCATGCCGCCTATTGAATCTATCTTGCTCTGCACTTCAGTTACATGGCCTTCATATTCTGCCTTATTGTCTTGCGCCTTAGCAGCAGCTGGCCCTAATACCGTTTCACTTTCGGTTGACTGCATTGGCTTAACTTCAAAAGCCTGCTGAACTTTTGCTAATTGACTCTTTACCGAGTCCTTCGCCTGCATGACGTTTTGAGATCTTGCCAGGCGACTCTTAACCGAATCTTTGGCAAGCATTACATTCACGGGGAAGTTTTTGCCGATGTCGCGCAGAAAATCGAGGTAGGTCCAACTGCCGGTCCAATCGAAGTTATTCACCAAGAGTGCTTGGCACGAGCCTGGTTCAAAATCGAGGAAGCGGGCCATCTGTCGGCCCATCCCGTCGACATTGGCTTGCAGGTCTTCCTTCGAGAGCAAATTGCGTTCGTCGCTCTTGCCGCTGGGGTCGCCGATCATGCCGGTCGCCCCACCGACCACCGCAATGGGCCGATGCCCTGCTTTTTGAAACCGCCGTAGCATCAAGAGGCCCATGAGACTGCCCACGTGCAAACTGGAGGCCGTGGGATCGAAACCGGCGTAAAGGGTGCGCGGCTTCTCGGCGAGCCAGGCATCAAGGCCGGCGTCGTTGGTGGTTTGATGGATCAGGCCACGCCACTTGAGATCGGAGAATAAAGACATTGCAGATTGCGGAGTTCGGATTGCGAATGAAAGGCGACTTAACGAATCACCAATCATAATTCCGAAATCCGCATTCCGAAATCCGAAATTGATTTATCTCCACATGTCGTCGCCGGCGAAGGGGTTGGTGAAGCCATCGAGTTTCGGCTTGGGCAGCACCTTAAGCACCTGCTCGGCCAGTTTAAGATCGTCGCGGGTGGTGATTTTGAGGTTCAGCGGCGAGCCTTCGACAATAGTGACGGGATGGCCCAGTTGCTCAACTAAGGCAGCGTCATCGGTGGCGTTTTTTCCCCCGCGAGAGGCGTAGGCTTTGAGGAGCAGATCGCGGCGGAAGACCTGCGGCGTTTGGGCTTGCCAGACCGCTTCGCGGCTCACGGTTTCGACGATCTTGCCTTGAGCGACCTTCTTGAGCGTGGCCGGCTCGGGAACCGCGAGGATGGCCGCGCCATCGCGCTCGGCGGCGGCGAAGACTTCGTCGATCCATTTGTCGACGAGACACGGCCGGGCGGCATCGTGGATGGCGACCAGATCAATGTCCGCTTTCACACGGGCGAGGGCGTTCTCCACCGAGTCGGCTCGTTCCTTGCCGCCGCGGCAAACTTCGATCCCCATGATGGCGATATTCGCGCCAAACTTGCGATTGAACTCTTCGGTGTCTTCGGGTGAGATCACCACGATCACTTGCTTCACGTCGGCACGATTCAAGAACTTTTCAGCCGAGTGGAGCCAGACCGCGCGACCGGCCAGCGGCGCGAAGGGCTTTTTGTAGTTCTGATCGCGGAAGCGGCGACTGGCCCCCGCGGCAGGCATGATGACGGCAACTTTGGGCATTGGGGTTGGTGGTGGTTAGCGGTTAGTGGTCAGTTGAAAAACAGCATACCAAAAGTTGGCAATTTGCAGCAGCGCCGGGGCTTGACCCGCTTTTTATCCGCCGCAAGCGGCGGCGCTTATTGGGAAATTCCTTTCCTCTGTGGCGTATCGTGCGAATAATTCCGATTGTGACGACCGACTAGCTACTCTTCGCCTTGTTGGCTCCTCCTCGCTTTGTTGATGGGGAGCAACATGGGTTTGGCCTGCACGTTTGCTTTTCTCATCACCGCAGGTCGAAATGAGCGCTCGTGGAACTAAGCGGCTCGCGCGCAAACTGCTACCTTGCAATGCTTTACGCATGGATGCCGTTCGCTCCTTCGAGCAGCGGCATGGCCTCTGCAATCCCTCGGTGCAGCAGTTACCCATCACGAGCACCCGAGGAAGCAGCCGTGGCCTACAAGTCTCGCACGAATTCAGGAGCCCCCGCCAAGAATACTTTCAATGGCTCAACCAATGGGCATGCGAAGTCCAATGGTGCTCCTCGCAAGCCTGTCGAGGGTGATCACTTCGAGAATGAAGTCGACGACGAAGCGATCGATGATTTCGCTCCACTGGATGATGTGGAAGTCGACGATGAGAGTGCCATCGACGACCCCGTGCGGATGTATCTCATGCAGATGGGTGAAATTCCCATGCTCACCCGCGATCGAGAAGTTTCCTCGGCCAAGCGGATTGAACTAACCCGTACCCGTTTCCGCCGCGCGTTGCTGGGCAACGATTTCATGCTCCATGGGGCCGTGGAGCTGTTGCAAAAGGTGTTCGAGGGTACGCTGCGTCTTGACCGCACGATTGAAATCTCCGTCACCAACACGAGTGAGAAGAAGCGGATTCTCAAGCAGATCGGACCGAATCTGGTCACCATCCGTCATCTGCTGACTCAGAATCAAGCCGATTACCACATGGTCGTGAGCCGTCGGGCGACGAAGCAAGTCAAGCGGGCTGCCTGGCGGCGTCTCGTTTGCCGCCGGAACAAGGCGGTGCGGTTGGTTGAAGAGCTTAACATTCGCCTGCAACGCTTGATGCCGCTGTGGGATCAATTGCGGGAAATCTGTCAGCGGATGTGTTCGATCAAGGAACAACTCAAGAAACCCGAGGAACTGTTGCACTCGGTGTTGCAACGCGAGTTCACCGAGGAACTGCGTTACCTGATGAAGATTTCGCTGGAAACGCCGCAGACATTGGCGCGGCTGGTGGGCCGCACCGAAGGGCACAAAATTCAGTACGACGCCGCCAAGCGCGAACTTTCCGCCGCGAACTTGCGGCTCGTCGTTTCCATTGCCAAGCGTTATCGCAATCGTGGGATGAGCTTCCTGGACCTGATTCAAGAAGGCAACACCGGCTTGATGCGGGCCGTCGACAAGTTCGAGCATGCCCGTGGTTATAAGTTTTCGACCTACGCCACATGGTGGATTCGCCAGGCGATCACCCGAGCCATTGCCGATCAAAGCCGCACAATTCGCTTGCCGGTGCACATGATCGACACGATGAGCAAAATCCGCAACGTGACGGCCTCGTTCATCCAAGAGTTTGGTCGCGAGCCAAATCCCGAGGAAATCGCCGAGAGGGCTGGCTTGTCGCTCGAAGATGCCCGCTGCGTGCATAAGATGACGCGGCATCCGTTGTCGCTCGATCAACCGGTGGGCGATCACGAAGACAACTATTTCGGCGAGTTCCTCGAAGAGCAGCGCGACGACGATCCGCTCTATGATTCGAATCTCGAAGCCCTCAAGCTGAAACTCGAAGAGGTGATGACCGACCTTTCGCACCGCGAGAGGGAAATCCTGCGGCTCCGTTACGGCCTGGCCGACGGCTACACCTACACACTTGAAGAGGTGGGCAAGATTTTCTCGGTCACTCGCGAGCGGGTTCGGCAGATCGAATCGAAAGCGGTGCGGAAGCTGCAGTCACCGTATCGCTGCCGTTCGTTGACGGGGTTTCTCGATGGCGTGGAGCCGATACCGGCGGAAGCGACTTGAGCGATCTTTCAAGGCACTAGCCGCGATTCGACGAATCGCAGGTTTCCTGCGATCAAGTCTGATCGCGGCTATTGTCAAATCATCAGTTAATTGAGAAGCACTCAATCTCGAGCCGCATCAGCTCCTCGGCGACCACGGCGGCGGAATTGGGTCGGCGGAGCGGATCTTTCGAGAGCAGTCGATGCACGAGCGAGGCCACGGGCTTGGGAAGCCGGGGGTGCATGTCGCGGACGCAAATGGGTTTCGCTTCGCGGTGCATGCGGACCAACTCATCCGGCGACTTCGCCGCGAATGGCAAATGCCCCGTCAGCATTTCGTAAAGCGTCACGCCCAAACTGTAGAGATCGCTGGTCACGTCCACGGCCATGCTGGATGTGACCGCTTCGGGAGCGATGTAGTTGAGTGTGCCGATGACGGGCCGTGAAGTCCAATGACGGGCTTCGCTGATCGAATAGGCAAAGCCCAAATCGATGAGCGTCGTGTGCCCTTCGGCGAAGACGAGGATGTTGCTCGGCTTCACGTCGGCGTGCAACATTTTCACGGTCTCATGCAGGGCTGCGAGCGCCTCGGCCACTTGGCGGACAATCCACAAACTCATGGGGATCGGTAGCCGTGAGCCTTGCTTGAGAATCGTGGCCAGCGAACAGCCGTTGAGTTTTGGCGTGACAAAGTAAAACGGCGCTTGCTGCACGTTGGCCGAAAGAACTGGCAGCAAATGCGGGTGCGAAATTTGCCGGCCAATCCATACCGCGCGGCGCTGCATTTCAATGGCTTGCGGATCTCGCCACCATTCCTTGCGGAGAGCCTTCACGACATAGTTGGCGGGTTGACTGGCCGGGGCATCCGCCGCACGGGCGGAATAGACACGGGCAAGCTCGCTTTCGCTTAACAAGCGAACCAATTGCCAGGGCCCCATGCGACCCACGGCGGATTGCTGGGAGGGTGAATCCGTCGCGGCGAAATTAGCGGTTACAGGAGATGAGGTTTCCAGAGTGGCCATACAAAGATGCTATGCCTTGTGATTATGTCTCGTGAAAAGGATCGAGCGCAGCGCGAGCCAGTTAATGGCACTTGCTCTGCACGCGGGTTGTGCTCGGCCGGGCCAATTAGGCTGCCGAAGATGCTGGGTCTATTTCCTACAATCGGCCAGCCGAACCCTTGGACTCAACGGCCAACTGGCAAGTTGCAGAACGATTTTGCGCAGGACGTGAATTTGGTGAACTGGCGAAGGCTTTAACGTCACGAACCGACATATTTTGCCAGCAAGGTACGAGCCGTCGCTTCGTTTTCGGTGCCGCCGACAATCGTGCGGCCATCGGCGAAGATGGTGATTAAGAATTCGTCGATACTTAGCCGGACGAGATAAGGATTCGCCGCGACCTGGCCGACAGTGCGCAGCTTTTCTGCTAGCACCGCGAGATTGACCGGCTCAGTCTGGGCGGACGAAATTTGCACCGAATTGCGGCCGCAGAGTTTGGTGACAGCAGCGCCGCGTTCGCCGGTGAGCCAGGGAAATTGTCGCTCGCCACAGGTGAGGCAATCCGCGCGACGGCTCCCTTGCATGTTGATCGAGCGAACATGGTTGTTCCAGAGATCAAACACGGTGAGCTGCGGATTCACCGCCGCAGTGTTGCCACTACAAATTTTCATCGCTTCCATCGCCTGGTAGGCGGCCACCACGGCCACGATCGGCGCGAGTACGCCAGCGGTTTCGCAAGTGGGCATGTTGCTCGCCGGTGGCGGTTCGGGCAGAAAGCAACTCAAGCAGGGCGATTTCCCTGGCAGAATTGCCATGGTCTGTCCTTCGACCCCTACGCAACCGGCAAAAACCCAGGGCAGATTGTTCGCGACGGCAAAGTCATTGATGAGATAGCGCGTTTCAAAATTGTCGGTGCCATCAACGATCACCTGCACGTCGCTGGCGAGGCGCTGAATGTTGCTGGCGTTCACGTCGGCCACGACAGGATCAATCACGACCTCTGAATTCACAACCGCGAGTCGCGCCGCTCCAGCCACGGCCTTGGGAAGTTGCGAGGTGGCATCGGCTTCGGTGAACAGGGTTTGGCGATGCAGGTTGTCGCGTTCGACAAAATCGCGATCCACGATTCGCACAAAACCAACGCCGGCCCGCACTAACAAATCGGCCGAAACACAGCCGAGCGCTCCGCAACCGACGATGAGTACCCGCGCTTCGCGCAAGTGTTGTTGGCCCGCTTCGCCAAAGGGAGCGAAGCGAATTTGGCGGCGATAACGGTTTGGTGAGGAATCGCTCATAGTTCATTCACACAAAGTAGCCAGCCAGGTCAAACTCGGGAGCCAACTCGGTTTGCAGGCGGTCGCAGCCAGCTCGCGCCGTGCTGATTTCACTTGCCGCTTCCTTGCGAATGGCAATCACCGGCTTGCCGCAAGTCGCCAACCAGATCGGCGGTCGCTCGTCGCTGGCTAACTCGACCGTATAGACATCGCATTTGACAGCGGGTTGAGGATCGTTTGCACCTACGCGCACCGCCACAAAACTTTGGCGTGGTCTCTCCGCATCGGACATAACTTTCAATTGATCGACACTCAATAACAACAGCAGTACGGCGGGTGACCAATCCAATTGGCGAAAAACTTCGTCCCAAGATAATTCATTATCACGCAAGTCGGCCACAAGCGGCACACCGATTCGACTTGCTGATTGGCAAACTTCTGCGGTGGGATTGTCAACCACAAGCACGGTTTCAAACTCGCGCGCGTGTTGCAAATCATTCTTCGTCGGCGAATCGTGTCGCAAACCTCGCAGCACAACCCGCTTGGATTCGAGCCGGAAATCGCGGCCATCGCAATACCAGCGGCGTAGACCCACCGGCACAACTTCTTGCCGTTCCGAACCATCCTGCATTAAGAGTCTTAGTCGTAAGTCATACCAAAACGGCAATTGGGGCGTCCAATAACAGGGTTCGATCAGAAGTGCTTCGACCGAGCCAGCCTTTGGCTTGAAGGTGAAATCCGCAGTAAGTGTTTTGGCAAAATCGCAATAAGGACCGCAAGCGACTCCAATAATCTCAGCGATACCTGAAGCAGCTCCAGCTTGGAGCATCATCCGCGCGTGATTCTCGGTGCGCTCGCCAACTATCAGCGTTAAATGTTCGTGCATCATTAACCGGCCGCCAAGGCTTTTGCTGTTTTCTTGAGTTCTCGCGCGAGAAACTTGCCTGTGATCGACGCGGGGTTCGCCGCGAGTTGTTCGGGTGTGCCCACAGCCACCACCCGGCCCCCTTCGTCGGCCGCGCCGGGGCCAAGATCAATCAGCCAATCGGCGGCCTGCATGACCATCAAATTGTGATCCACGAGCACGAGCGAGTGCCCCATGTCGACGAGCGAATCAAAGCAATCCAAAAGTTGCAATACGTCGGAGAAGTGCAGACCGGTGGTCGGTTCGTCGAGCACAAACAGCGTGCGGCCTCGTCGCTCGCCTGAGATGTAAGTCGCCATTTTGAGTCGCTGGGCTTCTCCGCCGGAAAGCGTGTTCGCCGGCTGGCCGAGCCGCAGGTAATCAAGGCCCACATCCATCAGGCATTTCAATTTTGACAAAATTTTGCGATGTCCACGGAAAAAGGTAAACGCCTCGCGGACCGACAAGTTGAGAATCTCGGCGATGTTATAACCACGATATTTCACATCGAGCACTTCGCGACGGAAGCGTTGCCCTTGGCACTCGGAACATTTCATATAAACGTCGGCCATCAGTCGCATGTCGATTTGCAGAAAGCCATCTCCCTGGCACGCTTCGCAGCGCCCCCCTTCGACATTGAAGCTAAAATGGCTCGCCTTGAAGCCGCGTGCTTGGGCTTCATTGCATTCGGCAAAGAGCGCACGAATCGGATCAAACGCCTTTACATACGTCACGGGGTTCGAGCGCGGCGTACGGCCAATGGGGCTTTGATCGATGAGCACCACGTCTTCGATTTGGTGGACGCCCAAAATCTCGTCGAACGGCTCGGGGCGTTCGACTTCCTGACGCAATCGCTGCGCCACGGCGGGAAACAGCGTTTGCTGTACCAGCGTACTCTTGCCCGATCCACTCACGCCGGTGACCACGCAAAACGTCGACAGGGGAAACTCGACCGACACGTTCTGCAAATTATTGCCACGGGCCCCCTCCAAACGGATCACGCCATGATCCAAGGGACGACGGCTGCCGCGTTTCCCTAGTGTTCGCCGACCGGCAAGCCAATCTCCCGTGCGGCTGTCGCCACTTTCGAGCATCGCGGCAGGCGTGCCTTGGAACACAATCTTGCCGCCAAACTCACCAGCACCGGGGCCGAGTTCGACCACCTGATCCGCCGCTTGCAGGACGGTACCCTCATGTTCGATAACGGCCACGGTGTTGCCACGGTCACGCAGTTCACGGATCGAGCCGACCAATTGCGGCACGTCGGCTGGATGCAGGCCGACGCAAGGCTCGTCGAGCACGTACAACATGCCGACCAGATTGGAACCCAAGGCCGATGTGAGCGACACTCGCTGTGCCTCGCCACCACTCAATGTTCGCAAGGGTCGTTCGAGAGACAAATGCCCCACGCCAACACGGTCGAGATATTTTAGTCGGTTCACCACTTGGTCGAGCAACAATCGACCCACTTGTTGTTGCCAGGCCGTGAGTTCCAGCGCCGCAAACCAATTGAGGCCATCGCGAATCTTGAGCCGCGAAATCTCCGCGACGTTTGAGCCACCGATGCGCACGGCAAGCGCGGACGGATTCAGCCGCGCGCCGCCGCATTCGCGGCAAGGATAATAACTTCGCCAGCGGCTCAAAAACACGCGGAGGTGCATCTTGTATTTGCGCCGTTCGAGCCAGTCGAAGAAACCTTTTAGCCCGCCGAATTTTTTCTCCGGCACGCCGTCGCGCACGATGGCCAGATGCTCGGGCAGCAGTTCACGAAACGGCACATCGACGGGTAAATTGTATTCCTTGGCGAGCGCCAGCAGCTCTTTCAATTCGTGCTCATAGGCCGGTGTGTTCCACGGAGCGACGGCTCCCTCGCACAACGATTTGTTGGGATCAGGCACTACCCGATCCATGTCGATATCGATCACATTGCCAAAACCCTCGCACGCCGGGCAAGCACCCAGCGGGTTATTGAAATTGAGGAGTTGCGGCTCGGGGGTGGGGTAGTCGATCTTACAAGTCTCGCAGCGAAAAAATTGGCTGAATCGCTTGCATAGCCAAGGTTGGCCTTCGATTTCCACCTGCTTGCCAAAATCTTGGGGCAAGTTGTCCGGCTCACGGGCATCAATCCAAACCAGTGACGTGCCGCGTCCCGCTTCTTGCGCTGCTTCCAAGGAATCCCGCAATCGCGTCATCCCTTCGCTACTCGCCGTCACTCGATCGAGCACGACATTAATGGACTCACGCTCGGCAAGTTCAGGCACCGCCTCGGGATTCAATTCCACAAAGCGATTCCCCAGCACAATCCGCCGGTAACCAAGCGCGATCAAATCGGCAACCCAAACCTCGGTGGGGCGTTGTTGACCCCGATGGGAAATGAAACCCACCATCAGCCGCGTACCGTCGGGGAGTCGCGAAAGTTTGTCGGTCGCCGATTCCGCCGAGTCTTGGCTCACCTTTTGGCCGCAGCTATGGCAGATCACCTCGCCCACGCGAGCAAACAACAGTTGCAGATGCTCGTTAATTTGCGTGGCACTACCAACGGTGGCCCGACTGGAGCGGCTGACATTCTTGCGCGTGACGGCAATTGATGGCGGGATCCCCTCGATACTATCCGCCGCGGGCTTGTCCAGTTGCTCCAGAAACTGCCGCGTGTAGGTGGAGAAACTTTCGATGTAGCGGCGTTGTCCCTCGGCGTACAGAGTGTCGAGCGCGAGGCTCGTCTTGCCGCTGCCGCTCACGCCGCAAAAGGCGATCAACTGCCGATGGGGCAGATCGAGATCGATCTTCTGCAAGTTATTGACGGCAACGCCGCGGAGCGAAATCGTGGACTGCGTCACAGGGGTTTAACCAGCGAGGGCTCGTGGGTGCGGGGAAACCCCTTATCATAGCGGTCCGCCAAGTGAATTGCACTACCCACTACGACTGCTAATACACTTCGTCGTGCGTCCCCACCGATTGAAGAAGTATCGCCTCTCGACCGTTTAGTTCTACAAATCGAAAGACGATCCGCAGGTCGTAGCCCGCACGACATGCCCACCTTTGAGCCAGATCACCTTTGAGCTTGTGCGTCTTCAATGATGGCTGAAAAGCATCTTCAGCCAACGCCACGAGAACATCTTGCAGAGACTGGGCATCTTGGGAACTTTTCTTGGCGAGTCGTCGAGCCGCTCTCGTGAAAGCGGACGAAGGCAACAGTTCACGCTTCATTCCAGAATCTCGCGCATTATTTCGTCTACGCTTACCGGTTGGCATTCACCTCGGGCAAATTCTGCCTCTGATTCGGCCACATCCCGCACTACCCGCGCGCGGCCGGCTTCCGCCATCCGGCGTTTCAAAATCGAAATCAACTCAAGCTGCTCATCGGAGGATAGACGGTCCGCAGCCTCCACTACGTCAGCAAATGATATTACTTGAGACATCGCCAATAACACTCCCAATATACAAAGTTCGAGTTCAGACCTATTATCCAATTTCGACGCCGAAAGCCAAGCGGCAGGCCGCCCATACCAGACAAGCCTAATTACATTATAATACCTTCTATGTCGATGAAACATCAAAAATCGGTCCGCAACTTGTCCCTCAAGAAACTGAAAAACCCGTTCTACACGCTACTCATCCCGGTGGGGATGGCGTTCGTGGTGACTGTGTTCGCTTATGGCTTCATGGCGTTTATGGAAGTGAACGCCACGAACCCGGAAGCTCGCGAGCAGGCACGTCATCCACTGTTTGCTTGGCTCAATGAGCATGGCACGAGTGTCGTGATGTGGGAACTAGGAATCTTGGGAGTGCTTACGGTGGGAGCGATTGGCACGGATAGTTGGTGGATGAGCGAGTCGCCCATCAGCAATAGAAAACCAGAGGATCAATAACATGAAACTGAAACGCTCTAGCGAAGTGCCGCAAAAGCCCGTCGAGATGGAAGGGGCCACTGGCTGCCAGGTGCAGATCCTCGTGGGGAACGATGAACAGGCCCCCAACTTTGTGATGCGGCAGTTTGAAGTCGCCCCCGGCGGACACACGCCAAGGCATTTTCATGCCTACGAGCACGAAATCTTCGTGGTCGAGGGCAACGGCGTGATCGTCGACGGCGACCAGGAACTTCCTTTGCATCAAGGAGACGTGGTATTTGTCGCGCCCGACGACGTGCATCAATTCAAGAACACGGGTGACGCGCCGCTCAAATTCTTGTGTCTGATTCCCAACTCTGCCACGGGGAAACAAGTAACGGTTGTTCCCGAATGTGGTTTGGAAGATTAAACCAAATAAGACTTGTCCTTCTGCGACCGTGAGCTGCCGCTCACGGCTATGACCATGAGCGATGCTCACGCCGAGATCGAAAAACTGCGTGCCGAAATCGGCGAGCATGACCGGCGGTATTACGTCGACGCCAAGCCGACGATTACCGATCTGGAATACGACCGCTTAATGGAACGGCTCAAGAAGCTCGAAGCGCAGCATCCTGAGTTGGTCACCGCAGATAGCCCAACTCAACGCGTCGGTGATCGACCCGTCGAATATCTCGTGCAAGTGCGGCATCTCGTGCCGATGATGTCGATCGACAACACTTACAGTCTGGCTGAGCTACGCAAATACGGCGACCGAACCGCCAAGTTACTCCCCGACGGGGAAATTGAGTGGGTCGTGGAGCTCAAGATCGACGGCGTGGCGATGTCACTCATTTATGAAAACGGAGTGCTCGTGCGAGGAGTGACACGCGGCGATGGCACCACCGGGGATGATGTCACGCACAATGTTCGCACGGTGGTCGATGTTCCCTTGCGGCTCAAAGGCAAGAACATTCCGCCGCTCGTGGAAGTCCGCGGCGAAATCTACATGACCAACGCCGAACTCACGCGGCTCAATGCCCTGCGGCAAGAACAAGGCCTCGAAGCTTATGCCAACACGCGCAACACCGCCGCGGGAAGCATCAAGCTGCTCGATCCGCGAATCTCCGCGCTGCGGCGTTTGCGGCTCTTTAGCCATGGCGTTGGCAAGGTTGAAGGCCTCACCGCTAAAACGCACATGGAGTTTCTCCAGCAACTCGGCGAATGGGGCCTGCCGGTCACGCCGCACGTCGAGGTGTTTCCCGACTTGGAAGCCGCGATTTCACACTGCGAGAAACTCATCGAGCGACTGCACGAACTCGAGTTCGAAGTGGATGGCCTTGTGCTCAAGGTCAATAACTTTGAGCAACGCGAACGGCTAGGCGCAACCAGCAAGAGCCCGCGCTGGTTAATCGCCTACAAGTTTGAAAAATACGAGGCAGCTACCAAGCTCAACGAAATTCGCGTGCAAGTGGGTAAGACCGGCACGATCACGCCGGTCGCCGAACTCGAACCGGTGGAGTTGGCCAACACGATTGTCAGTCGGGCGAGCTTGCACAATGCCGAGGAAATCGAGCGCAAAGACATCCGCGTGGGCGACACTGTCATAGTCGAGAAGGCGGGGAAGGTAATTCCCCATATCGTGCGCGTGGAAACCCATCTGCGACTAGAGGGTGCGCAAGTATTTCAGTTTCCAACGAAATGCCCGGAATGCGAAACGGTTTTGGAAAAAGACGAAGGTGGCGTTTACATTCGCTGCCCAAATCTGACTTGTCCGGCCCAACTACGTGAACGCTTGCGTTATTTCGCCAGCCGCTCGGCGATGGATATCGAAGGCCTGGGTGACAAACTGGTCGATCAACTGGTTTCGACGGGATTGGTGAAAGAGTTTGCTGATCTTTATGAACTCACGGTGGAACAATTATCAGACCTGGAGCGAATGGGGCAGAAATCGGCACAGAATGTGGTGGAGGCACTGCAAGAAAGCAAATCGCGTGGTTTGGCGCGTTTGTTGAACGCTCTCACGATCCGCCATGTCGGCACGCGGGTTGCGACAATTCTCGCGGATCAATTTCAGACCATGGCCAAACTGCAAGAGGCCACCGAGGAACAGCTTAGCGAAATCAATGAGATTGGCCCCACGATTGCCGCGAGTGTGCATCGCTTTTTGCACAGCGATTATGGCAGCACCACGATTGCCAGCCTGACAAAGGCTGGCCTCGACATGGGCAGCCCTCACGCAGAAACGGCCCCGACTGAAAATCAAATCTTCGCGGGCAAGACGGTTGTCGTGACGGGCAAGCTGGAAAAATACACTCGCGATGAGATTCACGCTCTTGTCGAACGTCTCGGTGGCCGCGCGGCGGGGAGCGTCTCGAAGAACACTGACTTTCTAATTGCCGGCGAAAACGCGGGCAGCAAAATGGATAAGGCCACCGAGTTGGGCGTGAAAATTATGAGCGAGGCGGAGTTTGAGCAGATGGTTCGTGAGGTGTGATCACGTTCAGTCCGCGATTGCTTTCTTCACCTCCGGCGAAAGTTGCATCGAAAGTTTCTCTGCATTCAAAATCAATCCCTTGGCTTCTACCTTGTCACCCGTCTGCCAAAGCAAAAGTCCCAAGTTGTAGTTGAGTTGTTTCGCATCCGGGTGCTCGCCAAGCGCTGCGCGATAAACTTTTTCCGCTTCCTCGGTCATTCCCAATTGAGCCAGTAACCCGCCGTAATTCGCACTCGCTGCCGGATCGTGGGGCTTGAGGTCGAGCGACTGCTGGAAGGCATCGAGAGCCAAGTCCGCTTCGCCTAAAACATAGTACGTGTTCGCAAGCTGCAGTTGTGCTCCGAAGTGTTTCTTATCGAGCTTCAGGGCTTTCGAGAGCGCGAACAATGTGCGTGGATATTGGCCCAACTGAAACTGCGCGAGTCCGAGTTGGTAGTACGCTTCCGCGGAATTGGGCCGCAACAGAACGGCTTGCTCCAGCGGCGCGAGAGCTTGTTCCGCCTCGCCGGCCGCGTTGAGCGAAGTCCCCAGCGCTAACAGCACTCGCCAATCGTCGACGTTAGCCGCCACCAGAAAACTCGCCAGTTCGACTGCCTCATGGTGTTTGCCCTCGCGATTCAAAAGCATGATTTTGCCCAATTCACCACTAAGGGTGGCGGGAAACTTCTCGGCAATCATGCCGTAAAGTTTTGCAGCCTCCTCCGTGCGATTTTTTTCGAGATAAAACTGAGCTAGCTGTTCGTGGGCTTCCGCTTGCCCCGGACCGAGTTGAATCGCTGTCTGCAATTCTGCTTCCGCGCGCTGCGCGTCACCAAGTTTGGCGAGCACCATCCCCAAATCGCAGTGGTGCGCCCATTGGTCGGGAGCAATTGCCACGGCCGCCTCAAATTGCTTTTGAGCATCTTCCAATCGCCCGCTCATCAGATAGGCCAAACCCAAATCGGCATGGGCCGTGTGCGAGCGGGGACGCAGGTTCATCGCCTTTTCAGCAAACACGACGGCTGTTCCCGCATCACCACGGGAAAGCGCATCGCGGCTGAGCAAGGCATGGCACTCCGGCAAATTGGGCGTAAGTGCCGCAAGTGCCGCCAAGCGTCGGAAATCATTGGGCTCGGTTTCGCTCAAGCGTCGCTTCTCGGCCAGCAAAAGTGCCGCCACAATTGCCAGCAAAACCGACCATTTTGCGGCATGGACAAAGCCGGGAACGATGAGCACTGCTGGGGCGGTATCGATTGGTTTGTCGACCAAATTGTCCTGGGTTTTGCGTTCGCTCACTTTCCAGATGAAGCCGTCGAAATAGAAATGCAGGAACGACGACGTGACGAACAGTGCCACGAGCCATTGGTAGGCGTTCTCGTTCGTGCCGCTGAAAATGTAAGCATTCGCGTCCACCGTGAAAAAGCGAATCGAGCTGTAGGCCCCAATCGCGGCGAGATACAGCCCCAACATCGTCCAGCGGTCGCTGAACAGAAAACCTAACGGTCCAAACCGCTCGCCAGCCCGATTAAAGAGTCGTCGATTGTAAATCCAAACAATCGCGTAGTATTGCACGGCATGGAAAATCTCGAACATCGCGATGCCAATCAGCACGTTCACCGACAGCCGGCCCGTATACCAATAAAACCAACCCGTGATGCCGATGAGCAACAGCTTGATCCAACTGATGGGCAGTCCCGCGCGGATTTGGCGAACAAGGTTGATCGAGTACGCCGTGAGAACAATCGCTCCAGTTATGCCCACGGCGAGTTGCGTCCCCTGCAACCAATCAGGGCCGAACAACGGTAAGCCCGACTGCCACATCGCGTTGGCAATGCCAAACACTCGGGCATCACTAAAGATCACACCTGAGACAAAGACGATCAGACAGAGCCAATGGTCGAGACGCGCGGACCAGCGATCGTTGACACCTCGTTTGATGTCGTAGATGCGCATAAAGCCGTAGGTCTGCATCAACCCGTGCCATGTTCCCCAAATGAGCAGCACCAATTCCAAACCATGCAGGTGCTTCCAAGGGAGATGCAAAGCCTCCGCCAACCAGGTGGGTGGCGAAAAGCATAGCGCGATGGCAAATACCATGACTGGCACGAGCGTGAACCGCCAGGGATACCGCCAGAACAGCTCACGATCCCCGTAGGCTCGCATGAAGCCAGGCAGGTGGTGTCCGAGCGAAGCAAACGAAATCACCGCTAGCGATACTTGCTCGGGGGTTAGCACTTGCCGCACGAGAATCAGTACGACCGGCACAATCAACAGTGGCGTCACAACCACGTAGGCCATGTCCCACCAGGGCGAGACAATCCAGGCCTGAGAACGAGCGGGAGTCGGGGAACCGGCAGCAACAGTCGACACGGGATTACAATTCGCCGAGGATCGTGGGGAGTGAGAAACTGAAATAAAGTATTGCACCTTTGCCCCCTCAGAGGTGACGGCAGGGTCCAAAAACCAGCAGGAAATGCCAAGTCGCGTGCGGAAACTTACGGCTTTCCCGTGGTAGAACAGTACCCCCGCGGCTACTGGACTACCCAGTTTCTAGCGAGATTGCCTGTTTTTCTTGGATTTTCATCGCATTCAGTTTATGCTGGAATAATAGCTGGTCTGCCAGCGCATGAGAATTCTTGTCATTTGGAGAGGCTTCGGAACCCATGACGTTCTTACAACAGAAAAAGTGGCAACTGACTTTATTGGTGGTTGCATTCAGTGGCGTTTGGCAGAATGCGATTGCCGCGGAAGGTGAACCCGCCGACGAGACGCCGGCCGTTGATGTTTTCGACGCTATCGATCAAGGGATCGTGGATGTGAAATTCATCGCGCGCGATAGCCAGCGCGGTCGACTGTTTTTGACGAACAAAACCGAAAAGCCTGTCGATGTGATTATTCCCGACGCCTTTGCTGGTGTTCCCGTGTTGCATCAATTCGGCGGGGGTGGTGGCGGCATGGGCGGCGGTGGCGGGGG
>Ga0163150_10000442_pt1 | contig 78014 bp, 59 predicted proteins | sample OliLakLV19P2IB_FD_148628 | JGI IMG/M metagenome (GOLD analysis project Ga0163150, IMG submission 148628) | Freshwater microbial mat bacterial communities from Lake Vanda, McMurdo Dry Valleys, Antarctica - Oligotrophic Lake LV.19.P2.IB | ecosystem: Environmental > Aquatic > Freshwater > Lake >... | reverse complement strand
CCCACACCCCCACACCCCCACACCTTCACACTCCCACCGCTGCCTCCAGGTGTTCCGCGGCCCCTACCACCTCGGCCGAGCAGCCGTCTTTGTATTGCTGGAAGTTCTTCGCGAACAGGCCGGCCAGCTTGCGCGCCGTGCGGTCGAACGCCGCTTTGTCCGCCCAGGTATTCCTCGGATTGAGAATCTCGGTGGGGACGTTCGGGCAACTAGATGGGATGGCCAAGCCAAAAATCGGGTCGTCTGATGTCGCGATCTGCGCGAGGGAGCCGTCGTGGATGGCGTCGATGATGGCGCGGGTGTTCTTGAGGCTCATCCGCCGGCCCAAGCCGTAAGCGCCGCCTGTAAATCCGGTGTTGATCAGCCAGGCGTTCGCGAAGTGTCTCTCCATGTTCTCGGCGAGCATCTCGGCGTATTTGCCGGGGTGCCAGACCAGGAACGCCGCCCCGAAACAGGCCGAAAACGTCGCTTCCGGCTCGTTAACGCCATCCTCCGTGCCGGCCACCTTCGCTGTATAGCCGCTGATAAAATGGTACATCGCCTGCGCCGGCGAGAGCCGGCTCACCGGGGGCAGCACCCCGAAGGCGTCGTAGGTGAGGAAGATGATGTTGTTTGGATGGCCGGCGACGCAGGGGATCTTGGCGTTCGGGATGAACTCGATCGGGTAGGCCGCGCGGGTGTTCTGCGTGAGCGAGGTGTCGCTGTAATCGACGGCATGGGTGACGGGGTCGTAGACCACGTTTTCGAGCAGCGTCCCAAACCGGATGGCGTTAAAAATCTCCGGCTCCTTCTCGGCGGACAGGTCGATCGCCTTGGCGTAACAGCCGCCTTCGATGTTAAAGACGCCCTCCTCGCTCCAGCAATGTTCGTCGTCCCCAATGAGGCGCCGGCGTGCATCGGCGGAGAGGGTGGTTTTGCCTGTGCCGGATAGGCCGAAGAAAAGCGAGACCTGGCCATCGTCTCCTTCGTTCGCCGAGCAGTGCATTGAAAAGACGCCCCGTTTGGGCATGATGTAGTGCATCACCGTAAAGATGCCCTTTTTCATCTCGCCGGCGTATTCGGTGCCCAGGATCACCATTTCCTGCCGTTCGAAGCTCATTTCGATGCAGGTCTTGGACGACATGTGCCGGGTGAGCCGGTTGGCCGGGAAGGCGCCGGCGTTAAAGATCACATAATCCGGCTCGCCGAAGTTCGCCAACTCCTCTTTCGTCGGGCGAATGAGCATATTGTGCATGAACAGCGCGTGGTAGGCGCGCGAGCAGATGACGCGGACCTTGATGCGGTACTTCGGGTCCCAGCCGGCGAATCCATCCACCACATAAAGCCGCTCGCACGTGTTCAGGTAGTCGGTCGCCCGCTCCCGGTTCACCATGAACGTATGCTCGTCCACGGGGATGTTCACCGGCCCCCACCAGATGTTGTCGTGGCTGTCTGGGTGATCGACGATCCGCTTGTCCTTCGGGCTGCGCCCCGTTTTTTTGCCGGAGGAGATGATCAGCGCCCCCGAATCCGCCAGTGCCGCCGTGGCATCGTGATCCAGCGCAAGCTCGTACAGGGAAGGGGGCGCCGCGCAGTGGTAGACCTGATTGACATCGATCCCGTACGGGGAAAGGCTCATGTATTGACGTGTGACCATGATCTGTAGATAGACGTATTTGTTCTGGAAAAGCGCTTCCGTAGTGAGACGCCGCAATACAGAACACGCCGGCGATGCTTCCTGTAGCGGAAGTCGCTCATCGGTTATAGGTGAAACGCCACACTTCTACCGGGGGATGGGGGAAACGATCCGGGGAGGGGGAGGCTCGCGGTCGGGAGATTCCGACCGCGAGCGAAGCGAGCTACACCGCCGTAAACAACGCCGTCTGTGCCGGCGGCAGGGGCAATGGGGCGGCGACTTTTTCGATCGGGACGCCCTCGTTGAGGATCACCACCTCGGCGAACATCTCACTGAGCGTGGTGCGGCCCTCGGCCACGAGGAAGGCCTCCAGGTGATCCGGACCGGTGGAGTCGAACAGGATCATGGCGCCGTTCTGCCGTGCGTACATCGCGGGGACTACATCGCCGTTGCGACTGATGGAGCCGAAGAGGCCGGCGGTGTCGCGGATGCCTGTGACGCCGTCGTATACGCCGATCCACCGGCGCAGTGTCTGCCGATCCTGGGAGTCGGCCGCGAAGAGGCGAAGCGCGGCGGCGAGGGCGTCGACGGTGACGACGGCCTGCCGGCTGCCCTCGAAACGCTTGCCCGAGGCCAGCGCGCTGAGGCCATTTTCTTCCTCAAACGTCCCATCGATGTCCGGGCCGCCGGAGTAAATGCCAGGCAGATTGCCGAATCGGGCGGTATCGAGGTAGGCGTACAGGGCGTTGTAGAGGCCGTTCTGCATCGATGGGCTGAGGGCCGTCTTCGGCAGGGCGAGCAATGGATGGAAGTACTGGTAGCCGCTGCCGTTTTTCGCGAGGGGGGCCGCCAGTGTGATCAGGGCCGTGAAGGCATCCTTCATCGTGTCGGTCGGGACGCCGGCCGGGTCGATGAGCACGCTCCATGCTTCCTGGCCGATGGCCGGGTCGTTCAGGAGGGTCGAGTGGCCGATGAAGTAGCTCAGTACAAACGCGATTTCGGCGTAGAACTCCTCGAACAAGAGGTCGACGCGGCCAGTCCCAACATCCGTCGAGATGGCGTTCCCCGTCGTTGCAAGCAGGAGTTCGTTCTGGACGAAGTAGTAGTTGTAGCCTTCGGCCTGGTTCTGCAGGAACTGAATCGCCTTCGCGGCAAGCGGAGTCCCCGAGTAGGCCTGGGCCACCATGGCGACACGCGCCGAGAGGCTCGCGTTGGGCTGGATCTCGAAGTCGGCCGAGTTTTTCTCGAAGCCGACGCTGCTGCTGTTGAAATCGAGCGCCGGCAACAGCCCACGGTACTTGATGAACGACGCGCCATCTTCCTGTGCGAGCAGCAGGTGGTCGACGATCGTTTCGAGCGTCACGGCATCGTCTACGTCGATCAGGCGCTGGATCCGATAGGCGATGGCGATAGGATCCGTGGTGCCCGAAGGCACGCCGCTCATGATCGAGCTATGGGGGAACTGCGTGTTGGAGTCGATCGCGATATCGTAGTAGGCCGAGTTAAAGGTCACGAAGTCCGCCTCCGTGATTTCGGGTCCTTCGTAGATCTCTAACGGATCTTCTTCGGTGACGTCGCAGCCAAAGAGGCCAAGTGCAACGGAGGCGCCTGCGGCAGCCTTTAGGAAATGCCGGCGATTCCAGCCGGCGGGAGCGGGGGAGGTGCGGTAAGCCGCAGGGAGATGGATGCGTGGCATGGCTAGATGGGTGCCTGATGGATAAATCACTTGCACCTATCTAAAGCTTTACTTCAACTAAGTTCCCGAACCGTATGGTATCGCCATGTAAAAGGAAAGGGTAGGAGATCAGGCGGCCAGGCGGCCATACGCGCCCAGGTCGAAATCCCGCACGAAATGCTGGAGAAGGGCCGGCAGGGCCACCACATAGCGGCTCGCGCCAACCTGGCGTACGCCCGTGTGCCAGACCCCGGCCACTCGGCTGGCCATGTTCGATTCGGTAAAGCAGATCCCATCTACACCGACAAATCCACCAAGCGCAACAGCGAGCGGACAGGATGAGGCGTTTCTTCTGGCGCCGGCGGGGAGCCGGCTGAGTTCTGGAAGGCCGAGGGAGGCGCGTGCGCTGTTGACCTCGTTTAACACCAGTTCCGGATTGGGGCGGAAGGGGCGGACGAGGAAGGCGGTGATCGCTTCGATGAGCTTGTTCATGCTCGGGGGCGGTTCTGTCGTGAGACCAGCGGTGGGTAGTGGGTGTATCGGCCGGCCGAGGATGAACTTAAATGCATTTTCCCTCCGCAGGGCGCGAAGAAAAAGCGCCGTTCGAACGTTGCATCGGTTAACGTCAAAAAACGCATCGCTCCCATGTCTCCCCTCGTACTCCACGAAGACCGCTTTTTTGATCCCGATCCCACGCGCCGCGCGATCGCACGCACGCTGTACGAAGACGTCCGCCACCTGCCGATCGTGGGGCCGCACGGTCACGTCGATCCCCGCATTCTGGCCGAAGATGAGCCGTTCCCCGAGCCGGCGTCGCTGATCATCGTGCCGGACCATTACATCTTCCGGATGCTCTACTCGCGAGGGGTGCGGATGGAGGATCTGGGTATCCCCGCCCGCGACGGCGCGCCGGTCGAGACCGATCCTCGGGCCATCTGGAGGCGCTTTGCCGAGCGATTTTACCTCTTCGCCGGCACCCCCACGGGCGCCTGGCTCAACCACCAGTTCTACGACGTCTTCGGCATCCGGCACCGGCTCGACGGCGACTCGGCGATGTATATCTACGACCAGATCGCCGAATGCCTCCGGTCGCCGGAGTTCCGCCCCCGCGCTTTGTTCGACCGGTTCAATATCGAGGTGCTCACCACCACCGATGCCGCTAGCGATGATCTTCGGCACCACGAGGCCATCCGTCGCTCCGACTGGAACGCCCGCATCATCCCATGCTTTCGTCCGGATGCGGTGCTGCGAATCGCGGCGCCGGCGTGGCGCACGCATATCGCCGCCCTGGAAACAGCCTGTGGCCGCCCCATCGAAACCTACGCCGCATTCATCCAGGCGCTGGAGGATCGGCGAGCGTTTTTTAAGGAGAGGGGCGCGGTGTCCACCGATCACGCGGTGGTCGAACCGTACACCTGCCGTCTACCCGATGCCGAGGCCGGCCGCCTCTTCCAGAAAGCCCTCGCCGGCGCCGCCGACGCCCCCGACGCGTATCATTTTCAGGCCCACATGCTCATGGAAATGGCCCGGATGAGCATCGACGATGGGTTGGTGATGCAGATCCATCCCGGGTCGTACCGGGATCACCACCATGCCGTGGCGGACCGGTTTGGGGCGGACAAGGGGTGCGACATCCCCGTCGCCACCGAGTACACGCGTAACCTACACGCGCTCCTCAACGCCTACGGCGGCGATCCACGGCTGACGGTGGTCCTGTTTACGCTGGATGAGACGACCTACTCGCGCGAGCTGGCGCCCCTCGCCGGCTACTATCCGGCCCTGCGCCTCGGGCCGGCGTGGTGGTTCTACGACAGCATCGAAGGCATGACGCGCTACCGCCAACTCGTCACCGAAACCGCCGGCTTTTATAATACCGCTGGTTTCAACGACGACACCCGCGCCTTTGCCTCCATCCCCGCGCGGCACGACCTCAGCCGGCGCGTCGACGCCAACTTCCTCGCGGACCTCGTCGCCCGCCATGTCATCGACCTCGTCGACGCCCGCCCCATCGCCCGAGCCCTGGCGTACGACCTGGCGAAGGAGACGTACAAGCTGTAGGTTCAAGGTTCGAGGTTTAAGGTTCAAGGCATTTGTATATGAAGGCCGAAGCTCCTTAAGAAACCGTTGAGATTTGTCTATCGCAGAAGGAGCAAGTCATCCCCCGGCTTTGACCGGGGGATGACTGTGCCTTGGGTTGTGGAAATCCCAACAGTCTCTAAACCCCGAACCTTGAACCTTAAACCCTTCCGCCTTAAACCCTTCCGCCTTGACTCCCTCCGGGCCAGCGCCTAAACTCCACCGTCCGTCCCATCTGTCTCCATCCCCCATGAAGCGCTTTTCTATTCTTGGCTGGCTTTTCGTATGCCTGGTCCTGGGGGGAGGGATGGGGTGCGGATTAAAGAGCGATGTGACGGTGGTGAAACTCGGGCACGGGCTGGATCCCTCGCACCCCGTCCATCAGGGGATGACCTTCATGGCCGAGAAAGTGACGGAGAAGTCGGCCGGCCGGATGCGGATCGATATCTACCCCAGCCAGCAACTGGGCACCGAGCGCGAGTTGCTGGAGCTGCTTCAACTGGGCAGCCTCGGGATGACGAAGGTGACCGCCGCGGTCCTCGAGAGCTTTGCGCCCCAGTACAAGGCCTTCAGCGTCCCGTACCTGTTTCGGGACCGGGACCATCATTTTCGGGTGCTTGAAGGGGAGATCGGCACCGAATTGCTCCTGGCCGGCCAGGCCTACTGGCTGCGCGGACTCGCCTATTACGACGCCGGCAGCCGGAGCTTCTACACCAAATCAGCCCCGATTCATTCGCCGACGGACCTCGTCGGGCTAAAGATCCGCACGCTCGAGAGCAAGACGCAGGTCGACATGCTCCAGGCCATGGGCGGCTCGGCCACGCCGATTTCCTGGGGGGAGCTCTACACGGCGCTGCAGCAGGGCGTCGTAGACGGCGCCGAGAATAACCCGCCTTCGTTCCTCACGGCCCGACACTACGAGGTATGCAAGTATTACTCCCTCGACGAGCACACCACCATACCGGATGTGCTGCTGATCAGCACCATCGTCTGGGAAACGCTCACGCCGCAGGAGCAGGCCTGGTTGCAGGAGGCCGCGGACGAGTCCGTTCAGTACCAGAAACAACTCTGGCAGGTCGCCAGCGATGCGGCGCTCGAGGAGCTTGCGAATAACGGTGTCGAAATCGTTCGCCCCGACAAAGCGCCCTTCGTCGCTTCGGTGCAGTCGGTCTACGAATCCTTCCGCGCCGATCCGGTGCTGTACGATTTGATTCAGCGCATTCAACAGACGCCTTGAGCAGAGTATGCACGCACTCAAAACCGCCATCGATCGCGCCCTCGCCGGCTTGCTCGTCGTACTGATGGGGCTGCTGGTGGTGGATGTGTTGTGGCAGGTGTTCTCGCGGTATGTGCTCGGGGCGCCCAGTTCGTTTACGGAGGAGCTTGCCCGGTTTCTGCTGATCTGGGTAGGGCTGCTCGGCGCGGCCTATGCCTCGGGCCGGCATATGCACCTCGCCGTGGATGTTCTACCAGGCCGCCTCTCGGGGAATCGGCGGCAGTATCTGGAGATCCTGATTCATGGCCTTGTGCTGATTTTTGTGGTGTTGGTGATGGTGTATGGCGGGTCGCGGTTGGTCTGGGTGACGCTGTACCTGGGTCAGACGGCGGCGGCGCTGCGGATGCCGCTGGGGTATATCTATATCGTATTGCCTCTGAGCGGGTTGTTGATTGCGTTTTACACCACGATTGCGTTGGGTAATGCCTGGAGGGCGCTTTCCGGCCGGCCACCGCTGTCTGCGGATGCGCCAGGGGAGGGCACGTTGCTGGACGTCGACTGAAACGGTTCGCCTCATGGATTGGATAGAAGTGCTGGTGCTCGTCCTTAGCTTCGTGGTGCTGCTCGGGCTCGGTGTGCCCATCGCGTTCGCCATCGGGCTGTCGACGGTCGCCACGATGCTGCTGGCCATCCAGGTGGATCCCTCGTTCACTACCATGGCGCAGCGGATGGCCACCGGTCTCAACAGCTTCGCGCTGCTGGCCATCCCGTTTTTTATCCTCGCCGGCCAGCTCATGAACCGGGGCGGCCTGGCGCGCCGGCTGATCGATTTCGCCAAGTCGCTTCTGGGTACCCTACCTGGCGGCCTCGCCCACGTCAATATCGTCGCCGCCATGCTGTTTGGCGCCATTTCGGGCTCGGCCGTGGCCGCTGTGTCCGCGATTGGCGGCGTGCTGGGTCCGAGGATGCAGGAGGAGGGCTACGACCGCGAATTTGGCGCGGCGGTCAACATCACGGCCGCCACGACGGGGATGCTCATTCCGCCGAGCAACGTGTTGATCGTGTACTCGCTGGCGAGTGGGGGAGTGTCCATCGCGGCGCTTTTCCTCGCGGGCTATCTGCCCGGCTTGCTCGTCGGTCTGAGTTTGATGGTGGTCACCGGGGTGATCGCGGTCCGTAAGCGCTACCCCATCTCGGGGCGCAGTAGCCTGGGTGAGATCGGACGCCGGCTCCTGGAGGCGATCCCCAGTCTGTTGCTGATCATCATCGTCATTGGCGGCATCATCGGCGGGGTGTTTACGGCCACCGAGGCGGCGGCGGTGGCTGTTCTCTATGCGCTGGTGCTTGGGTTCGTTTACCGGGAAATCGGTTGGGTCGACCTGCCGAAAATCTTCGTCGACAGCGCCGCGACTACCGGGATCGTCATGCTGCTGATCGGGACGTCCATCGGGATGTCGTGGATCATGGCCTTTGAGAATATCCCCCAGAACGTCACCGCCGCATTGATCGGGCTGACGGACAATAAGATCCTCATCCTCCTCATCATCAACCTGATCCTCCTGGCCGTTGGGACCTTCATGGACATGACGCCGGCGGTCCTCATCTTCACCCCCATCTTTCTTCCCGTCGCCACGGAACTGGGGATCGACCCCATCCACTTCGGGATCATCATGGTGCTCAACCTCTGCATCGGCCTCTGCACGCCGCCCGTGGGGAGCGTGTTATTCGTGGGCGTCGGCGTGGCGCAGACGACCATCGCGCGCGTCATCCGGCCGCTCCTGCCCTTGTTCATCGCCATGCTGGTCGCGCTGTTTCTCGTAACCTATATCCCGGCCATCAGCCTGTGGCTGCCGGGGGTGTTTGGATTTTGATGATGACATTGCCTGCGCTGAGTCCCTCGCTGCTGGCCGATACGGCCTTTCGTTCACGCTCGGTGCATCCCCTTCCCGAGCCCTCGCTACTCGATCTTCCCGAGAAAGTCGTCCAATTTGGGACGGGGAGTTTTCTGCGGGCTTTCGCGGATGCCTTCATCGACACCGCCAACCGGGCCGGCGTCTTTGGCGGTCGCGTCGTGATGGTGGGCTCCACGGGCAGCGGGCGGACGGACACGCTGGCCGAGCAGGGGGGGCTCTACACGCTTCGCCTCCAGGGGCTAGAGAACGGCGTGCCGGTGGAATCCTTTACTGTCATCGCATCGGTGAGCCGGGCGCTCTCGGCCGCGGAAGACTGGCCGGCCGTGCTCGCCTGCGCGCACAACCCGGCCATCGAGTTGGTGATCTCCAATACGACCGAGGTGGGGATCGCGTACGACCCCGACGACCGACCCGGGCCCGCCGCGCCGCGCTCCTTTCCGGGTAAGCTCACGGCCTTTCTGTTTGAGCGGGCGCGTGCATTCGATTTCGATCCAGCCCAGGGCGTCGTCGTCCTGCCCTGTGAATTGATCGAGCGCAACGGGGGCACCCTGAAAGGCATCGTGCTTCGCCTGGCGGCGGAGTGGGGGCTGGGGGAGCAATTTGCCGGCTGGGTCGAACACGCCGTGCCGTTTTGTGATACGCTCGTCGACCGCATTGCCCCCGGGGTCCCGCGTGGTGACGATCTCGCTGCCCTCGAAACGCGTCTCGGCTACCGGGATGCCCTGCTGACCAGCGCTGAAGTCTATCGCCAGTGGGCCATCCAGGCGCCTGCCGACGTGCGTCCCCGCCTCGGCTTCGCCGGGGCCGACCCCGGCGTGGTGCTCACGGATGACATCACGCCCTATCGCGAACGCAAGGTTCGGATTCTAAACGGGGGCCACTCGGTAAGTGTGCCGGTGGCGTTTCTGGCCGGGCGGACTACCGTCATCGAAATGATGGACGACCCGGCGCTGCGCGCGTTCGTCGAGGGCGTCATCCAGGAAGAGATCGTCCCGAGCCTCGATGTGCCGGAGGCCGAGGCGTTCGCTCGCGATGTGATCGATCGGTTCAGCAATCCGTATCTGCGCCACCGGCTAATCGACATCACGTTTCAGTCGACGTCCAAGTGGCGAATGCGCCTCGTGCCGTCGATCCAGCGATATTACGCGAAATTCGGCCGGCCGCCCCGGCGTATCGCTTTCGGGTTTGCCGCCTACCTCCGGTTCATGCGCGCCACGTCCGTTCGCGACGGGAAGTATTTTGGTGAGATGAACGGCGTCGAGTACCCGATCAACGACGACCAGGCCGCTTTTTTCCACGCTCTCTGGCGCGATGCACCCGATGTAGAGACGCTCGTCAGGCAAGCGGCCGGCCATGAGGCGTTCTGGGACCTCGATCTCAATCAATTCGAGGGATTCTCCCGGACCGTCACCGGCTACTTGTCCAGCATAGAAGAGATCGGCTGCGCGCCAGCCCTGCAAATACTCGCCCCCCCTTCACACCCCACCTGAACTCCACACTTTGCACTTTTCACTTTTCACTTTTGCCTTCCTCATGTCGAGATCTTCAATTGTTCAACGCATCGTCGCCGACGGCGCCGTCGCCGTCATCCGGGCCGATAATCCGGACAAGCTGAAACACATCATCGACGCCCTGCGCAAAGGCGGCATGTCCGCCATCGAGGTCACGATGACCGTGCCGCGTGCGCTCGAAATCATCGAAGCCACGGCCCGCAGTCTGGGGGACGAGATCGTGCTGGGTGTCGGCTCCGTGCTGGATGCCATGACGGCGAGGATGGCGATCAACGCCGGCGCCCGATACGTCGTCTGCCCCGTGTTTAAGCCGGAGATCGTCGAGACGGCCCATCGCTACGACCTGCCGGTCATGCCGGGCTGTTTCACCCCCACCGAGATCCTCGCCGCGCACGAGGCCGGCGCCGATGTCGTCAAGGTGTTTCCGGCGGATATCCTCGGGATGCCCTTTTTTAAGGCCGTCAAGGCCCCGATGCCGCACCTCCAGATGATGCCAACGGGTGGTGTGACGCTGACCAATGCCGGCGACTGGCTCAAGGCCGGCGCCTGCGCCGTCGGAATCGGCAGCGCCCTCCTGGACAGCAAAGCTATCGCCGAGGGCCGGTATTCGGTACTCACCGAAAACGCCCGTATCCTGCTGGACACCATCGCGGCGAGCCGATCAGCGACTAGCGATTAGCGATTAGCGACTAACGATTAGCGATTAATGCGAATCAGGAGTTGAGGCCGTATCAAATGAATGAATCTAACTGGCAATCCCCCCATTCTTCGTCTTCCCCAACTCGATTGGGGATCCATAGGCGGCTGATCGCATGTAGCCGGGCATCAAGGGGGCTGAAGGAAAACAGGAGCACCAACCTATTCAAGCTGCGTTTCGGGTACTACGGGCGTGCTACTATCGCCCTTTATGACGCATATGCTGCATTTTCATGCTTCCATGGATCCCCAATCAAGTTGGGGAAGACGACCCTGGAGCGTGCGGCGGAAGCCAGTATGCGCCGTATTTCAACTCCTGATTCGCATGATTAGCGATTAGCGATTAAACGAATAACAAAGGGCAATTTCTCGACAGTAGAGCCCCATTTTGCATTTTTCACTTTGCCTTTTGAATTTCTATGAAAGTTGTTTCGTTCGGAGAGATCATGCTCCGCCTCACTACCCCGGGATTCACACGATTTGTCCAGAGTGATCGCTTCGAGGTCGTGTACGGTGGGGGAGAAGCCAACGTGTCCGCGGCGCTGGCCGGCTTCGGACTCGAAAGCTTCTACGTCACCAAACTGCCGAAACACGAGATCGGACAGGCGGCGGTCAATCACCTGCGCCGGTTCGGGGTGAAGGACGATTATATCGTCCGCGGCGGCGAGCGGATCGGGCTTTATTACCTGGAGACCGGCGCAAGCCAGCGGTCATCAAAAGTCATTTACGACCGGGCCCACTCCGCGGTGAGCGAGATGGACGCGGCCGAAGTGGACTGGGGGCGCGTGTTCGAGGGCGCGCGTTGGTTTCACTGGACGGGCATCACGCCGGCGCTGGGTGTGAAGGCTCAGGAGAGCCTCGTGGTGGCCTGTAAGGCGGCGCGGGCGGCCGGCGCCACGGTCAGTTGCGACCTGAACTTCCGCGCCAAGTTGTGGACACCCGCCGAGGCGCAAGCCGTGATGGTGCCGCTTATGGCATACGTTGACGTGTGCATAGCCAATGAGGAAGATGCGGAGCTGAGCCTGGGGCTCAAGGCCGGCCATACGGACGTCGAGGCCGGCGCGATCGACGAGGCCGGCTACGAACGGGTGGCGAAGACCCTGAAGTCGACGTACGGCTTTAAAACGGTCGCGATCACCCTCCGCGAGAGCCACTCCGCGTCCCGCAACGGCTGGAGTGCCCTTATGCTCGATGATCGGGATTGTCAGACCCCCCAGCGCTCGAAACGATACGACATCCAGATCGTCGACCGCGTCGGGGGGGGCGACAGCTTCGCCAGTGGGTTGATCTACGGACTGCTCACCGAAAAAGACACCCGCCAGGCGCTCGAATTCGCCGTCGCCGCGTCGTGCCTCAAGCAAACCATCCCCGGCGACTTCAACCTCGTCAGCATCGATGAAGTCCGCAAACTCGCGAAAGGCTCCGGCTCCGGGCGGGTGGAGCGGTAGGGGTTACAGGATTCAGATTAAAGGTTGCAGGGTACAGGTTGCAGGTTAAAGGACAAAATCATGCGAATCAGGAGTTGAGGCCGTATCAAATGAATTAATCTGACTGGCATTCCCCCTTTCCTCGTCGTCCCCCGGTCAAAGCCGGGGGCAGGCTCCCAACTTGATTGGGGATCCATAGGCGGCTGATCGCATGCAGCCGGGCCTTATGGAGGCTGCAGGAAGACAGGAGCACAACCTGGCTGCGTTTCGGGTACCCCGGGCGTTCTACTATTGCCCTTAAAGACGCATGTGCTGCATTTTCATGCTTCCATGGATCCCCAATCAAGTTGGGGAAGACGAACAGGGAGCGTGCGGCGGAAGCCAGTATGCGCTGTGTTTCAACTCCTGATTTAATACTTCGGACAGTTTACAAAGGAGTGCGCTGCCGCGTGACAATTCAGGCCCCTCCTCGGATCGAGGAGGGGCCTGATCGTCAGGAACGGTCGAGCTACAAAAAGTGTCCGAAGTATTAAGGGTACAGGTTGCAGGGTACAGGTTGCAGGGTACAGGTTGCAGGGTACAGGTTGCAGGGTACAGGTTGCAGGTACAGGTTGCAGGGTACAGGTTGCAGGGTACAGGTTGCAGGGTACAGGTTGCAGGTATCGGGTTACTGGTTGAAAACTAACGTTCGCAGCACACAGCGCGCATGTCATCCTGAACGCAGTGAAGGACCTTCGAGAGGCAGGCGGCAAAGGGCTTTTGGAACTCTTCGGATCGCGACGGCCGGTCAGGGCGTGCCTGATTGAAAATTGAGCCGGTTTAGGGTCCTTCACTGCGTTCAGGATGACATCTTATGTAGAGACGCCCCGGTGGGGCGTCTCAGCAAGGTTTCCGACTTTCGAAACGCTTTCTGGAAAATCGTAGCCGCCAGGAGACGCCCCACCGGGGCGTCTCTACGACCCTTATTTTTAAGGGTGCGATCACGTCGGACATCGTATGTCATACCCGATAAGAAAGCCCCACGCGGCCGGGCTAAGGGTTCCAGGATGACATTCGCCCATTGTGTGCGCAACGGCTCTAATTAATGCGCAACGACACCACGTAAGAGGTAAAGGTATGTCCATGCAAAAACTAGGGCGGATGACCCTATGCGCGGTCTGTTTTTCACTTTTCACTTTGCAAGTTGCACTTGCCACCCCGTTGCCAGACAGCACGGCCTTCTTCTATCTCTGGCCGGCAGGAGCCCCCGGGGCGCTTGGCGAGGCCGAGGCGGACAAGCCTTCGGTGACCGTGTATCTCCCGCCGGAAGGCCGGCGCACGGGGACGGGCGTCGTCGTGCTGCCAGGCGGAGGGTACGGGCATCTGGCGGTGGACCATGAGGGCCGGCAGGTGGCCGGGTGGCTCAACAGCCTCGGTATCGCCGCATTTGTCGTGCGGTACCGGCATGCGCCGGGGTACGCCCACCCGACACCGCTACGCGACGCGCAGCGGGCGATCCGTACGGTCCGCGCCCGAGCGGGAGAATGGGGAGTGGAGGCCAGAAAAATCGGCATCATGGGCTTCTCGGCCGGCGGCCACCTGGCATCGAGTGTGGGGGTGCATTTCGGATGGGATGATGAGGTGAAGACCGATGCCGTGGACACCGTCAGCGCCAGGCCGGACTTCATGATCCTCGTGTACCCGGTCATCACCATGATTGAGCCGATGACCCACCGCGGGTCTCGTCGTAACCTGCTGGGAGAGGACCCCGCGCCGGAGCTCGTCGCCCGGATGTCCAGCGAATGGCAGGTCACCGCCGAGACGCCACCCACGTTCCTCCTACACACCACGACCGATACCGTCGTGCCGCCGGAAAACAGCATCGCGTTTTATCAGGCGCTCCGCCGCGCCGGCGTGCCGGCCGAGATGCACATCTACGCCGAAGGCCCCCACGGCTTCGGTCTCGCACCGCACGATCCGATCCTCGCCAGCTGGCCGGCGCGTTGCGCCGACTGGTTGCGTCTCATGGGGTTTTGAAGGGTTTCACGTTCGATGTTTAAGGTTAAAGGGGCGAAGTGTGATCGTTGTGTGTGAAATGCGTGTTGTGTGCCTTAAACCTGAAAATCAGGCCCTGTGGATTAGACATACGCTGTCGCCACGCCCTGTGTCAGCGGCTCGACAGCGGCTTTTAACCGTTCGCACCCCGCATTTGACGGGTCGAGTATCTCCGTGCCTGGCAAAGCGCTTTTCTGTTGTGTGCTTAACATCTACTTAACTAAATTCCGGGTACTCAGAACGAGCGGGCCAGCACAACGAGCAGGTCCCGTGGCGCCATGAGTGCCTTTCATAAAGCTTGTGGGCCCCGTTTTTTTGAGGCCGGCGAGGAAGTGACAGGCTGGAAACGGCGAAGGGCGACAATTATTGCCCTGTGTAGTTGGTGTTTCGGTTGCTAATTGTTTGTAAAATGGCTACCTATGCGTGCAACATCGACGGTTCGCGACTTCACGTACCTCCAGCCGAACCGCGTCAAAGCGCATTTAGATAGAAAAAACGGCGTTTTTTTGACCACCCAAACGCCGGGCGTTGCGGAGGAGCCGCTGACGCCTGTTTTCATCGGCAGCCGGCCGGACCACCTGCGGCGCGGCCGGTGACAATCGATAACCCCAACGTCATACGACCCCGTAATTCCTCGGTACTTTCGGTAGAACCGCTTTTTCGGCCAGAACAACCCCCTGTACGAAACGAAGCACGACGGCTGATTTTACCGGATTCCAAACGCAATACAACAACGCTGGCGAAATTGTGTGGTGTAGTACGTTTGCTACCCACTTTTTCACGGCATCACTTACCTCATAAAGGTTACCTCAAGCACTAGATGGAGATTCACACTATGAGAATCAAGAAGCTACTGGGAGCGCTTCTCCTGCTGCTTGTGCCCGTAATGGGCGCAGCCGCGCAGACAGGGAAGATTTCAGGTACGGTTCGCGATGGGTCTACCGGGGAAGCGCTTCCCGGTGTGAACGTCGTGATCGACGGCACCACACAGGGCGCCGTGACCGACCTGGATGGGTTTTACAACATCATCAACGTGCGCCCGGGTTCCTACTCGATACGCGCGTCATTCGTTGGTTACACGCCGCAGCTGGTTGAAGGCATCCAGGTGAGCACGGGCTTGACCGCTACGATCGACTTCAGCCTCGGCGAACAGCAGGTCGGCCTCGACGAACTCGTCGTCACGGCTGAACGGCCGGTCGTCGAGTTGGACGTATCGGCCAACGTGAGCAACCTGACGGCGGAAGACATCGTCGACCTCCCGGTCGCCGGCATCAATGAAGTGCTGGACCTTCAGGCCGGCATCGAGCCGGGTCTGTCGATCCGAGGTGGCGGCGTCGGTGAGGTCGCCTTCATCGTGGACGGCATGAACATGCGTACCGGCCGTGACAACGAGCCGATCACCAACGTCAGCTACACCTCGGTGGAAGCGGTTCAGGTGCAGACGGGTGGCTTCAACGCGGAATACGGCAACGTACGCTCAGGTATCGTTAACGTATCGACGAAGGATCCCTCGCGCACCCGTTATACGTTTGACGGCCTCTTCCGGTACCGCCCGGCTCAGGACAAAAATTTCGGCGGCAACCCTGAAGATCCGGATGGCTTCTGGATGCGCGGCTGGTCCGATCCGACCATCAACAGCGTTGGCACCAGCGCGCTTGACCCGTACGAGCGTCGTCAGTACAACGCGTTCATCGGTCTCGAACAACTGGCGACCAATACCCGCACGCGCGGTTTCGACGTTACGCCTAACGACATGCTGGAGTACCTCCAGTACGCGCATCGGAAAGACAACGAAATCAGCGTCGGGGACTACGAAGCCGACTTCACCGTTGGCGGTCCGTTAATCCCGGGCATGGGCAGCAAGCTGGGTAACCTGCGCTTCCTGGCTTCGTACCGGGGCACGAATACCGCCTACTTGTGGCGCCAGGTGCGTGACTCGTACCACGATCAGAACCTCACGGCCAAGCTCGTAGCGGACATCGCGCCGGGTATGAAGCTCTCCGTGAACGGTATGTCGCTGCAGGAACGCGGCATCAACCGTACACGCGGCGAGAACGCGATCGCGGATATGTGGCGTGGCGACCTGCCGGCCTTCCCATGGTCCAACCAGAACGTTGTCGTGCTCAACCAGCATACTGAACGTGGTCTGGTTCACTCGAACGGTGCGTTTAACCGGGCGAATATTGACCACAAAATGATCGGCGCCGAGTTCGTGCACACGATCAACGCGAATACGTTCTACACGATTACGGGTCAGTACCTCCACACGAAGTACCGCACCCCGTTCGCCGATCTGCGCGACGGCACGTTCGTCGATGAAAACGGTGTGTTTAACCGCCGCCTCGCGACGGTCGACGGCATCGTTACCGATCAGGCCCTGTTGAACGAACTGCTGGCGCGTGGCGAAGGCCTTTGTGTCGGCGGCGACAGCGACCTCACGGGCGACGGCAACGTGCTCCCGTATTGTATCGGCCAGGAGCCGTTTAACTACGCCGGCGGCGGCGGCAACATCCTCGGCACGCAGATCACCACGGGTGGTCACTGGAACAAAGCGCGTGACTCTTCCGACGTAGGGGTGTTCACCGGCCGCTTCGATCTCACCAGCCAGGTCAATCGCGTCATGCAGATTAAGACCGGTGCTGAAGTGATCGCCAGCGACTACAACATGAACTACAAACACATCAACCTGGAGCTCGTTGGTCCCAACCCTGAGGCCAACTACTTCTGGGAGCGTAACCCGATCCAGGGCGCCGCTTACGTGCAGAGCAAGCTCGAGTTCAACGGCATGATCGCCAACCTGGGTGCGCGCCTCGATTACTTCGACGCGAACACGGAATGGTGGGATTATTCGCCGTACGACGCGGCCTTCCGTGGCACGCAGCTGACTCTCGACGATGTGCTCGATTCGCGCCAGCCCGATCCGCAGCTTGAGTTGAGCCCGCGCCTCGGTGTCTCCTTCCCGATCACGGCGAACAGCAAGTTATACTTCAACTATGGCCACTTCCGCCAGATGTTGCAGGCGTTTAACGTGTTCGGCGTCAACGAGAGCCGCGCTGGTGGTATCAACCAGATCGGCAACCCCGATCACCCGATGCCGAAGACGGTGGCCTACGAACTGGGCTACGACCAGAACCTGTTCGACCAGTTCCTCGTCCGCGTCTCCGGTTTCTATCGCGATATCCGCGACCAGCAGCGTACGGTGAACTACAATAGCCTCGGCAACGTGGTACAGTACCAGACGTACCAGCCCTGGAACTACGAGGACGTCCGCGGCGCGGAAGTGAGCCTCACGAAAAACCGCGGCCGCTGGGTCCGTGGCTTCTTGAACTACACGTTCCTCACGCGGAAAGATGGCAACTTCGGTTACGCCGTATTCAACGAGAATGCCTTCGATCAACGCAACTACTTGCGCAACTCGACGGACTTCCGTGCCTTCGCGCCTGTGGCCGAACCGTTTGCTCGCATGAACGTCACGTTGCTTACGCCCCCGGACTTCAAGCAGGATCTGGCCGGTGGCTTCCTGGGAGACTGGCGCATCAACCTCCTCGGTGAGTGGCGCCGAGGCGAGGCGTTCATCTGGTCGAACCGCGGTACGTTCCCCGAGTTGGATCGCAACGTGAACTGGAAAGACTACTGGATGTTTGACCTGCGCTTTACGAAGCACATCAACACGGGCTTCGGCACAGCGCAGCTCTTCGCGGACATCAGCAACGTGTTCCAGATCCGCCACTTGTCCCGCTACACGTCGTTCTACACCCAGAACGCGGATGACTTCGAGTTCTACATGCGCTCGCTGCACCTGCCGGGTGATATCTACGACGATCTGCGTGACCAGTCCGCCCTGCCTTACATCTGGGTTCCTGGCGACGATCAGCCGGGTGACTTCCGGACGCCGGGTACGGCCTTCCAGCCCGTCGAGACGACGGGCAGCCTGAGCGGCGTTTCCGCGCCGAACACGACGGCCTGGTACTGGGCGCAGGATACCGGCAACTACAGCCGCTGGAATGGCAGCGCCTGGGAAGCCGTGCCCGAGGGCGATCTCGATAATGCGCTGAACGATAAGGCATATATCGACATGCCGAACATACGCTTTGGCTCGTTCCTCAACCCGCGCTCCGTCACGTTTGGCGTACGCGTAAGCTTCTAACGATTGCCTGGGGACACCCCCGAAGCGTCCGCTCTGGCGATAACGCTTCGGGGGGCTCCTCGACCGAGGTGGTGTCCCCGGCGATTCGTTTACACAGATCATTTATCCTCAGAAGATGATGAACTTAACAAGACGTACTATTATCAGCCTCTCCGTGCTTATGCTTCTGGCATGCACGGCGGGGACTGCTCGGGGGCAGTTCCTCTTTGTTTCGGTCGATATCGGAGAAATGCAATCGCGATACTCCGAAATTGGCTATGGCCCCGAGTCTGCTATTGCCGGTGGCGGTGGTATGGTGTGGCCGGCGATCCTTCGCCGTAGCGCTCACTACCGCGGCCAGGCCCACTGGATCGGTATCAAGAACTGGACAAACGAACGCGGCGAAGATTTTGAGTACCACGTTGCACGCCTCGGGCCCCGGCCTGACGGATCGGTGTCCTTCACCACGGTGGACCAAACACTGACCGCCAAGTGGGAGGACACGGAGGTTTTCGTCGACGGTCTTGCCTCGTTCCGAGAGATCGCCATCGTCGATGCGGTGGATCCGGCGTTGCCGGCCGACCGCGTCCTCGTCAACGAGTTCCGTTCGGTGCAGGGAATCGATATCGTACAGACTGTGTATGCCTACACCAACGAATTACACGACGATTACCACATTATTGTCCGTAAATACACCAATACGGGTAATACCGACAAGGACGATGAGATCGAGTTGGATGGGCAGACGCTGAATGACCTCTACATCTGGAACAACCACCGCTGGCGCGGTCGCGAACAGGCCGCGGACCACGGGTCGAACGCGATGACCTGGGGCAAGTATGCCATGCCGGATGTCGTGGGCGATGGGAATGGCACGTACCCGGTCGACTTCACGGCCATCTACCTCTGGCACGGCTATGACCCCGTATTCGCCTCGGCCAGCTGGAATAACATCGGCAGCCCGATGGTGGGTCAGCGTGGGACCAACGCCCCGACCGATACGATCGGTCGTCTGGCGGGCATGTCCATGCAGGGCCTCATCCTCCTCCATGCCGACAATTCGACGACGGATCGCACGTACTCTCAGGCGGTCCAGCCGGCGACGCTTAGCTGGATGGACTCGGACGAAGTGCTTGCGGCGGACGGCGCGTCGAATCGTGACTATTACGAACTCGGCATCCTGTCGCGCGAAAACCCGGCGGTTCTGCCCGGCGGCGATTCGCGCAACTTCCCGCATTATGCGGACCGTCAGGTGCCTAACGGCGAATTCTGGAATCAGACGACCGATGCCTCCACCGGCAAGCAGGGGGGGCACGCCAGTACGATCGCATACGGCCCATACCAGATGCCGTTCGGCGAAAGTGTCAACATTGTCGAAGCGGCTGTCGTAGGCGGTATGTCCTACGAAGCGGCGACCGTGATTGGCCGCGCTTACAAGCGGAGTGGCTTTAACGACAATCTCTTGATCGATTTCGACGCCAACGCCGACGGATCGATCGACGCCACGCCGTTTGACCATAGCGTGTACGATAATGGCGCCGAGCGCATGACGAAGAACCAGTGGTACTTCACGACGCGCGACTCGATGTTCCAGAATATGTACAAGGCACGTTCGGTCTGGGAAGCCAGTAATGGCATGACGACCTACCCGATCGTCCGCGCGCCGGCTCCGCCACGTACGTTCAACGTCACTGGACTACCGGACAAGGTGTCAATCAGCTGGACGACGGTTTCCGGCGAACCTGACCCTGTCAGCTGGGAGATCCACCGCACGAGCAACTTCGAGGATAATCTGCCTTACTCGTTGATCACGACGTTGCCGGGTTCGGCGCGTGCCTACGATGACCTTTCGCTTGTCCGCGGTACCGACTACTACTACTACATCGTAGGCGTAAGCGGTCCGCAGGCTATCGATCCGGAAGGCATGACCGGTACGCCGGAAGGCAAGCCGCTCCGCAGCGGCCGGTACCTCACGCAGACGTACCAGCCGGCGAATTTGAAACGGGCCCCGGGCACTTCGATTGAGGCGTTCCGGATCGTCCCGAACCCGGTTAATATCGCGGCTGACGCAACGGTTCGCTTCTTTGTGGGCGGCGACGCTCTCCGCAGCCAGGTGGCGTTCTTCGACATCCCGGGCAATAGTACCATCACGATCTACTCTGAAACGGGCGAGTTCATCAACCGGATCGAACACACCGACGGTAGCGGCGACGAACTGTGGAACCTCACCACGGCGTCCCGCCAGCCCATCGTGAGTGGCATCTACCTCGTTCGCGTCGTCGATAACGACACGGGTGCCACGGATGTCAAGAAGATGATCGTCATTCAGTAATCACGAGCGCGGGGGGCAGGCGCGTCCTGCCCCCCTTATCATAGCAGGATCTATGATTCATCTGCTCATCAATCTTTGGACTAGAGCTATGAACAGAAGTTTATTGTACTCCATACTTCTCGCTGCGCTCATGATGGTGGTCGTACCCTCTTCATTGGCGCAACAAGTGACCCCGGACACGGAAGTCGCTACCGAGAAGCTCGGCCAGACCGGCATGAAGTTTCTCACCACCTCCCTCGACGCGCGCGCCACGGCGCTCGGCGGCGCGGTGACGGCGGACGAGACCTTTTCGGGATCGATGGCCCTCTTTTACAACCCGTCGGCGATGGCGCGGATGGACGGCCAATTCAGCGTGGGCTTCGGCATCACGCAGTTCATTGCCGACATCAACTACAACGCCTTCAGCGTCGCATACCAGCCCCAGGGCGGGAACTACGGCGTCTTCGGGTTGAGTGTGATGAGCGTCGACTACGGCGACATCATCCAGACGGTCCGCGCTGACAATGAAGCCGGTTTCGAAGACATCGGGACGTTCGCCCCATCCGGCCTCTCGGTCGGCCTGGGCTACGCCCGCTCGTTTACGGACCGCTTCTCCGTCGGCACCCAGTTTAAACTGGTCACGCAGGACTTCGGCACGCAGCCGATCAACGACTCCGGGACCTCCCGTTCGTTTGATATCAGCACGGTCGCCGTCGACTTCGGCGTGCTCTACAACACCGGCTTCCGCAGCCTGGTGTTGGGCATGAGCGCCCGTAACTTCTCGAAGGAACTGGTGTATGTTTCGCAGAGCTTCGAGTTGCCGCTGTCGTTCCAGATCGGTCTCGCGATGGACATGATCGACTTCACGAGCCTGGACCCGAACATGCACAGCTTCAACCTGAACGTGGAAGCCTCGCGGCCGCGCGACTTCCAGGAGCATATCAAGGTTGGTGGCGAGTACACCTTCATGAACTTGCTCTCGCTCCGCGCCGGCCTCGGCCAGGCGTTTGTACAGGATGAAGAACAGGGCGTCAGCCTCGGCGCCGGCCTGAACTTCGACGTATCGAATGTCAACCTGAAGGCCGACTATTCCTTCACGGACTTCGGCGTGTTCGACAGCGTGAATCGCTTCTCGATCGCCCTCGGGTTCTAAGGAAGACAGTCGGTACACGGTCTATTTCGGTGTCATCCTGGACTCGATCCAGGATCCAGCAGGGTCACCACCCGGTTGGATCCCGGGTCGGGGCCCAGGATGACTCGCATTAGCCCCTACCGCCTACCCCGCTTTTCCTATGCTCCGCCGGCTCGCGGTCACGCTGGTTCTACTTTCAGGCTGCGCATCGCCGAATGACGCGCCGCCCGAATCGCCACATCAGCCCCCCATCTCCTGGTCGGACGTCACACAGGCCGCCGGCCTGGGCGCTTTCCGCCATGCCACTGGCGCCGTCGGCGATAAATGGTATCCCGAGCCCATGGGCGGGGGCGGTGGCTTCATCGATTATGACGGCGATGGCTGGCTGGATATCATCCTCGCCGGAGGCGGCAGCTGGGACGCCGACCCCGCGCTCCAGCCTCAATCCCTCTACCTCTATCGCAATTCCGCCGACGGCACTTTTGTAGAAACGACGCAAGAAGCCGGCCTGCGCGATGTAGTCGCCTATACCATCGGCGTCGCCGTGGCGGATTATGACAACGACGGCGACGACGATCTCTTCGTCACGACCCTCTACGAAAACCTGCTCTTTCGCAACGACGGCGGCCGCTTTAGCGACGTGACGGCTACGGCTGGCGTCGGCGGAGAGGCCGTATGGAGCAGTTCGGCCCTTTTCTTCGATGCGAACAAAGATGGCTGGCTCGACCTCTACGTCGGTAATTACGTCGACTGGACTCCGGAAACGGACATATTTTGCCCACCTGGGGGCACTGTCAAGCTATACTGCATCCCATCGGCCTATACAGGAATACAGAGCCGGCTCTTTTATAACGATGGCGATGGGACCTTCACGGACGTCACCGACCGCGCCGGTATTTCGCCCTCGCTGGGGAAAGCGCTGGGGGTTGCTGAGATGGACTATAACCGCGATGGATGGTCGGACATCGTGGTAGTGAACGACGGCGAAGGCGACTTGCTCTACCGCAACAACCGCGACGGCACGTTTTCAGAGATCGGCGCCCGGAGCGGGCTCGCATTCAGCGAGCATGGGGAGGCACGTGCCGGCATGGGCGTCGATGCCGGCGTGGTCGATAGCAGCGGTCAGGTCACCGTGTTCGTCGGCAACTTCTCCGAGGAAATGGTCGGCGTGTATAAATACCTCGGCAATGACTCGTTTCAAGACCGTGCGGCAAGCTCTCGCATCGGCTACCCGAGTTTATTAGTTCTTACCTTCGGCGTCCTCCTGTTCGATGCGGATTTCGACACCGATCTGGATCTCTTTCTGGCCAACGGCCATGTCTACCCGGACCGTGTCGCGCTCAACGACAAGGTGACCTACCGCCAGCCCCAACACCTGTATCATAACCGGGGCGACGGCATATTCGATCTTTATGACCCTCACGACGGCCCCCTGACGGCAGAACTAGTGGCCCGGGCGATTGCCCTGGGGGATTATGATCGCGATGGGGACCCGGACATCCTCTTGACCGAAAATGGCGGTCCGGTGCACCTCTGGCGTAACGACCCCGAGGACCCCCCTTTCCTGCGGGTGACCGTGCGGGGAGCCAGCGGCAACCTCGATGCGATCGGCGCCGAGGTCACGGCCGTCGTCGACGGCCTCCGGATGGTGCGCCGTATCCGTACGGGTTCAAGTTATCTGGCCAGTACGGAGAAAACCGTTACCTTCGGGCTGGGGCCTCATGCGTCGGTGGACACCCTCCGCGTAGTGTGGCCTTCGGGCGAGACCCGCGAATGGATCGATGTGGCCGGTCGGCAGGAGCTTCGCGCCGTCGAGGGGGATTCCGTCCTGCATTCCGTCGACTTACCCGGGCGTGCGCGATGAAAAAGAATCGCTCTCACACGATGGCTGGCGGACGCTCACCGTGGGCCTCTCCACTCGGTATGATGCTAGTTGTCATCGGATGTGCAGGCCCTGAACAGCCCACAGAGTCAGTCATCACCGGCCCGGCTTTCACCGATGTCACCGAGGCGGCCGGACTGTCCGGGTTTCGCCACGAGACCGGTGGCTATGGGCAGAGCCTTATGCCCGAAATCGTCGGCGGCGCGGGAGGGTTTATCGATTACGACGGCGATGGGTGGCAGGATATCCTGCTGGTCCAGGGCGGTATCTGGTCGCATCATGAGACCCGTTTCGTCCAGGCTTTACGGCTGTACCGGAATACGACCCAGGGCGGCTTCGAGGAAGTAACCGAGGTCGCCGGCCTGGCCGGCGTGTCGGCCTATGCCTTCGGGGCGTTTGTCGCCGATACGGACAACGACGGCGACGAGGACTTCCTGCTGACCACGCTCCACCACGATCTGTTTTTTCGTAATGACGGCGGCCGCTTCACGGAAGTCGGCCGCGAAGTCGGGATTGGAGAGCCCTCGCTATGGAGCACCTCCGCCGCGTTCTTCGATGCGGATCGGGACGGGTGGCTGGATCTGTATGTGGGCAGCTACGTCGACTGGACCCCGGAGAACGATCTCCGCTGCATGTATTACGGCGAAAAGGTGTTCTGCACGCCTCAGGAATACGAAGGCCGGGCCAGTCGGTACTTCCACAACGATGGCGACGGCACCTTCACGGAGCACACGGCCGAGGCCGGCTTCCTCGATGGCATCGATACGACACTCGACAAAACCCTCGGCGTCGCCGTGCTCGATTTTAACGCCGATGGATGGCCCGACATCACCACGGGCAACGACACCGAAAATAACATGCTCTTCATGAACCTGGGCGACGGCACGTTCGTGGAAACGGCACTGGCCAGCGGGGTGGCTGTGAGCCAACATGGCGTCCCGACGGCCGGCATGGGGGTCGATGCCGGCGTCGTGGACAGTACAGGCAGGGTGACTATCTTCGTCGGCAACTTTTCAGAAGAGCCGGTGAGCGTCTTTACCTACATCGGCAATCGGCAGTTCGTTGATCGATCGGCGATTTCACGGCTCGCGTTTCCGACTAACCTGACGCTTACCTTTGGCCTGACGCTGGCTGACCTCGACCTCGACACCGATCTGGACCTGGTCACCGCCAACGGGCACGTGCTCACCCATATCGCCACCATATCCGAGGCCGTCGCGTTCCGACAGCCGGCGCAGTTGTTCCTCAACCGTGGCAATGGCGTGTTCGACGAATTCGTCGCCGACGTCAGCCCATTCGCCGCCCGGCTCGTGGCACGGGGCCTCGCCTACGCGGATTACGACCGCGACGGCGACATCGACCTCTTACTGGTTGAAAACGGTGGCCCGGCGCATCTGTGGCGCAACGACACCGGTGGCGCCTATCTGCGTGTTCGCCTCGAAGGCGCCGCCAGCAGCCGTCAGGGCATCGATGCGCGTTTGAGCGCCACAGTGCCGGATCTGACCATGATACACTGGGTGCGCACGGGCGGCAGCTATCTGGCTAGCTCGGAAAAGTGGGTTACATTTGGCCTCGGCGCGCACAACAAAGTGGATACCCTGCGGGTTGTATGGCCATCAGGGACGGTCGACACGTTTGTAGACCTCGGGGCCAACCAGGAGATTGTCATCACCGAAGGAAAAGATACCTATGAAACGGCAGTTCGGTAATCGCATGATAAACGGGATGAACAGCGGCATCCGGTGGGCGGCAGGCCTGACGCTGGTGGTGGTGCTCGCCGCCAGCGGGTGCGCTCGCGAAAAAGCCGAGGATCTCACGCGGACGGAACGCCTGCGTCTGAAGATCGACCCCCGGGTGGGCGCCTACATGGCCCGCAGCCAGGCGGCACTCGAGCAGGGCAACTTTAACCTCGCGCTGGCGCTCACGGATAGCGTCCTGGCTGTCGAACCCGTGCTGGCGGATCCCCATTTCTTGCGCGGCCGCATCTTTTCGCTGCTCAACCTACCCGAGCAGGCGCTCGCGTCCTATCAAACCGTGCTTGAGCTGGACCCCCAGTACCGAGGCGCCTGGTACGACATGGGGCTCATCGCCTTCCGCGGCGGGCGGCTGCGCGAGGCCGTCGAGTTTTTGCAGAATGAAGAACTCGTCGAGCCCACGGATTTTCTCTATCTGGAGTTGGGCAAGGTCTACGCACGCCTCGGCGAGCCCGATAGCTCCCGAATCGCGTACGAGAAGGCGATCGAACTGAACCCTTCGAATGCCTCGGCCCACATGTGGCTGGGCCAGTTGATGGAAGAAACCGGGGACCTGGATGCCGCGCTCGCCCACTCGCTGGAAGGCGCGCGCATCAAGCCCGGCGACCACGAATACGAGTATATCATCGGCTCGCTGTATTTTCGGATGGGTGATAACGCAAAGGCCATCGAGTACCTGAAGCCGGCCGCGGACGCGCTGCCATGGCACCAGGGCGCGCATTACAATCTAGGACAAGCCCTCCTGCGTACGGGGCGGGATGCCGAGGCCCGCCCGCATCTGGCCCGAGCCGATGAGGCCCAGCAGATGCAACAAGCCGTAAACGACGCACAGAGCGCCGTTCAGACGGAACCGGAAAATCGCGACAAATGGGTCCACCTGTCCGATGTCCAGTGGAAGGTCGAACAGTATCAAAAAGCGATCGATGCCTACAGCGTGGCGCTGAGTCTGGACCCGGCCAACTTCGCCATGCAAACCAATCTGGCGAATATGCTGGTCCAAAGCGGCGATATCGAGGCCGGCATCAGTCGCTACCAATCCATCCTGCGCATCCGGCCCGAAATGATAGATACCTGGCTCAATCTCGGCGTGGCCTATGCCAACGCCGGCCAGCATGCCAATGCCCGAGCGACCTGGGAAAAAGGGCTCGAGTACGATCCCCAAAATCGGCAGCTCAAAAAAAACCTGACCGATCTTTCGGCGCTCGAAGCGAAACAGTGATTCGCCGCAGCGTGGGTCAAGTGGTCTTTCGACAAAAGCGATGCAGAAAAGCACCCTCATCCTGGCGACCGGCTTGCTCAGCCTGTGCGGTTTCGCGGGCGGCACGGCCGTGCCAGACGGCAGGCCGGCGGACCCCCCGAACATCCTGCTCATCATGACCGACGATCAGGGCTGGGGGGATATTCGCTCCCACGGCAACCCGGAGATCGACACCCCGGTGATGGATCGTCTCGCGCGGGAAGGCGCCCGCTTCGAGCGCTTCTTCGTGAGCCCGGTGTGCGCCCCGACCCGCGCCAGCCTCCTCACCGGACGCCATGCCTTACGCACGGGCGTCCACGGCGTCACCCGCGGTCATGAAACCATGCGAGCCGATGAGGTGACGCTCGCCGAGACGCTCAAAGGCGCCGGCTACGCGACCGGGTTGTTCGGCAAGTGGCACAATGGCGCCCACTATCCCCATGACCCGAACGGGCAGGGCTTCGACGAATTCGTTGGCTTTGCGGCCGGCCACTGGAATAATTACTTCGATACTCACCTCCAGCACAACGACCGCCTCGTTCCTACCCGGGGCTTCATCACGGACGTCCTGACCGACGCCGCGTTGGGCTTCATAGAACAGCACCGGGAGCGCCCGTTCTTTGCGTATGTGGCCTACAATGCGCCCCACTCGCCGTTTCAGGTGCCCGATACGTATTTCGATCGATATACGGGTCGCGGATTCGACAGCGAGAAGGCATCGATTTATGGGATGGTCGAACAGGTGGACGACAATATGGGCCGGCTGCTCGAGGCCCTGGACCACCACGGCCTCGCCGACAACACGATCGTGGTGTTCCTGACCGATAATGGCCCGAACGGCTGCAATCGATATAACGGCGATATGAAGGGATGTAAAGGCCATGTAGATGAAGGCGGCGTCCGCGTGCCGCTGTTTGTCCGATGGCCCGATCGGATTCCCCGAGATACGGTCGTGCGCGAGCTAGCGGCACATATCGACCTCATGCCCACCCTGCTCGACCTCGCCGGCGTGGCTCCCGATGGGCCGGCATTCGATGGCGTCAGCCTGGCGCCTCTCCTGCGCGGCGACGCCGCCGTCGATTGGCCCGAACGCGCCCTTTTTACGCACTGGTACGGCGGAGGCATCGTCCAGCCGTTCCCTGGATCCGTCCGCACCGATCGATGGCGAGCGGTCAACAAGGGCAACGCGTGGGAGCTGTACGACATGCTGAACGATCCCGGGCAACACATCGAGGTGGGCGCCCAGCATCCCGATGTGCTGGGACGGCTCGGAACGGCGTATCGCGACTGGTTCGATGAGGTCGGTGCCGGCAATTTCGAGCCGATTCCTACGGGCATTGGGTACGCCGCAAGACCAGCCGTGACGCTACCCGGAAACGAGGCCTACCTCATACCCGCGCCCGGGGAGGGGATCAACTACGATGTGGCCGCCGGCTGGGCCAACGACTGGGTGACGGACTGGGTGAGCGCGGAGGCCTATCCCCAGTGGCCGGTCGATGTACAGACGTCGGGTCGATACGAGGTCACGCTGCTGTATACGGTCGCCGAGACTCACCTGGGGAGCCGGCTGCGCGTCTTGGTGGGTGGGCAGTCGCTTGAAAAAACCGTCGATAGCGCCCACGACCCGCTGCCGGTGTTTAGTCCGGATCGCGTCCTGCGGAAGGAAGTCTACGAAAAGGAATGGGCGTCGCTGGTGATGGGGACCCTGCGCTTGGAGGCCGGCGTCACCCAGCTCTCCGTCCATGCCCTCACCCTGGAACAGGGCCGGAGCATCGATCTGAAGGCCGTGCGGGTTCGCCTTGTGCGGTAGTCGGATGGGATGGGGCGATGGGATTTCGATCGCCACTTTAATCGGGATCAACAGTGCCGATACTCCGGGGGTGATCTATCTCATCCCATCCGGATTCCCCGATGAACATCGCCTCCCTCCGCGCCTCCCGCGCCGAAGCGCTCAAGTCTCTATTGATGGAACTCTACACCCTGCCGGCGACGCCCGATATGGCCGGCCAGCGCGCCGACATCGTGGGCGAGATCGACTCCCTCCGGGCCGATTTTCGGCGGCGTCTGTTGGCGGGTCACGGCTGATGGTCCCGGACTCGCTGGATCATCGTCCACGTTCAAGCCGTTGCTAAGCACGGTGTGTAGAGACGTCCCGGTGGGGCGTCTCAGCGAGTTTACCGCCTACTAAACGCCGTCGAAATCCCCCATTACATGTACGCCGTCAAAGAAATCTACTACACCCTGCAAGGGGAGGGGGCGCAGACCGGCCGGCCAGCGGTATTCCTGCGCTTCGCCGGGTGTAATCTGTGGACCGGGCGGGAGGAGGACCGAGCGACGGCGGTGTGTACGTTCTGCGATACCGATTTTGTGGGGATGGACGGCGAAAACGGGGGGCGCTACGCTGCGGATGGCCTGGCCGACATCGTGGCCGGATTGTGGCCGGCTGGGATGGGCGGTGCGTATGTCGTCTGTACCGGCGGAGAACCGCTATTGCAGCTAGATGTGGAATTGATCGAGGCGTTGCACGCGCGCGGGTTTGAGGTGGGAGTAGAGACGAACGGGACGGTGGCGCCGCCGGCAGGGCTGGACTGGGTGTGTGTGAGCCCGAAAGCCGGCGCTACGCTGGTGGTAGAGAAGGGCGACGAGTTGAAGCTGGTTTATCCCCAGGCCAACGCGATGCCGGAGCGGTTTGCCGGCCTGGCGTTTACGCATTTTTTCCTGCAGCCGATGGATGGCCCGGACCGTGAGGTAAACACCCGGGCGGCCATGGCTTACTGCCTGTCAAATCCTCCCTGGCGCCTGAGTTTGCAGACACACAAATTGTTGGGCATTCCGTGAGGAAAGGGAGTCAATGCAAAATGCAAAATGAAAAAGGCAAAGTGGGGTATGCAAACGTTACGTTGTTAAGCGCTCACTTTTCACTTCTCACTTCTCACTTTTCACTTTTCATTTCTCACTTTTCACTTTTCACTATCAACCTCCGCTTTCGGCAGCGTAAACCAAAAGCAGGCGCCGTCGCGCATGTTGGGCAGGCAGCCGATCTGGCCCCCCCAGTCTTCGACGGTGATGCGGCAGAAGTAGAGGCCGAGGCCGACTTTTCCGGTGTTGGTGCCGCCCTGCGAGAATTTCTGGAACAGCTTGTTCATCATGTCAGTCGGGACGCCTTCGCCCTGGTCCTTGATGCTGATGCGGATGGCGTTGCCCTCGTCGCGGAGCCGGACGGCGATGACAGAGCCGTCGCGCGTGTGGCGGAGGGCGTTTTCGAGCAGGTTAAAGAGAATGCGTTCGAGCCGAGCGTGGTCGCCGGCAACCTGCCAGCTGGTGTCCGGCGGGCCTTCCAGGGAGAGGCGGAAGGTTACGCTTTTGAGCGACGCCATGGCCGATAGGGCGTCGATCACTTCCCGGATGCTTTCCTCTATGTTGGGCGCGTCCTCGAGGTTCGCGGCGGTCTGGAGAAGCGGTTTGGAGCGCGTGGAGAACGTGACGAGCGTGTCCTGGATGAGGCCCTGCATCTTATCGACCTGCTCGAGGCCGATCTGCAGGAACTCGTCGCCCACGGGCTTGACCATCTCATCCTCCTTCAACAGCCAGAGGCTGGCGCGGATGCCGGCGAGCGGCGCGGAGAGGTCGTGCACGGTGCAGTGGAGCAACACCTCGCGCTTATCGATCTCCTTGAGGAGCGTGTATTGCCGGAGGCCCTGGTCGCGGGCTTCCTGGTAGACGCTGCGGAGCGTTTTAAAGTCGCTCGATGGGAACTTGATCAGGAGAATGTTCTGCCCGTCGAGTTTCATGGCGGTCGCTTCGAGGAGCCATTCCTTGCCGGAGGTGGCTTCTTCGGTCCAGATATCCGAGACGAGCTGCGCGGAACCGTCGCCGGCCCAGATGGTGTCGGCTTCTTCGATGAAGTGGCCGAGGTAAAGCAGGTGCTGTTCGGGATTCCAGGGCGCGCCGTTTGAGGGTAGTTTAGGGTAGATGTCGCGTAGCCAGGTCGGCGCCTCGCCCAGAAGGACAAAACGGCCGTCGCTCTCGCGCCGGAGCACAGCCATATCGAGCTGGGCCAGGAGGTTCGGCGGAAGCACAAGAGGGTTCATGTCGATCGTACGCGGCGGGTGGGGAGAAGAGGCGTGGGGCCTATACGAGCTTGTGGGCGAGGTCGATAAACGCTTTTTCGACGCCGGCGCCCGTTCTGGCGCTGGTGTGTTGGATATTCCACCCGCGCGCCCGCATCTCCGCGATCTCGTCCTCGCGGACTTCCCACTCGCTGGAGATGTCCGCCTTATTGATCAACACCACAAACGGCACATCACCGATCGTTGCCTGGGCTTTGTGGTGCAGGGCGATCGCGGCGTCCATGGTGGAGCGTCGGGTACCATCAATCACTAACAAATATCCGGCCGTCCCGCGTAGGTAGTTCATGGAGAGTTTTTGGAATCGATCCTCTCCATTTAAATCCCAGATGAGTAGGTCGACTTTCTGGCCCCGGGCCGTGACCGTTTTTTTATCGATTTTTACTCCGATGGTCGTCAGGTACTGGTCGGAGAAGATCCCCTTGACGAATCGCGCGACGAGGCTACTCTTGCCGACAGCCGACGTACCGAGCGTACAGATCTTTTTCTGAGTCATTAGGCCATGTGGGGGAGGGTGCTGTGGGGAAGCAACAAGCATAAAGAGGATTCGTTGCGGCCCATCAGGATGCCGGAAGACCGAAAAGAGGCGGGATGCGTCCGGTGTCCACAATACGCGTTACGAACGTAAGGAGGGCAAACAGAGCGCACCACGCCGCCGTTAGTTCCCCGGGAATGCGCAACGGGGCCGTACAGAAGTCCGCGGATCGACGGCACGGTTGGCGTAGCGCCGGAGGCGCATGGCTGGATGCGTCAGAAACGCATGGGGTATACGCCCGCCAGGATAGGGGGATGTCCTCGATCGGGGGTATTCCTGTTGTTCGTACAACCCCCTTTCCGGTAGCGCCTCCCGGACCGTGCTCCTTCGGGATTCCGTTCGATCCAGATACGACGTGCGGATCCTGTAGATTTTTTAGAACGGGAAGAATAAATTCCGGACTTCGTTTTCTTCTATTCGTATCTTAAGCGCTTGCAAAATTCCATCATTGAGGAGTTTGGAATGTCGAAAGCACCGTCGGTCAACCCCTATAAGAGCGCCCCTTTGGGATCGAAGGCGGTAGGTTCTGTCTATGGGGGTGCTGTCGACAGTGCGTTCAGCAAGATCTCCGACGAAGAGGTCGAGGAACTCCGGCGGCTTCTTCTGGCGCCCGAGCAGTATCAGCTGATGCAGTTGCATCGCCGGTTGGATGAACTGGAGGCCCCTGATTCGCAGCTTGGCGCGGTCGCCAAGTACCTGCCCGAGGCCGTGGCCATCAACGCCCGCAAGGGCGACAAGCTCGCGAAGGCGCTGGCGCAGACGTTCAGCCGTACGCTTGACGTGGCCGTTCAGCAGGACACCGAGACGCTGATCGACGGGATTTCACCGTTGATGGTGCCGGCGTTGAAACGAGGCATCAAGGAGTCCTTCCGATCCACCCGCAACGCGGTCAAGTGGGCGCTGCAATACGGGGTATCGCTGAACGGCATCAAGTGGCAATACGAGGCCATCCGCACCAAGCGCTCGTTCTCGGAGGTTGTGCTCAGCCACACGCTCCGGTATCGTGTCGAGCAGGTGTTCCTCATTCATCGGATCAGTGGGTTGCCGCTGCAGCACGTGGTGGCGGACTCGGTGAAGGCGCAGGACGGATCGCTCGTTTCCAGCATGCTCACCGCGATCCAGGATTTTGTGCAGGACTCGTTCGGCACCCGCGCCGAGGAGGGGCTTGCGACGCTGCAGGTGGGCGAACTGACGGTCTGGATCGAGCAGGGGCCGAAGGCCATCCTCGCGGCCGTCGTCCGCGGCACGCCCGAGCCCGATCTGCGTCGAGTCCTCAAGGACACCGCGCGTTCGATTCATCTCCAGTTTAACGCCGCACTGACATTTTTCGACGGCGACATCACGCCGTTCGAATCCACCCGCCCCATCCTGGAAGGGGAGTTACTCTCCCACTACCAGATCCCGCAGCGGCCGATATCGCCCCTGTTCTGGGTCATGCTGGGTGGGATCGTGGTCTGGCTCAGCGCCATGACGTTTTTCTTCGTGCGCGACAACGCGTACTGGAAAGACTACCTCGCGCTCTTGAAAACGGAGCCGGGCATCTTTGTCATTGACGCCGGCCGCAACGACGGAAAGTGGTTTGTCACGGGCCTTCGGGATCCGCTGGCTACCCCCAGCGACTCGCTCCGGGTGCGCACGAGTCTGCCTGCCGGCCAGGTCACGGAGTCCTGGACACCCTATATGGATATGTCGTCGCCGATTCTTCTGCGGCGCGCCTATCAGTTCCTCGGGCCCATCCCTCCGGAAGTCACGCTCCAATTCGAGAACGGCGTCCTGACGTCCAGCGGTCAGCAAGTGCCGAAGGAATGGAAGGAATCGGCTCGCGACAAGGCCAAATACCTGATCGGTATCGTCAGTTATAACGATGACGGCGCCGAGGTTTTTGACGAGTTGCTGCTCCGTGCCCAGGAGACGGCGCTCGAACAGAAGGTGATCTATTTCCAGGATAAATCTGCCATGCCGGACTCGTCGCGTCGCGATGCCATGCACGAGGTGTTCCTGGCCGTCCGCGGCGTCCTACAGCAGGCGCAGATCGGTCACAAGAACCTGGTCATCAGTGTGTACGGACACGCCACGGCAGGCGCCAACGAGATCAAAAACATCCGGATCAGCACCGAACGCGCCGAGGCCGTGGTCAGCGAGTTGATCAAGCGGGGGCTGAAGCAGTCGGAAATCAGTGTCATCCAGCCGGACGGCCTCGGGTCGCAATCGGCGCCCTTCTACGTCGATCCACGCACCGGCCAGGTAGATTCGACGCTCATACAGCCGTTTAACGCCGTTACGTTTGACGTCGTCGTCGAGCCCCGCAACTGGAAGTAAGTCGACGCGCTCGCTCGTCCTTTCAGCCCTTCTTGCGTGATGCCGTCCGCTTCGTTTCCAGCCTCAGTGCCAGAAAACCCAGCGGGGGCAACACCAGCGTGGCCGATGCCGCCTGGCCGTGTTTAGGCTTCTTGCCGGCCACGATGCGCTCTCCATTCGACACGCCGCTTCCACCGAACACCTCGGCGTCGCTATTCAGCACTTCCACCCAGTTGCCTTTGAACGGCAGTCCGATCTCATACCCTTCTCGCGGCACGGGGGTGAAGTTGAGCACAAAGACCAACAGATCGTCGCCATCGTGGCGTACATAGGAGACGACGCTCTGTTCGTGGTCGCTGTGGTCGATGAAGTAGAAGGTGTCGTGGTCGTCCCGCCAGAGTGCCGGATGGGTGGAATAAAGCGTGTTGAGGGCCTGTACCCACCGCTGCAAGCCGGCGTGGGGCGCGTGCTCCAGGATATCCCACTGGACGGTGCCGTTGTGATTCCACTCCGTCACCTGCCCGATCTCCGACCCCATAAACAGCAGTTTCTTACCGGGATGGCCAAACATATGGCCGTACAGCAGGCGTAAATTGGCGGCCCGCTGCCAGATATCGCCCGGCATCTTGTTCCAGAGCGACCCCTTGCCGTGGACGACCTCGTCGTGGGACAGCGGCAGCATGTAGTGCTCGGAGAACGCGTAGACGAACGAAAACGTCAGATCGTTCTGGTGGAATTTGCGGTGCACGGCCTCGCGGCTCACGTATTTCAGGGTGTCGTGCATCCAGCCCATGTTCCACTTGTACAGGAAGCCCAGGCCGTTGTTAAACGTCGGTTGCGAGACGCCGGGCCATGCGGTCGACTCCTCGGCGATCATCATGGCCTCGGGGAAGCGGCTGTAGACGTGTTCATTGACCGTTTTGAGGAGATCGATGGCCTCGATGTTTTCCCGGCCGCCGTACTGATTCGGCGTCCATTCCGTGCGGGAATAGTCGCGGTAGAGCATCGAGGCGACGGCGTCCACACGGAGGCCGTCGATGTGGTAGCGATCCAACCAGAAGAGCGCGTTCGAGATGAGGAAGTTGCGCACCCCCGGCTTCGTGTAGTCGAAGACATACGTTCCCCAATCGGGATGCATGCGCATGCGCATGTCTTCGTACTCGTATAGCGGCGAGCCGTCGAAAAACACGAGGCCCTGCGGGTCGGTGGCGAAGTGCGCCGGCACCCAGTCCAGCAATACCCCGATCCCCTCGCGGTGGAGGTAGTCGATGAGGTACATCAGGTCCGCCGGCGATCCAAACCGGTAGGTAGGCGCAAAATATCCCACCAGCTGATACCCCCACGATCCATAAAATGGATGCTCCATGAGCGGCATGAACTCCACGTGGGTGAACCCCATCTCCTTCACATACTTCGCCAGAGGCTCGGCGATGTCGCGGTAACCGAAGGAATACCCCTCTTCGTTTTTCTTCCAGGAGCCGAGATGCACCTCGTAGATCGAGATCGGGTCGGCCATGCCGGAAGGGCCGCGCCGGTTCGTCATCCAATGGCCATCTTCCCAGGTATGGGTGTGTAGATCGGCCACGATAGACGCCAGCCCCTGGATATCGCTCCCCTGGGAGTGCGGGGGCTCCAGGGCGAAGCTATACGGATCGGCCTTGTCGGCCCAGTAGTGGCCGCGTCGGATGTGGTACTTGTAGTGCGCGCCGGCGCCCAGGCCCGGCACGTGTACTAGCCAGAGCCCTTCTTCGATGCGGTGGAGCGGATGCGCCCCCGGAGACCAGGCATTGAAGTCGCCGATGACGGAAACCCATTCCGCATGCGGCGCCCACACGCAGAACCAGACACCGCCGGCGTCGATATGGGCGCCGAGGCGCTCGTAACAGGCCGCATACGCGCCGGAGCGCCAGTTCTCGAGGTCTTGAGGGCTCAGCCAGGTCATGGATGCGAGGTTGCAGGTTGGAAGGTTGCAAGTTGGCAGGCCTGTCCTGAGGGACGGCGGCGTAGCCGACGGACACGAAGGATCTCAGGTTGGCAAAACGAAAAAACGTTTAACGCGAAACGTCAGTCAATAAGATACACCTTCAAGTCTACGAAACCTGCCAACCTGCCAACCCTGCAACCAGATATTGAATCTCCGAGAATCTTACGGGTTGGCACGGAATACTCTCGGGAAAAGCCGATACTCCGTTCCGAGATCCTTACCGAGTTCAGCCAGTCGGTGTATGAAAGGAATTTTGGACCAGGTAGACAAGAGACCCATCGCCGGCGTCAGAGCATGGCCGGGGAAACCCTATCCTCTAGGCGCCACCTGGGATGGGCTGGGGGTCAACTTCGCATTATACAGCCAGTACGCCACGGATATTGAACTGGTGTTGTTCGACGCGCCGGACGCCCCCGAGCCCTCCAGGGCGATCGTCATGGCCGAGCGAACGGGGCCCATCTGGCATATGTACGTGCCGCAACTCCGGCCAGGGCAACTCTACGGGTACCGCGTCTACGGGCCGTTTAATCCCTTTGAGGGGCATCGATTTAACCCGAACAAGGTGCTGTTGGACCCCTACGCCAGGGCCATCGGCCGGTCGTTGCAATGGGACGACAGCCTGTTCGGCTTCATCAAAGATCACCCCGACGAGGATCTTTCGTTTTCGGAGCTGGACAGCGCGGCGTTTGCGCCGCTCGGCGTCGTGGTCGAATCCCGCTTCGAATGGGGCGAGGATCGATCGCCCCAAATCCCATGGGAGGAGACGATCATCTACGAAACCCATGTCCGTGGCATCAGCATGTTGCATCCGGAGGTGGACTCGCTGCTGCGCGGCACCTACCTCGGCCTCGTCTCCGAGCCTGTGCTCGCTCACCTCACCGCGTTGGGGGTGACGACGATCCAGCTCCTGCCGGTCCATGCGAAAGTGCAGGACGAGTTTTTAGTAAAACAGGGCCTCTCTAACTACTGGGGCTACAACACCCTTTCGTTTTTTGCGCCGGAGCCGTCGTATGCCTCCGAGGGCCGGCTCACCGCCGTGCGCGAGTTCAAGATGATGGTCCGGGCCCTGCATCAGGCCGGCTTCGAGGTCATCATCGATGTCGTCTACAACCACACGGGCGAAGGCAGCCGGCTCGGGCCGACGCTGTCGTTTCGGGGGATCGACAACCGGTCGTATTACAAGGAAAACCCCGAAAATCGACGGTTCTTGATCGATTACACCGGGACGGGCAATACGCTCGACGCCGGCAATTCGTACGTCCTCCAGCTCATCATGGACAGCCTGCGGTACTGGGTCCAGGAGATGCACGTGGATGGTTTTCGGTTCGACCTCGCGTCGGCCCTTGCCCGCGAATTGTTCGATGTGGACATGCTGTCGGCCTTTTTTCAGATCATCCAGCAGGACCCGGTCCTGAGCCGCGTTAAGTTGATCGCCGAACCCTGGGATGTCGGCCCCGGCGGGTATCAGGTGGGCGGCTTCCCGTGGCAGTGGACGGAGTGGAACGGGCGGTATCGCGATGTCATCCGGCGCTACTGGCGCGGCGACCGGGGGCTGACCGGGCCGATGGCGACCAACGCTGCCGGCTCCAGCGACCTCTACGAACGTTCGGGCCGCCGGCCCTTCGCCTCCATCAATTTCATCACCGCCCACGACGGGTATACGCTCCAGGACTTCGTCAGCTACGTAGAGAAACACAACCTCGCAAACGGCGAGGGCAACCGCGACGGGCACAACGACAACCACAGTATCAACTTCGGGATCGAAGGCCTAACGGATGTGCCAGTGGTCGTTGAAAACCGCGAGCGAACCAAACGGGGTCTGATCGCTACGTTGCTGCTGTCGCAGGGCGTGCCCATGCTGCTTGGCGGCGACGAGTTATCCCGCACGCAACACGGCAACAACAACGCCTATTGCCAGGATAACGCGATCAACTGGTACGACTGGTCGCTGGACGAGCAACAGCAGGAGTTTCTGGCGTATGTCTCGCGCCTGATCGCGTTTCGGAAGGCGCATCCGAACTTCAACCGGCACCGCTTCCTGACCGGCCGGCGCGACGGCGACGGTGAGCGCGACGTGATCTGGTGGCACCCCGCCGGCCGCGAAATGGATAACGGCGACTGGTCCGACGCCAACCTGCAAACCCTCGGCATGCTCCTCAACGGCAGCCACATCAACAGCGTCGACGCCCGGGGGAATACGTTGCGAGACGACACCTTCATGGTATGGCTCAACGCCGCCGGTCATGCCGTCTCCGCCAAGCTCCCCAACGGCTCGGCACGGATGACCACGCCCTGGGTGACGGTGGATCCCCTCGACGAAGCCGCCCCGCCGGCGGCGACCTATTCACCCGGCGAAATGATCGTGATCGAGCCGCGCTCGGTGGTTATTCTGCGCGTGGTGTAGGGAGCGCGACTGTGTTCACCCGTTGCGTGACCTATTCTCCCAATCCATGACCCATTAGCCATGGCGAACGTATATCCCGGCTCACCTGGAAGGCTGATGAAAAGAAAGAGTGGTTCAGCGGCCTGGCATGTTTGATGGATCGGGGATGGGAACGCTTGACAGCTGGGGTGAGTAGAGCGTATTATCTAGACAGACTAGACAGGTATCTATATGTCGAATGAATGGCAGTTGCAGGAAGCCAAGAACCGCCTCAGCGAGGTAGTTGAGGACGCGCTCAACGAAGGGCCTCAAATTATCACGCGGCGAGGCATTCAGGCCGTGGTGGTGCTGTCGTATGCGGAGTATCGCCGGCTTCAGGCGTCGCAAACGAGCCTGACGGAGTTCTTTCGTACGTCTCCGCTCGTCGGTTTGGACATCGATCTGTCCAGAGACTCGAGTCCGCTACGGGATGTATTGGAGCTATGAAATATCTTCTGGATACAAACGTCATTTCAGAGCTTGTCACAAGAAATCCTGAAAGACGTGTGCTGGAGTGGCTCGACTCCCAGGAACCGAACAGCATTTACCTGAGCGTCATCACACTAGGGGAACTACAGAAAGGCATCGCCCGGTTGGCCGATTCTGAACGCAAGCGCCAGCTCGAATTGTGGCTTTTTGACGATCTGCTGTATCGCTTCCAATCGCGGATACTCCTGCTGGACATCCAGTCAAGCATCACATGGGGCGAGCTGGTCGGCCGCCTATCCGTCGAAGGGCGCACCTTACCCGCTATCGATTCACTCATCGCCGCAATCGCACTACAGCACCGCTGCACCCTTGTCACACGAAATACGGCCGACTTTTCCATGACGGATGTGCCCCTATTGAATCCCTGGGAAGCCATTCTGTAACCGATTATCAGCGGGCTGACAGGGCGCTGGCCACCACCCTCCCATACACCGCCGTCAGCTCCCGCAGTCGCTCCACCGCCTCATGTGTGAGTTGCTCTGGCTGGAAGCGCCAGCCCCAGTTGGGGGCGCCGACCGTCCCCGGCGTATTGACCCGGCCTTCGCTGCGGAGACCGAGCACATCCTGCATGGGGAGCACCGCGAGCCGGGCGACGGAGGCGAGAACGGCGCGGTTAAACGCCCAGTGGATGTCGTTTTCATCCCGCACGTCCAGGTACGCCCGGGCATAGTCGCGGGCGCGGGCGACGGCATCGGCGCCCTGGGTGCTTTTGTCGTTAAACCACCAGCCGGCGACGGTGTCGTTGTCGTGTGTGCCGGTGTAGGCGACAAGTTCGTCGCGGTAGTTGTGGGGGAGGAATTCGTTGGTCGCGTCGGAGTCGAACGCGAACTGGAGCACGGCCATCCCGGGGAAGCCGAACTGCTCCATGAGCGCGACCACGCCGGGGGTGATGACGCCCAGGTTTTCGGCGACGACGGGCAGTTCGCCGAGCCGGCTCTCGAGCACCTCGAACAGGCGGGCTTTGCCGGCATGGCGATGATCATCGCATGTATGGGCCTTTTTGGTCTGGTGTCCTATACCGCGTCGCAACGGACGAAGGAGATCGGCGTGCGGAAGGTGCTGGGCGCTTCGATTTCCAGTCTGGTTGCCCTGCTCTCGATGGAATTCGTCATGCTCGTCGGACTGGCCTTTCTCGTGGCCACACCGCTGGCGTACTTCGCCATGAAGCGCTGGCTCGACGGTTTCGCCTACCGCATCGATATCGGCCCCGAGGTCTTTCTTTTTACCGGGGCGATCGTCCTACTCATTGTCCTGGCGACTGTGAGCTATCATTCGATCAAATATGCCCTGGCCGATCCGGTCAAGAGCCTGCGGTATGAGTAACGCGGGTTAATCGAAGCCGGCACCTTCCTTACACCGCCGTCAGGAACCCCCCACAGGGGCATCTCTACAACCTGGACTATCATGAACGCGGCTATGTATGGCTTCTCCGGGGAACTGCGGCCTTCATCACTTCTTTAAGTAATTGTATAACGACTGGGCGACTGGGTTTTTTGCCGGCGGATGTTGATCGTACGCCGGATTCATGCATCGGCTTGTCGTGGGGCGATCTTCGTATGTCTTGCGCCTCCCTGGCTGGTACACCTGATATTCCCGGCATTCCGCGGGCAGAGGGTCAAATCGCAGACGGGGTAGGCGCTCAGAAAGAGAAGCTTCGTTTTTCCAGGAGTTGCGGACGAGGCTAGTAGCTTGTTGTTCGGCCGATTCGGGCGGGTAGTTTGATACAGAAACGCTTCGTTTCACCATCACGGGCCCTTTGGGCGGTATGATCCCAAACCCGGGAAACGGTAGCCTATTAACGAAAGAGCTGGCCTGTCGCTATTAATTCGTGCCGGCTCTGGTGACCAAAAGCAATTGGCAAAATCTACAGAGTACATGCCATTGTCTCATTTTCAAACGATTGACCTTACGCAAGCGCGACAGGTCTTTGAGGATAACTTATGTATAAGCAAATGTTTACACTCGGGGCAGCCATCGGATTCCTCTTGATTGCATGTCCAGACCCGAGTATCGCTCAGGAAAGGCCAACAGTAGGGTCGAGTGAATCGCTCGATATTGCGGCTTTAAAGAATATACTCGGCATAAAAGGGACCGAACAGAACGGGGAGTACAAGGTGACGGTGCCACAGAACGACTTGCAGGTGACTGTAGACGGCTTCTCGATTATCCCTCCGATGGGGATGGCCACGTGGGCCGCCTTCACGCCGGCCGAGGGAGGTGCTGTGGTAATGGGCGATATCATCATGAAGGAAAGCGAGCTCGGTGCCGTTCAGCAGGTACTCATCGAGAAGGGCCTGACTATTACCGGACTACACCGTCACTTCGTCCGTGATACGCCTGCGGTCACGTTTATGCACATCGGCGGCATGGGTCCCGAAAAGGAGCTGGCCAGCGGCGTAAAGGCCGTCCTGGACCGAGTTGCCGAACTGCGGGGTGGAGATCCAGCACAAGCGGAAGCCTCATCCGTAGAGACTACCCTCGATACAACCGAGATCGCTCGGGTGCTCGGGCACAAGGGTGAAATGAACCAGGGCGTTTACAAAGTCACCATCGGCCGGCCGGATGTGGCTCTTATGCATCATGGGGTATCCGTGAGCACTTTCATGGGCTTCAACACGTGGGCCGCCTGGCAAGGCACGCGTGAACGCGCAGCGGTTGCCGGGGATTTTGTGATGCTCGACAGCGAAGTAGCTTCCGTGATCGAGGCGCTCGTGAAACACGGAATCGAAGTCGTGGCCGTCCATAATCATATGGTGCATGAAGAGCCGCGCGTTTTCTTTTTGCACTACTGGGGAACAGGGCCTGCCGACCGTCTGGCGCAGGGATTACGGGCAGCGCTCGATCAGACCGGGAACTGACGTACGTGCTGAACGGCCCACGAATTCAATTCCGACGCCTTTGACCTCTCGCGTCGGTTAGTTCTGGCTCGGCCCCGCGACATCAGCGAAATCTGGGCACTGAATTGGGCCTATAAGCTGCCAGAACGACCACCCACCTCATACCAGGTCGCTAACATGCACAATCCAATCAAAACGGGGTCCGCACGGGACCGATCCCTCTGGGTGGCTACGGCGGAGATGCCGACCTATTCCCCCCTGCGTGAGGACATCCACGCAGACGTCTGCATAGTCGGCGCCGGCATTGCCGGCCTGAGCACCGCCTACCTGCTCACCAGAGCGGGTAAGTCCGTGGTCATCCTCGACGATGGGCCTCTGGCCGGCGGCATGACCGCGGTCACGACCGCCCATCTGTCTAATGCCCTGGATGATCGCTACTTCGAGATCGAGCGTCTGCATGGCGAAAACGGCGCACGCCTCGCGGCGCAGAGTCATGCGGCCGCCATCGACCGCATTGAAGCTATCGTCAGGGAAGAACAGATCGCCTGCGATTTCGAGCGGCTCGACGGTTACCTTTTCCTCGCGTCCGGCGAGGACGAGAAGGTTCTCGACCGCGAGATGGCCGCTGCGCATCGGGCGGGTCTCCGAGACGTGACCCGGGTGAGCCGCGCCCCGTTACAATCCTTCGACACGGGGCCTTGCCTGCGCTTCCCTCGCCAGGCGCAGTTCCACCCGCTGAAATACCTGGCGGCCCTGGCCCGAGCGATCCAGCGCGATGGCGGTCGCATCTTCACCCAGACCCACGCCGACAAGATCAGTGGCGGCTCCACCGCCCGGGTCAAGGCCGGCAGCCACATCGTAACCGCCGCCGCGATCGTGGTCGCCACGAATGCGCCCGTCAACGACCTGCTCGTCATCCACACCAAACAGGCGCCCTACATGTCCTATGTGATCGGGGCGCGCGTGCCGCGCGGCTCTGTAACGAAGGCGCTGTATTGGGATACCGGGGACCCGTACCATTACATCCGACTCCATAACGTTGTGGACGGTGATGCCGAGGCAGTAGGCAGCGGCGAGCATGATATCCTGATTGTTGGCGGGGAGGATCACAAGACGGGCCAGGCCGACGATACACAGGAACGCCATGCCCGGTTGGAGGGCTGGACTCGCGAGCGTTTTCCTTTTATCGAACAGGTCGAGTTCACCTGGGCCGGCCAGGTCATGGAAACCATCGATGGCCTTGCGTTCATCGGCCGGAATCCTCTGGACGATAACAATGTCTTCATCGTGACGGGCGATTCCGGCATGGGGATGACGCATGGCACGATTGCCGGCATGCTCCTGACGGACCTGATCATGGGCAGGGCGAACCCATGGGAGACCCTCTACGATCCATCCCGCAAGACGCTCCGCGCCGCGGGCGAATATGTCCGGGAAACGCTCAACATGGCCTCACAGTATTCCGACTGGCTCGCGGACGGGGACGTGCGTTCCGAGGACGAAGTGGCCAGGGACAGCGGGGCCGTGCTTAGCCGGGGGTTGAAGAAGGTGGCCGTATACCGCGATGGGAAGGGGAAACTGCATGCATTCTCAGCGGCATGCACGCACCTCGGGTGCGTCGTCGATTGGAATCCTGCCGAAAAGACATGGGACTGCCCGTGCCACGGCTCGCGCTTCGACAAACTAGGCAAGGTCATCAATGGCCCTGCGAACAGCGATCTGGCCCGGGCTTAGGACAGTGGGATCAATGCCGCGATCCTGACAAGCGATACAAAGGCAGTTCGCGGGAAGAAACGGCCCATAAGGTAGCCTGGGCCGACTCAAACGGCTGAACCGCCCTCTCCCCTCCCATACACTGCCGTCAGCTCCTTCAGCCGCTCCACCGCCTCATGCGTGAGCTGCTCTGGCCGGAAGCGCCAGCCCCAGTTGGGGGCGCCGACCGTCCCCGGCGTATTGACCCGGCCTTCGCTGCGGAGACCGAGCACATCCTGCATGGGGAGCACCGCGAGCCGGGCGACGGAGGCGAGAACGGCGCGGTTAAACGCCCAGTGGATGTCGTTTTCATCCCGCACGTCCAGGTACGCCCGGGCATAGTCGCGGGCGCGGGCGACGGCATCGGCGCCCTGGGTGCTTTTGTCGTTAAACCACCAGCCGGCGACGGTGTCGTTGTCGTGTGTGCCGGTGTAGGCGACAAGTTCGTCGCGGTAGTTGTGGGGGAGGAATTCGTTGGTCGCGTCGGAGTCGAACGCGAACTGGAGCACGGCCATCCCGGGGAAGCCGAACTGCTCCATGAGCGCGACCACGCCGGGGGTGATGACGCCCAGGTTTTCGGCGACGACGGGCAGTTCGCCGAGCCGGCTCTCGAGCACCTCGAACAGGCGGGCGCCGGGGCCATCCACCCAGATCCCATTTACGGCGGTATCCTCGGTGGCCGGCACCTGCCAGAACGCCTCGAAGCCGCGGAAGTGATCGAGACGAACAAAATCCACCTGCTTGAGGATGTTGGCAATCCGCCGCGTCCACCACGGAAAGCCGTTTTTCTCCATCAGATCCCACCGGTAGATGGGGTTGCCCCAGCGCTGACCGGTTTCACTGAAATAATCCGGCGGCACGCCGGCTACCACCGTCTGCCAGCCTTCGGCGTCCAGGTGGAACAGCTTCGCGTTGGCCCAGACGTCGGCGCTGTCGTGGGCGACGTAGATGGGCAGGTCGCCGATGATCGAGATCCCCCGCTGATTGCTGTACTGCTTCAGCGTCTGCCATTGGAGATCGAACAGAAACTGCCAGAACATCTGCATGCGGATGCCGTGCGCGTGGACCTTGCGGGCCTCGCGCAGCGCGGCCGCCCGGCGGCGTTTGAGGCCATCCTCCCACTCGGTCCAGGTCTTCCCGTCGTGGATGTATTTGAGGACGACAAAGAGGGCATAGTCATCGAGCCAGTGGCTCTCGCGGGCGCAGTAGGCCTCGAAGTCGGCGAGGAAGAGCGTCGATTCGCCGGCTTCGAAGCGGCGGAAGGCCGTGTCGAGCAGCTGGAATTTATAGTTGGAGACGGCGTCGAAATCCACCTGGTCGACCGGAAAGTCCGGCACGCGGCCAAAGTCTTCGTCGCGCAGGAGGCCGGCCTCGCGCAGCCGCTCCGGGCTGATGAGGAGCGGGTTGCTGGCGAAGGTAGACGGGCTGGCGTACGGCGAGTTGCCGTACCCTGCCGGCACGAGCGGCAATACCTGCCAGACGCGCTGCCCGGTGTGGGCGAGAAAATCGACGAACTGATAGGCCGACGCGCCGAGGTCGCCGATGCCATAGGGAGAGGGGAGCGAGGTGATGTGCAGCAAGATCCCGCTACAACGAGGCAGGTTTATCACGATACGAGACCGAAAGAGTTATTTGATGATCATCATCTTGCGGGTTCGCGCCACGGTAGCGCCCGCCTCGGCGCCTTCAAGGGGCGAGACGACGATCTGAAAGAGATAGGTGCCGCTGGCGAGGCGGCCGGCGTCGAAAATTACCTCGTGCCGGCCCTCTCCCCGCGTTTCTTGATCGACCAGCCGGGCGATGCGCCGGCCGGCGAGGTCGAATATCGCCAGTGAAACGCGGCTTTCCGTCACCAGATCGTACGGGATACGCGTCGTGGTGGCAAACGGATTGGGGTAATTCTGCGACAGCTGGAAGATCTCCGGCCGCGGCAACGGATTAAACGCGTCGTCGGCGCTCGCCAGGTACAACCCCCGTCCGTGGGTGGCCGCCGCCAGGATGCCATCCCCTTGCCGCACCGCGAGGTCGGTTACAACCGCCATGCCGATATCGTCGCCGGCTTCCGGGTTCCATACCGTGGCGCCGCCGCTCAGCGCGTGCGTCGCGAACAGGCCGGCGCTGGTGCCGACGACATAGTGCGTCTCGCCATCGATCGTCAGGATCGCCGCGCTGCGAAGCGAAGGGCCGGGTTGCGCGGTGGTGCCCGCGAGGTTGCCCTCCACGGCCGTAAACCGATCGCCAGCGCTGGTGGAATGGTAGAGTCCGATCACGTTGTAGTTAGAGAAAACAACGAGCATCTCGGTTGCATCAAGGGGATTGATGGCGATATCGACGACATACGCGCTCGCCGGCAGGCCCGATGGCGTGATGTCGCGGGCGACCTGCGGCGCGTCCTGTGCGTCATCTATCCGAAAGAGGCGGGGGCCCAGCGCGGCCTCGTCCCGGATATCGCTGGCGCCGTAATACAGCACGTGGGCGGGGGATTCCGAGATGGCCATGGCCGTGATGACGCGCGGCGCGAGCGCCGGCAGGTCGGTGAGGATGCTCCAGACCTCGGTGATGCCGTCGCGCGAGGTGAGCCCGCTCTGGATGCCGGGCAGATCGGTGTGGGTCCAGAGCTGCGACCCGCCGGCGTAGAACATCGTGGTCTCGTCGTTGGGGTTGACGACGAACGGGTTGACGAAGAGCTGGTTCGTGGCGTCCTGCGGGTGCATGAAGCTGAAGCCGGCGAAGGTCGGGTCTCCCGAGCTGTTGTAGGTGAGTTTGAGGATGTCGCCTTGTTGGATAGCCACATACGCGTTGCGTTCACCGAAATACAGCTGGCCCCCGTCGCCGACGCTGATGTTGCGTGAGTCGTCGTCCAGGTCGTCGGTGCGCAGATAGGGCGTGCCGTTATCCTGGGTGCCACCAGCGACGCGTGGATCGCCGGCGCCGGCCGCGAGGGCGACAGAGTAGAACTGCGACACGGTGTAGCCCCGATTGCGATCCTCCCAGATCACGGCGTCGGGTCGACGGATGTCGTTCGTTCGGTAGACGCCGCCGTCGTTGCCGGTGTAGAGGCGGTTCGGGTCGGAATGGTCGAACACGAGCGCGTGCTGATCCGGGTGGTGGGCAGGGTAGAGCCCGAAGTCGTTCTCGGCGGCATCGTAGCCGCCGATCCAGACATCGACCCGGTCCAGCGCGCGCGTGGCGAAGGCCGTGCGCGAGCGGTAGAGGTTGGTACCGCCGAGCACCAGAAAGTCCGCGTCGTCGGGCTTGACGGCGAGGGCCATGTTGTAGTTGAACTGGGTGTCGATGTTGCCGGCTTCGCCAAAAGTCGGCAGGTTGTCGCTCCGGTCCTCCGCGTCGCCGGTAGACACGTCGATTTTGTGGAGGCGTACGTCTTCCCGGTCGTTGGTCTCGCTCAACGTGGTGGTGTACAGGTAGGCCACATCCGGGATCGAGGGCGCGAAGGCGATGACGGTGCGCCCGTGGGTACGGGGGAAGGAAAGGGGGGTAATGTTCTGCCAGGTGACGCCGTCGTTCCGGCTGACATAGACGCCGGGCGCGTCGTCGGTGGCCGTGTCGGTGCCGGTGGAGGACAGGGTGGCCAGGACCACGCCCTCCGCGTTGACGGCGACGTCGCTCCAGGTGTGGTCGTTGACGCCGCCGAGGACGGGCGCCGGCACGGTGGCGTTGGGCTCGTTGGCGCCGAAGGTGATTCCGCCGTCGCTCGACCGGTAGATGCCCGTCGCATTGCTTGCGGCGAAAAGGGTGCCCGTAACGGGGCTGACCGCTACCCGGCTCACGAAGTCGAACGGGGAATCAAACCGGGTGATGTCGCGCCCCGACGCCGCCGGGGCGACATTCCACGTGAGGCCGTTGTCGATCGACCGGTAGAGGCCGCTGCCGAAGTAGGGGGCGAACCGGTCGGGGTCGGACGCGCTGTTGCCGGCGAACTCCCCGGAGGCGTAATACCAGCGGTTGCGAAAGCCGGGGCGGGGGTCCTGGACGATGTCGGTCACGCTCAGGTTGCCGGCGTCGACGGTGAGCGGCTCCCAGGATCCGCCGGCATCCAGGCTTTGCCACAGGCCGCCAGACACGCCGCCGGCGAGCAGCCGGTTCGGGTTACCGAGGTCGACCGCGAGGGCCCGCGTCCGCCCCCCGACATCCCCGGGGCCGATGGCGAACCAGCCGAGTAGATCGGCTGCGCGCCCGGCCTTGTTGGCGGTTTCAGCGATCTGGCGGACGTGGCGTACCTCCGAGGCGCGGACGTTTGGAGGGATGGCGTTCGTCGCTGGATCCCGCGTCATGTGAAATAGATAATCCAGCCGCGCGGCCTTCAGGGCGTAACTTGCCCGGTGGGACGACGCGCTGACGACCCCCGATGGCCCGGCATCGACGACAGGGTCCTCGCCGCCACATCCGCGCTCGAACAGCAGGCTCGCCAGGATAAGCAGTCCGGCGAGGCCGGCGGCAATCGTTTTTTTCATCCGTACTCGGGCGTAGACCTTTAACCTTAATCCTGGAACCTTAAACCCTTCCGTAACCTCGTTTTCAGGCGTACCGTAGTACCTCTCACCCCGTTCCTTGTTGCCCATTCATTGTTTACCGTCACGTTATGCACCCGCTCCTGTCCCGCCTTCACGCCGCCGACTACGCCTTTCTCGTCGGTCTCATCGAATCGCCCTTTAACGCCACCGACGATCAGGCGCTGCGGCTTCGCCGGGATCGATTCGCGGACGACCCGTCCGACGCCAACCGCGAAGCCCTCACGCTGGAGCTCGAAAACGCCATCCGATATCTGGGCAGCTCCGACGCCGCATTTCTCTTTCGCCGGCTGCAGGGGCGCGACCCCGGGGTCCCGTTTCAGGAGATCGTCCGGGATGTAGCGGCCGCGTTGAAGGTGTCGCTCCCCACCATGGTGACGGATGGTGAGATGCTCGCGCACGTCGTCGAGACCTACGTCACCCGCGAGTTTTCGAAGCTCTCGGCGGAGGAGCAGCAGGCGTTGCTGGTGAGCCTGGGGGTGGAGCAGGAACGCGCCGCGGCGTTCGTGAAGAAGTCGGCCGGCGTCTTCGCCCTGCCGCTGCTCATCCAGGCTTTTGGCAGCCTGGTGGTGGACGGCCTCATCAAGCGGGTGATTTTCGGGGCGATCGGCGCGATTATCGGGAAGCAGCTGGCGATGCGGCTGTTTGATTTCATCGCGAAGCGGTTTCCCTGGTGGGTGTCTTGGATCGGGCCGGCGGCGTGGACGCTTTCGCTCGGGTGGACGGCGCTCGACATCACCGGGCCGGCGCTGCGCAAAACCATCCCGATCGTGTTGTATCTCGGCCTGTGTCAGCTCCGAGGGGACACTTCGCCGACGAGGGGATGATCGTCGGACGCCGAGGTAAACGGGGCTTTGAAACGTGCATAGAGGGCATCGACCACGCGGCCCGCCTCGTCCGCCGGTAGATCGAAGATCTCCGCGGAGGTGACATTGCCCGCGCCGGCGGTGTCCGCGTAAACGGTCTGCAGTCCGAGTCGACGCTGGAAAAACGAGGAAGAGGTGTAAAGCACCTGGAAGCGGGCGATAGGGATGACCCACACGGTGTAAATGAATACGCCCTTGCGGACGAAGAGGGTGGTGTCGTCGAAGGCGTATCCCATATTGCGGTACCGCATGATCGCATACACGACGATCAGGGGCAGGAGCAGCAGCAGCCACGCCACGGCGACGCCGGCCCAGTACGCCAGGGCGGCCATCGCAAGCGCCAGTAGAACGGTGTATCGGACGATCGCGCGTCGGATGGTGAGGCGCGAGACGGGGTGGAACGCCGCCGGCATCTCGAACGGGTAGATGCGCCGGCCGATGGCCTGGGCTTCGGACAACCGCGCCAACGGCGCCGCGAGCTGCTCGCCCTTCTGGGCGGATTCCAGCCCCATCGTCTGGAGCTGCAGCGCATACCACCGAAAATGGCGCATCAACGCATTCGCACGGAAAAGCAGCGCCTGCACGCGTTTCAGGGGGATGGTGCCTTCGGACAGCGTGAGCAGACCGCTCCGCTTATGGAGCTTGTTGCCCTCCAGCCACAACATGAAGTTGTAGTATTTGTTGAAGCTCACCAGGATGCCCGTGACCCAGGACAGAAGGATCGCGATGCCGATGGCGATTGTCGTCAACAACCAGGGCGAAGCGGTCGCAAACTCCGCAATAGGTTGCAGGAAGCCCCGCGTCAACCAGAGTTCGATTTCGTCGGGATCCGGATTGAGTTGCTGGAGAGCGGAGAAGATGAGCGCGATGTAGAGGAGCGAAAACCGGAGCATGCCCACGAGCAGGACGCGGTACAGGGGCAGGTCCAGCAACACTTCGCGCGTAGCCTCCGCCTGCGTGTCCGCCCTGGACGCCGCACCCGGCTGGGTATCCGTTGCCGGATCCGCTGCGGTACCCGATGCGGCGGAGGTGTCGAGGCGCTCCGATTGCTGGAGCTGGTAGGTGCGGACGATCTCGCGGATGTCTCGGGCCGTGGCCAGCGATACGTATTCGAGCACGCCTTCGGTCTGTGCACTGCCGGCGGTCTCGATCTTTACCTTCGCCGTCCCAAACAGTCGCGGCAGTAGCGATTGCTCGATTTCAATATTCTGGATCCGCTCCAGCGGGATGCTGCGGTGCTGCCGGGTCAGTACCCCGCTGTGGATCAGCACCTCGCGCTCGGTGATCTGGTACCGAAACCGAAAGTAGCGAAGGAAGATGAGCGGCAACGCGAGCACGCTGTACAAGACGACGGCGAGTATCGGGACGATCTCCGCCGAACCGCCCGAGCGGATGACGGGCAGCAACAAGATTACGAAGGCCGGCAGGCTGACCAGAAACCGCTGTACGAGCGTCATCGGGTGCAGCATCTGCGTGTCGCGCATGTCCGCCGGATCGGTCGTCATACCGCATCGTCCAGGATGTAGCGCTTGACGTCGTCCCTCAGGCGCTCGGCCTCCTCCATGCGTAAGCCGGGGAGCACCACGTCGCTGCTCCGGCTGCCGGCGGTGTGGACGATGAGTTTGCTCAACTCGAACTCCCGCTCCAGGATGTTCTGCGACACGTCGAGGTGCTGGATGCGACGCAACGGCACGACGGTGCGGATGCGATTGAAGATGCCTCGCTCGAGATACAACTCCTCCGGGCGGAGGTCGAATCGCCAGTACCGATACCGCAGACGCGGAATGGCCAGGGTAACCAGCAAGCCGGCCACGAACGCGGCGGCCGAGAGGGCGCCGGTGGGCAGCGGTAGGCCGCTCGATCCCCCGATATAACCGTACAGCTCATATCCGAGCACGACGGTGAAGAGACACGCCGAGACGATGGCGAATTTGATCGTCCAGACGGTCTTGATAGCAGGTTCGAGCAGGCGCATGCGAGCGGGGTGGGGGCGTTTTGGTCGCTATCTTGAAACCCTTTCTGACCCTCATGTTTCTTTCGCTGGCATCCACCCGATTGAACTTCGTCCCTCCCTGCAGCCGGCGCGAATGCACCCCCGATGCCATGGTCGGGATTCCGCGTTCGGAGTAACGGGTAGACGGTACAATTGACGGAAGACGGAACCCCGAGCCCGAAACACACATCCTATCTATCGTTCGTTCACTTACTTCAGACCCCCATCGCCCATGGCCTTGCTCATAGATACACTATTCGATACGCCGTCGGCCCGGCTCGTTTATCCCTTTGTGGATGGCGAGCGGCCCGAATCGATCGTCGAACGCTTCCTCACCGTACGCGGCTTCACGGCGTTTCTCTGCCGGCCGCTGGTGCCCGAGGACTACGTCGTCCAGTCTATGACGGACGTCAGCCCCACCAAATGGCATCTGGCCCACACGAGCTGGTTTTTCGAGACGTTTGTGCTCCGGCCCCACCTTGCCGGCTACGTCCCGCTCAACCCGGCGTATGCCTTTCTGTTTAATTCCTACTACGTGCAGGCCGGCGAACGGCACTGCCGGATGCAGCGCGGCCTGCTCTCCCGCCCGACGGTGGACGAGGTCTACCAGTATCGGGCGCATGTGGACGAGCACACGGTCCGCCTGATCGAGTCCGCCGGCCCGGCGCTGCTCCAGGAGATCTGGCCGCTGCTCGAGGTGGGCTTCCATCACGAGCAACAGCATCAGGAGTTGATGCTGACCGATCTCAAACACGTCTTTTCGATCAATCCGTTGTATCCGGAATACCTGCCGTATCGCCCTTCGCCCGAGCCGGCCAATCAGGCACTGACGTGGGCTCCATTTGAGGAGGGGCTCTACGAGATCGGGCACACCGGCGCCGGCTTTCACTACGATAACGAGGGCCCCCGGCATCGCCACTTCGCGGAGCCGTTTGCCCTCGCCACACGTCTGACGACCAACGGCGAATATCTTGCCTTTATGGAGGATAGCGGCTACGGACGGCCCGAACTGTGGCTCTCGGCCGGTTGGGCGACATGCGCCGAGGCCGGCTGGGAGGCGCCCCTGTACTGGGAACGCCGGGATGGCGTCTGGCTTCACTTCACCCTCTCCGGACTGCGGCCGATCGACCTCGATGAGCCGGTGACCCACGTCAGTTATTACGAGGCGGACGCCTTTGCCCGATGGGCCGGCGCCCGGCTGCCTATCGAACAGGAATGGGAGATCGCGGCCGTCCGGCAGCCGATCGAGGGGCCGTTTGTCGAAGAAGGCTACTACCGACCGGTCCGCGACAGCGGCGCCGGCGAAGGCCCTGTCCGTCAACTGTATGGCGACGTATGGCAATGGACGCGCAGCGCGTATTCCCCGTACCCCGGTTATGCCCCTGCCGCCGGCGCGCTGGGGGAGTATAATGGCAAGTTCATGTGTAACCAGTTCGTCTTGCGCGGCGCTTCATGCGCAACGTCCTATACCCACGCCCGGCCGACGTATCGCAACTTCTTCTCGCCCGATGCCCGATGGCAGTTCAGCGGCATTCGCCTCGCGCAGTAACGGCCCCATCCTCTAATCAGGAAACCCCCGGAGACATGTCCAAATTCAACCTCGTCTTTCCATCGAATCCAGACGCTTCCACCCTCGTGGACGATGCGCGCGATGCGTTTTTGTCCGACGTCCTCGAAGGTCTCGAACGGCCTCAGAAGACGTTGCCGGCCAAGTACTTCTACGACGAAACGGGTTCGCAGCTGTTCGAGGCGATCTGCGAGCTGAAGGAATATTACCCCACCCGCACCGAGGTGGCCATCATGCAGAGGTACATCGACGAGATCGTCGCCCTGCTCGGGCCCCGGTGCCTGCTGATCGAATACGGGAGCGGCAGCAGCCTCAAGACGCGTATTCTGCTCGACCGCCTTGTCGAACCCGCCGGCTATGTGCCGATCGATATCTCGGGTGATTTCCTGCAGGAGGTGGCGGCCGCCCTCGCGGACGACTACGCGGACCTGCGCATCGAACCCGTCAGTGCGGATTACACCCGCCCGTTCACCCTGCCGGATATCCAGCCGCCGCCACGCCGGCGTGTGGTGTATTTCCCGGGCTCGACCATCGGCAACTTCGAGCCGGCCGGCGCCGTCGCCTTCCTGAAGCGTGCCGCCAGGGTCTGCGGTCCCGGCGGAGGGCTGCTCATCGGGGTCGATCTCCAGAAAGACATCCACGTCCTGGAGGCCGCCTATGACGATGCGCGGGGCGTCACGGCCGCGTTTAACAAAAATATGCTCTATCGAATCAACTGCGAACTCGGGGCGGATTTCGACCCCGACCGCTTCCACCACCGCGCGGTGTACAACCGGGACGAAGGCCGGATCGAGATGCACCTCGTCAGCCAGGAGGCGCAGTCGGTGACGATTTCGGGGCGCCAGGTTGATTTCGACCGCTGCGAGACGATCCATACAGAGAACTCCTACAAATACACGCCGGCGCAATTCGCGCGCCTCGCCGCCCAGGCCGGCTTCGCGCAGCAACGTGTCTGGACCGACGACGCATCTTATTTTAGTGTTCAATACCTGACTGTCGGTGGAACGGGGCCGGCGTGAGGAGTTAAAAGCAAACAGCCCATCACGAGTAGCAAGCCTTAAGAGCAAACGCTCATGTATCGTACAGCGCATGCGTGGCACGATGTGCCCATCGGCGACGAAGCCCCGGAGATTTTTCAGGCGGTAATCGAAATTCCGAAAGGAAGCAAGATCAAATATGAACTCGACAAGCAGACCGGCCTCATCCGGGTCGACCGTGTCTTGTATTCATCGGTGATCTACCCGGCCAACTACGGCTTCATCCCCCAGACCCTTGGCGACGACGACGACCCGCTCGACGTACTGGTGCTCATGCAGGAGCAGGTGGCGCCGCTGAGTATCCTCAGGGCGCGTCCCATCGGGCTAATGGAGATGGTGGATCAGGGGCAGAGCGATGAGAAGATCATCTGCATCCATGTGGACGACCCGGCCTTTAACGGCTTCTACCATATCTGGGAGCTGCCGGACCACACGCTACGCGAACTGAAGCGCTTCTTCCAGGACTACAAGAAGCTCGAGGACAAGGAGGTCCGCGTCGATAACTTCCTCGGTCCGGACAAGGCGCGCGCCGTCGTCAATCGATCCCGCGTACTCTACAACGAGATGTACCGGAAGAAAAAGGACGAGGCGGAAACCGCTGCCGCGACGAGCTGAAGCACGAAACCCACGCAAGCATCCCGGATGAATCCGAACGCGACGCCCGCGCCCGACGGAGATACCCTGGTTCAAGCCGGCGCGCAACGATCAAAACGGCTCATGCACCTGTACGCCGATGGGAGGTCGTGAGAGGACGTTCTGCTCGATCAACGGGCCCGCCGACCTGACGTAGTCGACCGCGATACCAGATTCCTCAGGGTATTTCCGCGCGCTAGCTACAATCCGATTCGGATCTGGCCCGAGTGGTGCCAGGAAGCCAGCTGGCCAGGATACCGTCCGCCCTCGGCCCCGTAATAGGCGTAGTCGAAATCGATCACGCCGAGCGAAAGCCCGCCGCCGACGGTGGGATAGCCCTGGTTGAGGCCGGCGCGGACCGAGAGGATTTTGACCCGCGCCTGCACCCCGAGGCGGATGTGCGCCAGAAAAGCCTGGTCGACGGCGGCTTCGCTATACCCGACATAATCGAGCGCCACGCCGGCCTCGTCGAGCAACCCACCCGGCAGCTTGGGAAGGGCGTACGCCACGCCGAGCCGGAAGGACGGCGCGATCGCGAAGTCCTCCTCCGCCCGGGCCACGTCGTTCGCGACCTCAACGGCGTTCGCGACACCCTGGAGGGTGCGGTCGTAGGCGTAGGCGAAATCGCTGCCCAGGATGTCGAACATCGTCAGGCCAATGTTGACCGTGCCGGGCAGAGGCCCCGGCGCCGGCCGCTGGTAAAGCACGCCGAGGTCTACGCCGACGCGGCTCCCCGATAGCAGGGCGAAGGCCTCGCTTTCTGAGAAGACGTCCAACGGCCGGCTCTTGAACGTGACATAGCGGCGGGTATACTTGCCGTTGAGGCCGGCCGAAAACCCCTTGGCGCCGAACGAAGACAGGTCCATTCCGACGCTCCCCACTACCATGGCATCGGCTATGCCTTCGAGGTTGATCAGCGGCAGGCCGCCACCGGCGTCGGGCAGGCTGTAGCGGATGTGGCTGCTGCCGAAAGCGCCCAGGCCGAAGCCGATCGGCCCCAGGTGCATCGCGAACGAGGGCGCGAGCAGATCGGTCTGTAGAAAGGTCGATTGCCGGCCAATGGCGAGGGTCTCCCGATACAGGGTCTCCAGTTCGTCGGCGGGCAGGTTTTCGATGCCTGTATCCAGCGCCGGCCGGAGCTCGTCCTGGAAAAAAGCCACCTGGTCGAACAGGTTGTCACTCACCGCGATGCGGGCGCCAACGAGAGTCAGGTGGAACCGGGCGTGCGCCACGTGGGCGGGATTGTAGAAGAACGAGGATTGCTGCATCGGCAGCGCGACGACGGCGTCGCCCATGCCGAGGGCCTGGGGCGAGGCCACGAACGAGCGGTTATGCTGAGGGACGAACTGGGCCCGGGCCGGGGCCGTCAGCGCGAGCAGGAGGAAGAGGGCGAGGAGGGGACGACGGAGCATGGGGGAAACCGGTCTGGCGAATGGTGAGAAGGGGTCGAATGGCGCCGGCCTCAGCCGGTGATGCGTACATCGATCCCGCAGGTGGCGGTGATGGACGCCGTGAGGTCGTCCCGGACGTCCTGTACCAGCTCAACGAACTCGGTGTCGTCCGATGACAGGATGGCCTGGCGTGCGCCCAGGGCCTGGACGGCGCGATTGAGATAGGGCACGGCGTCGCAGATGATGGTGGCTTGAAGCGCCTGAAGCGTCAGCTGGTCCGGCGCGCAGTATCCGATGCCATTTCTGAGGGGATAGATACCCCCGCCGGCCTGCTCCGCCGCACGGGTGATCAGCTTTATCGCCACCGACAGGTTGGCGATGGCGCGGGTCATCTGCCGGTTGGCCTGGGCGTTGGCGCCCAAGTCTTCCCCGGTGTCGGCGATGCCCTCGATGAGCGCCGCGACGCGGTCGATCACCGCGCCATGTTCGATGATGGTGAGATAGGCGGGTTCGGTATCGAACTGCAGCGCCTGGTAATCCGCCGACGATCCAACAAACGAGCACACGAGCGGGTCGACGGGATGTTTGCCGGCGAACGCGCCGGTGTCGTCGCTCTGTTCCGTGATAAACTCGGCCAGATCCTTCATCATCAGGAGGTCGATGCCGTTCGCCTGGAACAGGGCCGAGGCGAGTTCGACGCGGACTTCCGTATTCGTCGAGTCTATTTCGTAGGCTTTTTCGAGGAACGTCACCGCCTTGTCGGGATCTCCGTTCTGGAGGGCGTAGCGGGCGTCGTCCAGCAATACCTCGGGGTCGTCGCTGGCTCCTTCGGAATAAAACGGTTCGAAGACGTTGCAGCCGGCTGAAACAAACAGCATCGACACGACCATCCAAAGACGGATCTGGCGCATGGGGGTACCTGAAGACGGTGGAGCGGGGAAGACGCGGTCAGGTTGTGGGGTGACCAAGGCGTCGGGGACCGGTGGGAGCTCGCGATGGACTCCAGAATGGGTATCGGCGTTTATCGGAATCTTCTTAACTCGACGTTTCCCTCTGAAAGGAGGATAATTGGCGGGGTCCTCTATCTGGCATACGATTTGTCAAACGCCGGATGATCGTAAGGAAAAGCCCCCTGCTTGTCCCACGAACGTACACATCGATGAAGGTAGGCTTTCTCCCCGCGCGTCAGCACCCGCCCATCCGTCGTATCTCCATAGCTATCGGCCTGTTTCTGGGTATCTGGTCGATGATCGGCTGTCGGGGGGTGGCGCAATCCACCGGAGAACTGCCGGCCGACCGCTTTCCCGCCCAGGGCTGGAGCCCTATCGTGTGGGACGATCCAGGTGGCTGGACCACCGTCGATGTCACCACACTCGGCATCACGCCGGCCGTGGCAGACGCCGCGCCCCTCCTGCAGGAGGTGGCGAACAACGCCGGCTCGCCTACCATCTTCTATTTCCCCCCGGGCACGTACACGTTGCTCAGTGCGGTGGATATAAAAGAGGACAACGTCATCCTCCGCGGCGCCGGCCCGGATCTCACCCGGCTCGTCATCGACGGGGCGGGGGGCCACGAAATCCGCTTCATCGGCTGGCAGGAGGCCCCGATCGCCGTGATAGCCAACGTGCCGGCCAACGGCGTCACGCTGGCCCTCGCCAGCGCCGGCACCCTTTCCGTGGGCGATCTGATCGAAGTAAGCCAGGATCTGCCGGAATGGGAGGCCGACTGGGGCAAGCGGTCGTGGGGGCAGATCGTGAAGATCATGGCTATCTCGGGGAATTCGGTGACGGTGGATATGCCGCTTTCGCTCGGGCTGAGCGTGGCGAACGGACCGTCGGTGATGAAGATGCACCCGGTGAAAAACGTGGGCGTCGAGGCGTTGGCCATCGAGCGGAAAGCCTACGGGGAGTCCAATAACCTCGAGTTTCGAAGCGTCTACAACGGCTTCGTCCGGGATGTGGAATCCTACAACGCCGTCAAGTTTCACATCCAGCTGTATCGCGTCCGGGATGTTGTCATCGAAGGCAACTACATCCACCACGCCCAGAACTACGGTACGGGCGGACATGGGTACGGGGTGGACCTGGAGCAACTATCCACCCGCATCCTGGTGACGAACAACATCTTCGAGAACCTGCGCCATCACATCCTGGTGCAGACGGGGGTGAACCACTCGATCATCAGCTACAACTACAACGTCGACCTCGTCGAGTTGGTGGACGTCAGCCTCCACGGTCATTATCCCAACCACAACCTGTACGAGGGCAACCTCTTCTGGTGGGGCGGCGTGGCCGACTTCTGGGGGCAGGCCGGCCCGGAAAACACGTTCTTCCGCAACCGCATCCAGGGCAAAACGAGCGGGGGGGCGGGACTCTCGATCTACGACCGATCGAATCGGCAGAACGTGATCGCCAACCATGTGCTCCGCGGCGCCGGCATCGAGCAGGATGGGGAGATCGTGGATACCTATGAGGAGGGCAACATCGTCGATGGCGCGCCGGTCTGGAATACCCTTTCGGCGTCGGCGGACCTGCCGGCGTCGCTCTATCTCGATGCCGCGCCCGACTTCTGGCCGACGAACCTGCCCTGGCCCGCGATAGGACCGGATGTGTCGGGCTCTGATCTGAACGATATCCCCGCCAAAATGCGGTACGAGGGCACACTCGGCGGCGGCGGTGGGGATCCCGTGAACGAACGCCCCTCCGTGGCCCTGACGAGTCCGGCCAATGGGACCAACTACCCTGTGGGGAGCGACATCCGGCTGGAGGCCGGCGCGAGCGACGCGGACGGCATCGTGCAGGGCGTTTCATTCTGGGTGGATGGGGTGGAAGTGGCGGATGTGCTCATCCCGCCGTATGCGTTCACCTGGGAAGAGGTGCCGGAGGGTGCGTACACCCTGACGGCCGTCGCGCGGGACAACGCCGGCGCATCGACCGTCTCCGCCGAGGTGTTCGTCTCGGTTTCGAGCGAGGAAGAACACGAGGTGTTCGTTTCCGAGGTGACCGCCAGCGCCTTCCGGGAGGCCGCGGTGCCGCAGAACACCCTCGACGGCGACCTCGCCACACGCTGGGCCGCGACCGGAGACGGGGTCTGGATCCAATACGCCCTCTCGGACGAGGCGACGCTCTCGAGTGTAGGCATCGCCTGGCACAAGGGCGAGAGCCGGCAGGCCGTCTTCGATCTGCTGGCGTCCGTCGATGGCGAGAACTGGACGGCGCTCCTGGAAGACGCGCTCAGCAGTGGGCTGCGCAAGACGCTGGAGTACTACGATTTCCCGGACATCCGCGCCCGATACGTCCGGATCGTCGGGCATGGGACTACAGTGAACGACGCGACGAGCATCACCGAGGCTTCGCTGAGCATCGACTCGCTGTCGCCCTTCATCGCCGGCGATGCCTCGGGCAACGGGTCGGTCTCCGCACAGGACGCCGCGCTGGTCCTGGCGCACGCGGTGGGCATATCACTTCTCACCGGCACCGCATCAACAGCGGCCGATGTGTCCGGCAACACGGACCTCTCGGCGCTTGACGCGTCGCTCATCTTGCGGTTCGTCACCGGGCTCATCACCTGCTTCCCCTCCGAAGGCAACTGCGACACGGTCTCCGCGCTGCCGTCAGCCCTCCAGCTTCCAGGGCGCGCGGTACGGACGCGATAACAGCGCGTTGGCCTCGCGGTCGTCCTTGAACCGCTCGGCCGCGGGGTCCCACGCGAGGTCGCGCCCGAGCTTCATGGCGATGTTGCCCAGATGGGCGATCGTGATGGACCGGTGCGCCGTCTCGATGGGCGCGACGGTGTGCTCGCGGGAGAGCACGCAGTCGATGAAGTTGCGCGAATGGTTGGGGCTGTTGTACAGCCGGACGTCGGTGGGGAGGATGGCGGACTCCAGCAGGCGCGGGTCCGAGGCATTCCAGTTGCCGCGTGTTACCCAGATCCAGCCCTCCGACCCTTGAAAGCGGACGCCCATCTGGTTTTCGTCCGACACGATAAGCTGCACCCCGTTTTCGTAGACGCACTCGAAGTAGTAGTTGACGGCGGTATTCCAGGGCGCTTCGGTGGAGTAGACCGCGCGGGCGTTGCGGATCATCACAGGGCCGGTGTGTTCGGTGTTCATGCCCCACTGGGCGATGTCCGGATGGTGGCCGCCCCAGTCGGTGACCTGGCCGCCAGAGTAGTCGAAGATCCAGCGGAAGTTGACGTGGCAGCGGGCGGGGCTGTAGGGCGCTTCGGGCGCCGGCCCGAGCCATAGGTCGTAGTTAAACCCGGCCGGCACCGCCTCGGGCGCCTTGCGGTGGCCGCTCCGGCCGAAGTCCGGCGTGCCCGACGGCTGCCCGACGCGGACGGTGTGCAGGTCCCCGATCCGGCCGCTACGAACGAGCTCGCAGGCCCGGCGGAAGCGGAAGTCGGACCGCTGCTGGCTGCCGGTCTGGAAGATGCGGTTGTTGGTGCGGACGGCGTCGCTCATGACGCGGCCCTCGTGGATGGTGAGGCTGAGGGGCTTCTCGCCGTAGATGTCTTTTCCGGCCTTTGCCGCCATCACGACGGGGATCGCGTGCCAGTGGTCCGGAAGCGCGAGCAGCACCGTGTCGATGTCTGGCCGGTTGAGCACCTCGCGGAAGTCCTCGTAAGCGTCGCAGCCGGCATAACTCCCGGAGTTGGTGCCAGAGTCAGCCGCATTCCCGTAGTGCCAGTTGACGTATTGCTGCGCCGGCTCGCGCCCGCCGACGCGCCCGTCCCAGTAGCCGGCGCTCTGGCGGTTCACATCGCACACCGCCGTCACCTGCACCCGCTCGTCGGCCAGGAACGGGACGATGTCGTTCATCCCCTGGTTGCCGCAGCCGATGAGGGCCATCGTGATGCGGTCGCTTGGCGCCGGCCGGCCGGCGCGCCCCAGGGCCGAGGCGGGGATGATGGAGGGGAGGGCGATGGCGCCGGCGGAAAGCTTGAGAAACTGACGGCGGTCGAGGTGGCTCATGAGCAGGGCAAAATGCAAAGTGAAAAATGAAAAATGGGATCGGTGATGGGCAAAATGCAACACGGTAGGGGCAAAGCGCAACGCCAGAAGCCACTTTTCACTTTTCATTTTGCACTTTGCACTACCCATACCGTTCTTGGTCCATCTCCCACAAACCGAAATCTACCATGAACGCTTCTCGTAGAGATACCCTCAAGAAACTGGCCGCCGGCGCGGCGGGCCTCACTCTTGGCGCCGTGGGAATGACGGCGCGCAGTTATGCCTCCATCCTCGGGGCGAACGACCGGCTCCGTGTGGCCACCATTGGGGTTCGCGGGCAGGGGTTCGGGCACCTGCGGCGCTGGGCGAGCATGGGGGAGACGGATAATGTCCAACTGGCCACGATCTGCGATGTCGACGAGACGCTGTTCGCCGAGCGCGTTTTGGCGGTGACGGAGCTGCAAGGGGCGGCGCCGGCGACGGAGGTTGACATGCGTCGGGTATTCGACGACCCGTCTATCGACGCGGTGTCCATCGCGACACCCAACCATTGGCACGCGCTCGCCACGATCTGGGCCCTCCAGGCGGGCAAACACGTGTATGTCGAGAAGCCCTCGTCGCACAACATCTTCGAGGGCCGAAAGATGATCGAGGCGGCGCGGAAGTATGACCGCATCGTGCAGGTGGGCTTCCAGAATCGATCGATCCCCAGCGTCCGCCGCGCCATGCAACTGCTCCACGAAGGGGTCATCGGGGATATCTACATGGCCCGCGGCCTCTGCTTCAAGCCCCGCGACTCCTTCGGCCTCTCGCCCGACAGCAAGCCGCCGGCGGGGCTGCACTACGACCTCTGGCTCGGGCCGGCCGAATGGCGCCCCTACAACGAAAAAAAGGGTCACTACAACTGGCACTGGCACTGGGACACCGGCAACGGCGATATCGGCAACCAGGGACCGCACCAGTTCGACATCGCGCGGTGGGGCCTCGGCAAGGACGAACATCCCGTCCGCGTCCAGTCCATGGGTGGGTTCTTTAAATACGGTCCGCACGAGTGCTCGCAGGAAACGGCCAACACACAGACGGCCACGTTCGAATACGCCGACGGCAAGTTGCTCCAGTTCGAAACCCGCGGCCTTTACACGGGTGGGGAGGATAGCCTGGGTGTACAGATTGGCAATGTATTTTACGGGACTGAAGGCTGGATGGAGCTGGACGGCGGCACCTGGAAGACCTACCTCGGCCGGCGGGGAGATGCCGGGCCGAGTTCGGCCGACGCGCCGGCGGAACAGGCCGGCGAAGCCCTCGGCTATCTCGCCGCTCCAGGCGGGGGCGGGCACTACGCCAACTTCGTCGCTGCGGTCCGTTCGGGGAAAAAGAGTGACCTCACGTGCGACATAGACGCCGGCCACCTGTCCACCTGCCTGCCGCACCTGGCCAATATTGCCTACCGACTCGGCCGCGAACTGCGCTTCGACGGAGCCTCTGAGCGGTTTGTCAACGACGCTGAGGCGGATGGGATGCGCACCCGCGCCTACCGCGCGCCGTACGTCGTGCCGGAGGTGGTGTGACGGCGGGGGTTCACCCCACCATCTCGCCGGCCCTCGTTTGCTGTACGGTATCGAAGATGCCCAGCGTTTTCTTCGCGATGCCCGTCCACCCGAAGTTCTTGCGGGCGAAGCGGGCGCCTTCGACCGAGAGTCGGTGGGCGAGTTTGGGGTGGAGCAGGGGGAGCGCCAGCATGGCCCCGAACTCGATGGGCCGGTTGGGATCCGCGTAGAGGGCATGGAGGCCGAACTGGATAAGTTCGAACAGGCCGCCATGGACCGTGATGACGGCCGGCGTGCCGCAGGCCATCGCTTCGATGGCCACCATCCCGAAAGGTTCATACCGCGAGGACAACGAGAAGACGCCGGCCGCCCGGAAGTAGTTGGCGAGGTCCGTATCGGCGATGTACTTCGGCCACACAATGCGGTCCGCGACGCCCATCGCCTCGGCTTTGGCGCGCAGCGTCGCGATGCCGGCGTCGTCCTGCGCGGAATCGTCACTCCCGACGGCCGCGATCAGCCGGGCCTGGGGCGCCAGTTCGAACAGGGTGGGCAGGGCGTCCATGAGCAGGTCGTACCCCTTGTTGTGCGCCATGCGGCCCAGCGTGAGGATGTCGTGTTCGCGGAGATCGTAGCGGGAGCGGAGGGCGCTGAGGTCGGCCTGGCGGACGGGGGAGAACCGGTCTTCATCCATGCCGGGTGGGATGGTAGTGATCCGGTGGTCGAGCAGGTCGTATTGCTCGCGGAGCAGCTCGGCCTGCTGCTCGGTCGTGGCGATCACGTGATCACATTGCTGGTAGGTGAGGAATTCCTTGCGGATGCGCTGTTTGAAGCGGTACGTCTTCTCCATCTGCTCCGCATCCATGCTCTCGCCCATGTTGCGCTCTTTCCACCAGCCAAGCGAGTGGGGGGTGTGGATGTGCGGGATTTCAAGCTCCTCGGCAATCTTCTGGCCGGCCCAGCCGGCATCCCAGTAGTGAGAATACACGATGTCGTACCGATACCCGCGCTCCCGAATGGTGGACAGCGTGTTCGTGACGAAGTCGCCCAGATGGTCGTGCATCCGCTCTTTGGGGATGAACTCGGAGCCCCCGAACGGCACCCGCCAGACGCGGAGGTGCTTGTTGATGTCGTCGAATTCCGGTTGATCCTCGAAGCGGCGGGTGAGGAGGTGGACGGTGCGTCCGAGTTGGCTGAATCGTCGGGCCATCTCCAATACAAAAACGACCTGTCCGCCGGTATCGGGTTTGCCCAGTTCGGGTTCGGCGGAGACATACCCGTGAACGGAAATGACAAGGATACTGGGGCGTGCGTTCATAGGAGCAACAGTATTGGAAGCGTGTGATAGGAGGATCAGGTCACGACGTGCAGATCGCGGCAGGCGCGGATGTACTCGGAGGCCGACCACGCTTGATAGGCTTTCCCCATCGGCCGGCCCGTGCGCCCGTGCGCCCATTCGTTGAATTCCCACTCGTTCGCGATGCCCTTCTGATTGAGTTCGGTGAGGCGGACCAGCTCGTGTAGCGCCAATTCCCGCATTCCGAGTTTGTTGATGTAGCGAACCCAGTGGCCGCCGATGAACGGCCAGATGCCGCCGTTGTGATAATGCTGTGGAAGATTGAGGAGATTGACGGCATAATACGGACGCCAGTCCGAGTCACCGCCCATCACGCAGGGGTACAGATTGGTGATGGGGAAAGGCTCGTTGACGCCGGCGCCCCACATAAAATTGAAGGTCTGCCCCGCTCGTTTTATATCTATCACATCGTAGAGGAAGGCGAGGATATTCCCAAAGGTGTCGCACCGCCAGCTGAAGTTGAACGGCGTGATTTCGGCGAGGAGGTAGCGCACGTCGCCGATGGAGAATTGTCGTTCGGCGAAGGTGATGCCGGAGGTGAGGGGCTGCTGCGTTGTCGGCCAGAAGTTGAGCAGGATCTCCCGCTTGATCGTGCTCGCCCAGCGCAGATAGTCGCCGGCCTTTTGTTCGTGGCCGAGCATCTGCAGCAGCCGGCCGAAGCAGATGGTGCACCGATACCAAAGCACCTCGTCGTAGAGAACGTTATAACTGCGGCCGAAGAGATCCGTCCAGTCGCCGGCCTCGGGGATTTCCAGCAGTGCGTCGTTGTTGCTGTCGTGAGCGGCAAGCCAGTCCATCGCCTGCTGGAGCTTCGGGTAGTAGCGGCGGAGAAAGTCGTAGTCGCGTGTCTGAGCCAGGTAGGCATAAAATGCGATGATCACCCACAGGCCGCTATCGATCGACGCGATGCCTCCGACGCCGGAGTATTCGGGCCGCTGGTCGTCGATGCGGACGTTCGCCGGCACCTGTCCGTTCGGGGAGACATTCTCAAGCAGGGTGATGAGGGTCTGACGCTGGCACTGGTGGATATCCTCCCAATCCCGGCTCAGCGAAAGCGAGCCGATCAGGGCCAGCGCGCTGTCGCGTGCCCAGACGCTGCGGTAATTGACATCCGTCCCGGACACCTCGTTGTCCGCCAGCGAACAGGCCGTAAACCCGTAGGGGCTGATGTTTTTCTGTAGTGCTTCGATGGCTTTGTGGTACCCCGTGCGCACGAGCGCCACCTGGTCCTCGTTGAGCCTGGCAGTCGTATTCTCCGCGGAGATATTGATGGCGGCGTATAGAGCGGTCTGTTCCGGTGGCCGATTGTCTGGTATGCGGGGGTCGACGAGTTGAAAATGATGCATGCCGGCCAGCACGGCATGGGCGCACACCTCCCGCGCCGGCGCTTCAAAGATGGTTGCGGTCCGGGAGATGGCGAGCAGCTCCGGCTGGGCATTCCCCACGATGATGCCGCGAACGCCCTGCAGGGTGAACATCGCGCTGTCGTTGCCGCTGTCGCCGGCGACGAGCGTCTGGTGTTCTGGTATCCCTAGGCGCCGGAGCAGCCAGCGCAGGGCATTGCCCTTGTTTGCCCACTTGGGCAACACGTCCAGATGCAGCGCATTCGAATAGATGACGTGGACGTCCAGACCTCGCGCTTCCAGCGCCTGCTCGATAACGCGGATCTGGTCGGCACCGGCGTCGGGGAAAAACCAGCTCGACTTGTACGCATGCTGGTAGTGCTCGGGTTGTCGGACGATGCCGGCCGGAAACCCGGTGACGACGGACTCGACCTCCTCGATCTGCCACCCTTCGTCCAACAATTCGGTGAACGCCTTGAGGACGCGGCGCTCCCGATGGTCGAATACGCTGGTTCCCACGCCGCTGATGACATAGTCCGGCGCCGGGAGGCGACCCCGCTCGATCAGGTCATCGACATCCTCCTGCATGCGGCCGGTATTGAAGCAGAGCAACGGCCGGCCGTGTTCGATCGTCTCCCAGGTCGCCTTGAATCGTCGCTCCGCCGCCTCATCGCCCAAAAGGGTACCGTCCAGGTCGGTGGAAATAAACAGGATCGGATGATCGCTCATCTAGAATGCGATTGCGGCGTCACGGGATACTCGGCGATATACTCGCCGCTACTCACCGTCATCCCAGTGGAGATGAACCGCCAGCAAAAACCGTGTCACCATGAATGAATTGCGTACAAGTAAAAGCCGCTGCCCCCGTTCGAGGTTCCGAAATTTAGGAGATTGGCATGTATTGCCCGGGGAAGAGGTACTATACAGATGTTGGTGCCGCCCGGCGCGGGGTACGTCGGGCGGTCCGTTTAGCGATACGTTACGGGGGTGAAGCTCACGATCCGGAACGCGCTTCCGGGGCTGAGCATCCGCTTGCGCAGATAGACCCCGCCCCCTTCGCGCTGGTCGCCGGCCTCACCGGCACCGGTGTTGCCTTCAATGGTTACGCCGGCCTGGCCCTCCCAGGAGACGACCAGGCCCGCATGCCCCTGGAGATCCTCCGGGGCCCGCTTCGCCTTCCAGATGACGATGGTGCCCGGCGGAATCGGCACGGTGCCGCGCTGGACGACGTTCGCGCGGATGCTGCCTCCCCGGACCGCGAAGGCGTCGGCGTCGTCGGCAAGGACGATACTGTGGGCGTCGTCGATGAACTGGCGGGCCGCGGCCGTCCGCTTTGTCGGGAAGGCAACGCCGTCGCCGGCGATGTTCAGGCAATACGAAACGAAGGCGGCGCAGTAGGGGTAACTCTTCCAGTCTCCGGAGGCGTCCTGCTTCGGCGCGAGTCCGACGGCCGCGAGGAACGACTCGACTTCCGGCCCACGGTTCGAGTCCTTCGGCTGCTCCGTCACCCCGATAAACCGGTGCGCCACCTCCAGGTGGGGGGGCATCGGGGGCACTTCCGGGACCACCTCGGCCGGCGTTTCCGGCGCGGCTTCAGCCTCGACCTGGGGCGCGGCCATCGTTCGTGTCGCGACCGGCGGCAGCGGCCGCGGATTCAGGGCCGATTGCCCGACATGGATCTCGCGGGCGACATTCGCCAGCGTGTCGGTGGGGGCGATGTCGGGGTCCCGGCCGGCGGAGTGGTCGTTTACCCTGTTCGGGGCGCAGCCGGCGGTGCTAAGCAGTAGCCACGCAAGCAGCCACGAGAATCGCATAGGCGAGAAAGAAGATGCTGACCGCGATGTTGCCATTTTTGAGCTCTTGAATGGTTTCGATGTCTCTGAGTGCCCACACGTCGAAGAGGTAGAAAAGGAACATGCCGATGAATACCTTGGCTAGCGCTACCGCGAACGCGGAGAATTCCACGGCGTAGTTAAACGTGTACCAGACGCTGATAACAGCGGCGATGCCCAGTAACAGGAAAAATTGCCAGACTTTCATGGGGATTGGACCTCTTCAGGGTGGGTGATCGAGCGACAACACACGGCTACCATGCCATGCATCCTGATCGGAATATAGCTTTTTCGCGATGAGGGGCAAATCGAGGAGTAAAATACCCGCTCCGTCGTGGTTCCACCGCCGCGAAGTCGCTACATCCTTCACACCACATGCTCAAAAAACGGCTCACACAGACCCGCCTCGTTGTTGCCGCCGTGTTGGCGCTCACCGCCGGCCTCCCGGCCCCCGTCGGCGCCCAGGCGCCCGAGCAACGGTTTTTCGACTGGACGGAGCTGCCCTTCGGCGACGATGAATACGTCCTCCGCCGCCAGGGCATCGCCCGCCAGCTGGTGGCCGGCGGCGGCGGCGTGCTGCTTGTGCCGGCCCGCGACGGGGCTTCCAACGGTGAGACCTTCCGGCAGTTGGACGACTTCATGTACCTCACCGGACTCGAGGTCCCGAACGCGATGCTTGTGGTGGACGCGGACGCGCGCGAGATCGTGCTCTTTATGCCGGAGTGGGATGCCCGATTTGAAAACTCGGCGCGTCCAAACGACTTTCCCCGCCGGCCGCTCCTGGGCGACTCGCTCTTCGCGCAACGCACGGGCTTGATGCTCCTCCCGCTGTCGCGCCTCCAGGAGACCCTCGCCGCCTGGGCCAGCGCGGGGCGGACGCTTTATGTCAACGCCGGCGCGCCGGGACCCATCGAGCCCGTGGAGGTCGGCTACTTCGCCCACTTCTCGCCGGGCGACCATCTCATCTATTACCTGCAAACGGCCTTTGGCGGCGCCCGGCTCGCCAATGCCTACCCGATGCTGGCGCGGCATCGCATGGTGAAGTCGACCGCGGAGATCGCCCGGATGCACGCCGCGGCCCGGCTCACGGGAAACGCCATCGCCCGCGCCGCGCAGGCCGTGAAGCCGGGGGTGACGGAGCGCGATATGGAGGCCGTTATTGAAGTGGCCTGTAAGGAAGGCGGCGGCCAGCGGATGCCCTTCGCGCCCATCGTGAAGTCGGGCCCCAACGCCCTGTGGCCCTGGCGCATCCTCGCCGCGCACTACAACCGCCGCAACCGGGCCCTGCAGGCCGGCGAGGTGGTGGTGTTCGACGTGGGATGCGAGGTGGGATATTATGTGGGCGACGTGGGGCGCACGCTGCCCGTATCCGGCACCTTCACCGAGGCCCAGCGCAAGGCCCTCGACCTCCAGCGCGCCGTTTCGGATGCGATGATCGCGGCCGTGAAACCCGGCGCCACCTTCGCCGCTGTCCAGCAGGCCGGCCTGGACGCCATGCCGGCGGAGGCGAAACCGTTCATGCAGGTGGGCGACTTCTTCGGCCACGCCATCGGGATGAGCGCCGGCGACCCGTTCCGGCTCGACTTGCCGCTCGAAGCCGGCATGGTCTTCACCATCGAACCCTGGTACTACAACCACGCCGCCGGCCTGGGTGTCTTTCTAGAAGATGTGATCCTCGTCACCGAGACCGGCGCCGAAAACCTCACGGATTATCTCCCCAGAACTCCGGAACGGCTGGAGAAACTGATGAAGGGAGAGATCGACCTGGTGGATTGACGGTTGCGACGTAGCCATGCGAAGCCCGGACAATGTTTTTGGATGGGCTCCCCATCCGACTGCACAGTCTCATCTCCATGTAGTATTTTCGGCCGTCCTTTCTCCTCCCACCACACGGCCCGTATGATCCTCGATTCCATCGCCTCTACCGTCCAACTCGCCAACGACGTTCCCATGCCCTGGCTCGGCCTCGGCGTTTTCCGCACCCAGGAGGGTGAGGAAGTCGAACAATCCATCCAGTGGGCGCTCGACGCCGGCTACCGAAGCATCGACACCGCGCGCATCTACGCGAACGAGGTCGGCGTCGGACGCGCCATCCATCGAAGCGGCGTCCCACGGACCGAGGTGTTCGTCACCACCAAGGTCTGGAACTCCGACCAGGGCTACGCCTCCACCCTCAAGGCATTCGACGAAAGCCTGGAGCGGCTCGGGATGTCGTATGTCGACCTTTACCTCATCCACTGGCCCGTGAAGGGGAAATTTCGCGACACCTGGCGGGCGCTGGAAACGCTCTACGCCGAGGGGCGCGCCCGCGCCATCGGGGTGAGCAACTTCCTGGTGTCTCATCTGGAAGAACTGCGGGTGGGGGCCTCGGTGGTCCCGATGGTGAACCAGGTAGAATTCCACCCGTACCTCCAGCAGCCGGCGCTCCAGGATTTCTGCCGTAAACACGGCATCCGCCTCGAAGCCTGGAGCCCGATCATGAAAGGCGAGGCGGTCTCCGAACCGACCCTCGCGGCCATCGGCCAACGGCACGGGAAAAATGGCGCGCAGGTCGCGCTCCGCTGGATCCTCCAGAAAGGCGTCGTGGCCATCCCAAAATCGGTGAAGAAAAACCGGATCGAGGCGAATGCCGATATCTTCGACTTCGAGCTTACGCCGGACGAGATGCACCAGATCGACGGCCTGGATCGGCATCACCGCTACGGTCCGGATCCGGATAATTTTAATTTCTAGCGGGCGTTACACGCGGCGAGTAGAGACGCAATATATTGCGTCTCTACGGTGTGAAAACCGGTATTTTCGCCTGTTTATGACCGCCGCTGCGTAACGCCACTTTTTAAGATGACCCATCGCCCCGCCACGTTCTTCTGGCCCCCGGCCCTCGTCATGCGCTGGGCTGTTTTCTGCGTCCTGCTCGCCGCCGGCTGCGCGGACGAGCCAGGCCCGGTCGGGCCCGAACTGGAAGGCGGCGTCATTCCCATCACCTTCCGGGTGGAAGATCGGCAGGTCTTCGAGAAGGAAACGATCGTCTACCGTACCGCCGGCGCGGGGCATCCCGATCCCGCCTCGTTCACCCTCCGCGCCGCCCAGGGCGCCCTGCTGCGGACGCTGCTGCCGGCGCTGGAGGAGGCCGACTTCGATCAGTATGCCGGCGACGCCGGGTACACGCCTCTCGCCGCCGATCACGTCGCGGTGGTGTATGCGTATTTCGGCTTTCCAGGGCTGTTCGCACCATAAAAAAAGCCCCGAGACCACTGGGTCGCGGGGCTTTAAAGGAAACGTGGCGTCACGTGAGCAGCGTCACTTGAGCACCGTCACCGTGATCTTCTCCGACATCACCGGCGGGTCGTGCGGGACGTGGCTTTTATCGCCCAGGGCAATCTGCAGGGTGTAGGTGCCCGGCTCCAACTCCAGCGTCACTTCCGTCTGCCCCTTCCCGAAGTGACGATGGCGGTCGTCTGTGGGGATGGGCATGCCCAGCGATTCGAGTTGATCGACGTTGATCAGCAGGTGGTGGTGGCCCGAATCGGGGAAATCGATGCCCGCCGGCGCGATGCCCATGCCCTTGAGGCCGAACTTGACCGTGACGGGCCCGCTGATTTCAGCGCCGTTTTCCGGGGTGATGAAGTACGCGGTCGCGCCGGCCGGGGACGGCGTACGCGGCATCTGAGCCAGGGCCGGCGATGCCAGTGCGAGGAGCAAAAGAATAATGAGGGTAGATTTCATGAGGTAGAATTCAGAGAACGGGTGCGTCAGGGCTAAGGATGGCCATTACCGCTACTCGTCGTCCCCGCGAACGCGGGGATCCACGCAACCAACCTATCGTGCATGGATCCCCAATCGAGTGGGGGATGACGAACGTGAATGACAACTGTTTGTGGCGTACCGGGGTTGATAGCTCGGTGGCCTACGTATATGACGACCCGTGTATTACGTTTCTGGCCGTCGTCAAAAGCGTCATTGGGCGGGTTTCAGGCTGATCGCGTCGGCGGTGGGGAAATTGGCCGGCACGGGGATCGTCACATTCCCCGTCGCCAGCCACTCGACACTCCGGTTGAGTGCCGTCCGGAAGCCGATGTCGTAGAAGGCCTGCTCGTCCTCCTGGTCGGGCCAGTGGTGGCCAGGAAGGAACGTGAGGACTTTGCCCTCGCCGTAGGGAATCCACCAGATCATGAGTTCGTGGTTGCCGGTGCCGCCCCAAGTGGTGTCCGAATAGGCGGTGGCGAGGATGTTCATGTTGGCCGCCGGCCCGCGCTGGCCGTGGTACAGTTCGTCTTGCGGGTGGAGCCAGGTTTCCGGGAGGCCCTGCATGATCGGATGCGCGGTGTCGCGGACACGGATCTGCCAATCGTGCACTTTGCCATGGCCGGCGCCCCGGCCCTCGCCTGGCGGGACACGAACGACGGCGTCGGTTGAATCGAGGTATACCGTCGTGCCGTCTTCAGGCCGGCGCCAGAGCATCCCGACCATCTCTTCATAGGCCGTCCACCCCGGGAATGGGTTGTTGGAGGCGTGGACCATCAGGGCGTTGCCGCCGCCGCGGATGTAGTCCTCAAACGCCGTCTTGACGCGGTCCGGCCACATTTCACCGTTGTAATCTAACACGACCACATCGTGCCCCTCAAAGTCGGGGTCCCAGCTCTCCCAGGCCTCTGGCGGACTCCCTTTGGGCGGGGTGAGGGTGGTCGCTACGCCGAAGATGCCCGGTTCGGTGAGGATGTCCAGCAGGAGGATGTTGGTCTCCTCCCAGGCGTGGTTGTTCTGGCCGCTGAGGAAGAGAACCGCCGTTGGGGGCAGTGGCGGATCCGAGGCCGGCTGGCAGGCGGAGGCGATCAGGGCCGCGAGCGCAAGGCAGACGGCCGGCAGGCGGAGGGCGAGGGTACGCATCGGTGAGCGGGGAAGGATGGAGGGGGAAGATCAAGTATAGGGGACGCACACGGGTTAATGCAAGGACAGGCCGAACGCACCACTCATCCCCGCTCACGCAAGATCACATGCGCCGCCAGCCGGCCCAGCGGCTCGGGCAGCAGGCGAGAGACGAAGTGGTAATACCAGGTTTTCCAGCCGATGCGCCAGTGGAGCCGGCGCCAGAGAATGCGACGACCGCGAGCGGCTTTCCACACAATCCCGGCGATCCGATCCACCGTCAGCCGGACATCGGCGGACTTCAACCCCGCCCACTGCGCCGAGGCGGTGTCCGCGAGGCCAGTCCGCACCCATATTGGCATGAGGTCGCACACGGCGATGCCGTGGGGCCGGAGCGCGATATCGAGCCCCTGGGTGATGCTGCGGACGGCCATTTTCGAGGCGGCGTAAGCGACGAGGTTGGGATGACCGTGGATGGCGCTGGCCGACGACATGGTGATCACCCGCGCCGGCTTCGAAGCCTTCAGCAGGGGGAGGGCCTGGAGGGTAGTGTTGAGCACGCCCCACACGTTGATGTCGATCACGCGCCGTTGTTCGGCCGCCGGTATCGACTCAAACGCCCCGGCACGGACGATGCCGGCGTTGTTGAACAACACATTCATCCGACCGCCGGTGTGCTCCCCGAAATGCGCGACGGCCCGCTGCATACTCGCCTCGTCGCACACGTCGGCTTCGCCGGCCGAGCAGCGGTGGCGGCCCATGGCATCGGCCAGTGCATTGACGCTGGCGCCGTCGATGTCATACAATCCGACGAACCAGCCTTTCTCAGCAAACAGCAGCGCGGTGGCCCGGCCGATGCCGGCGGCCGCGCCGGTGATAAAAATGGCGGGCTGAAGCGCGGTCACGGGCGAGGAGGGGCTCAGGTGGGGGTGGGATACGTGGAGTCGACCGCCATCGCGGCTTCCAGCAAGGCGTAGGCGGCTTTGGCGTAGGGCATCAGCGAGAACATACTGCCTTTTTTCAGACGCAGCTTGCCAGAGAGCAGGGTGGTCATGGGGTCGACGCGGCGGTCGAGCAGACCGCGCCAGGCCTCGAGCGGTCCGGTCACCACATACGGCACGTTCGCTTCATCGCTCACGTCCGCTATGCGGACGCCCTTGCACCGGCCGGCCTCAAGATCGAGGTACAGGGCGCGGTCCATCGGGATGCCATGCTCCCGATCGGCCTCCAGGATAAACACCATCGGGTTTTTCCACGAGGCGGCGGCTGTATGGTAGGATTCGGACGACTCCAGCCGGCCGCACCAGTCGGCCGCCCAGGCGGCGGTAAATACTTCGGGCATGGGGGGTTAGCTTTTTGCGTGCTCGAGTTCTGCCTTTAGATACGCCGGCAGCCGATGCGTTCCAAACGGAGGCGCAACGATATCGGTGGTGTTGACCCGTTCGAAAAACGCCAGCACCTGGCTCAAACGAGGATCAAACGGTGTGATCATCAGCCGGTTTATGCCCATCACGAATCGAGGCAGTTTGACGTACCGCGGCTTTTTATGTGCGGCGGCGAAGGCGATATCAAACACCTCCTGGCGGGTGAAGATGTCCGGCCCGCCGATGGGGACGACGGCTTCGCCGGCTTCGATGGCGTTCACGCACGCCTCGGCGAGATCGGCCTCGTGGATGGGGTTCGTGCGGGCGGATCCGTCACCGATGAGCGGGGCCACGCCATAGCGTACGATGCGGGGGATGACGGAAAACGCGGAGAAATAGCCGGTCGGCTGCAGGATCGAATACGCCAGTCCGGAATCCTGGAGCGCGTCCTCGAATTCGATGTGCGCCCGAATGTAGCTGAGATGGATCAGGTCGGGCGTCCGGAATACGGAGGCGTACCCGAACCGCGTGACGCCGGCGGCCTTTGCTGCCGTGAGCAGATTGAGGTTGCCGCGGTAGTCGATCGCGCGAAAGTCCGGCGACCAGAGCATCGGGCTCATGGATAACGAAGCGCCAACCGTGGAAAACACGGTGTCCACCCCGTCGCAGGCGGCTCGCATGGCCTCGGTATTACGAATATCCGCCACGCGATGCTCGTCCGTTCCCTCCGGCGCGGCGCCGGCCAATCGGCACAACGTCCGCACCCACCACCCCCGGCGCTTGAACTGGCTCACCAGCTGCCGGCCCAGAACACCCGACGCGCCGGCTACCAGCACGCGACCACGCGATGAACCCGCCATAGTATCTGTGAGGTCGTTGAAAGAGAACAACGCCTCAAAGGTAAAAGGGAAAAGGCAAAAGGCAAAAGGTAAAAGGCAAAAGGCAAAAGGTAAAAGGCAAAAGGCAAAAGGGAAGTCAACGCGCACAAGTCAGATCAATCCCTTTTACCTTTGCCCTTTTACCTTTTACCTTTGCCCTTTTACCTTTTACCTTTGCCCTTTTACCTTTTACCTTTGCCCTTTTACCTTTTACCTTTGCCCTTTTACCTTTTACCTTTGCCCTTTTACCTTTTACCTTTTTCCTTAATCCGTCACCGGGTTGCCGGCGTCGTGCGGGTCCCAGGAACGGGTCCAGGTGCCGAGGTGGGTGAGACCGAAGGAGCCGCCACTGAAGCCGGATACCAGGCTGAATACTATGCTTGGATCCTCACGAATGATGGCGTCCGGGCCGATCGTCAGGTTCAGGCCGTAATCAGATTCGGAGAGGTGGCTGGCGAACTCTGCCATCTCTTCCTCGAACTCCTCTTCCTCATCTGTCCGGCGATGCCAGTAAAGGCTCGTTTCATACAGCTTTACATTCATCCCGAAGGTAGACTGGTAAAGCCGGAAGGTGAGCGCGCCCATGCGATCGAAGTTGGACCACACGCAACCGGGGCCGGAGTCCTTCTCGACGTGATTGCAGCCAACGTAATCGGTGTCTTCGCTATCCCACAATTTTCGCAGCGCGCTCAGCCGAGTGATGCCCGTGTCGAAGATCTCGAGATCGCCGGCGCGGAAGGGCTCTGTACGCAGGGTGTTGCCCGATACGGCATAGAGGGGGGCAAACCCGTCGCTAATAGGGTGGATCGTTTCGTCCTGGCCGGCGAGTTTGAAGCGGACCAACCCGCGCCCGTGGTTACCGTTGTTAAAAACCTCCACGAAAATGCTATCGTCGGCGCTCAGATGGCTCAGCGTATTATCGAACCAGGTGTAGCCGTCGTGGTCCGGGTAGGCCGGGTCGTTGGCATGCCAGACGACATAGTTGCCCTCCAGGGCGGTATAATCATGGGTGTGCTCGCGGAGCCAGCCGTATTCAATCATCTCGGCTCCATAGGGCTGCGACCACACGCCGGATTCGTCGCGCATGACGGAAATGTCCATGTGGCCAGTGTTCGGTAAACCATCCTGCAGGGCGACCAGGTTGCCCTCGATCTCTACGAACCCACTGAGGTCGATTACGGGGTTCGTGTCGCCGGAAGGGGGCTTGACAAGGATGATGCCGTCCCATTGAAACGTCACGCCGGCCGGTACGATCAGGTCTCCCTGTACAACCAGGATGCCCTTGCCCTGGAAGTCGGTATTGACGGTCAGATTGCCCTCTACCGTCAACATGGCATTCCCTCCCGTCATTCCGAAGGAAGCGCCGAGACCACTCAGATTGGGCACCATTGTATGTGCGGCCGGGTACGTCAACGCGAAGAGGTCAACGGCTTCGCTGATCTGGTCGGGATAAAAGGCGCCTGACATGCCGTCGTACGCATCGCGCTGGTCCTGATCGATCTCCACCACATCGATGTCAAAGCCGTTACCGTCGATCGCAGTCTGCATGTCCGTCAACTGATAGGTCATGCCCAGGCCGTACGTGCTCAAATCCCCACTCAATCCCAGGTCAGTAAACAGCACCTCATCCAGTTCGCTCAGGCTCTGGTTATCAAGTCCGATGCTGGTGAAGTCAAGCGTGGCGCCCGCGTCGATAACCGGATTGATCTTGTTCACCTTAAACTGCATCGCGTTAAGGGCGAAGTCATTCCAGGCGAATCGGCTCCGAATCTCGTGGACCGTCTGCTGGTAGGTGGCGCGCAAGGTGAAGTCGAGCGTATCGTTCAGGACCGCGAAGTTCACGACGTCGATCTGGCCCCCGCCCTGGCTCATGGTGGTGAACGCCGGCGCCACGGCGGAACCACTCGTGCCCACCCAGCCGGCGAGCAACAGCTTGCGGCCCTCGAGCGCCAGGTCCCTCGCTACGAGACGGGCCCGGTTTTCGTTTTCCCGCACGCCGGTCTCGTTCGAGCTCAGCTGGGCGTTATACAGAAGCAGAAGCGTCGAAAAAGCGACGGCGATGACGGAGAGGAGTGCGCCTTTTCCCATAGGTGTTTCCGAATGTGGTGTGTGGGATTGGGGGTTACTCCCAGTTGGGCAGATCGATGGTTGAACCGTACCGACTGAAGTTGAGCTGGCTGTTCGAAAGCTGATCGGCCGCGATACGCTCGATGCCTTCCTGTGCCATCTGAAGCTGGAAGCGAACCCGCGTCAGTTCGGTCGGGCAGGTCGTCGTGGAGGTCGGTGTGAACGCGGCGATGCCGCGCTGGGCGAACTCGACATCGAAGAAGGTGACGTACGGCTGGGTCTGCCCGGTGACGACGAAGTCGATGACGCGCTCGAGGCGATAGAGCGGGTGGGTCTGCGTGACGGCGCCCATCTGCCGGCTCACGGAAGCGCCGGGCTCGCGGACGAGTCGGTATTCGACAAGGGAGAGCGCGGTGCTGTCCGGGTTCGCCGCGTCGATGGGTGCGTAGGGATCGGAAAGCGTCACAAACGAAAAGGTGAGTGTCGTGTCGCCGGAGGCCGTCGTGCTGCACCATAATCCGCCACTTGTGGAGATACCACCTGCGGTCGCTTGTGCTTCGGTGCGCATATTGGCGATATCCTTTTCCAGCATGAACGAGATGTCCAGCGTGGCTCCGCGCACCATGGCGTTGACGGTGGTTTCGGAGGCCGACTGCACCCCGCGCACCTGCAACAGCGCGAAGATGAGCACAAGCACCGAAACGATGATGAGGGCCGCGAGATGGTCGAGTATGACTTGCATGGGCAGTGTATCAGCAAATACCGATGAACGGGTGGGGTAGAGGGTACGAGGGAGAGGGCGAGATCAAACTTAGACGTAATCTGAGACGGCGATCGAGCGGCGCTCGATGATGCGGACATAGCCGGCGTCGATCGCTTCCCGGGTTTCGACGGTCAGGATGACGACCTTGATGAGCGACTTGAAGCCACCCGATGGAACGGACCCGGGGGCCGTGGGATCGACATACTGCACGGTGTAGGAGGCGCGCAGCGGGTACGTCTCGTTGCTGAGGGTGTGGGTGATGGTAGAGTCGACGAGGCCGTGAAAGTCGTCGATATCGTCGAAGGTCGCCGGCGCACCTGCCGTTTCGCCGCTTTCCACGCCGAATGCGCCGGAAGAAGTCAGGTCGGCGAAGTCGGTATTGAGGGTTGCCATCCCAACACGAGCTTCGTCGAACGCAAAGCTGGCGACCTCGCTGAGCCGGAGCTGGGCATAATCGCTGGCGGCGGCTTCGAGCTCGCGCAGGTACGCCGTGCGCTGTAACATAAAAATGGACCGCTGCTGATTCATCGAAATCGTCGTGACGATCAGCAACGCGCCGAGGGCGAGCAGCGTCTGTTGCATAACCAGAACCGGGTAGGAGGGGCGCGATAGAGAGGCTGGCGCGGGCCGGGGATGAGGTGCGGCGCTCAGCGTGTGCGATGCAAAAACCGTCCGCAAGATGCGGGCCAAAGAGAGGCAGACGCTTACTTACTGACGTTACTCGTTAATAGGTTGAACGTTATGCGATCAGCCTTTAAACGGCAATCGGGAGCCGAATTACGTAGATGAGAACATCAAATGCATAACGAAAAAACGTGCAACGCGTAACGTCACTTTCTTACACTTTAAAGAACCAGCCCCGGCGGTACAGGGCCAGGCACAGGCCCCATTCCAGAAGCAGCACGGTGAACGCGGTGACGACGGCGGCGAGCACCTCGGGGGTGTGGATCCAGGCGAGGACGCCGTTGGTGAAGATGCCCACGAAGCCGTTCACCCACTGTTTGCCAACGGTTTCGCTGAACAGGTAAATAAAGATGGAGTTGGCCCCGATCACAACAAAAAATGGCGCGAATCGCCTGTAACCTTTTACATCGACCAGCGCATAGACGGCCGCCAGCGCCACCAGGCACCAGCCGCCCGAAACCAGCACGAACGAGCTCGTGCAGATCCGCTTGATGATCGGCGTCACGCCGGCCCCATCCAATCCGTACCCCACGGCCAGACCGGCAGCGCCCCAGAGGAGCAGCGCCCGGATTTTTTCGGCGGCCGGCCGATCTTCTCTAAGCCACTTGCCAGCCAGCACCCCCCAGATCGTGTGCGCCGAGGTCGGCAGGGCGTTGATCGCCACCCAACCGCCGCCGTTGATCTTCCCCATCAACACCGTATCCATATACGCCCCGAAATTCTGTCCCTGGACAAACGGCTGGTCGAAGCCGGGGATGGGAAACGTCCTGTACAACACTTCGGTCAGCCCCAGCAGCGCGAGCGAGATGATCAGTTGCGTGCGAAACGGCAGGTTAAACAGGAGAAAGGCAACGAGGATCGTGACGGACAGCTGGGAAAGCACATTCCATAGCTCCCACACGAGTTCGCCGGCATAGACACAGTGCAACCCCACCCCGAAAGCCAGCAGCAACGCGCATCGGGTAACGATGTGTCGGAGCGTCTGCCCCCATGCCTCGCCGCGGTCGCGCCGGCGCTGGAGCGAAAACACCATCGCCACGCCGACGATGAACATAAAAAACGGCTGGATCAGGTCCCAGAAACGAAGACCGTTCCATGGGTGATGGTGAAATTGTTGAACGATACCTTTCAGCCACGGCGTGCCGGCCGCGGCGTCGCCGAGGGCGTCGTACACCTCGGCGGCCTCGGCCACCAGCAAGAACATGATGAGCCCTCGGAAGACATCGAGTGAGACGAGGCGATGGGAAGGCCGTGCGCCCAGAGGCGGAATGGGGGTCATCAGGGGCAGTGGGTGCAGGGG
>Ga0163150_10000441_pt1 | contig 78060 bp, 57 predicted proteins | sample OliLakLV19P2IB_FD_148628 | JGI IMG/M metagenome (GOLD analysis project Ga0163150, IMG submission 148628) | Freshwater microbial mat bacterial communities from Lake Vanda, McMurdo Dry Valleys, Antarctica - Oligotrophic Lake LV.19.P2.IB | ecosystem: Environmental > Aquatic > Freshwater > Lake >... | reverse complement strand
TGGGCCGGGGGCAGACCGCGCTGCGCTACCTGGCCGCGTATGTGCAGAAGACCGCGCTGGGCGCGTCGCGCCTGGTGGCCTGCGATGACGCGAGCGTCACCTTCACCCACCAGGACCGCGCCACCGGCCGGACCAAAACCTTGCGGCTGACGGGCGAAGAGTTTTTGCGGCGCTTCCTCCAGCATGTCCTGCCCAAGGGCTTTCAACGCGTGCGCCACTTCGGCTGGCTGAGTCCCGCGGCCAAGAAACGCCGGCAACGCATTCACGCGCTGCTCGACTGGAAACCCGCCGTGCCGCCCGAGGCCGCCGCCGCGCCAGGCTGGGTGCCGCGGTGTCCGCGCTGTCAGAAACCCATGCGCCTGCTGGGCACGCGGCCGCGCTCGCCGCCGTGAACCCGATGAACCACCACCTCCCCACGTCCCCAGCCGCCGGGCGAAGAAAACCCTTTCGCGCGCACGGGGCGGTGTGGCCCGGCACCGGGCCGCGGGCGGAAAACGCCGTGGCTCGACGCGCCCGCCCGTGTGGAACGGCGCGCGGGCGTCGCCGCCGGAGTGGGCCGCGCGCGATCCGTGAGGCCGCGCGCCGCGCCCAGACACCGGTCCCGGCCGCGCGCCACCGCCGGGGGGTGAAAAGCTATTTACAAGGAAGCCGCCCCCGGAAAAGAAAAGGCCCGGTGAGTTCACCGGGCTCGTTCAACCAATCGTAGCATTGAGGCTGCGCGCGCTCACCCCCTCGTCCTGCTCAGGATCCCCGGCGCGCTCCGCTCAATGCTACCCTTGGGGTTAGGCGTTGCGGGCATTGGTGTTAGTCGTGCCATCGTGTAGCTCCTATGCCTGGCGTCGTCCATGAGCGGAGGATGCCACGCTGTTTGAGTTCGTCGAGGAACGTGGTTGGAACGCCGCGAAAACAGACGATGCACTCTCGATGGAAATTGTCGTAGCTGCCGAACTGCAACTCTCCATGCTGGGCAATCTGAATGTGAATGATGTCCTCCATGAAGCGGTTGTCCGGCAAGACGGTGTCCAAGATGGGACGGATGGTGTGCTGCTCTAGCTCCAAGATGGCGTAGTCCAATTCGGGGGAAGCAGTCGCCCGAGGAAGCGGTGAAGACGCCTCTGGAATTTGAGCTACGGAGGCCGGGAAGCTGCACCGGGACAAGTCGCCCTCGAACGAGATCTGTGCGTCGCCAACCAAGAGTCGCATCATGTGAGTAAGCAATCCGGGCTTGTCGCGGGCAACGAGCCAATAGCGGTCTTGTTCCGGGTTCATTCACAGTGAGCGCGTAGCGACGCCTAACATGTATTCGGCCAAACGTGGGTTTGGCCTAGCACGGCTGGGTTTGTTCTAGCGCGGTGCATCTGCGCGGACTTTGCTTTGGTTCACGCGGGTTTGGCAAGTCGGGCTTTGGCCTAGGGTGGGTCTTCCTTCGTCATTCTTCTTTCCCCGGCCCGTCGGCGGCGCGGCGGATGGCCGGCCCGGCCCGGTGCCGGTCGGCCCCGGAGCTTGGTCGGCACCAATAGCGAGCCGGTGCTTTCACGGATTCGCCAAACTCTGCACGCCCAAGAAGGGGGCGGAAGGATTCAAAAAAATACCCCCGCTGTGATCAGCGGGGGTGGGGTTTTTCCGGCCCAGCGCTTTACCCCGCGCGGAGTCGAAAGAGTCGATTCACCGAGGGTGGCACGGTGGTGCTCACCTGGACGGTGCGATTGGATGGCACGGGAGCCACGTTCACCACGTTGGACCACGCGTCGTCGGCCAGGGCTTTCTTGAACTCGACGGTGTAGGTCTTGTTCGACGAGGCGAAGAAGGTGAGTCGAACTTGGTTTCCGCCGAGGTCTTCAATCGAGGTCAGCCGCAGCACGCTGGCCGCATTCGTGGGGTTCGTGTCCGCCCAGAATTCCTGCAAGTTGCTCAAGCCGTCACTGTCGGCATCCAGATTCGCGTCGGCCACGCTGTTGGTGTTGAACCCGTAGGTCAGTTCCCAGGAGTTTGGCATGCCGTCACCATCGGTATCCAAGGAGCCGCCTCCCGCGAAGCCGCTGCCGGTCAGTTCCAGACGATAGTAGCGCGCGGGAATGGAACTGGTGGTGTTGATGAGTTGCAGGCGGTTGCTTGGCGCGCCGGAGATGTTGGTCAGCGTGGTCCACAGGGCATCGGACAGGGCGTTCTTGAATTCGATCCGGTAGCTGCGATTCGACACGGCGAGGAAGGTAAGCCGGACCGTGGTCGGGCCGGTGCTCTCAATGGAAATGATGCGTAGCGCGCTGCTGGCTTGGGTCGGGTCGGTGCCGGCCTGGTATTCCTGATAGTTCGTCAGGCCGTCACCGTCCGGGTCGGCGGCGGCATCGTTGACGTTTGGATTCAGCGTGGGCGCGTATTGATTCTCGTAGGCGTTCGGCATGCCGTCGCCGTCGGTGTCGGGGTTGCCGCCGAAGTCGGGGAGGGCGGCGATCCAGTTGGTGGGATCATTCGCGTAGCCGGTGAGGCTGACGCGCTGGAGGGACTGGCCGGTGCCGTCCGCCGCCGCAGGCCACGGGGCGAGGTCGTAGTAATGGACGCGGTCCACGAGGACGTAGGGCACGTCGAGACCGTTGGGCGGGTCGGGGCGGTAGAGTTCCACCTTGTCGTCGTTGTTCGCGAGCTTGCCGGTGTAAGGGCCGAAGATTTGCACGGCGGCCGACACGCCATAGAGCGCGCGGAAGGCCGCGAGTTGTCCCGGGTTACCCGAGGGATCGAAACTCACGACGAGGGCGTTGCTGCCCGCCGGAATCGAGGTGAAGAGCGGGAAGTCAAAGTCCACGGCGTCGCGCAGCCGCCAGGTGTTCAGCACGTTCACCGGGTCGTAGAGCAGCACTTCCGCCCCGCTGATGTTTTTCAACTCGATGAATTCATCGAGCGAGTTGTCGTTGGTGCCGACGTCGGGCGGATGATATTGCACCTGCTTGATGATCAGCGGGCCGACTTTGGGATAGGGATTCGCGAGGCCGGTGCCGGTGCGGAAGATGGCCACGCTGCCGGGATCGTTCTGGCCGAAGGAGCGCGCGCTCATGGCGGTGAACTCCTCGTTGCTGTCGCTGGTCACGTAGCGGCCAAACGAGACGCCGTTCTGGGACGCGCCGAAGTCCACCTCGTGGCGGAAGCCGGTGAGCACGCCGTTGGTGGTCGCGGCCGAGAGGTAAATCTGGTCGCCGCCGCCGCTGCTCAGGGAGAAGCTCGACGGGTCGTTGGTGTCCGCGTTGAACTGGGATTCATAGAAGACCACGTAGCCGTTCGCCGGGATGATGGTGCCGTTCGGGATGCGGTATTTTCTCAACGCGGCCTTCGCGTCGCTCAACCACCAGCTTCCGATGTTCACGTTCGTGCCGGTGAGGTTGCGCAGTTCAATCGCGTCCTCGAACGGCAGGTCGGTGTGGGCCAGCGCCTCGTTGATGACTACGTTCGAAAGCGAGAGATAATTCGCCGCGCCCGGAGACTCCGTGCCCGGGAAGCGCACGATGGCCGCGTTGCCGTCCGGGAAGCGGCCTTCCGTGATGCCCACGGCCTGCGCGCCGAAGGTGATGGAATCGACCAGCACCGCCGCGCTGATTGAGAAGCCCAGCGCCTCACCGCCTGCGGCGAGGCTGAAGTTCACATGGTTCGCGCCCGCGCCGGGATTGCTGTCGGCCCAGAACCGCTGCCAGCCGTTGGTGCCGCCGCCGCCGATGAAGGAGAGGGCGGGAATCTGCGACTTGGTGCGGTTGGCCAGCGTGTCGGTGAGGAACAGTCCGCCCACGGCCACGGGCTGCGCGTTGGGATTGTAGAGTTCAAACCAGTCGTCCTTGCCCGGCTGGGCCGCCGCGAGCCACTCGTTGATTTTCACGAGTGTGATGTCGCCGAGTGTGGCCGCAGCGTTGGCGGCCTCGGACGTGGGCACGTTCAAGACCCAGTTCGTGGAACCGTCCGGCACGCGGCCGATGGAGAAGTCTGCGATCTGCAAACCATGCACCACGGCGTTCACCAGGCCGCCGCCGTTCGACAGGTTGTCGAAGAGGTAAATCGCGCCACCGCTCGACTTGAGACCGAAGCCCGTGTTCGTGGCCGAGGCCAGCAGATCCGGATCGCAGCGCAGCCGCAGGTAGCCCAGCGCGCCGATGCTCGTGCCGGGCGCGAAGACGTAGCGGCGCGGCAGCAGCGTGTTGTCCGTCACGCTCATGTCGCCGATGTCCACCGGCGTGCCGGAGAGGTTGTGGAATTCAATCCAGTCGGGCGTCGTGCCGTCCGGTTCGGCGAGCGACTGGTTGTTGGCCAGCACTTCGTTGATGACCACGCCGCTGTTCGTGTTCAGCGCCGTGGGATTCGGCGCGCCCGGCGTGGGCAAATCGAAATACACCACGTTCGAAGAGCCGTTCGGCGAACGGCCCTGCGACACGTCCACCCGCTGCGAGAGATAGACCACCACGTCGATGAGCGAGAGGTCGTAGTTCGCTAGGCTGATCAAGCCCTGTTCCGGCGTGAGCGAGAAGTTCAGGTGGTCCGCGCCGCTCGCGCTGTTGCCATCCGCGATGAACGAGCGGTAGCCACCGCCCGCGATGAAACTCAGCGCGGGGATTTGATGCTGCCCCGGCCAGCCCGTCGGCTCGTCGCTCAAGTGCAGCCCGCCCAGCGCCACCGGCAGGGCGTCGAAGTTGAACAGCTCGATGAAATCATCCGGCGACAGGGTGAGGCCCGAGGCGAGCCATTCGTTGATGCGCAGCCGGAGCGGATTGCCGAGACCCGACGCGACGTTGGCCGCGCCAAAGGTGGGCACGCACAAATTCCACGAGCCGTCGGCGAGCCGTCCCACCGAGAGGTTGGCGAGCTGCAGGCCGAAGGTGATCGAATCCACGAGCGCGCCGCCATCGGCCACGCTGTTATAGAGGAACAGTCCCTCGCCGTTCACCGAGAGCGAGAATTCCAGATGCAGGCCCGGCGTATTCGCGCTGTCCGCATAGACCACCAGATAGCCGCCCGCCGGAATGATCGAGCCAGCCGGGAAGGTGAACTTGTCCGGATCCGTGGCGTCGTCCGAGAGCCTCATGCCACCGAGATCGATGGGCGAGGACGAGGCGTTGAACAGCTCGACCGCGTCCGGCGTGGTGCCCGCATGAACGAGCACGCCGCTGTTCGCCGCGAGAATTTCGTTGAGGCGAATCGGACTGAGGTTCGTGTTCACAAACCAGGTGCGGGACTCGGTGACGAGCGCCACCGGGCCGAAGTTCGAGTCGTCCTGATAAAGTCCCGAGTCGAGCTTGCCCACGACATCGACGCGATGCGCGCCGGGCGTGAGGCTGCTCAAACTGATCGGCGTGGCCGCCGCCGTCTCGGCGCTCCACGGGCCGAGGTCGAGCCGCCACTTGTAATGCGTGAAGCCCGAGCCGTTCGGGAACGCCGCCGCGCCCGCCGGAATGCTGTTGCCGGTGCGAAGCGGACCGACCCGCAAGGTCGCCGTGCTCTGGCTGTTCGTGCCGCCGGGCACGCCGGAAATGGCCGCGCCGAAGGGAACCACGCCGCCACGGTCGCGCCCGTTCGGCCCGGTGCCGAGCGCGGGCGAGCCGGAGGCGAGCGCAAACCACGCGCGCAGCACCTGCGCGGATTCCCACGAGTTGAAGTTCGTGGTCTCGCTCAACTGCGGGAGGTAAGTGAGCAACGGATTCGCCGTCGAGTTGTTCGTGCCCGCGCCGGCCCAGGCCAGCGGCATGAGGTTGTTATTGAAGGTGATGGCGTTGAAGAGCGGCGTGGCGTTCGTCACGTAGCGGGTCAGGCGTTCCACGTCGTAGAAGATGTTCCCCTCGACATACATGCCCAGCGCCAGCGCGTAAGTGTCGTCCGCAAAGTTCAGCACCGCGCCAAGGCCCGCATCCTCGAAGCCCGCGCTCGACTGCCGGACGACGGTGTTGTTCAGGAAGGTGAAGAAGTTGCCCTGCTTGGCCGTGGCCGCCTGATCTACATCGTAGAAGAGGTTCCCGGTGATGGTGATCTCGGAGGTCTGGCCGCTGTCGCTGCCGCCGCTCACGGCGCTGGCCGAGTCCGGCGAACCGAGCCGGTGCGCGTGCAGAAAGATGTTGCCCTCGACCCACGCGTCCGTGCCGTCGAGGTCGAGGATGTCGTCGTCGCTGCCCGTGAACACGTTGTCGATGACGTGGAGAATCGGGCCGGGCCGGTTGCCGCCGGTGAAATCAATCGTGTCGTTGTAGCCGATGGTCTTGCCGAAGAAATTGCGGAGGATAACACCTCGCCCGCCCGCGCGGATGCCGCCGGCACCGTGGACCGGCTCCAGCGCGGCTGTGGCCGCCGGGAAGACGCAATGGCTGACCACGAACGACGCCGCGTCCAGATCGAGGTAGCGCCGATCCGTGGTGCCGAAGGTGACGTGGTCAATGACCGCCGCGCCGCCGCTCAGGTCGATGGCCGTGCCGTTGTTGCCCTCGACGTGCGCGTAGGCGATGCGCGACTCGGGCGAGGAACCGGAGCCGTTGATCACGATGCCGCCCCAACGGTTGCTCGGCCCGGGTGACGAGAGGAATTGAATCCCCGCCGTGGGCGTGCCTTCGGCGAGCAGGCGTCCGCCGTTCGCTACGTTCAGGCTCACGCCGGAATTCAGGAAGACCGTGGTGCCGGGCTGGATGGTGAGCGTGCCGCCGTTCGGGACGGTGGTCGCGGCGGTGAGCCGGTACGGGCCGGCGCCGGGCGACCAGATGACGTTCGCGCCCAGCGTGCCGGACTGATCGTTGAAGGTGCCGGTGTCGTACCAGACCACGAGGTTCGTGCTGAAGACGGTGCTGCTCACGCCCACGAATTCCACGAGCAGGTTGTTGTAGCCGGGCTGGAGGGCGACGGCGCTGTTGGTCCAGCGGCCTTCCCACGCGGAGTAGATGCTGGCCGCGCCGTTCACGCGCACGGTGCGGGTGTCGATGGCGTTGGCCGCGCCGCGCAAGGTGATCGTGGCCGTGGTCGAGACCGGCACCCCGTTCGAGAGCGGCAGCGTGTGGATCAGGCTGTAGGTGAGCGGGAGTTGCGCAAGCACATTGGCCGTGCGGTTCGCGGCGAATGTTTTCATCACGGGGCTGGCGCTGCTCGCCGACCAGTTGCCGAGCAACTGATCGATGAGCGGATTGATGTTGGTCGGCGCGAATACCGAATCGCCGAGGCGCTTCAACTCCGCGAAATAGACCGGGGCAAACTGTGGATGGCGCATGAAACGGTTCAGCACTGGCACGATGGCGTTCCCGTTCGGGGGGTTCAGCATGATCCAGATTGATTCCGCCGTGTTGCCCGCCGTGTCACCCTGCCCGAGGATGGTATCGAAATCATGCGGGATGAGTGTGAAGCGCGGATCGTTCACGCCGCGATACATCGCGTAGTCGTCGCCGCGCCCGACGCACAGCGCAGTTTCGCTGTATTCCATGAGCGAGCAGACGGCGAAATAACGCATCCAGTTCGTGACGTTCACGTTGGCCTGCACGCCCGCCACGTAGTTGCTCTCCGGCACGGCCAGTTGCAAGGCGAGCGTGAGCAGGTTCATGTCGCGCCAGTCGTTCTCGCTCTGGTTCGAGGTCTTCGAGTAGCCGCGCGTTACATACTGGTTGCCGTTGGTGCCAAAGTTCGTGAAGTCGGCGTTGTGATTGCCGGTCGAGGCGCGGTAGGCGTTGCCTCCGCCATCATTCGGGTAATGATTCTCCGCCCATTCGCCGTTGATCGGTTCGACAAAGACGTAGGCTCCGAACTGCGGTGAGACGGCAGAGGCCAGATCCGCGCCATTGATGCGGTAGCGCACGGGGCGCACGCTGGCCGTCGGCAGGCCGGACTTGAGCGAGAGCGCGGAGCCGAGTGTCTGGATGTGGGTGTAACGGTTGTTCAAATTGATCTCCGTCAGTCCGTTCCAGCGCGTGTCCGAGGGGATGTTGACCCGGTTATTCTTGGGCGTGCCGCTGCGGCTGCCCGCGCCGCGGATGCGCATGCCGGCGAGGTAACGCACCTTCGTGCCCTCGCCATCCTGGGTGATGAAGGTGGCATTCATCTCCGCATCGCTGTTCTGGCTGATGGCGAAATACTCCGCCTGCTCCGTGCCGGTCATGATGATGCGGAAGAACGGCAGCGAGTTGGTCTCATACTGCTCGTTGTCCACCTGGTAGAGCGCGTTGGCCGTTTGCGCGAAGACGCCGGTCTCCGACCGCGCCGGGGCCGGCCAGAAGTTGGTCCGCTGCGTCGGGTCGATGCAGCGCACATAAAACTCGCGCACCGTGCCCACGGCCTGCGCCGCGATGGTCGCGCCATAGGTGCCGTCGCCCGCCACGCCGTCGTTGTGCGCGCCGTCGTCGAACATCGTCACGCCAGCAAACGTCCCTGGGCCAGTCGTGGTGTGGTTGCGCGAGAAGAGCACCACGCTGAGACCGTTCGTCGCCTCGTCGCGGATGCGCGCGGTCACCGTCACGGCGTCCGCCGAGGTCGGGATTTGCGGGAAGTGCGCCACGTTCAGAATCATCGGGGCGATGTTGTTCGTGTGCGCGGTGTTGGCCACGCCGGGCGTGCCGTTGGTCTGCGTGCTGAAGCCCCAGTTCTGGCCGTATTGATTGGGCAGGAGCGGGTTGCGCAGTTCCAGGGTGCGCCCGCCTTCCATGGTGTTGTTGCCAGTGTTGAAGTTCGTGCCATCGGCCAGAGAGAACCATTCCCAACCGCGCGCGCTGAAGTCGAGCGGGCCGCGCTGGCGGATGGCCCAGTCGCCTTCATCCGCGTAGTGGACGGTGTCCACTTCCTCGCCGCTCAGGGTCTCGAGTTCAATTTCCTCGTCGGTGTTGCCGAGCTGCCCGGCCCAGCCGCCCACCACGTTGAGCACGCCGGGATATTTGATCTGGAAGGAGTCCACGTTGGCCGCGACCACGAGGTAGCCGCCCGCCGGGATGGTCACGCTCGGGAAGGTGAAGTTCACGCCCTTCGTAAAGCGCCAGCCGGTAAGGTTCACGGGCGAGGTGTCGGTGTTGTGCAACTCGATCCACTCGTGGTTCGTGGCCTCGGTGCTCGGATGGAACATGATTTCATTGATGACAATCTTGTCCGCGAAGATGGCGTTCGGGTTGAGCAGGTAATTGTATTCGCCGCCCGCAAACGCATTCGGAGTGGGCACCGCGAGATCGGTGATGCCGTGCCCGGGCGCCCAGACGATTTCCACCGCGCCCGTCGCGGGCTGGGTGAAGCCGAAGGTGTAGGGGCCGCTGCCCGAGCCGGTCACGTTTTGCGCGGGCGCACCGGCGATCTGCAAGTCCGCCGCGTTCACACCGGTCACCGGCTCGGCAAAGGTCACGATGAACTGCGTCAGGTCACGCACGGTCGCGCCGGGCGGCGGGCTGACGGTGAGCACGACCGGCGGCACGTTGTCCGGCGTGAAATACTGCCAGGTCGCGCCGGGGCCGAAGGCGTTGAAGGCGTTCAACTGTGCGGACGCGTCGGTGATGCCGTGCGTGCCCGCCCAGTTCACGTCCACGACCGAGGTGCTCGGCTGCGCGAAGGTGAAGGTGAAGGTCGCCGGCCCGCCGCTCACGCCGGTCGCCGGAATGCCGTTGATGAGCAGGTCGCTGGCGTTCACGCCGAGCACGTCCTCGCTGAAGGTCACGCTGACCTGCGTGATGTTCGTGACGTTGGCGTTCGCCGGCGGATTCTTCGACGCGACGACCGGCGGTGTGAGATCGATGAGCGTGTAGGCCCAGGTGTTGCCAGGGCGCGCGGGGTCAAAGGCGTTCAGGCCCGGTTCGGTGTCGGTGATGCCGTGACCGCCGGCCCAGGTGATCTGCACGTTGCCATAGGCGGGCTGTGTGAAGATGAAGGTGTAGCTCGCGCCGCTGCCGCTGAGGACGGTCGCGGGCGCTCCGTTGACCAACAGGTCGCTGGGGTTCACGCCCTGCACGGCCTCGCTGAAGGTGATTTGGATTTGCGTAAGGTTGCTCACCGTGCTGCCGCCGTTCGGCACCTGGCTGAAGACGGTGGGCGCGCTGGGATTGATCAGGCTGTAGTTGAACCCGGAACTGATGAACGGCTTGGGCGGCGCATCGAAGTCCGTGATGCCGTGACCACCCGCGAAGGTGACGCTCACCGGGCCGTAGGCCGGCTGCGGGAAGGTCCACGTCCAGACGTTGCTCGAACCGCTCACGCCGTCGGCGGGGCTGCCGTTGATCAGCAGATCCCCTGCGTCCACGCCCTGCACGCCTTCGGTGAAGTTGATGCTGATGCTGGTGAGCGCGAACACCTCGCCGGAGACGGGGTTGAGCGACGAGATGGCGGGCGGCAGCGCCAGCGGATCGAGCAGGGTGGCGGTGAGTTCCACCGAGGAGATCAAGTCGCTGCTGGCGAGCGTGGAATTGTGGGCCTGGATGGCGAGGAGGTTCGTGCCCTCGCGCAGCAGCGCGGCCACGCTGCCGGGCAGCGCCAGCGTCGTGTAGCCAGCCTGATCGCCCGAGGGTCCGGAGGGCGTGTTGAACGCAAACTCGGTCCCCGGCGCACCCATGCTGGTCGTGCGGAAAATCTCGATGCCGTTCAGCCAGAGGATCACGCCGTCGTCCACGCGGTGACGCAGCACAACATTGGTCATGACCGACGCGCCCACCACGTTGAAGGAGTGGCGCTGGAACAGCGAGATGTAGCCGTTCACCATGTCCGTCAGCAACGTGCCGAAGGGGGCGTAGTTCACGCCGACCGGGTTGTCGTCATAACCAACCGGTGCCAGGCCCGACAGCCACGACGAATCATTAAACCCGTTCGTCCGCCAGGCCGTGGTCGGCGTGGACGCCTCGTTGGTGCCCTTGTGGTAACGATAGACGCCGTTCGTCGCCGCCAGCAGGACGATGGGTGCCTGCAACGTGTAGTTCCATGTCGCGCCCGCGCCCGCGCTATTGAACGGGTTGGCGGACAAATCGGTGATGCCGTGGCCGCCCGCCCAAGTGATGGCCACCGTGCCGAAGCCCGGCTGCGCGAAGGTGAAGGTGCGCGTCGCGCCACTGCCGCTGAGTCCGGTGGCCGGACTGCCGTTCACGAGAAAGTCGCCCGCGTCCACATTGATGACGCTCTCGCTGAACGTGACCTGCACGGAGGTGAGATTGCTCACGGACGCGCCCGACGCCGGGTTGCGCGCGATGATGGTCGGCGGCGCGGTGTCCACGAGGTTGTAACTCCAGATGTTGCCGGAGGCCGCGCCGTTGAAGGGCAGGGGAGATGGGTCCTGATCCGCGATACCGTGGCCTGCGGCCCAGGTGATGTTGACCGTGCCAACGGCGGGCTGGGTGAAGTTGAACGTGTAGCTCGAGCCGCCGCCGCTCAGGCTGCTGGCCGGCACGCCGTTCACGAGGAAGTCCGAGGCGTTCACGCCCGTGACCGATTCGCTGAACGTGACCTGCACGGAGGCGAGCGAGGACACCGTGGCCCCGGCGACGGGACTTTGGCTCTGCACAAAGGGCGCGGCAAAATTCGTGAAGGCCAGCCCCTGCACCGTGTTGGCGATCAGTTCGAGATCGAAGCTCAGGTCGCTGCTCGTGGCGTTGTTCTGGTGAACCTCGACCGCGATGATGTTCGTGCCGTTGTTCAGCGCGACCGTGTTCGTGGTGCTGAAGAAGGCAAATTCGTCGGTCCCGCCCACCGCGCCCAGCGCGTTCGTCAGGTAGCCGATGGGCGCGGGCAGCAGCGGCAAATTGTCGCGGCGGATTTCCGCGCCGTTGATGTACACCACCGCGCCATCGTCGCGCATCAGGCGAATCGTCAGGTTCGTCACCGCCGCCGTGTTCGTGACCACGAAGGCGCGGCGGAAATAGGTGGTGGGATACTTGTTGGCCGCATCACCGCCGAAGCTCACCACTGTGGCCTCGGGCCGTCCGTCCGTTGTGTCCCCGTAACCGAGTTCGGCCACGCCGCTGCTCCAGCCGCTGTCATCGAACGCCTGATCCCGCCAAGCCGTGCCTTGATCCACGCCTTGATCAAAATACTTCCACACCGCGCCGGTCGGGATGAGCGACACCGGCACGATGATGAACTCGTTGACCGTGATGTTCACACCCAGCGTGGTCGTGGTCGCGCCGCTGTTGTCCGAGGCCACCGCCGTGAGCGTGTAAACTCCCTGAGCGACATTCGACCAGGTGAACTCGTAGGGCGCGGTCGTGTCATCGCCCAGCTTGGTCACGCCGGAGTAGAAAGCCACGTTCGTCACCGTGCCGTCCGTGTCGCCGGCGGTGGCGGTGATGAGGATGTTCGTGCCGGGCTTGAAGGTCGCACCCTCGGCCGGGCTGGTCATGGAGATGGTGGGCGAATCGTTGCCGCTCGCGCCGGAGCCGGTCAGTTCGAGATACCAGGTGATGTCGGAGCTGGTCAGGGTGCTCTGGTGAATTTCCGCGGCGAAGACATTCACGCCGTTGGTCAGGAACGCGGGGTTGATGTTCGTGCTGTTGAACCCTTGCCCGTCATCCAGCGCGGTGATGCCCAGCGAGAGGTAATGCTGCCCGTTGGTCATTCCGTTGCGGATGACTTCCACGCCGTTCAGATAGCCAACCACGCCATCGTCCCGCTGAAAGCGGGCCAGCAGGTTGGTGATCGCGGCGGCGTTCGTGACCGTGAAGCTGTGCCGGAAATAAGTCGTCACGTAACGGTTGCCAATGGGCGGCTCCACGTATCCGGGATCAGCATCGTCCGCCACCACCGTGGCTTCATCGGGCGGCACATCGCCGTAGCCGAGTTGCCCCGGCCCCGCCGCCCAAGTGCTGTCATTAAAGCCCCACGCCTGCCAGGCCGTGCCTTGATCGCTGCCGTTGTCGAGATAGCGCCACCACGAGTTCGTGCCCGCGAAATTGTTCGAGTTGATCAGCGAGACGGAGAAATAGCCGAACGGTCGCACCGTGATGGTCGCCGTCGCAGATGAACCCACTCCGCCTGCCGCATCTGTGGCCCGCGCAAAAACCTGATACGTGCCAATGGGCGGATTGTTCCAGGAAAAGTTGAACGGACTGCTCGCATTCGAGCTGATGAAATTGTTGGCCGAGTAAAAGAACGAGATGTTCGTGATGGCACCCGCCCCGGAGGTTGCGCTCGCCGTGAGCGTGACCGATTGCGGATTCGTCACCACCAGCCCGTTGGCCGGCGAGGACAGCGTGACGATGGGCAGCACGGCCGGAGTTGGCGTTGTGAGTGTGTATGGGCCCGTACTCGAGCCGCCGAAGTTAAAACTGCCATCCAGCATCACCTTGTAACTCACCCCGGCCGTGGCTGTGAAGTTCACGGTGGCCGTTCCGCCATTGGCTCCCGCCCGATTGGCCGCCACCTGCGCCAACGGATGAGCGCCGCCCGTCCATACCACGAGAATGATGCGATAGCCCGTTCCTGCCGCCGTCATGCTCGCCGCGCCACTGGTCGCAGCGGTCCATTCATGCCAGACGGTGTTCCCGGTGGCGTTCCCGGTACCGCCCCCGCCGCCCAATCCTGTCACCGTCGCCTCGCTTGTCTCCCGGTTGTTGCCGCCGGCTGTGGTGCCGTTCGTGGTCGTGGCCCCCGGCTGGGTGATGAAGGCGTTGGCCAGGTTGTTGTTCGCCGACTGCCCGAAGGCGGTGACGAGCGACGCGACGAAGAAAATGCCGGCGAGGAGGGAGCGGATTAGTTTCATTGGTAATTAACTTCAAGGCGGATTGAACGGTGCGGTCCTGGGGTCGCCGCCGTCCACCAACGCGCGCAGTGTGCAGCATCCGTCCGCCGGTCGGTGATCGTTCGACCTTGCTGGCGTTAGGATACAGTTCATCTGCATCGGTTCTTTGGGTTGCACTGGATGCCACGCAGACGGCGCAGGTGCCGGACTGGTTGCAACTCCGTGACGATTCTTTCCCTCGCGGTTCGAGCAGGCCGTCTGCCGGTCGCAACTTGTAAAATCAAGTGGCGACAAAAAAACCACCAAACTGTAACGCGCGGGAATGCGAGACCTTAGCCGAACCCAAGATTCGGAGCAAGCGCGTGCTTGCTGATGGGTGTGATTGGAAGTGGCGGTCAGTCGTAGCGCAGATTTGCAATCTGCTGTATCGCCGAATTGCATTCGGCAGGGCGTCGGCGAGGGCGAAGGCGTTGGAAGTTCGATCAGCCTGCGGATTGAAAATCCGCGATACAGCAGAATGCAATTCTGCGCTACGCGACCGGTCTTGACCGCCACTTCTAATCGCACCCCTTGCTGATGGGCGTGTCGGAAAGACGCGCCCGGCAAGGCTGACGCGTTTCGGCCAGCATCTGAGTTCATCCTTTTCGCTTCAAAATTCGTCTGCCTCCATTCGTTGGCTTTGCTGATGGTAAACCAGACGGGCAAGCGAATTAGGGCAGACGAATTATTACCGGGCGCTGCTCTAATCCGAAGCCGTGCCGTTGGAATCCACCCTGCCTCACGCCAAGGCCGCGAAGCGCGCAAAGGAAGGGGGCTGCTGGTGGTGTGGAGACCTGGCACGGAAAAGTGTTCTTCCCCCACGAACCAGCCCATCCAGGTGCGTCTTCATCTTCGCGTCCTTCGCGGCCTTGGCGTGAGGCTTCAACTGCATGTTTCCGGCTCATCACACCCTCGGCAAACCTCCCCATTGTCGCCGGCTTCGCCCGCCCGGTAGTCTCCGCGCGTGACGCGATATTTAATCACCTTGGCGGCGGCGCTGCTGTTCGGCGGCTGTCAGCCCAAGCCGGAAGCCCCGACCACAGGGTTGTATGGTGCCCTGACCAACGCCCCTCGTGCCGTGCTCTCACGATTTGCAGCAGAAGACACCGCCGCGGCGCAGCCGTGGACGAACGGCGCGCTCGCCGTCGTGGAATCCGCGCTCAGTCCGGCCACGTTGTTGCACGCGAACGCCCGCGCGCTGGCGTTTTTCGTTCCCGATGTTGCGACGGGTCTCGGCGCGCCGAGTCACGTCTGCATTTCCACCGAGCAAGGGCCGAAGATTTTCAAACCCGGCGAGAAGATTGATCCGAAGCGGATGCGCGAATCGTGGTTCGTGGTCTGGTGGGCGGGTGCGCGCGGCTGGACGAACTGGGACGCGCCGTTCTTTCTCACCTTGCAGCGTCGCCCGTCCGCGATTGAGTTCACCACCAACGGACTGCACCTCCAGTTCACCAACGCCGCCGGGTACGCCGCGCTGCTCCCGCTCTACGGCTACGACAAGTCACTGCCCGAGGCCATGCGGTTGCATCCGTTCGTGCAGTCGCGCGACAAGAAAAAGCGCGTGCTCACCTGGGAGTGGCATCTGGCACTGCCCGCCGACCCGCTGTCGCGCGCGCGGTTCTGGGCCAGCGCGCTGCGGGAATTTCCCATCGCGTGTGATGAGAGCTACTCCGTGGATCGCGCGCATGATGCCGTCACGTTGCGCTCCGCATTCCGCTGGCTTTCGTGGAATGATGATTGGAATACGAAGCATGTGAAACTCGCGCCGCTCAGTCCCGTGCTGGCGCTGGCGTATCAAGAAAAATTTCCCGCCGAGTTTTCCGCCCAACCTTTCGACATGGAAATCGCCACACCCTTCGGCCCGTTCTACGGTGTGCAGGACGTGGACTCGTACGACGTGACGCTCCCCGTGCTGCGCTACGTGCATGAGATGGCGGACCTCGGCGGGAGCAACACCGTCCGGGCGCTCAGTTACGACGTGTGGCAGCAGGCGCAGACGAGCGGGGATTGGGAAAAAGCCCGCGCGCACTGGCCCACGTTGCGGGCCGAGTTTCTCAACAGCACCAGTTCATCGTGGCCCGCCTTCGCGCGCGAACGTCGCCGGCCGCTGTCGCAGGCTATGGACGCCCTCGGCACCGCCCGCCTCGCCTACCGCCTCGGCGACGCGGACACCTACGCGCTGGCCTGCGCCCGTTTTGCCCGCGCGCTCACGCAACTCACCGCGCAGGAACGTGGCGCAAAATATTTCCGCGAACACCAGCCGTGGCATTCGATGGAACCGCTGGCGGACAGCATGGCGCTCTCGCATCTCACGACGGAGGGCTGGCAATTCGCCCGGACGAATTCTGCTCCATCACTTGAGAGCAATCCCGACCTCGCCCGCTTCCTGCGCGCCGCGCAGCCCATGAGGAAAGATTCTGCCGCCTCTTCGCCTTCTGCGAAATTGGAGCGATTGATCCCCGGCCATCCCGCCACCGCCTTTCTCGCCGCCGAGGAATCGAATGCTGACGTGTCCGGCCTGGTGGCACGGCTGGATGCGTCGTCCTCGGGCGTAAGCTTGCACTGGCCCGGCTGGAAAACTCCCGCCGCCGCGACTTGGAGTTTCGGGGCTGTGTCGGTCACTCCGCAAGCTGTTGGCGCACGGCGGGAAATTCGCCTGAACGCGAACACGCGCGTGCTGGTTTATCCCGTGCCGTGAATGTTTCGGGTGCCTCCGAACACTGTTCTTACTGAATCGGCACCGTGAATCTTTTGCCGCGAAGCGGCTTCGGAAATTAGCCAGACACGGAGTGTCTGGACTCAGGTCGGAAAATTCATGCGTCCTGAAAGGACGCTGGATTTCCACCGTCCCTCCGGGACGGAAACCTTTGGCTCGTTCACCCGGCACCTTGTGCCGGGCTAATTTCCTTGGTCGCTTCGCGACCGCTGCTTCCCCGCATTTTGGCAATTTCAAGACAGTGTTCAGATGCCACTCCGCCAGCGATGCGTGTTTGGTTCTTGGAGCTTCACTGTTGCGCCACGTATCCTCGTCGCCACTCCTATGAAACTGCGCGTCATGCTCGCTCTCCTGCTCGCTGCGATCCACTGCGCCCTCGCCGCGCCGTTCTCCACCAACGGCAACCGCCTCGCGTATCTCGATAGCGACGATCCGTTCTACCCCGGTCGGGATTTCCCGAAGCTCATCACGCCGCAATGGATCGGCGAGGACGGCGTGGACGCGGTGGTGATCCTCTCCATTGATGACATGCGCGAGACGGCGAAGTACGAAACCTTCCTCCGCCCCATTCTCAACCGGCTCAAACAAATTGATGGCCGCGCGCCCGTCAGCATCATGGTGAACACCCTCGTAGCGGCGTCTCGTGAGAGCGCCGCCAACTTTCCCAATCAGAATGCCGCGCTCTCACGAGACGCGGCTACACAGTTGCAGTCGTGGCTCAAGGAAGGCGTGTCGCTCGAAGTCCACACCATTTCGCATCCGTGTCCGCTGTGTCAGAAAGGGGATTTCCAATTCGCGTCCACGAACTACCACGCCTGCGTCGATCTGCTGAACACCATTCCCGGCAACAAACCCGTCGCTTTCCGCATGCCGTGTTGCGACTCGATGAATTCGACCTCGCCGCGTTTCTTCGCCGAGATTTTCAACCGCACGTCGCCACAGGGAAATTTCCTCGGCATTGATTCCAGCGTCATGGTCGTGCTCACCACCAACGACACCTCGCTCCCGCGCGAACTCGTGCTCGACGCCGACGGCCGCGAGCGCTTCCGCAAATATCTCCCCACGCAAACCAACGCCACCACGCGCGTCAGCCTGGGTTCGTTCACCACCACCATCGAGGACTACCCGTATCCCTACATCATCGGGAAGCAGTGCTGGGAATTCCCGGCCATCGTGCCGAGCGATTGGGAGGCGCAGAACGTCCACGGTGTGAACAACCCGAAGATCGTCGAGGACTGGGAGCGCGCACTCGACGCCATCGTGCTCAAGCAGGGCGTGATGACGGTGGTCTTCCACCCGCACGGCTGGATCAAGCCCGAGCAAATGGTGGAGTTCATCGACTACGCGGTGACGAAGTACGGCAAGCGCGTGAAGTTTTTGAATTTCAAGGAGGCGCAGGAGCGGTTGAACAAGAACATCGGTGAACTGCGGACGACAAAACCTTGGAGAGACAATGGCGTGCGATTGATCGATGTGAACAATGACGGCTTTCTGGATGTGATCGAGGCGTCGGGCTTCACGAGTAGAAAAAAGCAGGATGTCACAAGAGTCTGGAATCCCCGATCGAAGCAGTGGAGTGAAATGCCGTTTCCTCGTCGGCTTGCTGACACGCGGACGAGGTTTGGAATCATGAATTCAACCGGCCTGCCAACGGTGTTCTGGTACGGAGGAATGTCTGATTCGCAAAGTCCCAGCGCTTTCACATTTGATGGCAAAGAATGGCGCAACGATCGGCAGCTAGATTACCTGTCAACTGGAGCGCTGGCGTACATGTATCGCGACCGGGTCCCGAGAATACTCGAAGCGCAGAGGTTTTACTCGAGCGACGAAAACGGTGTGCGCTTGCGTGATCTCGATCACGACGGAGTTTGTGAACTCATCTACGGCTTCGCTGAATACGCCCCCATTGGCAAATGGGAATCCAACCGTTGGCGCAAGCTCGACTACACCCTCCCGCCCGGCACGAGCATTGTTGACGCCCAAGGCCGCGATGCCGGCCTGCGCTTCGTCGATGTCGATGGCGACGGCTACGACGACATCCTCTTCTCGAATCACGAGCGCTATTCGCTCCACCTCTTCCGCAAGGACTCGCGCGACTTGCGCCTCAAGCCCGGCTGGAGCGACGAGATTATCTCCGGCCCGCGCGTGAACGCGCTCACCGATCCCATTCCGCCCATCGTCAGGAGCGCCGGCGTCTCGCCGGCCCGCGCGTCCGACGTTGCGAGCGCCACGGGCCGGCAAGATGCCGGCGCTCCGGGGAACAACGGCGTGTGGTTCAAGAACAGCACGATGTGGATTCAAAACGAGGACACCGCGCATCTGCCGGACAAGGTGGACCGGCGCACGTTCAAGCAACTGCTCGAACTGGGAAACCCTCCGCCGCTCTCGCCGGAAGCGTCGCTCAAGACCATGCGCGCGCGGCCCGGCTTCAAGGTCGAACTCGTCGCCAGCGAACCGCTCATCGCCGACCCGATTGCCTTCGACTGGAGCGCGGATGGCCGGCTCTGGGTTTTGGAGATGGGCGATTACCCGCTCGGCGTGGACGGCAAGGGCGCGCCCGGCGGCCGTCTCCGCGTGTTGACCGACGCAGATGGCGACGGCCGCTACGACACGGCCGTGACGTTTCTCGACAAGCTGAGTTGCCCGGAGGGAATGCACTGCTGGCGCAACGGCGCGGTGGTCATCGCTGGTAAAGATTTGTTCTACGCTGAGGATACGAATGGCGATGGCGCGGCGGATGTGCGCGAAGTGCTCTTCACCGGCTTCTCCGAAGGCAATCAGCAGCACCGCGCCAACGGCTTTACCTACGGACTCGACGGCTGGCTCTACGGCGCGAACGGCGAGAGTGATGGGAATGTGCGAGCTGTCGGACTTTCCCGGAGCGCGGGCGTCTCGCCCGCCCTCGGCGCGCGGGCCGGCGAGACGCCGGCGCTCCAGTCTGGAATCAACATCCGCGGCCAAGACTTCCGCTTCGATCCCGATCACCGTCTCTTCGAAGCCATCGGCGGGCGCACGCAGTTTGGACTGTATCGCGACGACTTCGGCAACTGGTTCGGCAACAACAACTCGACGTGGCTCTGGCACCACTTCTTCCCCGTGCCGTATCTTTCGCGCAATCCGCTGCTGCCGCTCAAGACCACCAAGCGCACGCTCGCGAACTACGCTGCGGCCACGCGCTGCTTTCCCATCAGCCGGACGCTCTCGCGCTTCAACGATCCGTACGCGGCGAACCATGTGACCTCGGCGAATTCGCCCGTGCCGTATCGCGACGAATTGTTCGGCCAGGATTTCGCCACGAGCATCTTCATCAGCGAGCCGGTGCATAATCTCGTCCACCGCGAAGTGCTGGAGCCGGACGGCGTCACCTTCAAGTCCCACCGCGCCACGGACGAGACGAACAGCGAATTCCTCGCGTCGAGCGACAACTGGTTCCGCCCCGCCATGCTGCGGACCGGCCCCGACGGCGCGCTCTACGTCGCGGACATGTATCGCCTCGTCATCGAACACCCCGAGTGGATTCCGAAGGAGATGCAGAAGCGTCTCGATCTCCGCGCCGGCGCCGACAAGGGCCGCATCTACCGTGTGCTCCCCGAGGGCGTGACACTGAGGAACCCGCCCAACCTTGCGAGCTTGACCAGCGCCCAACTCGCCGCCGCGCTCGATTCGCCGAACGGCTGGCAGCGCGACACGGCGCAACGCTTGTTGCTGGAGCGCGGCGACAAGTCGGTGGTGCCGACGTTGGAGCATCACGCCAAGTCCGCAAAGGCCGCGAAGGTGAGGATTCAGGCGCTGTGGACGCTGGGCGGGTTGAAGGCGCTGACGACGGAGTTGCTGCTGGCGGCGCTAAAAGATTCCAGCGACGCGGTGAAGGAGCAGGCGGTGAAGTTGAGCGAAAACTTTGCGCGCATCGGAGCGCCGGCTTCCAGCACGGCGCGAAGTGATGTCCCGATTCAACGCGCCGTGCTGGAAGCCAGCGCTCCCATCGCGGAGTCCTTGCTCGCATTCGTCGCCGATGCATCGCCCCGCTTGCGCTACCAACTCGCCTTCACGCTCGGAGAATGGAACGACCCGCGCGCTGCGGACGCTTTGCTGAAACTCCTCCACGACAGCGACGAGAACATCCGCAATGCCGCGCTCAGTTCCGCGCCACGCCATGCGAAGACCTTGCTCGCGCTCATCGAGAAACTTCCGGCGGAAGACAAGGCACGCGTCCATCTGCAAATGCTGCAAAAGCTTGCGGCCAATCCACCCGCGTCCGCTGCGCCCGTGCAGGTGATCGACCGCACCAGCGCGCTCACCCCGGACCAGAAAGCCGAGCGCGCGAAAATCCTCGCCCGCTACGCCGACGTGTCAAAGTTGCCAGGTGATTCCAAGAGTGGTGCCGTGTTGTTCAAAGCAAACTGCGCCCAATGTCATCGCCTGAAAGGGGAGGGGACCGAAGTCGGCCCTGACCTCGGCATGATGTCCGGCAAGCCCGCTGAGCAACTGGTCGAGGCCATTCTCAATCCGAACGCCGCCGTCGAAGCGCGCTATCAAAGTTTCTCCGCCACGCTCAAGGACGGCCACGAGACCAGCGGCATCATCATCTCCGAGACGCCCACGACGCTGACGCTGCGCGCGCCGAACAAGGCGGATGAAACGATTCTGCGTGGCGACCTCACGGAGCTTTCCACGAGCGGCCTTTCCATCATGCCGGAAGGACTGGAGAGCGCCTTCACCCCGCAACAGTTGGCGGATTTGATCGCGTTCGTGGCGGGGAGGTGAACCGGGCCTTGCTGCGCTGGGCGGCCATTGATAAGTTCCCGGCATGAAGCTCGCATGACTGGTTCTCGAAGAACGGGCTGGTTTCTTGCCCTTGGCCTTGGCTTGGCCTTCAGCCTCGGTGCTGCGCTGTTCGCTTTGGTTTTCGTCCTCCGATCCTCGCGAATTCAAGTTTCAACCCCGTCTCCTGCTCCGGTCGGTTGGGTGCGATTGGGTTACGAGGTCGAAGCAGAAGGGTTGTCTCCCGCGGCGTTGCAATTGGACGGTGCTACAGAACCAGCCACGATGGGCGGCTCCGAGTGCCACGCCTTGAAAGCCTTCAAGGGAAATGAGTGCTACGCCTATTTCAAAATTGCGCCCGCACTGAAACTCCAAATCACGAATGGTGTGTCGGTCGAGGTCGTCTATTTTGATGCCGATGCCGACGGGCATTTGCGATTGGATTACGACAGCAACGAAGACCTCCGCAATCAGGCTTACACGCAGTCCAAGGAATACGTGCGACTAAAAGGGACGCAGCAGTGGCGCAAGGCGGTTTTTGTCCTGGAGAACCCGCGATTTGAAGGCCGGCAAAATGACGGCGCGGATTTCCGCTTGGTCGCTCTGAGGCCGCGATTTTTTTTGCGCTCCGTCAGGGTCTTGCCAGAGTGAGAGGTGCTCACTCCTTCTCCATCTCCAGCTTCGCCAGCACTTCAGGATCGCGCACGTCCACCCAGCGGCCTTCGATGCGCAGGCCGGCGAGCGGATGGTGCGTGGCGATCAGTCCGGTGATGGCGTCGGTGAGTTCGTATTCGCCGCGCGGGGATTTCTCCAGCTTCGCGGTGAACTCGAAGAGCGAGGGACGGAAGATGTAAATGCCGGCGTTGTACCAAGCCGGTTCGCCCGCCTTCAGCCAGCCGTCGCGGCGCAATTGCTCGACCTGTTCCGTCGGCGGTTTCTCCACGAGATGTTTCAGGCAAAATTTTTCATCGAAGAAAAACAGCCCGCCCTTGGTCACGTCCTCGCTGCCGGTCACGGTCACGACGCCGCTGAAGTAATCCTCGTTGTAGCGTTTGATCATCTGCGCGTAGGTCTCCGGCTTCACGAGGATGTCGCCGTAGGTGAGGATGAAGGGCGAGGGGCCGACGAATTCCTTTGCGAGTTCCGGTGCCTTGCCGGTGCCGTCCTGCACAAGCTGGCGGCCGTAGGTGATGTCCACCTCCCAGTTCGAGCCGTCGCCGAAGTATTCCTCCACCACCTCCGCGCGCCAGCCGGTGACGATGAAGAACTGAGTGACACCGGCGGCTTTCAAGCCCGTGATGATGTGTTCGAGGATCGGCATGCCCTGAACGCGGAGCATGGGTTTGGGAATCTCGTTGGTGAGTTCCTTCATGCGGGTGCCTTTGCCGGCGGCGAGAATGACTGCTTTCATGTGGCGCGAATTCGTAGCGGGTTCGGGCGGCGTTGTCAGTTGTTCGTTGTGGGTGACTTGATAACGGGGCGCCTCTTGAAAGTACCGCCCGTGGAGCGCGGGCGTCCCGCCCGCCGGACGGCGCGAAAGATTTGGAACCTTCACACGCTGGATCGGCGGAGTGGCGTCTGGTTCCGTTCGGGCGGGCGGGACGCCCGCGCTCCATCGCTCTGATGATGGCGGCACCTTCAAGATGCGAACTTGATCACGGGCGCAACCTGGCTGGAGCCGTTGGTAAATAGTTCCGGTTCCAGTGCGCCGCGTTCCGGCCACATCGTCAACGGAACTTTGCGGTTTCGTCGCCGTGCCGCCATCGGTTCGTAACGCAGGCCCCGCACAGTCTGTGGCGACGTGAACCTGCTGACTCACCTTTTCATCAACGAGTGCGAACTCGCGCCCGGCTCGGAATGGAAGGACTCCTCCCCGGGCTGGAAGATCATTCTCGTCAGCAAAGGCTACTTCTATTGGATCGCCCGCACCGAGGTGAAGGAACTGAAGACCGGTGACGTGCTCGTCGTGGGGCCGGCGGTCGAGGGGTTGCTGCGCGCGAGCCAGATCAGCGCGGCGAAACTGCACTTCTTTTTTTTCCAGCCGGAGCATCTCGTGGGCATGATGTCGCTCTCGGAGCGGCTCTCGCTCGACGCCTTCACGGTCACGGCGCAGACGCGTATTCTCCCGGCGGACAGCGCGGTGGCGAAGGAGTTTGCCGATCTCACGGAAAATATTTCGCGTCGGCGCAGCTTCTTTTACCGCTGCCGCATTCTGCATCTGGTGGCGATGATCTTCGGCGATGCGCTGCCGAATGTCTCGCAGCCGCGCACGAACGTGGCCACCACGCTGTTGCGCTTCGAGGAAATCATCTCGCGCATCTCGGACGCGGACCTGATCAATTACACGTCCGAGCAACTGTCCGAGATGTGCGGGTGCAGCCTGCGGCATTTCCGGCGCATGTTTCGCAAGCAGTTTAAGACCTCGATTCGCGCGAAGCAGACGGAGTTGCGCCTAGAGAAAGCGCGCCAACTGCTGACCGAGACGGACGACAAGACTTCCACCATCGCGCACGCGGCGGGCTACAACCACCTGGGCTTCTTCAACATGATGTTCAAGAAGAAGTTCGGCATGACGCCGACCGAATGGCGTCGGCGCAGCACGCAGCCGGAGCGTGCGCAGCGGGCTTCATGACGCTGCTGGTGCCTGAGGGATTGCCTCACGCAAAGGGCGCGAAGGGCGCAAAGGAATTCAGGTAACGGGGTAAAATTTATTCCCACGGATTCAGAGCAGCCACGAATTGGAAAGTGACATCTGTGGTCCCTCTGAATCCGTGGGAAAATGCAGGGGAATGAAGTTTTCGCTGGTTCACAAACTTCTGTCCGCCCATTGCTCCCGGTGAAAAACCTTTGCGCCCTTCGCGTCCTTCGCGTGAGGAACAAATTTCCCGCCACAATCCTGCCGCATCACGTTGACCCGCACACCGGTCGGACTCGTATCGCACGCTTGTGCTCATTGATTCACGCGCACGTTCACACACTTCCCGGCCACGAAAAAAGGGTCACTGAATCGTGACGGGCGCGCCATTGGCCCGACATGGGCGTTCTCTAGCTTGTCGCCCATGAAGATTTTCCTGACCGCAACACTGCTGGCACTCGCGCTCGCGACCGCGGGTGTTGCTGCTGAATCAGAAAACAAACTTTCGGACACCCGAGCCACGCTCGAAGAGTGGGTCAAGGCGCGGCAGTTGATTTCCAAGACCCGCGTGGACTGGCAGGGCGACAAGGAAACCATCGAGCAGACCACGCTGATGATTCAGCGCGAATTGAAGCAGCTCGACGATCAATTCACCAAGCTCTCCACGAACAACACCCAGGTGGAGAAGGAACGGCTCGAAGCCGAGACGCTGCTCAAGACGTCGCAGGACGCGCTCGCGCCGGCGGCGCAGTTCGCCACCGAGTTTGAAGGCAAGGTCCGCGCGCTGGCGCCGCGACTGCCGGCCCCGCTGCAGGACATTCTCAAGCCGCTGCTCGCGCGTCTGCCCGCCGATACCGCGACCACGAAGATGAAGGCCACCGAACGCGTGCAGGCGCTGGTCGGCATCCTCAACGAACTGGACAAGTTCAACAACGCGGTGACGATTTTCAGCGAGAACCGCAAGAACGCCCAAGGCGCGGAGGTGTCCGTGGAGACGGTTTATGTGGGCCTGGGCGCGGCCTACTTCGTGAATGACGCCAATGATTTCGCCGGCACGGGCGTGCCGGGTGCCGCGGGCTGGGAATGGAGCGCCAAGCCTGAACTCGCGTCCCATGTTCGCGAGGTCATCCGCATCTACCGCAACGAACGTCCGGCGAAATTCGTTTCGCTGCCCGTGACCATCAAGTGACCGCTGTGATTTCCCAACCTCAATTTCCATTACGCATGAAGCAACTGGTTCCCCTCATCATCGTCTCACTCGCGCTGTTTTCCGGTCCAGGCGCACGCGCGCAGGACTTGGCCGCCGTGTCCTCCGGCGTGACCGCTGACTTGCAAAAGGCCCTCACCGATCTCGCGGACGCGCGCAAGCAGGTGGAGGCCGAGCGCCTGCCGATGGCGCGCACGCTCACCGAGCTCGAGCAGAAGCTCATCGATCGCAAGGCCGAGTACGCCAAGGCGCAGCGCTTCCAGGACAACCAGTTGGTGGAGTTGAACCAGCTCAAGTCGGAGGCGCGGCGCGCGTCCGAGGAAGTGAAATACATCGACGCGCTGATGTCGGAATACGCGAAGGCGTTCCGTTCGCGCCTGAGTTTCATCGAGGAGCCGCGGCACGTTGCGATGTTCGATGCGGTGGAAAAGGCCGCCGTCGCGCCGGACCTCGCGCCGGCGCAACGCTTCGCGCAGCGCACCGTGCTGCTCACGACCTCGCTCACGCGTGCCGAAGCGGCGCTGGGCGGCGAACTGTTCGAGGGCCGCGCGCTCGACAAGCAGGGCCAGGTGCAGCAGGGCAAGGTCGCGCTCATCGGCCCGGTAGCGGCGTTCGCCGATGCGTCCGGGCAGACGGCCGGTTTGCTCCAGCAGGTGATGAACAAGACCGACCCTTCGGTCGCGGACGTGGACGAGGCCATTGCCATTTCCAGCCGCAAGCTGGCGACGACCGGCAGCGGAGAACTCGTGCTCGATCCCACCTTGGGCAACGCCTTCAAGCTCTCGGCGCTGGAGGAATCCCTTTACGAAAAAATCGCGGCGGGCGGCTGGGTGATGGCTCCGTTGATCGCGATGGGGCTGGCCTCGATTCTCGTGGCGCTCGTGAAGTGGTTCCAGTTCTCGCGCGTGCGACTCGCGACCGAGAAGGATTTGCAGACGGTGTTGCGCCATGTCGAAGACCGTCAGCCGGACAAGGCGCTGGCCCACGCGCGCGGCATTCGCGGTTACTCCGGCGATTTGCTCGCCACGGCGGTCGAGCATGTGGACGAGAAGAAGGAATACATCGAGGAAATCCTGTACGAGAAAATGCTCGCGGCGCGCACGAAACTCGAACGCGGCCTGGCCTTCCTCTCGCTCACCGCCACGGTCGGCCCGCTGATGGGATTGCTCGGCACGGTCATGGGCATGATCGCGACGTTCAAACTCATCTCCAGTTTCGGCAGCGGTGATCCGAAGGTGCTGGCTGCCGGCATTTCCGAGGCGCTCATCGCCACGGCCTCCGGGATGGTGGTCGCGATTCCCGCGCTGCTGCTCCACGCGTTCCTGAGCCGCAAGTGCAAGGGCATCATCGGCAGCATGGAGCAGACGGCCGTCGGCTTCATCAACGGCGTGCCGAACGAAGAGAAAACTTTCGCGTGAACAAAACAGCCCCCACAGAAGTATGATCGCCACACTCGAAAAAATGTTTCTCGCCTGGGAATCAGGCGGCTGGGTCATGCCGGCGCTCGCCCTCCTCGCCCTCGTGATGTACTCCTCGGCGGCGCACCTGCTGATGACGCTCTATCAACGCGGCCTGACGAAAACGACGGACGCGGATTTGCGCGCCTGGGTCAGCAAGCCCGAGGAAGCGCCGAAGAATGTACGCGAACTGATCCGCTACACGCAGGATGAAGTGCGTTCGCTGGCGGACATCGAGGGACGCTTTGCCGAAGTGGAGGCCGCGAAGGTTCCTGATGTGGATCGCCGCATCGCCTTCCTGAACGTCATCGTGGTTTCCGCGCCGCTCTTCGGATTGCTCGGCACGGTCGGCGGCATGTTGCTCACCTTCAAGGCCATTGGCGTGGGCGGCAGTTCCACCTCGGACATCATCGCCAAGGGCATCAGCGAGGCGCTCGTGGCCACGCAGACCGGCATGATGGTGGCGATTCCCGGCTTCATGCTGGCGCACGTGGCCAAGCGCTGGCGCAATGAATACGTGTCGTTCCTCGCGCGGCTGGAAGGCATCACGCTGCGCTATTTCCGGCCCGAGTTCCGCGGCATGACCCGCATCATCACGCGCCCTATGACTCCTCCCCCGGCGACGCCCGGCCCTGTGAACACTCGTCCCGTACTGGCATGAGATTTCGCCGCGAACTGAGCGAGCCGGACGAGCACACGGAGCTGAACCTGATTCCGCTCATCGACGTGATCATGTTCCTGCTCATCTTCTTCATCTCGACGACCAGCTTCATCGAGGAGCCAGGCGTGAAGGTGGACAAGCCCAAGGCCGTGACCGCGAAGCAATTGGAGAAGAACAGCATCATCTTCGCCGTGACCGCCGACGGAAAAGTTGCCTACGGCGGCAAAGAAATCGGCCTCGGCGGCGTGCGCCCGACGGTGACCCGCCTTTGCACGAAGGAGAAGCTGCCCGTGGTCATACAATCGGACGTGAACACTCTCTCCGGCATGGTCATCCGTGTGATCGACGAGGCGAAACTCGGTGGCGCGAAGGATGTGAGCCTCGCCACGGACAAGGGCTGACGAACTCACGCACCGCACCACGCACGACATGAAACGACGACGCAGCCTGAGCCAGCCGGATGAGCCGACGGAGTTGAACCTGATTCCGCTCATCGACGTGATCATGTTCCTGCTCATCTTCTTCATCTCGACCACGAGCTTCATGGAGGAGCCGGGCCTCAAGGTGGACAAGCCCGCCGCCGGCGGTCCCGCGCAGGGCGAATCCAAGAGCATCATCTTCGCGATCAAGACGGACGGACGGATACTTTACGACGGCCGCGAAATCGGCATGAACGGCGTGCGCCCCACGGTGAAGCGCCTGTGCGTGGAGCACGCGCTGCCGGTGGTGATCGTGACCGACGAGAACTCGCGTTCCAGTGCGCTGATCAAGGTCATTGACGAGGCGAAGATGGGCGGCGCGAAGGACGTGAGCCTGGCGGCGGAGAAAGGTTGAACGACATGCGACGTATTCTTCTGAAATCAATGCCGCCGTCATCGCCCCAGCGCGGATGGGAAAAGTTTCCCACCGATTCAGGGCGGCCACAGATGAGAAATCCAATCTGTGGCCGCTCTGAATCCGTGGGCGTTTCTTTCTTCCTGGAAAATATTCCCGTTGCGAACGGCTTATCTGAATAGGCCGGTCATTCCCCATGCGAAAAGTTTATCACCACGAGAAAAAGACCGGTGGCCTCGCCATCGCTTTGCTCGCAGGTGTCGGCATCACGGGCATCCTGTTTGGCATCCTGCCGTTCTCGCACATCATCGCCACGCCGAAGGCCGCGCTGGATTTGCGCACCGCGAGCGTGGCGGAACTGCCGCCCGAGGTGGAGCCGGAAAAACCGCCGGACGCGCCGCCCGAGGAAAAGGCCAAGGAGACGGAACCAGAGCCGCAACTGGCCGCCGAAATGCAACAGGCCATCCCTTTGAGCGCGTCGCTCGAAACCGTGGGCGGCAGCGGCGGCGGACTCGCGGGCTTCGGAGATTTCAAGGAGATGACCAAACCGGAAACGATGAAGGATGACATCGTGGACGCCGGTGATTTGGAAAAAAAGCCCGAGCCGACGTCGCAGGTCGCGCCCGCGTATCCCGCCGAACTACGCAAGGCGAAGATCGAAGGCGTGGTCACGCTGCTGTTCTTATTGAACGAGGAAGGCCGCGTGGAGGATGCGCGTGTGGAAAATTCTTCGCGCCCAGAATTTGAAAAGCCCGCCCTCGACGCCATCCGCAAGTGGCGCTTCCGCCCCGGCATGAAGGACGGCCAGGCGGTGCGGACGTATCTGCGAATGCCGATGCGGTTCCGCATCTCCACTGCCTAGCAACTCGCCCGGAAAACTGATTTCGACTCGATGAAAATTATGAACGTGAACTGCAAACTGACTCTGGGCGTGTGCGCCTTGCTGGCCTCGATCACCTGGCCAGTCACCGCCGCGACGAAGAAGGAGAAGCCCACACCCGCCGCGGCCACCGCTCCGGCGACGTTCGCGCCGCTGCCCGCTGATCACGAATTGGCGTCAATCTGGAATGACCCGGATTTCGCGCGCCGGCTCATGGGCAGCTACGGCTTTGCCTCGGATGTGGAACCGCGCATGAAGCCCGAGGAACAGGTGATGTATCGCGAGAAGATTGTGCCGCTGCTCACGAACAGCACGCCGACGAAGGCGATGACGGCGCTGCAAGCGGCCATCAAACGCGACACCACGCCGGTCTTCGATTTCACGCTGGCGAATCTGTATTTCCAGAACGATGACCTGACCAACGCGATCAAATACTTCGAGTCGGCACTGGCGAAGTTTCCCGACTACCGCCGCGCGCAGAAGAACCTCGCCTTCGCGCTGGTTCGCACCGGGCAGTACGACGCGGCCATCAAACCATTGACGCGCACCATTGCGCTCGGCGGCGGGGACAGCAAAGTGTTCGGTCTCCTCGGATTCGCCTACATGAGTCAGAACCGGTTCTCGTCCGCCGAAGGAGCCTACAAGCAGGCGCTGGCCTTCGAGCCTGAGAACATTGATTTCAAACTCGGCGCGGTGCGTTGCGCGGTGAACACCCGCAACTTCGATCACGCGCTGGCGTTGCTCGACGAATTGATCAAGCAGGCTCCGGAACGCGACAACCTCTGGACCTTGCAGGCGAACATCTACATGCAGAAAGAGCAGCCGCAGAAGGCCGCGATCACGCTCGAACTCCTGCGCCGCATGGGCAAGGCCACGCCGCAGAGCCTGTATCTGCTCGGCGATCTTTACATGAACCAGGATGCGCGCGACCTCGCGCTGGGCGCGTACCTCGAAGCGATTGAGAAGGACGGCGGACAGAATCCCGCGCGGGCGTTGCGCCCGGCGCAGATTCTCGTGAGCCGCAGCGCGTGGGATGAGGCGCGCAAGCTGTTCGCGAAGATTCGTGAAGTGCCGGGCAAGCTGAGCGCGGAGGACGAACTGAAATTGCTGAAGCTGGAATCCAAAACTCAGATCGCGGCGGGCGAAGGCGACAAGGCCATTCTTACCTTGGAGCAGATCGTGCAGCGCAATCCGCTCGATGGCGAGGCGCTGCTGCTCGCGGGCGATTTCTACGCGCGTAACGGCAAGCCGGAACTCGCGGGCATCCGGTTCGACACGGCGAGCAAGCTGGAAGGCTTCGAGGCCGATGCGTTTGTGAAGCACGCGCAGTTGCTCGTGCAGTCGCAGAAATACACGCCCGCCGTGGAACTTCTCCGCAAGGCGCAGAAGGCCAAGCCACGCGACAACGTGCAACGCTATCTCGAACGCGTGGAACAACTGGCCCGGGCCGGACGTTCCTGAGCCGCGCGTTTTCAATGTCCTGAATTATCACCGCAATGAGTTCCCTCAAGGCAACCGAGAGCAAGAAGTGTAACGGCGTGGCGCGTTCGTTGTCTCTGGAGCGCGGGCGTCCCGCCCGCCAGTTGATGCCGATTTGCGCGTTCGTGCCGGCGAGACGCCGGCGCTCCACTCCTGCATTCCTCGTCTTCCTGTTTTTCCTCGTCGCCGCCTTCACGGCCCGCGCCCAGGACGGCGGCTCCGTGTCCGGCGTGGTCGTGAGCACCTGGGACGGCGCGAACATTCCCGGCGTGATCGTCACCGTGCGCGGCACGACGCTGGCGGCGCAGACGGATGCGACGGGGCGTTATCTACTCAACGGCCTGCCGCCCGGCGAGAACGTGCTGCGCTTTTCAAAATCCGGCTTTGCTTCCGCCGTCGTCACCGATGTGCGCGTGATCGCCGGGCAGACGACGCCGGTGAACGGCTCGTTGCGGCCTGAGTTCTTCGAGATGGAGGAATACGAAGTGACGGCGGAGGTCTTCACCGAACAGACCATGAAGATTCTCGATGATCGAAAGAGTGCGACTGGCATGGTGGAGGGGTTGGGGGCGGACGCCATTTCCAAGGCGGGCGCAAGCGACGTGGGCGAGGCGCTGCTCAAGGTGAGCGGAGCCAGCCTGGCGGGCGGCAAGTTCGCCGTCATTCGCGGTCTGGCGGATCGTTACACCAGCACCACCTACAATGGGCTGGACATTCCGAGCGCCGATCCAGATCGCCGCGCGGTGCAGCTCGATTTGTTCCCGTCGAAATTCGTCAGCCGCATTGACGTGAGCAAAACCTTTTTGCCGGACATGCCCGGCGGCTTCGCGGGCGGAGCGATCAACATCATCCCGCGGCAGATTCCGGAGAAGTTCGAGTTCGAGGCGGACTTCGGCATGAGCTACAACTCGCAGGCCAGTCTGCGCGATGATTTCGCAAAATCCGATCACGGGAAGCGCGACTGGCTGGCCATGGACGATGGCAAGCGCCGGATGCCTGGCATCGCGCGCGAGGCCAGCGCGACGGACAACTCGCAGCTCAACACTCCGGCCTTCAAGCGCAGTTTTAATTCCAGCCAGATGGGGCCGGTCTATGGCGACTCGCCAGTGAACACCTCCGGCTCGCTGGCCTTCGGCGATTCGCGCCCGGTCAAGCTGGGCCGGGTCGGCTACCTCGCGGGGGTCACGTACAAAAATAATTACGAGTACTACGATGACGGCGAGGTGTTTCAGTATCAGCAGGGCGGGGCGGTGAAGAAGGTCACCAAGACCGACTTGCGCGGACTCATCGAGTATATGTGGTCGGCCAACGTCGCGCTGGGCTGGGAACTGAACGAACATCACGACCTCGGTTTCAATTTCATGTACGTGCAGACGGCGGAGGACGAGGCCCGGCTGTTGCGCGGTCAGAACCAGGACGTGACCACGCCGGGAGAAACTTATCTCGAACAGGACATTCTCAAGTGGACGGAGCGCAACCTCACCTACTACCAGGTTCACGGCGGACACAAGTTTGAGGATTTTAAGAACGTCCGGGTCGATTGGGCTTTGGCGCTGGCCAACACGTATCAGGACGAGCCGGACACGCGCATCTTCCAGTTCCTCGCGGAACCGCAGGGACCGTTCTTCAGTCCCAATGGCACGGTGGATCCCACGCGACCGTTCCGGAACTGGCGTGAAATCGAGGAGGAAAACCGGAGCGGGCGCATCGATCTCACGATTCCCCTGCCGAGTTACAACGAGAAGGACAATTTCGCCAAGGTCGGCCTGGCCTACAGCAAGTCGGAACGCACGCTGGATCAGCGCGCGTTCTCGGTGCTGCCCACGAGTTTTGCCCATCCCTTTTTTGACACGGGCAACGTCAACGGATACCTCGCGGAACAAAACCTCCGGTTCATCAAATACGAGAATTACAGCCAGACCTATAAATCCACGGGCGACCAGAAAATCGAGTCCCGCTACGTCATGGGCGACTGGCATGTCCTGAACTGGCTGCGCTTCGCCGGCGGCGTCCGTGCGGAGACCACGGATCTCGTGGTGGAAACGGTCAACCTGACTTTGAATTCGGATGGCAGCAGTTCCGACATCGGACGCACGGACATTCTGCCCGCCGCGGCCGCGACGATTTACCTGCGCGAGAACCTGCTGCTGCGCGGCGCGTGGTCGGAGACGGTGGTCCGCCCCACTTACCGCGAAATCAGTTCGGCGACGGAAATTGATCCAATCCGGGGCCGGACTTACCGGGGCAATCCGGATCTGGAATTCTCCGAGGCGAGCAATTTTGATCTGCGGTTCGAGTGGTATCCGCGCCCCGGCTCACTCATCGCCGTCTCCGCCTTCATGAAAAAGATTTCGGGACCCATCGAGCAGACTTCGGTCAGCGTGAACAACGACCTCGTGACGTTCGCCAATTCGCCCGACGGGGACGTGCGCGGCCTGGAGTTCGAGTTGCGGGAAAATCTCGGCAATTTGTGGAAGCCGCTGGAGCCGTTCAGCCTGGGTTTCAGCGCGGCCTACATTGAATCCGAAGTGGATCTCACCGAGGAACAGTTCATCGAACGGAACCGGCAGCCCGTCAGCACGGACAAGACGCGCCCGCTCTTTGATCAGCCCGAGTATGTGATCAACGGCGACATCACCTGGGACTACAAGCCGTCCGGGACGCGCATCACTGTTTCCGGCGGCGTGGTGGGCCGGCGTCTGGTCGTGGTCGGACTGGCCGAGCCGGATGATTTCGAAGAGCCGACGCCGCAACTGGACGTGTTCGTGTCCCAGCAGCTCGGCAAGCATTGGAAGTTGAAACTCTCCGCCAAAAACCTGCTCAATCCCGTTTATGAGACCACGCAGGACTGGCCGGACTACGGCAAGCTGCGAGTCGAGAGCTACACGAAGGGCATGACCTTTGGCGTGTCGCTGGGCTGTTCGTTCTGAGGCGGTCACTGGCCAAAGCACTCCTGCCGGTCACGCTCCAATCCGTGATCTGCGCCCCTGACTTTTTTCCCCGCTCGCTGTCATTTTCCTGCGCGCGCTCTTTCAGATTCGTTCACGACGCACAGTCGTTGCAAATGCGCCGCGCACTGCCGCTTGCGCCGTGTGTTCTGGCCGTTGCGATGAGTTTTGCACCCCGGGGTGTTCACCCGATAGTCACGGCCCCGCCCTTGGCCGGTCACATGCCCTCTCTATAAATCTGCGCATCGACTCCGAGCAGATGGCGCAGATGCACCAACCCGCTGGTGTCGTGACGAACTGACAGCAGCAGAAAAGAAGAACGACAAACTCAAATCAAACTCATGAACCCAAAACGAATCTTAGCCTGGATGGCGGCGCTGGCGCTGCTCGCGACCGCCAGCGCCCACGCGGCCCTCGTCACCGTCTCGAATGATGTGACCGGCCTCACGACCTGGTACGCTTCCAACACCTACGTCTTGCGCACGGTGGTGTATGTGCAGAGCAACGCGGTGCTGACTATCGAGCCGGGCACCGTGGTCAAGGGCGGCATTTCCAATCTTACCTCGCGCACCGATCTGCCCCTCCTGGTCTCGGCGCTGTGGGTGACGCGCGGTGGCAAACTTTACGCGACCGGCACCGTGGAACGGCCGATCATCTTTACGTCGGAAAACGATCCGATGAACGGCACCTGGCTGCGCAGCGGTGGCACTCCGCTGTCCGGCCAGTGGGGCGGGGTGGTTCTGGGGGGTAAGGCGACGATCAACTCGGCGCAGAACGCGTCGGGGAACGTGGCCAATCCGAGGTACGAGCAGTATGAAGGGGTGAACGGCCCCGGAGCGAATGGCGAGCATCTGTTCGGCGGGAATGACGACAACGACAATTCGGGCGCGTTGCGCTACGTGTCGATCCGTTACCCCGGCAAAGAGTTCTCGACGGGCCGCGAGTTGAACGGCTTGACGATGGGCGGCGTGGGCCGCGGGACGACGATTGAGTACGTGGAAGTGTTCGGCTCGTCGGACGACGGGTTCGAGTGGTGGGGCGGCACGGTGAACACGAAGCACCTGGTGGCGGCGTTCAATGAGGACGACGACTTCGACACCGACCAGGGCTACCGGGGGACGAATCAATTTTGGTTGGGCATCAAGCCGCCGTGGGCGGGGAGCACGGACAGCCGGGGCTTCGAGACGGACGGCGATTTGTATCAGACGGCTTCGCAGAACGAGTTCCCGATCAGCCAGTGGGCGGCCTACAACGTGACCTTGATTGGACGGGGCGCGACGGAGACTTCGACGGCCCTGGGCCGGGCGTGGAACGCGCGGGACGAGACGGCGGCGAACCTGGTGAACTCCATTGTCACGGACTTCCACACCGGGCTGCTGCTGGACAGCGACGGGCTGCTGTATTTCACGAACGTGCCGCCGGAGGCGAACGCGTTGAACAACATCTGGAACGTGGTCAACACGACGGCGAGCGCGAACGGGGGCTTCCTGTTCAGCGACGTGAGCCGCTCGAACACGGTGGAGAACCCGCTGCTGGGGGGCGTGAGCTACACGAACAACCTCGGCCTCAATCCGCGTCCGCAGGCGGGCAGCCCGGCCTTGGGCAACGCCTTGGCCGCGCCCGCTGGACTTACGCCGACCACTTATCGCGGCGCGTTCAATACCAACGACTTCTGGGCGCACAAGTGGTCCGCGATCTACAAACTCGGCTACTTGCAAGGCACTTGGTACGCGCCTTCGGTCGTGGTTCCTCCGGCCTGCGTGGCACCGTTGCTCGCCATCGTGCGCAGCGGCGGCGACGTGACGGTCTCGTGGAACGGCGAGGCCGGTTGCAGCTACGAACTACAGTCCACGACCGACCTCGGCACGGTGCCGATTGTCTGGGGAACCATTGGCTCGTTCAGCGGCGCGGGGCTGCATTCGCAGACCACGGCGGCGACTGGCTTGATCAAGGCGTTCCGCGTGATCGTGCCTTGATGAACTGACGGGCGACGAATGCTGTCGCCGACCTTTGCCACGTTTGAATAAGCAAGAACGTGGTTGTGCTGAACCGGCGGAGCCCTCCAGGCTTCGCCGGTTCTTTTTTGTTTGGAGTGCGGGGACTTGTCACCGCCTTTTCACGGCGCGACTTGTCGCGCCGTCCGTTTGGCGACAAGTCGCCAAACCGGAAAGCGGTGACAAGTCCCCGCACTCCAAATTCGATCCTGACTACCCTCGCGTCGGGGCATTGTCCCCTGCACACCCGTCCGCTAGGTTGCGCCATGAATCGGATTTTCCAGACCATGGTGTTGACGCTGGCCGTGGGCGCGGCGTCTTGCGCGGATCAGGCGGCCAAGGATGAGAAGATGTCTTCTCCCGCGCTCGGCGCGGCGACGTTGCACTACGGCTGCTGCGATGCTTCCGCCGGCGTGGCGGTGAGCAGCAACCTGTTCCTCGTGGCGAACGACGAGGACAATCTGTTGCGCGTCTATCGCCGCGATCAGTCCGGGCCGGCGGTGCAGGGTTTTGCCACGGGTGAATTTCTGCACGTCGATCCGAAACAACCGGAGAGCGACATCGAGGGCGCGGCACGCGTGGGCGAACGCATTTACTGGATCACCTCGCACGGACGGAACCGTCAGGGCGAGGCGCGCGAGAGCCGCCAGCGATTTTTTGCCACCACGGCGAACGTGAACGGGCAGGGCAGGGTGGAGTTGCGCTCCGTGGGCCGGCCTTACACGCGGCTGCTCAACGACCTGAGCGCCGACGCGCGTCTGGCGAAGTTTGGACTGGGAGCCGGCTCGCTGTTGGCTCCGAAGGATGCGGGCGGATTGAACATCGAGGGACTGTGCGCCACGCCGGAAGGTGAATTGCTGATCGGCTTTCGCAATCCCATTCCCGGCGAACGCGCGCTGATTGTGCCGCTGAAAAATCCCGGCGAGTTGATCGAGGGGAAGCGGGCGCGCTTCGGCGATCCGGTGTTGCTCGATCTGGGTGGACGCGGCGTGCGTGACATAGCGTTGGTTGGTGGAGGTTACCTGATCATTGGCGGCAGCTTTGCGGGCGGCGGGAAGTTTCATCTCTACTCTTGGGCGGGTGGCACGAACGCGGCGCAGAAGATTCCCGAGGCGAAGTTCAAAGGGGCGAATCCCGAGGCGCTGCTGGCCTACCCGGGCGCGCCGGAAGGCGAGTTCCAAATTTTGAGCGACGATGGCACCCGCCAGATTGCCGGGGAGGACTGCAAGCTGATTAAAGACCCGGCCCGCAAGTGGTTCCGTAGCTTCTGGCTCCGGCTGGATTGATTGGAATGGGGAAAAAGAGAAAGGCCGGACAACAGGTCCGGCCTTTTCACACACACTGCACTCTGAGAACGAAGTGCAGCAACAACGTGGACAGACTACCGTAGTTCCCCCGACCCACCAGTCACCAGAACTGGGGACGCGCTGGGGACAGGCTGGGGACTCAAGTTTTTTGGAAAATCTGCCCCGCGCGGGTGAACGAAGTCAGGGGCGGGCTGGTCAGTAAGGCCGTTGATGCACGGAAACATGAAAAGACTTTTCAGTTTGAGAGTTCTAGTGGTGGCGGGTGTCGGCCTGGCTATAGCCGGGAACATCACGGCCGCGGAGCCGCTGCCGGCGGCTTCCAATCTGTTGCAGCGCGTGGTGGAGCGGGCGCAGGTCGTGGCGCGCGCCGGGGAGACGAATCATTACGCCTACGATAAACGCTCCGTGTCGGAGGAATTGGACGAAAAGGAGCGCGTCGTCAAATCCACGGAGAAGCATTACCGGGTGGATTTGATTGGAGGGTTGCCCTTTCCGCGCCTCGTGAAAATTCAGGGGCGCGAGTTGAGCGCGAAGGAACTGGAGAAAGAGAACCAGCGCGAGGCGGCGTTCCGTCAGCGCGTCACGCGCGTGGACATGAACAAGAAGGCCAGGCGCAGGGAGGGACTTGCGACGCCGGAACTGGTGGAGCGTTTTAATTTTCAAGTGACGAAGCGCGAGGTCGTGGAAGGCCGTCCGACCTTGGTGATGACGTTCGCACCGCGAACCGGCGCGCCGGTGAAAACGATGGAAGACAAAGTTTTTCAGAAAGTGTTCGGCACCGTGTGGGTGGACGAACAGGAAGGGGAAGTGACTAAGCTGGACGCGAACGTGCGCGGGCCGGTTCCACTGGGCTGGTTCGGAGCAGTGGGTTCTTTGCACAAATTCCAGGGGACGATCGAGCGGAGCCGGATGCCAGACGGGGTGTGGGTGAACCGGAAAAGTTCCTTCTGGATCGTAGCGCGGAAACTTCTGAGCGCAATCCGGACGCGGACGGTGGAGGAGTCGGGCGGCTTTCGGCGGGAGGGCATGGCTGAGATGTTGGAGCGATGAGCGCGGGCACACTGTGAATGCATGAAGCGAGGGGCCGCAGTCCGAGTTTTGGCCAGCCACGTCGGTGACAAAATAGAAGTGAGACCGGGCGGAGTGTTCTGAGGATTTTGGATTTCAAGCGTCGTCGGGAGGAGCGGTGGAAATGTCGGGGGTGAAGTTTTCGCTGGGCCAAGAATTGTCAGAAAACCTTTTGACAGCATTGTGGTGCTTCAATAATTTCCGCGCTCAGTCGTTGGGCCGTGAGAGGGCGAAAAGAGCCGCAACCCTGAATTTTTTCAGAAGAAAAAGGCACAGGTTGCGGGCTTTTTGTCGTTACAGGGCAACGGGCAAACGAACATTTGGTTGCCCATGTAGCTCAGTTGGCAGAGCACGTCCTTGGTAAGGACGAGGTCATCGGTTCGATCCCGATCATGGGCTCCAGACGATTTTGGAAAACAGTTAAACCGAAAAAAACTCAAGCAGGAGATTAGCAATGGCAAAAGAACAGTTTCAAAGAACGAAGCCGCACGTGAACGTCGGAACCATTGGCCACGTTGACCACGGCAAGTCCACGCTCACCGCCGCGATTGTCGAAGTGCAGCACCGCAAAGGTCTCGCACCCGCGATCAGCTACGCTGACATCACCAAGGGCGGCACGGTTCGTGACGACACGAAGACCGTCACCATCGCCGTCTCGCACGTCGAATACGAATCTCCCCTGCGCCACTACGCGCACGTTGACTGCCCTGGCCACGCTGACTATGTGAAGAACATGATCACGGGCGCCGCGCAGATGGACGGCGCGATTCTGGTGGTCAGCGCCGCCGACGGCCCGATGCCGCAGACGCGTGAACACATCCTGCTCGCCCGCCAGGTCGGCGTTCCCGCGATGGTGGTGTTCCTGAACAAGGTGGACCTCGTGGATGATTCGGAGTTGCTCGACCTCGTCGAGATGGAAATCCGCGACCTGCTCACGAAGTATGGTTTCCCCGGCGAGACCACGCCGATCATTCGCGGCAGCGCCACGGCGGCGATGGCGGCCAAGCCCGAAGGCGAGAAGGCGATTGCTGATTTGCTGGACGCGGTGGACGCGTTCATCCCACTCCCGACGCGTGAAATCGACAAGCCTTTCCTGATGTGCATCGAAGACGTGTTCACCATTGAAGGTCGCGGCACCGTCGTGACCGGTCGTGTAGAACGCGGCGAGTTGAATCGCATGACGGAAGTGGAAATCGTGGGTCTCAAGGACACGCGCAAGACGACGGCGACGGACATCGAAGCCTTCCGCAAGCTGCTCGACAAGGCGAGCGCCGGCGACAACGTGGGCGTGCTGCTGCGCGGTACGACCAAGGACGACGTGGAACGCGGCATGGTGCTGGCGAAACCCGGCTCAATCACGCCGCACACGAAGTTCAAGGCGGAAGTGTACGTCCTCTCGAAAGAAGAGGGTGGCCGTCACACGCCGTTCTTCAACAAGTACCGCCCGCAGTTCTATTTCCGCACCTCGGATGTGACGGGCGACATGACCTTGCCCACTGGCGTGGAAATGGTGATGCCCGGTGACAACGTCTCCATTGACGTCGAGCTACAGAAGCCCGTCGCGATGGAGAAGGGCCAGCGCTTCGCGATTCGCGAAGGCGGTCGCACCATCGGTGCCGGTCGCGTGTCGGAAGTGATGAAGTAAATTTTGTCCGGAAGGACAACGAGCGGGGGGCGCGCAAGCGTTCCCCCGCTTTTGGTCTAACGGCAAGGCAGAGGTGAGTACGGCGTTAGCTCAATTGGTAGAGTAGCGGTCTCCAAAACCGTTGGTTGGGGGTTCAAGTCCCTCACGCCGTGCCAGCCTTCGCCAAGAGTTTGGATGGGCAAGTCGGCCGAAGTTTTGGAGAGGTGGCAGAGTGGTCTATCGCGGCGGTCTTGAAAACCGCTTTGGGTGCAAGCCCAACGGGGGTTCGAATCCCTCCCTCTCCGCCAGCGTTTTTCGCAGCGGACGGGATGGAAAAGTTTCAGCAGTTAGTGTGGTGGAGTTGATTTGCAAAGGGCCAAAGCCCGGCAAGTCAGAAATTTTTTGTGAACAAGTTCTACATTCAGTTGTTGATTTGGGTGGTCGTCGTGGCCGTCGTCTTTGGCGTGCTCTGGCGCACCGGCCAGCTCTTGCGGCTCACGAACTACGTCGCGGAGACGAAGGAAGAGCTGAAGAAATGCTCGTGGCCCAGCCGCGACGAACTCAAGGGTTCAACCGTGGTCGTCATCCTTTCCATTCTGCTGCTCGGCGTGTTCACCATGGTGGTGGACTTTTTCCTCACCTACTTCGTGAAGTGGATCGCCTCGTAACCAAGGGAACTATGAAAAGCCAATGGTTCGTCATCCACACGCTCTCCGGGCAGGAGAACAAGGTGAAGGAGAGCATCGAGAAGCGCATGAAGGCCGAGGAGATGGGCGAGTTCATCAAGGAAGTGCTCGTGCCCATTGAGAAGGTTGTGGATGTGCGCGGCGGCAAGAAGACGGTCACGAACCGCAAGCTCCATCCCGGCTACGTCTATATTGACATGGTGCTGCTCGACGAGAGCCGGGGCATTCTGCCGAAGCCGTGGTTTTTCATTCAGGAGACGCCGGGCAAGATTGGCTTCGTCGGCGGGGATCGGCCGGTGCCCGTGACGGCGGACGAAATGGAAGTCATCAAAGCGACCATTTCCGACAGCGAAGACGCGGAGCGCCCGAAGGTTTCGTTCGCGGTGGGCGAGAACGTGAAGATCAACGACGGCCCCTTCATGAATTTCAACGGTGCGATCGAGGAAGTCGATCCCGAGCGCGGCAAACTCAAAATCACGGTCAACATTTTCGGACGCAATACTCCGGTCGAACTGGAGTATTGGCAGGTCGAGAAGGCTTAATACATTTTTATGGCGAAGAAGAAGACAGGCGAAATCAAACTGCAGATCCCGGCCGGCCAGGCGAACCCCGCCCCGCCCGTCGGTCCTGCGCTCGGTCAGCACGGCGTCAACATCATGGGCTTCTGCAAGGAGTTCAACGCCGCGACCAAGGACCAGAACGGCATGATCATCCCGGTGGTCATCTCCGTGTTCCAGGACAAGTCCTTCACTTTCATCACGAAGTCGCCGCCCGCATCCGCGCTGCTCAAGAAGGCCGCCGGCATCGCGTCCGGATCGAAGAATCCGCTCAAGGAAAAGGTCGGCAAGGTGACCCGCAAGCAGGTGCTCGACATCGTGAAGTTAAAATTCAAGGACATGAACACGACCAATGAAGAGGCCGCGTTCAAGGTCGTGGCCGGCACCGCCCGCTCCATGGGCATCGAAGTGCTGGATAAGTAAGAACCCTAAACGCGGGAGAGTCCGTCAATCCGGATTCGCCATCACCGCACAAAAACATGCCAGAGAAACAAGGTAGCAAGCGTTATCGCAAGGCGCTGGAACTCGTGGACGCCGCCAAGGCCTATCCGCTCAAGTCCGCCGTCGAAGTCCTCAACAAGTTCCCCAAGGCCAAGTTCAACGAGACCGTGGACATCGCCTTCAAGCTGGGAGTTGATCCGAAGCAATCCGACCAGATGGTGCGCGGCACTGTTCCGTTGCCTCACGGCAGCGGCAAGACCGTGCGTGTGCTCGTGTTCGCCCAAGGCGCGGCGGCGGAAGCCGCCACGGCGGCCGGTGCGGAATACGTCGGCTTCGACGACATGATCAAGAAGTGCGTCGAAGGTTGGAATGATTTCGACGTGGCCATCGCCACTCCCGCCGCGATGACCGAAGTCCGTAAGCTCGGCAAAGTTCTTGGACCGCGCGGCCTCATGCCGAACCCCAAGACCGGCACGGTCACTGACGACACCGCGAAAGCCGTGCGCGAAGTGAAAGCCGGCCGCGTGGAATTCAAGGTGGACAAGGGCGGCAACGTCCACGTTCCCGTTGGCAAGGTGTCGTTCACCCCGGTGCAGATCGAGGAGAACGCCCGCGCCGTCATCGAGGCTGTGACCAAGGCCCGCCCCTCCAGCGTGAAGGGCAACTTCGTCCACACCTGCACCCTCTCGGCGACCATGAGTCCCGGACTGCGCATCGACATGCGCGAGTTCTCAGCCACGGCGTAATTCACGAACCAAACCATTTTCTAAAGGAACCTTACCATGCGTCCCGAAAAGAAATTCATCTCCGGCGAGTATCTCACCCGCCTGAACTCCTCCCCGTTCTTCATTGTCGTGGATTACACCGGCTTGCGCGTCGGTCCCATGACGGAGCTGCGCAAGCGTCTTCAGAAGGCCGGCGCGGAGATCCACGTCGTCAAGAACACCCTCTTCCGCATCGCGGCCAAGGAAGCCGGCGTGGCCGACCTCGGCCCCACGCTCACCGGCCAGATTGCCGTCGTGACCGGGCAGAAGGACGTGTCCTCCGCCGCCAAGGTCATCAAGACCTTCGCCTCCGAGTTCGAGAAGCCCAAGACCCGCTTCGGCTTCCTGAACAACCAGCGTCTCGAAGCCGCCGCGATCAACGAACTGGCCGAACTCCCGCCGCTCGAAGTGCTGCGCGCGAAGTTCCTCGGCCTGCTCAACACGCCAGCCACCAAGCTCGTCGCGCTGCTCAACGAGCCGGCCAGCCAACTCGCCCGCGTGCTGCAAGCCAAGGCCGACAAGGGCGCGTAGGCGTCCGCCAACAATTCAGAGGCCGCCGGGCAACCGGCGGCCTTTTTCATTATGGACTGCGGTGGCAGAGCGCAGCACCGACACCGCGTTGGGAACGGGGAAGGAGGCACGCGCGCAGATTTTACCCTGTAACCTTGGACATGATTTTCTTAAGCAAGGATGGTTCAGTCCGTTCTAAAAAAAGGTGCTTATGCAAAAGATGATTATCGGACTCCTGTCGGTAGCGGTGGTGATGCTCGGACTGGCCTGCGCGTGGCAGTCGAAGCAGTTGCGCCGGGCCGAGACGCGGGCGAGGGCCGCCGACGAGTCGCGCGCGGTTGGAGCCGGCGCAGACGAGACGCAGACGCAGCGCATCCAGGAACTGGAACGCAGCAACGCGCGGCTGGAAAAACAGGTCGCGCAGTTCGCCTCCGTCACCACCGCGCTCCGCACGAATGAATCCGCGCTGCGCAGCAACGCCACCGCGCTCGCCGAGCGCATCAAGGCGGTCGCCGAAGGCACGGACGCGGAAGGCGACGGCAAGGGCGCGGCTTGGGGCGACATGATCGGTAAGATGATGAAAGACCCCGCCATGCGCGAGATGATGCGCGAGCAGCAGAAGGTGATGATCAACATGATGTATGGCGGCTTGTTCAAGGAGCTGAACCTTTCGCCCGAGGAGAAGGACAAGTTCAAGGAACTGCTCACCGAATCGCAGATGGGCAAGGTGGCGGCCACGCAGTCGTTACTCGGCGGCACGCAGGACGAGGCCACCACGGCGGCGGCGAAGCAGTCCGTGGCCGACGCGAAGAAACAGTCCGAGGCGGACATCAAGGTGCTGCTCGGCGAGCAACGCTACGCGCAGTATGAGGATTACCAGAAGAACGTGGGTGAGCGGATGCAGCTCGATCAGTTGAAGACGCAGCTCGCGGGCGAGAACGCCCCCTTGCGCGACGAGCAGACCGCGCAGCTCCTGCAAATCATGAAGGAGGAAAAGCTCGCGCTGCCGCCCGCCATTCCCGCCGACCAGAGCGAGATGCCGGACAAGGACACCTTCACGCCGCAGAAGATGGACGAGCAGCTCAAGTGGATGGACCAATACAACGCCCGTGTGGCCGAACGCGCGCGCGCGACGCTGACGCCGGACCAGTTCATCTATTACCAGAAGTTCCAGGAACAGCAGGCCTCAATGGCGAAGCTCGGGATGCAGATGGCGCGGCAGATGTTCGGCAGCGAGAAGGGCAAAGCTCCGGCGAAGTGACGGAGCGCGGACCGCCGAGTCCGCGTGTTTCTTGTTTCCGCTCTGCGAGTATGCAGGGCAATCGACGCCATGCCCGTCGAAAGCGGCGCTGAAGCGACCGCACTCCAAACGCTGGTGCGGAGTATCAGACGTCACTTGCTGCGGGGAGCGTTTGGAGTGAGGTCGCTTCAGTGCCGGTTTTTCAGCTTCCCACACGCGGACTCGGCGGTCCCGTCGTGCGCCGAAAGTAACTTTTACCCGGCTGGGGGTGAAAGAGGGCTTCGCGGCGCCATAATCGCACAGAAAGGTTCGCGGCAAACAATTTGCAGCGAAGGTATACGGCTGTTAGGCTCCGAACACTTTTGCAATATCATGGCTGAAGAAATTAAAGAGCCGAAAAAAGGCGGTGGTGAATTTCGTGTTCCCCCGCGCACCTGGATTTTATGGATCGCCATCATCGGCGCGATCCCGCTGCTGTTCCTATTCAAGAATCCGCAGGACACGCCCGAGACCTTCACGCAGTCGAAATTCATGCAGGAATTCCGCGCCGGGACGATCAGCGAAGGCACCGTCTGGTGGGACATGCAAAGCACGCTCATGCAGGAAATTACCGGCAAGTACACGCCCGCCGGCAAGGAGGTGGCGGTCAAGTTCCGCGCCACGGTTCGCATTGATGAATCGCTGGAGCGGCGACTGGTTCGCAGCGGTGCCTTTGAACACAAGCGTCCGAACACGCTCGTAACTAACATGCTCCTCGGCCTGCTGCCGTTCCTGCTCGTGGGCCTCTTGATTTGGTTCATCTTCATCCGGCAGATCAAAATGGCGGGCAAGGGAGCGCTCAGTTTCGGAAAGAGCAAGGCGCGGCTGCTCGCGAAGGAAAAAAACAAGACGACCTTCAAGGACGTGGCGGGCATCGAGGAGGCGAAAGACGAAGTGTCCGAACTCGTCGAGTTCCTCAAAGATCCTAAGAAATTTCAAAAGCTCGGCGGGCGCATTCCCAAGGGCATTCTCATGGTCGGGCCTCCGGGCACAGGCAAGACACTGCTCGCGAAAGCCATTGCCGGCGAAGCCGATGCGTCCTTCTTCAGCATCAGCGGCTCAGACTTTGTGGAGATGTTTGTCGGCGTTGGCGCGAGCCGCGTGCGCGACATGTTCGAGCAGGCGCGCAAGCACACGCCGTGTTTGATCTTCATTGATGAAATTGACGCCGTCGGTCGCAGTCGGGGCGTCGGACTCGGCGGCGGCAATGACGAGCGCGAACAGACGCTGAACGCGTTGCTCGTGGAGATGGACGGCTTCGACACGCAGGAAGGCATCATCATCATCGCCGCGACGAACCGTGCGGACGTGCTGGACCCAGCGCTGTTGCGTCCTGGTCGCTTTGACCGCCGCATCACCGTGAATCTCCCTGACGTGCGCGGACGCGAAGCCATTCTCAAAGTTCATGCGCGCAACGTGAAGCTCGACCCGGCGGTGGACTTGTCCGTCACGGCGCGCGGCACGCCCGGTTACTCCGGCGCGGAACTGGCGAATCTTTTGAACGAAGCCGCGCTGCTCGCCGCGCGCACCGGCAAGAAAGCCGTCGGTCAGGCCGAACTCGAAGAAGCGCGCGACAAGGTGCGCTGGGGTCGCGAGCGTCGCAGTCTCGCCATGACGGATGAGAACAAGAAGCTCACCGCCTGGCACGAGGCCGGTCACGCGCTGGTCAACGTGATGCTCCAGCACACGCATCCGCTGCACAAGGTGACGATTATTCCGCGGGGCCCGTCGCTCGGTTCCACCATGTCGCTGCCGAGGGAGGACATTCTGAATTATCAGCGGCGCGAGATGGACGACATGATTGCCATGACGATGGCGGGACGCATCGCCGAGCAGATTGCTTCCGGTGACGTTTCCACCGGCGCAGGCGGCGACATCCAGCAGGCCACCGGCATGGCGCGCGCGATGGTTTGCCAGTACGGCATGAGCGACAAGCTCGGCATGGTGCAATACACCGAGGACGACGAATTTTTCCTCGGTCGCGACATGATGCGCAGAAAATCTTACAGCGAAGACACGGCCCAGCGTATTGACGCCGAGGTGCGCGCCATCATCAAGACGCAGTACGACCGCGCCTACGCGCTCATTCACGAGAACCGCGACAAGCTGGAAATCATCGCGAACTCGCTGCTCGAATTTGAAACGCTGGACGGCGCGCAAGTGGAGGAAATCATCCGCACCGGAAAATTCACTCCGCCGCCGCCGCCGCCGAAAGACGTGGAGCCGCCGATGGGTGCCCAAGCCGTGACGACGCTGCCGGAGGTGATGAAGCCCTCGCCGCCGAAACTGCCCGGACTGGGCGACGCCGCGCCTGCGCCCGCGTAGCGACAACGCGCCCCCGGCGTCCCGCCGGGTGGGTGCATGATGAGTCAAGACGCTGGTTGAAATGAGTGCTGCGCTCGTTGTTCTTGTGCCTCCACCCGGCGGGACGCCGGGGGCATGTTGTTTTCCCCTGCGATTGACGCTCGCTCCGCCCGTTCCTTACTTTTGGAGCCGATGATTATCGCGCCCTCGCTGCTCGCCGCCAATTTCGGACGCCTCGCCGCTGACGCGGCGCGCGTGGAGAAATCCGGCGCGGAGTGGCTGCACCTCGACATCATGGACGGCCATTTCGTGCCGAACATTTCCTTTGGGCCAGAGGTCGTGCGCGTGTTGCGCCCGGTCGTGCGCAAGATGGAATTCGACGTTCACCTCATGTGCTCGCGCCCGGAAATTCTCCTCGAACCTTTCGCCAAGTCGGGAGCAGATCGCATCACCATTCACGTCGAACTCGGCGAAACCGTGGTGCCGCTGGTCTGGAAAATCCGTTCGCTGGGCATGAAGGTCGGCCTCGCCATCAATCCGCCTACGCAGATTGGCGTGCTCGAACCGTTCCTCAAACAAGTGCAGCCTGACTTGGTTCTGGTGATGACGGTGAATCCCGGTTTCGGCGGCCAGCCCTTCATCCATGAGACGCTGACCAAGGTGCAGCAGGCGGCGGAATGGCGGCGTGAACTCAATCTCAACTACCGCATCCAAGTGGACGGCGGCATCAATTTCCAAACCGCCGTCGAGTGCGCGAAAGCCGGCGCGGACACGTTTGTGAGCGGCACGGGACTGTTCGGCCAGCCGAGCTTGAAAACCGCCGTGGCGAAAATGCGGCGTCTGGTGACGGCCGCCGCGCCGGAGTAGTTCAAGTTTGAAACCCCGGTGGAGACGGCGATTCTGCGGTGATTTCAACAAGGGTTCTGCTCGCGTTGCCAAGTGCAATGAAACCGGGGCCGCGCGTGCATTGTGCATAACTGCGGACCCCGCAAGGTGCATGGCCGTTTCAAAAAACTCCGCTTTCGCGGCTGATTCCTCAGCGTCTCGGCTGGCACCCGGCGAGCTATTGAAATGTCGTGGTTAACGAAATCAACGAAACTAGGAACACTATGAAAAAAGCATTCAGCAATCTGTATCTCGCGCTCAGCCTGTGCGTATTGGTCGGCACGGCTGCAGTCCTGACCGGCTGCACTGGCACGCGCTACGAACGCAGTACTGGCGAATACATTGACGACAAGTCGCTGAACACCCGCGTGAAATCCGCGCTCTCCGACAATCCCGAAAACAAGTTTGGTGACGTGAACGTGACCAGCTTCAAGGGGACGGTGCAGCTCAGCGGCTTTGTGAACGCGGGGGATCAGAAACGCATGGCCGGCAACATCGCGGAAAGAGTTCATGGCGTGAAGAGCGTCGAGAACAACATCACCGTGAAGGAAAAGCTTTAACTGACGCCAAGGAGGCGGACAGCAGGAGACGCGGCGGTCGTGAGACCGCCGCGATTTTCTTTGGAATGGCGGATCGCCAAGTCCGCGCGGAGCGGATGTTTTCAGGAGTTCTGATCGACGGACCAGGCAGTCTGACGCTCCGTCCGGCTCACTCCAGCCCCATCTTCTTCCGCTTGCGGTAGAGCGTGGCCTGATCGATGCCGAGGGTGTCGGCGGCCTCGGCCAGGCTTTTGGCCGTGGCGAGCACGCCGCGGATGTGAATTTCCTCGAGCTTCTCGAGGGAGATGGGAATGCCGGTCTGCACGGGACTGGCCGGATCGGCACCGGCGCTGGGCGCGGCGGACTCGCGCAGTTCCAGCGGCAGATCGGTCGGAGCGATCCTGCTGTCGCGGGCCATGATGACGGCGCGTTCGATGGCGTTGCTCAGTTCGCGCAGATTGCCGGGCCACGAATGCGACAGCAGCCGGGCGGAAGTTTCCTCCGCAAACCCTTCGATCCGGCGGCCGCACTGCGCGGCGAAATGTTTGAGATAATGCTCGGCAAAGCGCACGAGGTCGCCCGTGCGCGCCCGCAGCGGCGGCATTTCCACGGTGATGACGTTGAGGCGGAAGTAGAGGTCTTCGCGAAACGCCCCCTCGGCCACACGCTTCTTCAGGTCGCGGTTCGTCGCAGCCACGATGCGCACGTTGGCGGTGCGGGTGACGTTTTCGCCGAGGCGCTCGTATTCGCGTTCTTGCAGGAGGCGCAACAGCTTGGGCTGAATTTCCATCGGGAGGTCGCCGATTTCGTCGAGGAACAGCGTGCCGCCTTCCGCCGCTTTCACCTTGCCCCAATGATCCTTGATCGCGCCCGTGAAGGAGCCTTTGACGTGGCCGAAAAGTTCGCTCTCCAAAAGTTCCTTGGACAGGCTCGGGCAGCTCACGGTGACGAACGGCTTGTCGGCGAGATGGCTGTTCTGATGCACGGCGCGCGCGGCCACGCTCTTGCCGGTGCCGCTCTCGCCGAGAATGAGAATCGACGAGGGCGTCTTAGCCGCGCGCAGCAGCACGTCCATCACTTCGCGCATGGCCGGCGTGGTGAAATCAAAAATGGGCGTGACGCCCTGCGCCTTCGTCTCTGTGACCTCGCGCTCCAGTCGCTCAATGCGCTGGCCCATCTGACGCAGACGCTGCAAGCGCGCGAGCACGGTCAGGAACTGTTCGCGGCGAAAAGGTTTTTCGAGGAAATCCACCGCGCCGCGCCGCATCGCTTCCACGGCCTTCTGCACGCTGCCTTGCGCGGTGAACATCACGACCGGCAGGTCGGGCTTGAGCTTTTGCAGCTCGACCAGCACGTCGAGCCCGTTGTCTGCGCCGAGATTCACGTCGAGCAGGACGGCCTCGAAGTTGCCTTCCTTGATTTGCGTGATCCCGGTCGCCGCCGAGTCCGCGCCCTCCGCGTAATGGCTCTCGTCCTCGATCAGGCAGCAGGTGGCGTCGCGAAAAGTCTTGTCGTCGTCAATAACTAGAAAGTCCATAGCTCAAAATTATGATGATGTTGTTGTTTCCGCCGCCGGGAGCCGGATGGTGAAAGTGGTACCCTGGCCCGGAGTGCTTTCGCACCGCAGTTCTCCCTCCATCGCCAGCACCAACTTGCGAACGATGCTCAAGCCCAGTCCCGTGGAAGGCTCGCCGCCGGTGGGCCGCGCGGAGAGCCGGGTGTAGCGCCGGAACATCCGCGCCTTGTCCTCGTCCGTGAAGCCGGGCCCTTCATCCTGAATCTGACATTCGACGAAGCCCGCCCCGGCCTGCATCCGGACGGTGATGCGCCGACCGGGCGGGGAAAACTTCACCGCGTTCGAGAGCAGGTTGTCGAGCACCTGGCTCACGGCGGACGGATCGGCCAGCACGGCGGTGACCGCGGTCGGACAAATTATTTCCACCTGCAGTTGTTTCCGGCGTGCGGCCTCCTCGTAGTGGTGGACGGCTGTGGCCGCCGCCTCGGAAAAACTCAGCTTTGTCAGGTTCAGCGCGGCTCCGCGATCGGCGGCGGCGTTGGCGAGAAATTCTTTGACGAAGGCGAGCATCTGATCACCGGTGCGCTGGATGTTCTCCGCCAGCATGGCGGTCCGCGCATCTGGGGCGGGACCGCGCGACAGGCGCTCTTGCAATAACTGCGCGCTCATCTGCATGCCGCCGAGGTGGTTCTTCAGATCGTGGGTGAGGATGCCGAGCAGCTCGTCCTTGTCCTCGGCCATCTGCGTGAGGCGGTCGCGGGCGTGTTTCAAGGCGAGTTGCGTCTGGACGCGCGAGACGAGTTCCGCCTGGTTGAAGGGCTTGGTCACGTAATCCACGCCGCCCGATTCGAGCGCGCGGACGATGAAATCCTTGTTGTCGGCGGCGGAGAGAAAGATCACCGGGATGTTTGCGCCCTCGGGCGTGGCGTGGAGCCGGCGGCAGACTTCGCACCCGTCCATCTCCGGCATGAGCATGTCGAGCAGGATGAGGTCCGGCGGGTGCAGGGCCGCGCGGCGCAGGGCCGTGGGGCCGTCGGTGGCCGGGATGATCTCGTGGCCCAATTTGCCGAGCACGGCACCGACGAGCTGGATGTTCGCCGGCTGGTCATCGACGACGAGGATGCGGGAGGAGGGCTGGGGTGGTTTCATCGGATTTGCTCCAACCGTTCGACCAGCGCGGGAAATTCCTGCAACTGCTTTTCCAAGTCGTCCACGGCGTAGGCCTCGGCGTGCTGCCGCAGGGTTTGGGCGTACGTTTCCAGGATGGGGCAGCCCCAGCGCCAGCCCAGGGCCTCGAGTCGGGCGGCCAGCGCCTTGTTTTCATTGATGGCGAGGCTGTCGCGGAGCGCCGGCCATTCCTTCTTCAAGAGCCGTTGCAATTCCTCCAGCAGTTCCCGCGCGATGGGGCCGGTGGCGGGCGGTGCGGGCGTCTTGGGCGCGTCGGCCCGAGCGGCCGGCTCGCTGGCTTGGGGCGCAAGGAACTGCGCCAGTTCGTTAAACAGTTCCCGTTTGGAAAAAGGTTTGCGCACGTAGCCGCTGAACCGCTGCTGCATGTCCTGCTCCTCGCTCAGCAGGCTCGACGCCGTGACGGCGATGACGGGTGTCATTTCCAGTCCGGGCAGCTTGCGAATCTCCGCCAGCGCCTCGCAGCCGCCCATGCCCGGCATGCGAACGTCCAGGAGGATGACGTCCGGCCGGATTTTCCGCGCCAAGCTCACGGCCTCGAAACCGTTCGTCCCGAAGGCCAGCCGGTGCGCGGTGTCGGAGAACATGCCCGCCACGAGCTGGCAGTTGATTTCATTGTCGTCCACGACGAGCAGCGTGGCGGGGCGGAAGTGGTCGAAGTTCACCGTGCCGCCCGGTTCGAGCTTGTCGTTGATCGGGAGCCGGCTCGAGATGGGCACGTCGCAAAAACGCAGGCTGAACGCGGAACCCTGGCCCGGCACGCTGGCCGCCGTGACCGTGCCGTTCAGCATTTCCGTAAGGCGCTTGACGATGGAAAGGCCCAGGCCGGTGCCTTGCTTTTCCAGCTCACGATTATGACCCGACTGCACGAACGGCTTGAAGATGGCCTCCAGTTTGTCGATGGGAATGCCCACGCCCGTGTCCTGCACCTCGATGATGAGCGTGATATGGCTGCTGGTCGCCTGTTTCTCCCACTGCACGCGGATTTCGATGTGGCCGCGTTCGGTGAACTTGACGGCGTTACCCACGAGATTGACGAGCACCTGCCGCAGGCGGATGCGATCCAGCAACAGGGCGCGGGGCAGATCTTCCGCCACCTTGCATTGCAACTTGAGACCTTTCCGGCCCGCCGGTTCGGAAAAGACCGTGTGCAGAAAATCACACACCTCGCGCGGATCGGTCGGCTCCAGCTTCAGTTCCATCACGCCCGCCTCGATCTTCGACATGTCGAGAATGTCGTTAATGAGCTGGAGCAGGGAACTGGCGCTGGTGCGGATGGAATTCACGAACTGGCGGTGCTTGGGCAGGCGCAGCTCGTCCTGAAGCAGTTCGCTGAAGCCGAGAATGGCGTTCATGGGCGTGCGAATCTCGTGGCTCATGTTCGCGAGGAACACGGTCTTCTCCTGGCTGTTGCGCTCGGCGAGCAGCTTGGCCTCCACCAGTTCCCGCTCCCGCGCCTGCTGCACCAGCATCACGCGCGACAGCCAGAAGGCGAAGACGCCCGCCCCGATGCCAAAGCACCCCGCGACGAGACTGGTCAGACTCGCGCGCAACAACTGCGAGCGGGCCAGCCCGCCCGCCTCGGAGACCAGGTCGGTGCGCATCAGGCGAATGCGCGCCCCCTGGACGCGGGCCTCCTCCATCAGTTGCCGGCCCTCGCCGGTCGAGACAATGTCGGCGGCGCCTTGCGCGCCCCGCGTGGAGCGTGCCTCCACCGCGCGGCGCTGATGGGCCAGGTTCAGTTCCGCCTGCGCGCGCAGGGCGCTGACCCGCTGGATCAGCACCCGGTCGCCGAGCGCCGTTTCCATCAAGTGATCGAAACGCTCGGGCAGTTCGGTGACGGCGTTGGAGAGCGGCGCGAGGTAGGTGGCATCCCCGGTGATGGTGAAGCCGCGCTGGGCCGTCTCCGCATCCACCAGCAGCTTGAGAATGTGATCCACGTCCTCGCGCACGGCCACGGCTTCGCGGGCCTGGATGAGTTTGCTGGAAAGCTGCACCCAGGTGATGGCCGCGAGCACCACGCCCGCGATGGAAAGCGTGAGCCACACCACCACCACCGTCTTGTAGAAGTGTTTATTTGGGTCCCGAATCATCAGTTCGCCTGCACTTCTCGGTGTCGGCCGAAGAACCGGGGCCGGCGCGGAGCCGGAAGCTATCGGGGGGCGCGGCGGGTGTCCATTGTTTGATGGTTTTGCATCAAGGCCGTTCTTTTTCGGGCCGTCGTTCATGATCACTTGGACAGAAAATCATCCACCGACGAGAGCGCCGGCACATGCGCGCACAGCGCCTTGAAGGTGGTGAGAATCGGCACGGCCAGCAGCGCGCCCGCCACGCCCCAGAGCCACGCGAAAAAAATCAGGGCCACAAAAATGACCGCCGGGTTCATCAAGAAGCGCCGGCCCAGCACGTAGGGCGTGACCACGTTCGACTCCACCAGATGAATGACGAAGTAGGCCAGCGCCGGCAGGAGTCCCACGGCGATGCGGTCGAAGGCCAGCAGGCCCGCCAGCCCCACCACGATGATGGTCACGATGGGACCGAAGTACGGAATGAAGTTGGCCAGCGCCGCCACGCCGCCCCACATGAAGGCATTCGGCAGGCCCAAGGCGTAGAGCACCAGGCCGATGATCAGCCCGGTGCCGACGTTGATCAGGCCCACGGCGAAAAGGTAGGTGGAAATATTCTGCTGCACGTCGCGGCTGATTTCCACGGCCTGCTTTTTGTTGTGCAGCGTCGGCATCATGCGGACGAGCTTCTGCATGAAGAAATCTCCCGCCGCCAGCAGCAGGAACACCAGCACGATGGTCTTGACCATCCCGGCCATCGCCTCGCCCGTCCAAGAGACCACCGTGGTGGTCACATGGCTGTTCGTGACCTCGACCTTCTGCGGCGCTTCGTGGGGCGCCGCGGCGGCGCCGAGGTCTCCGACGGTGGAGGCGACCGCGCTCAGGCGCGCGGCGGGGCGGAGCAGAGGCTGAAATTTTCCTTTGAGCCGCGCGAGGCTTTCCGGCGCGGATTCCACCCAGGCCATGGCGGGCCGGCCGAGATGCCACGCCGCATAACCGGTCGCGCTCACAAAAGCCAGGACCACGAGCGCCGACGCCAGGAGCGCGGGCACATGGCACTTGCGCAGCCAGCGCATTGGCGGTTTCAACGCGATGGAAATCACCGCCGCCGCCAGGACCGGCAGAAACACCGCGCGCGCAAAATAAGCGAGTCCGAGCGCCGCCAGGATTCCTAGCGTCACGAGCGCGATCTGGCTGGCCTGAGCCAGGTGGGTGGGCGGACTGTGCGGTTCCGGCGGGAGCGCATCGTCTCCCGCGCGCTCTTCCTCCGGGCGGGCTTCGCTCCGTTCCAGTGCGGCGTTGGCCTCGGTGATGATCAATCCCATAAGCAAGTTCCTTCAGGCCGTGGCCAGACAAGGTTCCCTCACCGGCACCGCCGCGCGCGCCCGCCGGATGATCTCGTGAACGAAGCGCAGCTTCTCCACGGCCGGGGGCGGCACCACGAACGGATACAAGTCGGGCAGGCCCATGCCGCGATTGATCGAGTTCAACGCCAGGGTGAAGGGATGCCAGTTCTGCCACATCGCATCGAAGTCCATGTCGAGCGAAGGCGGCTGCGGAGCGATCTCGTGCGCACTGTCGATGGGCGAGACTTTCAACCCGTAGGCGGCGGCCGTTTCCATCGCGTCGAAGAGATGCAGGTAATGCGCCCACGTCTCCGCCCAGTCTTCCCAAGGATGCGCGCTCGCGTAGGCCGTCACCGTGCGTGAGGTCCAGTCGGCGGTGGGGCCAAAGTTGTAGTAGGTCTGAAGCGCGCTGGAATAGTCGGCTGATTCGTCACCGAACATTGCCCGGAAGCGTTGAAGTTCTGGAGAACCGGAGATCAAGCGGTCCCAATAAAAATGTCCCAGCTCGTGCCGGACGTGGCCGATGAGTGTCCGGTGCGGCTCACGAAGATTGATGCGGCGGCGTTCCCGTTCATCGTCGTCCGCTTCGGCGATGTTGATGGTCACCACGCCCCAGTCGTGGCCGGTCATCACCTGGCCTTCCTCGGTCGTGTCTGCGAGAAAACGAAAACGCAGCGGTGTTTTGCCGGAGGAAGAATCCGAGGACAGGCCGAGCCGCAGCAGGGTGTAAAGGCAGCGGCGCTTGGCGGATTCCAGTTTGCGCCAGCGTTCAAGGTTCCCCGGCACGGAGAGGTCAGGAATTCTTTCCGTCATGCGGCAGGCGACACAGAGCGGATCGTCCCGCTCGACCGGGGTCATCCAGTTGCAAAGCTGATGGCGCAGCCCGTTCTCGCAGCACAGGTACTGGCGGTGGGAATCATCGACGGCGGCGAAGCGTCCCGCAGTTTCCGTGGGGCACAGCGCGGAAAGGGTGAGGCGATCAGGCAGGAAACCAAGCTGGACGCCGCATTTCAGGCAGAGACAGTTTTGAAAGAAAACTGTGTTTCCGCACACCGCGCAGCGAAATGGTTTCATCGGGTTTCACAAGGACAGCGATCAACGGTCACGCGGCCGGAGCGCCAGCCAGACGGAGATGCCGGCTCGCGCGCCGTTGATCAAAGTGCTCACCCAGGAAGATTTGGCCGCGCCATTTTTGGAAAACACGCGGCGGAGCGCGGAGCCGGTGGTGAAAAGCGCCGCGCCCGCCGAGGCGAGTGAACCCAGCGTGGTCGCATCGCCGGTCAGCGTGGCGGCCGTGTCGAGCGCATCAAGCCGCAGGCCGTTCCATTCGCGTCTTAATTCGGCGCGGTTGATTTCGCTCTCCACGACCAGCAGTTGCTTGCGGGCGTCGAGCGGCGTCAGTCGAACATTTGTTCCACGCATTCGCGATCCTTTCTCAATTGATCCAAGGTGGCGGGCAGAGTTTCCCAATCACGGAGCAGGCCGCGCAACCGGGCGTACAGGCAGACCCCCCCGCCGGCATACAGCGTCACGAGTACGCCCAGCGCAATGACAGGCGAGTGCGCCCAAAACAGCACGACCACCAGCGCCGAGAGCGCCATCAGCGCCAGCAAGCCCAGCGTGGCCAGCCCCAGCGCGAGCAGCAGCGCATGGAACAGCCGGTCGCGTTCCTGCTGCACCTCCACGGTGAGCAGTTCGATGCGGTTCTCCGCGATGGTGAGCAGCCGGTTGCCGACTCGTTTTGAGGAGTCGGAAAGCTGGCTCAGGCTGGCGCTCGCAATGTTCATGACGCAGGGGTGTTTGCTACCAGTTGAATCTCGAGGTCGAAAGACGCCTCCCGCCACGAGTGAACACGGACGAACGCGCCGGGAGAATCCAGCCACGGCGGTTCCATCCAAACCGTCAGCGATCCCATGACGTCCCGCAGCGCGGGGCTGCATTCCATCAGTTCCTCTTTCGCGTTCATGACGTGTCCTCCCGTGGTCAGAGCGATTTGGCTAGTGGTTCCGGCGCGACAGGATGTAGCCGAGGAGCGCCCCGATGCCAAAGGCGATGCCGATGGACTGGTAAGGGTGGGTGCGAATGGCCTTGTCCGTGGCTTTCGCACTGGCGACGGCGCGGTCTTGAACTGTTTCCCAGGCTTCCTGCCCGCGTTCCAATCCGCGTTCGAGTGCTTCCGCCAGGCGGGCGCGTGCGGCGACGACCTTGTCTTCCGCCACTTCGGCGGTGGCGACGAGCAGGGCTTTGGCGTCCTCAGCCAAGGTTCCGAAGTCAGGGTGGGTGGGTTGTTGATTCCGTTTCATAACTGTTTTCCTTTTCGTTTTGGTTGCTGGAGCAGTGGCTGGCGCTCAACGGAGCGCCCAACTGCCCCTAAACTTTTCTGCCCTGAATCACGCGCACCAGGATGATGACGATGGCGACCACGAGCAGGATGTGGATGAAGCCGCCGATGGTGTAGGACGAGACGAGTCCGAGCAGCCAGGCAATGATTAATATGAGGGCGATGGTATAGAGCATACTTTTTGTGAGTTGAGTTTTATTGGTTCAAGTGGGCTTCGAGAATCCAGAGCTGCTTGTCGAGCACGCGCACGACGTCGGTCAGCAAATCGGCGGTGCCGAAATCTTCGGCGTCAGAAACTTTCTTGATGCTCGCGCGCACGCCGTCGCCGCACGAGGCGTGAACGACCGCGAGTTCGCGAATCCAGTCGCGCTGGCCGGAGATGGAATCCGGCTCCTCCTTCTTTTTCAGCCGCGAATGCTTCACGCTGTCGCGCAGGGTGCCTTCGACAATTCCGCCCAGCGCCGTCGCGCGCTCCGCGACTTCATCCAGATTCTCCTGGATGGCGGCGGCAAATTCATCGAGCAGCCGGTGCAGGGCGAAGAAGGACTGGCCGCGCACGTTCCAGTGCGCCTGTTTGGTGCGGGCGTAGAGATCGAAAAGGTCGGCCACCGTTGCATTGAGCAGGTCAATGGACTTCTGTCGCTTCGCGGCGGGCAGAGTGTTTCGGGTGGCGTGCATAAATTTTTGACCTGCGTCTCGCCCCGTTAGCTCTTGGCGTGCCGCCTTGGTGAATGAATTGATCCGTGTGAAAAAAAGGGTGAAACAGGAGGTCCGTTTTTTCAGCGGCACATTCCATCGCGCAGCTTGCAAGGTGAGCAGGGATGATTTTGCACTTTGCATTCCACGTTTCGCTGGGGAGAGAGAGCGGGAAGCGCGATGGATTGAGCCGCCGCAGGTGAGGATGCGCTCAGGCGAGCGTCGTGGCGTTGAAGGGGGAAAGAGCAGCCGGGCCGCGCCCAAGTGGCACGGCCCGGCTTTGAACTCACCCTCGGGTGAGCTGTCGCCTGCCGCATGTCCGCATCGGCGGAGAACGCGGCGTGTCCCGGTTCACCGGTCGCGTCGCCTTAAGCTTTGCGCCGGATGAGCGAGACAAGGAACAACACGAGGAAGACAACGAAGAGAACCTTCGCAATCAACGCGGCCGTTCCCGCCAAAGCGGCAAACCCCAGCGCCGCCGCCAGCAGCGCCACCACCAGAAAAACAATTGTCCATCGCAACATAAGAACCTTTCGTTTATTCGGGTACTCCCCGCCGCGCGGTGCGGAGGGATTCCCCACCGTGTTGCCCGCAAGTCTGATGCCGTGCCTTTGGGCTTCCACACTGGGCCACTACCGCTTCCCTGCCATGCACTCCGCATAGATTCACCGGCACATTGCACGCCCGTGGCGGCTTTTCCCGCTCGGCAGGCGGGTGTGAAGATGTGTTTTTCGCGCGCGGGGCGATTTTGGGCTGCTGGCACAAGGCGTGCAGAAGGAAGTCAATCCGGCCAAGCAGGCCGGGCAGAAACAAAACGAAAGACGAACGCTATGAATACGCTCCAACTGAAAGGCAACTGGAACATCACCAAGGGCAAACTGAAACAGAAGTTCGCCCAGCTCACCGATGACGACCTCCAATATATCGAAGGCAAGGAAGATGAACTCTTCGGTCGCATTCAGAAGCGCACCGGTCGCACCCGCGAGGAAATCGAGCGCGTGGTGGTCGAGGAGTGTTCCTCTTGCTCACACTGATCGGAGGCTCGTGAACCGCGCCAGGGCCGAAGCCAACGGGCGGTTCGCGAACTCCAAACCAGGCCGACCATGAAATTTTCCGCTGCTAGTTCAACCAACCAATCCGGCGCTCGCAGCGCCGCTTGCCAACGGGCGTTACAGCCGGTGCTCAGTTCATCGGCTCCGCCCGCAGGATTTCCCTCCGACCACAAAACCGCCGTCGGCTCCAACCTTCGGCCCAACAAAAAGAGAAAATTATGAACAAAGGAATCGCCCTCGCTCTGCTGGTTGGCGGCATCGTGCTGATTATTTTCGGCATCACCGCCACCGAATCGTTTGGCTCGGAAGTCTCGCGCTTCTTCACCGGCACGCCCACGGACAAATCGATGTGGCTGCTGATCGGTGGCATCGCGGCGACGACGGTCGGAGCGGTGTTCAGCCTGCGCGCGCGCCGGCTCTGAGGTATGTTCTGGCGTGCCATTAGAAACGCGAAGCTGCTGCGCCACCCGGATTTGGTGCTGCCCTTCTGCCTCCGGCTCGAAGCGCAAAAAGCCCCGCATCATCAATCAGGTGGCGAAAGGCCCGTGCTCGAATACGGTTCTGACCAGCCTCGGCAGGCCGGCCAGACACCATCGACACCGGACCCTAACGGCGGCTAATGCTCCGACTCCTGCGTCGGCTCTACGAGCCACCGCGTGAGTATTGCACCGATGAGCGCGTAGGCTCCCGCTACGCACGCGCCGACGATGGCGATGCGCGCCGGATCCGGTTTGTCAGAGGCGGCCAGTGTCAGAGTGATCCAGGCCGCCGCTGTCCCGAGGACACGTCCACCGATGTTGGCTGCGAAACTTTCTCCCGTGCCGCGCAAGTGGAGCGGGAAAACGCGCGGGATGTAATTTCCCCAGAAACTGAACTGCGCCACCACGAAGAATCCTGCCACGAAGATGCCTAGCTTGATCCAGATCAGGCTGTCCGCATTGGCGAGCTGTTTCGGAATCCACCAGAAAAACAGCGGCACGAAAATCAACGACGGGATCAGGAACATTCGGAGCAGTGCGCGCCGGCTGACAATCCACACGGCCAGTGCCGCGAGCGCGAGGCGCCCGGACATGCCTCCAATTTCCTGCCAGAACGTGACCTGCGCCACGGCTTTGTCGCTGGCATTGCCGCCGATCTGGCGGCGTTGCGGCGGGGTGAGGGTTTTGCCGTCGGCGGCCGCTTTCGCCACGGCGTCCTTGGCGGTCGCAATCATCGCGGCGTGACCCGCCTGGTTTGGCGTGCCGACGGCCTGCGCGCCGAGGATTTGTGGAAGCTGTTGAATCGCGCCGAAAGCCAGGCCGTAGCTCGCGGCAAAGATCAGCGTGGTGATGATGGTCGTCTGAATCAACTCAGGCGCGAACAGTTCGCGAATGCTCGGGCGCTTGAGCGCACCGGCGGCGCGCTTGCGTTCCCACTCCGGCGATTCCGGGAGGAAGGGACGGATCAGAATCAACGGCAGCGCGGGAATGACGCCGGAGATGAGCGTGTAACGCCACGCTTCATGCCCGCCGTGAATGGCGGGCAGGCTGAGCGCCCATTTCGCGGCCAGCACATTCGCCGCCGCCACCAGCAGGCCGCCCACGGAAGAAAACGCCTGCGTGTAGCCGAGAACTTTTTCCCGCTGCTCGCGATCTTTGAACAGCTCGGCGAGCCACGCCACGGCGGCGACGAATTCCACGCACACGCCGATGAACACGAGGCAGCGGAAGAAGAGCAGTTGCCAGAGATTTGTCGAGAAGCCCGCCGCGCACGCCGCAAATGCGTAGAGCAAAATGCTGTAGGTCAGCACGCGCCGCCGCCCGAGCCGGTCGGTGAGATAGCCGCCGAGCAGGCCGAAGATGCCGCCCGCCAGCGCCGGCACGAAGAACAGCGTGCGCGCCCAGTTCGTGAATTCCTTCGAGCCGGGCAGCAGCAGCGGCACGCCGTCCGGCCCCAGGCCGCCGAGCGAGGCCAGCGCGGGCTTGACGATGAGCGGCAGCATGAGCAGTTCGTAGATGTCGAACGCGAAGCCAATCGAGGCGATCACGCAGATGAGCCAATGCGTGCTCGTGAACTTGGATGGAGCGGAAGAATTCATCGCGCGGATTTATGGCGGGGGAGGATGCGGGCGACAAGTGTTTTGCACGCACACGGATGAAGTGGGGCAGCCGTCTCGGCTGCCATTAGTCCACTGGCCCTCCGGGCTGGTGGATCTTCAGCCTAGATGGCCAAAGGACTATGGCAGCCGGGCGGCTGCCCCACTAACGCGCAAGCCGCCTGCTAAATTTTCCAACCTTTCCGGTAGTGATGCTGGATGAATTCATCCGCCGCCGGGCAGTTCTTCGCGCGCAGGCTGGCCGAGTCCCATTCGAGTTTCTGGCGGACGCGGTAGGCGACGTTGCCGAGCAGCGCCGTTTCCGTGAGGGGGCCGGAGTAGCCGAAATGGCACGAGGGCGTGCCGCCTTCCTTGATGGCGCGCACCCATTCCTTGTGATGGCCGATGGAGTTGGGGATGGATTCCGCCGGGCGTTTGAAATCCGCGAACTTTACCTCGGGCAATAGCGTGTGTTTGCTGTAGTCGGAAATCAACTGGCCCTTGTCGCCGACGAAGAGAACGCCGCCTTTGTATTTCGCGTAGAGCGCATCGGGCACGAGTTCCTCGGGACGTTTGCCGCCGTGATACCAGGTGAGTTTGAGCGGACCAGCAGTGTAGGGAAGAGAACCGTGCGCGATTTGAAATTTGTGAAATTCAAAACGCACGATCAACCACGGTGGCGTGGACTCCGCATCCACCGCCGGGCCTGCGATTGGCTCGACGGAAACAGGATGACTCAAGCCCAGCGCCCAGAACGGCAAGTCCATGTAGTGACAGCCGAAGTCGGCCAGCGAGCCGCCGCCGAATGTCCACCAGTCCCGCCATTTGAACGGCACATAATCGGAGTGATACGGACGAAACGCCGCCGGGCCGAGCCACAAGTCCCAGTCGAGATTGTCCGGCACGGGCGGCGTCGCGGTCGGACGCGGCTTGCCGCCGTAGCTGGAGTTCGCCCACACATGCACTTCGCTGACCTTGCCGATGGCCCCGCTATGCACGAGTTCCACCACGCGGCGGTAGTTGTTCCCCGCGTGAATCTGCGTGCCGATTTGCGTCACCAGTCCGGTCTTCTTCGCGAGGTCGGTGATGAAGCGCGCTTCCGAAACGGTGTGCGTGAGCGGCTTCTCGCAGTAAACGTGACGGCCCGTGCGCAACGCCGCCGCCGTCGCGACCGCATGCGTGTGATCCGGCGTGGCGATGACGATGGCGTCAATGCCGTCCTGATCAATGAGCCGCCGGAAATCGCGATGCGTCTTCGCCGAGGGAAATTGTTGCGCGGCTTTGGCGAGATTGTTCGCGTCCACATCGCAGAGCGCGACGATGTTCTGGTCTTTGAGATTCTTGATGCTGAAGCCGGCCTGACCCGCGACACCGATGAAACCGATGTTCAGTTTCTCATTGGCCGAAATTTTCCTGGGACGCGGTGAGAAACAACCCGTGAGCGCGATGCCCGCCGTTGCGGCCCCAAGCGTGGTGAAAAATTGACGGCGCGGCAGCGCGCGGCGTGACGGAGGGAAATTGTTTCGTGACATGGGCAGGCAATTACCAGAGGGCAGGGCGGGGCGGCAATGGCGTAGATGGAGCGCGGCTCTCCCGAGCCGCAGCGCGTTCGCATGGTGATGACTCAGGAACTCCCATCGTCTTCCTCCCCGCGTGGCTGCTGCGGCTCGGGAGAGCCGCGCTCCCGGAGCCGGACAAGCTGAAGCTTGGACTCCAACGCCGACGGCAAGGCGGCTGCTAAGGTTGGCCAATGCTGATGACCAATGCTCCGGTTCGTTCTGAACAAAAGCCCAGCCGACGCTTATATTTCAAGGCCGGGCGCGCTGAATCTCTCTCATGCACCGCCAAGGAATGGTTGCTCTCCCAGCATCGTCCTAGCGTGGCCTGAACCAAACTCCTGTTGCGAAATGGTCACAACGGCAAAAACTGAACCGGGCTTTTTTAACGGCTACGACCGCGGGCCTTTCTTCGATGAAATGCTCGGCGGCGGTGGCGAGGTGCTGCCGCATTACGGCAAATTCCATTCGCTGTTCGACACGTTTAAGCGCGACGAATTTGACAGCCGGCGTCATGCGGTGGACCTCGCCTTCCTCCGTCAGGGCGTCACCTTCAACGTCTATGGCGACGCGCGCGGAACGGAGCGCATCTTTCCTTTCGACCTCGTGCCGCGCATTATTCCGGCCCGCGAGTGGGAACACATCGAGCGCGGACTGACCCAGCGCATCACGGCGCTGAACTTGTTTCTCAAGGACATTTATCACGACCAGAAGATCATCAAGGACGGCGTCATCCCTGCGCACTACATCCTGTCGGGCAAACATTTCCGGCGCGAGTTCGCAGGCTTCAAGGTGCCCAAAGATATTTACATCCACGTCTGCGGCACGGATTTGATTCGCGGCGCGGACGGCACCTACATGGTGCTGGAAGACAACGGGCGTTGCCCCAGCGGCGTGAGCTACGTGCTGGAGAATCGTCGCGCGATGAAGCGCACCTTCCCGCAGATGTTCGAGAGCATCGGCGTGCGACCGGTCGATCATTATCCGCAGGAACTGCTCAAGTCATTGCAATGGATCGCGCCGACGGGCGTGGCGGATCCGACCATCGTGCTGCTCACGCCCGGCTCGTCGAACAGCGCCTACTTCGAGCACACGTATCTCGCGCGGCAGATGGGCATCGACATCGTGGAAGGCCGCGATCTCCTGGTGAAGGACGACGTCTTCATGCGCACGACGAAGGGTCTGCGCCCGGTGCATGTCATTTACCGCCGGCTCGACGATGATTTCCTCGACCCCACGGTCTTCCGCCGTGACTCGATGCTCGGCGTGCCAGGACTCATTCACGCCTACCGTTCGGGCAATGTCTCGCTCGCGAACTCCATCGGGACCGGCATCGCCGACGACAAGGTGATGTACTATTTCGTGCCGAAGATGATTCAGTATTACCTCAAGCAGGAACCAATCATCCCGAACGTGCCGACGTATCTTGCGAGCGAGGAAGATGACCTGAAGTACATCCTGGAGAACCTCAACAAGCTGGTCGTGAAAGCCGCGAACGAATCCGGCGGCTACGGAATGCTCATGGGTCCGCAGGCTTCGGTGGAGGAAATTGATGAGTTCCGCCGCCGCATCCAAGCCGACCCTCGCAACTACATCGCACAGCCGATGATTTCCCTCTCGCGCCATCCCACCCATGTGGACGGCGGCAAGTTCGAGGGCCGCCACATCGACTTGCGCCCGTTCATCCTGTGCGGCGAGAAGACGACGATTGTCCCCGGCGGACTGACGCGCGTCGCGCTCCGCAAAGGCTCGCTGGTGGTGAACTCATCGCAGGGCGGCGGGAGCAAAGATACGTGGGTGCTGTATGGGAATGAATAAAACGAACTTTGAACCTCGAACTTTGAACTCTGAACTTCGAAAGCAGAGTTCGCGTTCGCACGGTTCGTTCAAGGTTCAGAGTTCAAAGTTCAAAGTTCAAAGTTCTTAAAAATGCTCAGCCGAGTCGCCAACTCCCTCTACTGGATGTCGCGTTTCATCGAGCGCGCCGAAAACATCGCGCGCATCCTCGATGTGAACCTGCAACTGCTGCTCGATTTTCGCGACACCAGCGACACGGCGCAGCTTGATTACTGGATGCCCATCGTGGAATGCACCGGCGACGAGGAGCTGTTCAATCATCTGCACGGACGCGCCACCGCCGCGTCGGTCTGCGAGTTCATGGTTTTCCAGGAGACGAATCCGAACTCCATCGTCTCGTCCATCTGCCAGGCGCGAGAGAACGCCCGCATGGTGCGCGACCAGATCACCATCGAGATGTGGGAGGAGTTGAACCGCTTGTATCTTTTCATCACCTCGCCGCAAGCGCGCCGCGTGTGGAGCGACAGCCCGACGGAATTTTTTACGCAGATCAAAAACAGCTCGCTCCTCCTCATCGGCCTCGGTGATGCCACGCTCATTCGCAACGACGGCTGGTGGTTCACGCAGGTCGGCCAGTTCATCGAACGCGCGGACAAGACCACGCGCATCCTCGATGTGCGGCACCAGACGCTGCCGGCGCAGGGCCTGCCCACCGTGGTGGAACAGGTGGACGCGCTCGCGTGGTCGGCCATCCTCCGTTCGTGCAGCGCGTGGGATGCCTACAAATCTCTGCACGGCGCGGAAGTGGACCCGCGGCTGGTCGCGGAGTTTTTGTTGCTGAACGAAGATTTCCCCCGCTCCGTGCGCTATTGCGTGGATGAAATGAACATCGCCTTGCGCCGCATCTCCGGCGTGCCGAAGGGCCGCTTCGTGAATGACGCGGAAAAACTCGCGGGCCGGTTGGTCGCGGAATTCCAGTTCACCAGCATTGATGAAGTCTTCGCCATCGGCCTGCACACGTATCTCGATGAAGTGCAAAAGAAGCTCAACGCCATCGGCGAGGCGCTCTTCAACGCCTACCTCTTCCACGCCTTCAACACGGCGATGACGGATCATTTCGTGCAGCAGGAGGAGCAGCAGCAGCAGGGCGGGAAAGTAATCAGTGAAACAGTCATCAGTCATCCGTGCTGCTCCGCACCGACGACGACTGACTCACTGATTACTGATTACTGATTACTTTTCATGTCCATCCACGTCGCCCTCTTTCACAAAACGCACTACACGTACGACAAGCCCGTGGGCCACGGCCCGCATGTCGTGCGGTTGCGGCCCGCGCCGCATTGCCGGACGAAGATTCTCAGCTACTCGCAGAAGATCACGGGCGGCGAACACTTCATCAACTGGCAGCAGGACCCCTTCGCGAACTGGAACGCGCGCCTTGTCTTCGAGGGCAAGATGAAGGAACTCTGCGTCGAGGTGGAACTCGTCGCGGAGATGGCGGTTCACAATCCATTCGACTTTTTCATCGATGAGGCGGCGCAGGTTTATCCTTTCGTGTACGAACCGGTGCTCAAGAAGGAACTCGCGCCGTTCTTGGAACTGCCGGCGCCCAGCACGAAGCACCTCGCACTCGTGGGCGAGTTGATGGCGAAGTATCTCACGGCCCAAGCGCGCACGATTGATTTCCTCGTCGAGGTCAACCAGCGGCTCCAGCACGACATCAAATACACCATCCGCCTCGAACCCGGCGTGCAGACGGCGGAGGAAACGCTGACGAAAGGCACCGGTTCGTGTCGCGACACCGGCTGGCTGCTCGTGCAGACGATGCGTTCGATGGGTTTCGCCGCGCGCTTTGTTTCCGGCTACTTGATCCAACTCGCGCCCGATGTGAAGTCACTCGACGGCCCGAGCGGCACCGAAGTGGATTTCACCGACCTGCACGCGTGGTGCGAAGTGTATTTGCCCGGCGCGGGCTGGATTGGTTTTGATCCGACGAGCGGTCTGCTCGCGGGCGAAGGACACATTCCGCTCAGTTGCACGCCGGAGCCGAGCAGCGCCGCGCCGGTCACTGGCGGCGTGGACAAGTGCGAGTCGAAACTCGTCCACGAGATGAAGGTCACACGCATCTATGAATCGCCGCGCGTCACCAAGCCTTACACCGAGGAACAGTGGCAGGAGATCGAGAAGCTCGGTCACGCCATTGATGCCGATCTCACGAAGCACGACGTGCGGCTGACCATGGGCGGCGAGCCGACGTTTATTTCCATCGACGACCCGGATGGGCCGGAGTGGAACTTCACCGCTACCTCGCCGAAGAAGCGCATTCTCTCCGACACGTTGCTCAAGCGGCTGCGAGGGAAGTTCGCGCCCGGCTCGCTCGTGCATTACGGGCAGGGCAAGTGGTATCCGGGCGAATCCCTGCCGCGTTGGGCGTTCGGTTGTTACTGGCGCAAGGACGGCCAGCCCATCTGGCAGAAGGATGAACTCATCGCCGAGGAAGCGGCGAACTACCAACACACCAACGAACACTCTGCGAAGTTCATCGCAGCGTTGAGCACGCGACTCGGCGCGGACGCGAAGTGGGTCATCCCTGGATATGAAGATCCGTTCCACCATGTGTGGAAGGAGCGTCGGCTGCCTTTGAATGTGGACGCGCAAAAGGCGGACTTGAAGCAGGACGACGAGCGCGCGCGGCTGGCGAAGATTCTGGAGCAGGGCCTGGACAGCGTGGTCGGTCATGCGATTCCGATTCAGCGGGCGTGGAAAGATCACGCGCCAGTGTGGGTGAGCGGCCCGTGGTTTCTCCGGGCCGAGCGCATGTATCTCGCGCCCGGTGATTCGCCGATGGGCTTGCGCCTGCCGCTCGATTCACTGCCGTGGGTCAAGGAATCGGATTATCCCTTTGTTCACGAACTCGATCCGACGGCGAAGCGTCCGCCGCTGCCGTCGCCCGAGGAATTTCGTCAGCGTTATCTCCGCACCGACACGCCGGAGCGTCGGCAAGCCGCGACGCTTCGCAGTCGTGGCCAAAGCGCGGAAGAGGCGAAGAAGGAAGCGTTGCGCGAAGACCCGACGCGCCAGCCGCAGCCTGGCGAATCGGCGTCGTGGATTGTCCGCACCGCGCTCTGCGTCGAGCCGCGCGGGGGAAAACTTCACGTCTTCATGCCGCCCGTGGCGACGCTCGAAGACTATCTCGAACTCGTCGCCGCCGTCGAAGACACCGCCGCGCAACTGCAAACGCCCGTGGCCATCGAGGGCTACACGCCGCCGCGCGACTCGCGCCTGAACGTGCTCAAGGTCACGCCCGACCCCGGCGTCATCGAAGTCAATTTGCACCCGAGCAAGTCGTGGGACGAACTCGTGGACCGCACCACGGTGCTCTACGAGGAAGCGCGCCAGACGCGGCTCGGCACGGAGAAGTTCATGGTGGACGGACGCCACACCGGCACGGGCGGCGGCAATCACATTCTCATTGGCGCAGAGACCCCGATTGATTCGCCGGTGCTGCGTCGGCCTGATTTGCTCCGCTCGCTCATCGCCTACTGGCAGAATCATCCGTCGTTGAGCTGGCTCTTCAGCGGTCTGTTCGTCGGCCCGACCTCGCAGGCACCCCGCGTGGATGAAGCGCGCAATGATTCGCTCTACGAATTGGAAGTCGCGTTCAAGGAACTGGACCGGCAAGTAGGACAGGCGTCTCGCCTGTCCGACCAATCAAGTTCAGTTAGTGGGACAGGCGGGACGCCCGTCCTACCTTGGATTTGCGACCGCCTGTTCCGCAACCTGCTCATCGACTCCAGCGGCAACACGCACCGCGCCGAGTTCAGCATCGACAAGCTTTACTCGCCCGACGGCAGTGCTGGGCGTCTCGGCCTGGTCGAGATGCGCGCCTTCGAGATGCCGCCGCATTCGCGCATGAGCCTGGCGCAACATCTCCTGCTGCGCGGCCTCGTCGCGAAATTCTGGCAGCATCCCTACACCAAGGATCTCGTGCGCTGGGGCACGGACATTCACGACCGCTGGATGCTGCCGCATTTTTGCGAGACGGATTTCAAGGACGTGATTCGCGACCTGCGCGACGCGGGCTTTCCGTTCGAGTTCGACTGGTTCACGCCGCACTTCGAGTTCCGCTTCCCGCGCATCGGCGACTTCGCGCAGCGCGACGTGCAAGTCGAACTCCGCACCGCGCTTGAACCTTGGCACGTCCTCGGCGAGGAAGGCGCGGCCGGCGGCACCGTGCGTTACGTGGACAGCTCGCTCGAACGTCTGCAAGTGAAGGCGCGCGGCCTCGTCGGCGAACGGTTCGCGCTCACGGTGAATGGTCATCGCGTGCCGCTGCATCCGACCGGCACCAACGGCGAAGGCGTGGCCGGCGTGCGCTATCGCGCGTGGCAGCCGCCGAACTGTCTGCAACCCACGATTCCTTCCCACGCGCCGCTGGTCTTCGATCTTTACGACACTTGGAACCATCGATCGCTCGGTGGTTGCCAGTATCACGTCGCGCATCCCGGCGGACTCAGCTACGACAAGTTTCCGTTGAACAGCTACGAAGCCGAGGCCCGCCGCCTCGGACGCTTCCTTACCCACGGCGCGACGCAGGGGAAATTCACGCCGCCGTCGCCGACCGAGAACGGGGACTTTCCGTTCACGCTCGACCTGCGTTCGACTTGACCCGTTCCCTGACTTGCTGTGCTCTTGCCAAGCTCTGAAAAGAATTGAAAGTGAAGCCATGACAATCGAACTGCCACCGCATCAGGCTCGCACCTTGAGCCATCTTTTGAAGTCGGGCGATTACTCATCGCCCGAGGAAATTCTTGGGGAAGGTTTGCGATTGCTCAAGGCCCGGGCGACAGACCGGGCGGAGACGCTGGCAGAAGTCCGTCGGGAAGTTCTGGAGGGTGTGCGGCAGGTGCGGGCACGGCGGGTGAGGCCATTCGACGCGGCCGCGGTAGCGCGCATCAAGGCGCGCGGGCGGAAGCTCCTCGCTGCGACCAAACGCTGACTCCTTTGAAGCAGGCTTTCATCACGGAACTGGCCGAGTCTGACCTGGCCAAAATCTGGGCTTACATCGCGCAATTCGATCCCGTCGCGGCGGAACTGTTCACAGACACGCTGCGCGCCTTCTGCCACAAACTCGCGAATGCGCCGGAACGTGGTCGTCCCCGGGATGATTTTGCCCCCGGTCTTCGCAGTCATCGGGTGAAAGACTATTACATTTACTATTTCATCATTGATGAAGGCATTGAAATCGCCCGGATCGTGCATGGAGCGCGGGATCTGCCGAAACTTTTTTAGCCGTGGAACTGGAAGCCACAACGCAGCCGCCAGGGGATTCATTCCCCAACTACGAGGCCATCGCGGGTGTGTTTGATGAGGCGCGCGGGGACGGTCCAAAAATTCGCCCGCACTACGCCGCCCTGATGCGCGAACTGGAGGAACTCGGGCCGTCCGAACTCCAGCGCCGCGACGACACCTGCAAGCGGCTCGTCCACGAGCAGGGCCTCACCTACAACGTCTATGGCGATCCGCGCGGCATGGAACGTCCGTGGCAGCTTGATCCGATTCCGTTCGTCATCGCGCCGGAGGAGTGGCGCAAGCTGGAAGCAGGATTGATTCAACGCGCGCGGCTGCTGAACAAGATTCTTGCCGACTGTTATGGCGCGCAGGATTTGATCCGTTCGCGCTGGCTCTCACCCGCGCTGATTTTCGCGCAGCCGGATTTTCTTCGCCCCTGCCACGGACTGCGCGTGCCGGGCGACACGTTCCTGCATTTCTACGCCGCTGACCTCGCGCGTTCGCCGGATGGTCAATGGTGGGTCACCTCAGACCGCACGCAGATTCCTACCGGCATGGGCTACGCGCTGGCGAACCGGCTGGTCACGTCGCGCATTCTGCCGGAAGCCTTCCGCGACAATCATGTGCATCGCCTCGCCGGATTTTTCCGCGACACGCAGCGCACGCTGGTGGAACTCGCGCCGCGTCAGAACGACGAGCCGCGCGTGGTGCTGCTCACGCCCGGCCCGCACAACGAAACGTATTTCGAGCAGACCTATCTCGCGCGTTACCTCGGCTACATGCTGGTCGAGGGGCAGGATCTCACGGTGCGCGACGACCACGTTTATCTCAAAACGCTCAATGGCCTCGAACGCGTGGACGTGATTCTGCGCCGCGTGGATGATGACTTCTGCGACCCGTTGGAACTCCGCAATGACTCCATGCTCGGCGTGCCGGGACTGATCGAGGCGGCGCGCGCTGGGAACGTCACCATCTCGAACGCGCTGGGCAGCGGGCTGCTGCAAAGCCCGGCGTTCATGTCGTTCCTCCCGGGCCTGTGCCAGCACCTGCTCGGCGAAGAACTCAAGCTGCCGTCGATCGCCACGTGGTGGTGCGGACAGGAATCCGCGCGCCAGTACGTGCTCGAACATCTCGACGAGCTGTATTTGAAGTCCGCCTTCCGCGCGCGCACGCTCGCGATGAATCGCGACCAGCGAATGACCGCCACCGAGCGCGAGGAGTTGCGCCGCCACATCCAGTTCGATCCGGATTTGTTCGTCGCGCAGGAGCATGTCGAGCTGTCCACCGCGCCGTCTTGGAACGGCAGTGCTATCACGCCGCAGCCCGTGGCGTTGCGCACGTATCTGGTCGCAAGCGGCGGCAGCTACAGCGTGATGCCGGGTGGGCTGACGCGCGTGGCGCCGGACGTGGACGGACGGTTCGTCTCCATGCAGCGCGGCGGCAGCAGCAAGGACACCTGGATTATTTCGGACACACCAGTGGAGGAAATCTCGCTGCTCACCACCTCGAGCCAGACCATTGAACTGCGCCGCACCGGAAATAATCTGCCGTCACGACTGGCCGACAATTTCTTCTGGATGGGCCGCTACTCGGAGCGTGCCGACGCCACGGCGCGGCTGCTGCGGAGCGCGTTGCAACGGTTCAATCCCGAGCGCACCGGCAGCGCACTGCCGCTGCTCGCGCCGTTGTTGCGGACGCTGGAGGTTCATGGGCAACTGCCGGCGGTGGTGAGCAAGCCGGAACGGCGACAGAACCCTGAAGCCTTCGAGGCGGAACTGCTCTCAGCGATTTTTGATTCCACCCGCCCCAGCAGCCTGAGCAGCACGATTGATCATTTGTTCCGCGTGGGGATGCAGGTGCGAGATCGGACCTCGACGGACATGTGGCGCGTCATCAACCGCCTCAACGAGCGGCTCTCCACGCCCACGGCCAGCCTGGTGATGCTCGCGGGCGACGCCGTGGCGGTGCTGAACGAAACGCTGTTGAGCCTCGCGGCCTTTCACGGACTGGCGCGCGAGAACATGACGCGCGCGCAGGCGTGGCGGTTCATTGACATGGGCCTGCGCATCGAGCGCGCGGTGTATCTCGGCACGCTGCTCGATTCCACGCTGCGCTCGGCGGACCCGGAAAATCCCAGCGTGCTCGAAGCGGTGCTGGAAGTGGCGGACAGTTCCATCACGTATCGCTCGCGCTACAGCCTGCTGCCGCACATCGCGCCGGTCTTCGATCTGGTTTTGCTCGATGACAAAAATCCGCGTTCGGTGCTCTTCCAAATCAACCAGTTGATGAAGCACTTCGACCGTGTGCCGCTGGAGATCAACTCGGGCAAGCCTGGTTCTGGCAAAGCCATCCTGCAAGACATGCACGCGCGTCTGGAACGCTGCGACACGCGGGAACTCGCGGGACTGAAAGGCCTGTGGCACGAGAGCAAGGTGGGCCGGCTCATCCAGCAGACGCTGCGTGATCTGCCGAAATTGTCCGACGCCATCGCCGCGAGCTACTTTGCGCACTCGGCGATTTCGCGCACGGGCCGCAACGCACAAAGCGGGATGGGGGAAGGATGATTTACGACATCACGCATCGCACGACTTACGATTACGCCGCGCCGGTGAGCGTGTCGCATCATGTGGCACGCCTTGAGCCGCGCGCGGCTGGGACGCAAGAGGTTGGCTCGTTCGCGCTCAAAATTTCTCCCCAGCCCACGCTGCGCAAATCGCGGGAGGATTACTTTGGCAACCGCCTGTGCTCGTTCAGCATCCAGCAAGTGCATGAGCGTCTGGAAACCGTGACCAGCAGCCGGGTGACGGTTCGCGCGCCGCGTTTGTTGGCGCCGGAGCAGTCGCCCGCGTGGGTGTCCGTGGCGCGGCTGTTCCGCGATCCGGTTTCGCCGGAAGTCGTGGAGCCGTATCAGTTCGTCTTCGATTCGCCGCAGGTGCGCGCGTCGTTTGAGCTGTCCGATTACGCGCTGGAAAGTTTTCGCCGCGACACCCCGCTGCTCGCGGGCGCGGCCGACTTGATGCGCCGCATCCACCTGGATTTCAAATACGATCCCAAGGCTACGACGGTCGCGACGCCGCTGGAGGAAGTCTGGAAAAAGCGGCGCGGCGTCTGCCAGGACTTCGCGCATCTGAGCATCGCCTGCCTGCGTTCGATTGGTCTGCCCGCGCGCTACGTGAGCGGTTACCTCCGCACGCACGCTGCCCCCGGCAAAGACCGGCTCGTGGGCGCGGATGCGTCGCACGCGTGGTTCGCGCTGTTCAGTCCCGACGCGGGCTGGGTGGACTTCGATCCGACTAACAACGTCCGGCCCGGCGAGGAGCACATCACCGTGGCCTACGGCCGCGACTTCGGTGACGTGAGTCCGCTCAGTGGAATTCTCACGGGCGGCGGCGCGCATGTGGTGAAAGTCTCGGTGGATGTGAACCCGGTCGGGTAAATTCCAAATTCCAAACCCCCAACTCCAAATAAACTCCAAGTTCCCAAGCTCCAAATTCCAACCGCGTCCGAACAGAGGGGGCGTTCTCTGTATTTGGGATTTGAAATTTGTTTGGGGTTTGAAATTTGGGATTTGGATTTTGCCGCACGCGGCCTTTCCCTCCTGAGCTACGAAATGCGTTGGGACATTCAACACAAGACCCGTTTCGACTATGCCGCGCCCGTGCGCGACAGCTTCAACGAATTGCGCCTGCAACCGCTGTCCAACGCGCAACAGACGGTGGAGTCCTTTGACGTGAAGACCTTTCCGTCCGCGAAGCTCCGGAGCTACCACGACTTTTACTCAAACGTCATTCATCACTTCGACATCACCGAGCCGCATTCGGCCTTGGAGATTGAAAGCAGGCTGCTGGTGGAAACGCACGCCGAACAACGCCTGGCACTTGATGCCCGGCCGGTGTCCATGTCGCGCGTGAAGGAAGCCCTGTGCGGTGAGCGCGCCTACGATTTCATCCTCGCCAGCCGTTACGTGGACCTCACGCCGGAGACGTGGCGGCTCGCGGTGGACGCGACGCAGGACGAGGACGACATCTGGCAAATCACGTTGAAGCTGATGCGCTTCGTGCATTCGCATCTCATCTACGAGAGCCAGTCCACGCACGTCCATACGCACATGCGCGAGGTACTCGAGGATCGGCGCGGTGTGTGCCAGGATTTCGCGCACGTCCTGCTCGGACTGTGCCGCACGCTGAAAATTCCGGCGCTCTATGTCAGTGGCTATCTCGCCACGGAGGAGGCGAGCGCCACGCACGCGTGGACGGAAGTCTATATCCCCGGCGTCGGCTGGCAGGGGCTGGACCCCACGCACAACTGTCAGCCCGATGAAACGTACGTGAAGATCGGCGTGGGCCGTGATTACGCGGACGTGCCGCCGGTGAGCGGAACTTACAAGGGCACCACCGAGCGCAAGATGACGGTGGAGGTGAAGATCACGCGGGGCGGTTGAAGGCGGGTGCGGGCGCACCTGGCCCGTTCCTTCAACCCGAAACGGGAAAGTCTCGCGACCTGCGGGTGGGCAAGCTGGCGTCGTCGGGCGTATCTTACCACCGTCGCGATCCAGCCGTGAAGCGGCCCAGGAAATTAGCCAGACACGAAGTGTCTGGTTTGGGATTCGACCCTGGGTGCGTCCTGAAAGGACGGTGGAGTTCCGCCGTCCCGCCGGGACGAAAACACTTTCCCTCCGCCCACCCGGCACTTCGTGCCGGGCTAATTTCCTGGGGTCGCTCCGCGACCAAAAGCCATGGCCGAAGCTCAACGAAAACAGTGGCAAGATGCACCCCGCTACGTCGCGGGGGCGTGAACTGGATTGCCACGCATCGACGCTCTTGGTACAGGAACGCCCGCAGTTAAAAACCTGAACACACTGATGAAGTTTTTCCTCGCTCAAGCTGTTCCCACCGCCGTCGGCGCGACCAACGGAGTCCCAAAAAAACTGCCCACGCTGGCGGCGGCGGACCTCAAGGGGCCGGTTCGCACCGTCTATTACGTGGGGCGGAAGTGATTCCGTCCGGCGCCTATCGCTGTTGGGCGGAAATCGATCTCGCCGCGCTGCGCGGAAATCTCGCGTGGATTCGGCATCGGGTCGGGCCGCACATTAAAATCATCACCGTGGTCAAGGCGGATGCCTACGGCCACGGCCTCAAGCAAATCGCCGCGCTGCTCATGCAGAGCGGCACCGACATCTTCGGGGTCGCCAATCTGGTGGAAGCGCAGGCCATCCGCAGCGTCGGGCGCGGCTGGCCCATTCTCATGCTCGGCGCGTGTCTGCCCCAGGAAGTCGATCTCGCCGTGCGTGATGGAGTGATGCCGACAATTTCATCACTCACCGAGGCGCGGGCCTTGGACGCGGCGGCAGCGCGACAGAAGAAAATTGCGGACGTGCAAGTGAAGGTGGACACGGGCATGGGGCGGCTGGGCGTGGCGGTGGCGGACGCGGTGGATTTGGTGAAACGGATGACCGCGCTGCGCCACTTGTCCGTGACGGGTCTTTACACGCACTTCGCTTCCGCGGAAGACGACCGCGCGTTTTCGCGCGAGCAGCGGCGGCGGTTTGATTCGGTGATCGAGGCACTGCGCGCTCAGAAGATTTTGCCTCCGCTCATTCATGCGCAGAACAGCGCGGCGCTGCTGCACGAGCCGGGCGGCGCGTGCAACGTGGTGCGTCCGGGGTTGCTCGTGTACGGCATCGTGCCGCCGGGGCGCAGACGATGGAACAAACTTGCTGATGTTCACCTGCACCCCGCACTCGCACTGAAATGCCGTGTGAGCCTGGTGAAAGAAATTCCGCGCGGCACGCGCTTGAGCTACGGCGGCACTTTTGTGGCGCCGAAAAAAATGCGCGTCGCGACACTCACGGCGGGCTATGGCGATGGTTATCCGCGCGCGGCCAGCAATCGCGCCGAGGTTTTGCTGCATGGCCAGCGCTGTCGCGTGCTCGGGCGCGTGACCATGGATCAAATGCTGGTGGATGTTTCGCGACTCAAGCGGGTGAGGGCGGGCGATGAGGCGGTGCTGATCGGCCAGCAGGGCCGCGAAGAGATCACCGCCCCGGAACTCGCGGCGTGGTGCGGCACGGTGCCGTGGGAAATTCTCACCGGCCTCACTTACCGCGTGCCGCGAATTTATCGTGGCGCGCACGCGGCGTGAGGGGCGGGGCTGCCAGTGGCGGGCAGGTCTGGCGGGTGGCGCCGCAGGCTTTGGGACTGCTGCGAGCATCGCAGCTTTGGATTCAAGCGGAGCGTCGCCCTACCAGGGACACGCCTCCGGCGGGGATCCAGAGCGGCAATTCTTGCCGCAGTCCTAAAGCCTGCGGCTCCACTGGCCCAACACGACCGTCCTTGCTTGACCGCTCCTTTCTCACACTCCCATTAGCCCGCTTGCCTCTGCCCGCCCTCCGCGCCTAACCTCCGCCCTGTCGTCGGCGTGGCCGCGGCTCGCAACGCATGATTCGATCATTTGCTTTCACGACCCAGGGCAAGCTGCACAGCACGGACCTGCAGCGGTTCCTGATGCCCACGCTGCTCAGCGACACCAACCTCTTCCTCTGGATCGATCTGGAGAATCCCTCGATTGAGGACGCGAAGTTCATCCTGGAAGGGATCTTTCATTTCCACCCGCTCTCGGTCGAGGACTGCATCAATGAAAGCCAGTCGCCGAAGGTCGAGGAGTATTCGCCGAAGGAGGAGGACAAGTTCTCCCAGTACCTCTTCATAGTCATCCACGGTGTGGATTACAGCCGCAAGGACGGCGTGTTCGCGACGAGCGAGTTGAACTTTTTTCTCGGGAAAAACTTCCTCGTCACCTACCACACCGTGCCGTTGCGCGCGATCACGCAGGTGGAGGACATGTGTGTGAAAGGCACGCTCGGCGTGGCGCGTGCGCCGGATCGCGTCGCGCAAAGGCTGCTCGATTCGCTGGTCGAGAATTACAAACCCGCGCTCGAAGAACTTTCCATCGAGATCGGTGAAATCGAAGCGGCGGCACTGGCGCATCCGAGCAAGGAGACCTTGAACCGCATCCTCAGCGTGAAGAAGGAGGTCTTCCACCTGCGCCGCATCATCGGTCCGCAGAGCGAGGTGCTGGCGCGGTTCGCGCGCGGCGAGTTCAAACTGATTCGCCCGCATCTCGTGCCCTACTATCGCAACGTGTCTGACGCGCTCTACCACATTTCGGAAATGGCGCAGAGCTACGCGGATTCGCTCACGGGCATTCTCCAGATTTATCTCAACATGTCGTCGAACCAGACCGGCGAGGTCGTGAAGTTCCTTACCATCATCACCGCCATCACCACGCCGCTGATGATGATTGGCACCTGGTACGGGATGAACTTCAAGGACATGCCCGAGTTGCACTGGACGCACGGCTACATGATCGCCGGCATCGTGATGATCGTCTCCACGGTGGCGACATGGCTGTACTTCAGGAGAAAGAAATGGTTTTGAGAATAACGAATGACGAATGGAGTCAGGTCCGCCGCGATGAGGGCAAGTCAGGCCCGGAGGGCCGTCAGAAATTAGCCGGTGGCGTGAGCCACCGGAAAAAACGCGCGAACGAACCAGCCCTGAAAGGGCGGCACCAGCGCGACCGGATAGACCGTGTGACGCCCCATCCGGGGCTGATTCTTTTTTCCACCCTGACCGGTGGCTCACGCCACCGGCTAATTTCTGCCCGGCCCCCCGGGCCTACGGAGTTTGATGCGTCTGCCCCGAGCGGACGTACGCGGCCAGCGACGCCCTCCCAGCCCCATTCGTCATTCGTCATTCGTCATTCGTCATTCCACCGTGGCTGGTAAATCCAACTTCCTCGACCGCGTCCTCGGCCGCCTTCCGCGGCTCGACAAAGAAGGTCTGCAAACCGTCGTCGAGCGCCTGGCGCACGAGCACGCGTTTCTGGAGACGCTGTTCAACACCATCGAGGACGGCGTGCTGGTCGTGGATGCCGAGGGTGGCGTGGCTTATTTCAACGAGGCGGCGACGCGCCTGCTCGGTTTGCCCGACGATGCGGAGGGCCAGCACATCCGCCGCATCCTGCCCGGCCTCGATTGGAAGCAACTCTCGGAAATGGATCGCGCGGGCGGCCAGCGCGTCGCGCGACATGAATTGGAAATAAGTTATCCGCGCCCGCGCTTTCTCCACGTCTATGCCGCGCCGCTTGATGCCGAGAAGCGTGGCAGCACCGGCCTGGCGCTGATTCTCCACGACGCCACCGAGGCGCGCGACAAGACGCACGCCGCCATCGAGACCGAGCGCAGCCAGGCGCTCACGTTGCTCGCGGCCAGCGTGGCGCATGAGATTGGCAATCCGCTCAACGCGCTCAGCATTCATCTGCAACTGCTCGAGCGCGAGGCGCGCAAGCTGAAGAAGCTCGTGCCGGAAATTCGCGCGGCCAGCGGACGCGCCAAGGACACTGCCAGCGTGAGCGCCGACGTGATGGACATCGCGCTCAAGACGGAGCAATACCTCGGCGTGGCCAAGGGCGAGATCACGCGGCTCGACTACATCATCACGCAGTTCCTGGAGGCCATCCGCCCGGCGCCGTTGCAACTTCAGCCCGCGTCGTTGAACGAGGTCGTGCGCGAGACGTTGGAACTGCTGCGCCCGGAAATTGAGAATCGCGGATTGCGCGTGGAAGAAAAACTCGAGGGCAAACTGCCGCTCGCGCCCATTGACCCCGCGCAGATCAAGCAGGTGCTGGTGAACCTCTGCAAGAACGCCATCCAGGCCACGACGCGCGGCGGCGTGCTCACGCTCGGCACCGAGCGGCGCGAGGAGGGCGTGTGCCTCGTGGTCGCCGACACCGGCGGCGGCATTCCGCAGGAGATGCTCAACCGCATCTTCGAGCCGTTCTACACCACGAAGAAAAAAGGCAGCGGCCTCGGCCTGATGATCGTGCAGCGCATCGTGCGCGACCACGGCGGGCGCATCCAGTTGGAGAGCAACGTGGGGCAGGGGACGACCTTCCGCATCTGGCTCCCGCTGGCGGAAAAGGCCCCGCGGTTGTTGGGCGAGGGGAATTGAACCGCGAGGACGGGTTCAAAGCACCGAGAGAAATTCCTCGACGGAGACGCCGGCCTGCCGAAGCGCGCCCGCCAGCGTGCCGACCTTGATCTCGCGATGACTGGGCACCACGCAGCCAGATGAACCGCGCCGCAGGACGATGTGACTTCCGCGTTGGCGTTTGACCTAGAAGCCAAGCTTCTGCGAAGCGCGCACTGCCTCGGAGCCGGAGACGTGGGGCAGCTTAGGCATGACCCGCCACCTCGAACGTCGTCAGCAACGCCTGGCCGCGCGGAACCAAGGGAAATTCCTCAAGATAAAGCTCGGTGGCTTCGCGGAGATTGCTGATGGCTTCGGGCACGGACTCGCCCTGCGTGGTGGTCCCGGTCTCGGGATTGAAGGCGACGAAGCCGCCCTCCTCGGCTGGAAGCAAAACGGCAGTGAGAAGCATGAGCGTAGTGTCGGGAATTCACGTCGCGAGTCAAGGCATGCGGTTACGATGAGATGTTGCGCGACCAAGGCGGGCGCATCCAATTGGAGAGCACGTGGGGCAGGGGACGACCTTCCGCATCTGGCTGCCGCTGGCGGAGAAGACGACGCGGCTGTTGGGCTTGGGGAATTGAACGGAAGCGGAGGCACTAACAAGCCGGCCCACGGGACGCGTGAATGGCCAACCCGGGGTCATCCCGGGTTGGCTTTCAGCCTATCAAGTGGTTGAACTGAGCCGCTACGCGGCGGGGGAGGTTGGAGCGTTTGGTTGCGGGCTGGGTTGCGGGTGAGGGGACGGTCCCCCGGGAAGAGGGAGCGGAGGCTTCCGTTTGCCGCGAGGTTGGCGGCCTATGCAACACATTCAACATACCCCTCCCTCCATCGCAAGGTTCCAGCAGTTTGTCGAACTCAAAGACTACCGGCCACCGACCAAGAAGGAGTACGTGCGCTACGTGCGCAAA
>Ga0163150_10000439_pt1 | contig 78186 bp, 66 predicted proteins | sample OliLakLV19P2IB_FD_148628 | JGI IMG/M metagenome (GOLD analysis project Ga0163150, IMG submission 148628) | Freshwater microbial mat bacterial communities from Lake Vanda, McMurdo Dry Valleys, Antarctica - Oligotrophic Lake LV.19.P2.IB | ecosystem: Environmental > Aquatic > Freshwater > Lake >... | reverse complement strand
CTCCGATGCGCCAAAGGCGCTCGGCAACCCGCCGGACTGATCGTCTGGTGGGTTGTTTATCTTCAACTTTGGACATCGGAGTGATGCCTCAAAAATCCAATGCGAAACGGGTGTCCGTTGAAACTTCGGTTTTCTATTCGTAACGATAAAGAGTCAATTTTGACCCACAGATTTGGCGGAAGAGCCGTTTTTTAGAGCGTTTGAGGACATCGGGTCCGTAGCGATCCGGAATCGCGGGATCGATTTTTAGGAAGTAAAAATGTTTGCGTTCAACGAATTGTGTCAAGGAATTCAATGAAATCTACAAGGCTCGGCTTTGATGGGATAGCTTTGCTCGCTATTGCAAGTCTATTCAACGTGGATCGAATTGCTTTCGGGCAACCGAAGATCGAATCGAAAACACCGTATGGCTACGAGTATTTTCAGTTGCGGGACGGCTTGCTAAACTGTCAAGCAAAATTCACACATGAAAAAGCAGGTCGCGTCGCGTTTGTCGGTGGCTCGATTACGGCATCCAAAGGTTGGCGGGAACTCGTTTGCGAAGAACTTAAGCAACGATTTCCTGAAACGCAATTCGAATTTATTGCAGCCGGGATTTCGTCGCTTGGTTCGACTCCCGGTGCCTTTCGATTGGATCGAGATGTACTTTCGAAGGGCAAGGTCGATCTGTTGTTCGAGGAAGCGGCCGTTAATGACGATACGAATGGTTTCAATGATACGGAACAAGTTCGCGGTCTGGAGGGAATTGTCCGACAAGCTCGACTGGTGAATCCAGCGATGGATATCGTCCTCTTGCATTTCGCCGACCCTGGAAAAGTGGCTCTCTATAATCAAGGCACAACGCCCGCCGTTATCGTCAATCACGAAAAGGTAGCCGAGCATTATCGAGTCCCTTCCATCGATCTCGCCAAAGAAGTCACCGAGCGCATTCGAGCTGGCGAGTTCGAATGGGACAAGGATTTTAAAAATCTTCATCCGTCACCGTTTGGACATCAGCTTTATTCGCGTTCGATTGCGAGACTTTTTACGGCTGCATGGCAAAAATCTACTTTGCCATTAACGCAAGCACGTCCCTACATTCTTCCTGAACCGGTCGACCCACACAGTTATTTTCACGGTCGACTATTGCGACCCGATGAAGCAGACACTTCGAAGTCGCTAACGCTGGATAGCCGATGGACTTTGGAGTCACACTGGAAGCCAAACGACAAAGTTGGAACGCGGGAGGGGTTCGTCAACGTTCCCACCTTGATCGCCGAATCCCCTGGTGCCACGCTCAAGCTGAACTTTCGAGGGATCGGTATCGGAGTCTTTGTCGCATCCGGCCCAGACGCCGGTAATCTTGAATTTCGTGTCGATAACGGCGCTTGGCAACGGATAGAACTCTTCACGCAATGGAGTCCAAATTTGCATCTACCTTGGGCGAAAATGCTTGCTTCGGAATTAAAACCTGGCGAGCACACGCTGGAACTTCGCGTCGCTTCGGACGCCGATCCACGCAGCAAAGGGAACGCGATTCGCATCACGCACTTTCTCGTGAACGGAAATTCGTTCGGCCAATAAAGTTATGCGTTGGCCCAGCGTCGACCGGATACTTCCGAGATATTGCATTCGGGTAACGAATCGATAAAGATTTTTCCGTACGGTTTGGTTACGACTCGAGGGTCGGCAATCACTACCATTCCCGAATCGGTTGCCGTTCGGATGAGCCGACCAAACCCTTGACGCAGTTTGATAACCGCCTCGGGCAATTGATACTCGCGAAAAGGGTTTCCACCTCGAGCTCGAATGGCTTCCATGCGGCCTTCGAGCAGCGGATGATCGGGAACGCTAAAGGGGAGCTTGGTTATGATCACGTTGCGCAGCGCATCGCCTGGAACATCGACACCTTGCCAAAAACTATCCGTCCCAAAGAGTACGCCTCGCGGTTGTTTTTTAAAAGCGTCGAGCAACTGATTTCGCGGCGTTCCATCGGCCTGGCTGTAGATCGACAAACCAACCTCGCTCATCCAGGGCGTCAGCCGATCCACCATACGTCGCAGAAGATCGTAACTCGTGAAGAGCACAAAGGCATGGCCATCGGTTAAGCCGACATAGTGTTTAATGATCTTTGGCAACATCGCCTCGAACTTATCGCGATCGGATGAAGGATCCGGAAGATCGGCCAGCAAGATCAACTCCGCTTGATCGCGATAGTTGAAAGGACTGCCGAGTTGCTTCGTGCGCGAACCGCTCGCACCGATGCGACTCTTAAAAAATTCGAAACCTCCACTACGCCCGGACGCCAGGGTCGCACTCGTCATGATCACGCTTGGGACTTTTTGAAATAGCATACGTCGCAGGGTCGGACCGACATCGATCGGCGAGCAACGCATTACGATCCGAGTCCCCATGCGACCTTCCGATTTTTCCATCCAATAAACTGAGTCCGACATTTTTTGTTCGAACCAACTATCCAATGACGCGGCTAAGACGGTCAATCGATTCTGAGCCGACGTCAATTCTTGACGAACGGTCGCATCTTTATGGGCACTTCCAAAGCGTTCGAGTTGAGTCACTAGGGCTTGAAGCGGTTTCGAAAGTATATTGTCGATAATCCTGGGTTCGCGAACTCGATGATTTCCTTTGGGACGAGCGTTCATCCAGCCCGACAATTCGGCGATCATATCGTACAATCGGTTCGAGCAGGCGTAGCATTCGGTCGACAACTGCGTTAACCCCAGGGCCACCAGAAGCCCTTTGTCGTTGTGAGGGTTATAAAGTTTTCGAAGGGTGTATTCGATTTGCGAAGTACCGATACTGAGCCCGAGATGATCGCTTGCTACCGCTTCAATCGTATGGCATTCGTCCATGATGACTGCGTCATACTTTGGCAAAATACCAGCGCCAGCCTCGCGCAGCGCCAGATCGCTAAAAAACAACGCATGATTGACGACAAGAATCTGAGCGTTCTGGACTCGCCGTCTGGCTTTGTAGTAAAAGCAGTCATCGAACTTCGGGCATTTTCTCCCCATGCAATTGCCACTATCGCTTGCGACTTCGTCCCATACTGCAAACGAAGGTTTGAAGGAAAGCGAACTCTTCGAACCATCGTTAGTCGACCCAGCCCATGAAACTAAACTTTGCATTTGCTCATGCTCGGACTCGTTCGACAGCAAACTGACGGCCCTTTGGTTGGCTAGATCAAGTCGTCGTAGGCTTACGTAGTTCGATCGACCCTTGACCAGCACTGAACTGAACTCGAGCGGGATCACGGCATTTAGCAGTGGGATGTCTTTCCCCATCAGTTGCTCTTGCAGGCTGATCGTGTGGGTACTGATCACGACGCGCCGGATTCGATCTTCGTCATCCGGCCGGGATTCTTCATCCGTAGAAGGTTTTTCCATTCGATTCTCAGAGCTGGTCGCGTGCAGAATCGCGGGTACGAGATAAGCATAGCTTTTTCCAACCCCTGTTCCTGCCTCGACCATCAAATGCTTTTTATCGCGCAGCGCGCTCTCGACCGCAGTTGCCATCTCCATCTGCTGCGTCCGATGTTCGTACGCAGCTATACGTCTTGCGACCAGCCCCTTCGGTCCCAACACATGCTCGACGGTTATTTTTTCCATATTTTGACTGTCCTTCGGCGTTCGATACGTCAATGTACCACCCCGTGCTTCAATAGCCCACTCCTATCCCAGTGCATCTCAGTTTATCAACATGGGGTAAGCGTCCTACTTGCCGCCTTCGGGATTAGATTGAGGATCGCAAGCTGGAAGCTTACGCCACTTAAACGCCTGCCGTTGGTGATTCGAGGGTTTCGCGATAAAATAGCTTGCATGAACGTACAACCTTTGAGCCTTGCTTGGCCGTCTCGGAATTATCAAGCCATTATCTTTGACTGCGACGGAACGTTAACCGATTCGATGCCCGTTCATTATCTTGCGTGGAATCAGACTATGAGCGCCTACGGAATCCGATTTCCCGAAGACCAGTTCTATGCGCTCGGAGGGATGCCAAGCGACAAAATCATCGACTTTTTAGCCACCGAACAGTCGGTGACGATCGATGCTGAAAAAGCTGCACTCGAAAAAGAGTCGGCGTTCTTGGAGCGACTTCATCTTCTTGAGCCGATCGCGGCGGTGCTCGATGTAGTCAAGAAATTTCGCGGTCAAATCCCGATCGCCGTAGCCAGCGGCGGAATTCGTGAGATCATTTTAAAACAGCTCGTTCAAATCGGATGCAGCGACTGGTTCGATGCGATCGTGACCGCCGAGGATACCGAGCGACATAAACCGTACCCCGATGTTTTCCTCGAAGCCGCCCGGCGTCTGGGCGTAGAGCCGCAAGATTGTTTGGTCTACGAGGACTCGGATTTAGGGCTTCAAGCGGCCCAGGCAGCGTCGATGGACGCGATCGACGTTCGAACTTTTTATCAAGCTCGGCGAATTCCCCTGGACCACTGAAAAAAGTTTTAATGGCGAGTGAAAAACGCACGATTCTGAATGTTGGATTGTAGTAAATCTACGGATTGGATCGGCGTTCATCAATTTTTCTATCGAGCAAGCCAGGCTTGCCGATATTATCCGATGCGACATGGAAGTCTGTATTCGCCGCCGATTCAACGCAAAGTAATTTTGGTAAATCGCTTTGCTTTGTTCTCAGGCCATCCCAACTGGCAAAGACTACCATGTCCGATTCGTTCCTTCAAAAACCGATGGGTGTCGCCAGCTTGATTGGCAGCGCGATTGTCGGGCCGTACTTTTATTTTGGCGGAATTGAAGCCCCATCGCCATCGAATGTTCCGTCATTGCAGTCGACGCTAGATCCCAGCGGATATCTGACGAGCTACACCAATCCGAACGTGAATGCGGTGCCATTCATTCCGGGGTACAGTTCGTTGCCGGAATCTGTTTTGACGAATGCTCCGGTTGCAGACTTCCGAGATGTCTTGCGATTCGATATTTCACCAACCTGGGTTCCTCAGACTTTTCCACGAGTAACAACTGTTCTAGCAGAAACGAATTTAGACGGACTGCGAGTTCCATTTGTCTCAGGGACGCAAACAACGGATATCGCAGGATCGCTGACATACTATTTTGATTCCCATCAAACCCTTCGCCGAATTCAGTTTGTCGGAGTTACCGGCGATCCCACGAAGCTAGCAACGTTGCTTCTCCAATATTACCATTTGCAAGCTGAACCAAGTCTCGGCGGTCACCTTTATACCGCTCGATGGAACAATCGCGTGACAAGCGTCATGCAGCTTTCGCCAGCTCCAGTGATCTACAGTCAAGACACGAATTCGCGTTTCCAGATCTTTCTGGAACTCAATCAGCCGACGACCGACTACGCTCTAACGATAGAAGCCGAGCGTATCTTGCAAACAGCCAATATTACTAACCGCTGGTGATTTGTTGAGGGACGCCTGCGTCATCCGCTCAATCCATAATGTGCAATGATCGTGTGCACCGTACGGATAAAACATTAGGCTCTTCCACAGAAACTGTGGGTGGTTTTCGTGATCCGCAATCGATTTTAGCCGTGAAATACAAGGAAAACACTGGACTGAGTGATTGCAAAAACTAAGGTTCGCTTTCTGATCGGAAATGCTTACCCAAAAAATTGCTATGGTTTGGATGGTGCAATGAGTTTGGCGGATGGATTTACAAGGGATGGCTCCGATGCGCCAAAGGCGCTCGGCAACCCGCCGGACTGATCGTCTGGTGGGTTGTTTTTCTTCAACTTTGGACATCGGAGTGATGCCTCAAAAATCCAATGCGAAACGGGTGTCCGGTGAAACTTCGGTTTTCTATTCGTAACGCTAAATAGTCAATTTTGACCCATGGATTTTGCGGAAGAGCCAAACATTAAAACGCAGCGCGACGCCCTTGGAATTCTCGCAGGATGTCCTTGAGCGGATCGTTGTTGGGTTGCTTGTGTTCGTAGTCCTTTGTGTTCAACCGTCGAACGGCACCGGCATTATTCGCGGCTTCAGCTAAGCGATAGACGTCTAAACGAGCTCGTTCGGGAACGCCTGCTCCCGGCGGTACGATGAACAAGCCAATACTTCTGGGTTGATAATTGATATCCTCGATTGGATTGGGACTGGTTCCTGTTCGGTCGATTGCAATCGATTGCAAAAATTCTTCGTAAACGCTGATATCGTAAATGGGCGACGGCGGAACAGGGGTGCGAAATTGTCGACGATCCCAATCGCCAAAGTTGCTCCGGATTTCGAAGGTCTCGATGATCGTCGAGCCACTATCGCGATCCATCAACATTGGTTCGCTTGCACCGCTTGGAATTCGCAATTTTTGAACTTGGCCACCATTGCGGCGATCGGCTACCAATACGATCAGCGTTTCTTTTTGCGAGTTATGAATACTGACTTCCACAGGCGGTAATGCCGGATTCGGGATCACGTTTTGATTCACACTTCGGTATAAAGGCTGAACGGCAGGCATGATGGGAGCTGTCGGCCACCATTGTTGGTACGAGGCGTAGTTAATGGGAGCCAACATCAATCGGTTTTGTTGGTAGGTCAAGGCTTGCCCAGGGTATTGAAGACTTTCCAGTGCATAGCTTCCGATCGCGCCTGGACAAGGACTTACTCGCCACAGTTGGTCAGCTCGATCCGCGACGGCATAGAGGTCCATCGGGCTACTATCGCTTTGAAAACCGAGGGCCAAGACAGTTCCGTTTTCAACATATTGCACTCGAGCCAGTCCATTGGCCAATGGCGCGATATACCAAGATTGCGAACCGATGGCTGACTGAGGAATCATATTAAGACCACCGCTGGAAGAGCGAGCCAAAAATCTTCGGCGATTGGCGTCGCCCATTCCAAGATGGATCGGAATGGGAGCTTGATTCATGTCGGCAGGAAGCGGAACGAGTTGCCCTAATCGTCCTGTCGTGTTATCTGGCAGAATAAGTTCTTGTTCCGCAACTCGCGTCGGAGAGGGCGGATTGGAGTTGGGCAACACTACGGAACGAGTACTGACGGAATTCGGTTGAATCGTCATTCGACTCATTCGGAACTGCCATTCTTGGGATCGATCCATCGTTCCAATCCGCATCGGTCCTTGATTTGATTGAGGCCATTGAACGGCTTGACGTGCCTCCGACGAATAATATCCCGACCACTGCTCGTCTTGGGAATCCAACTTTGAATCGCGGCGATAGTACGACTCCTGACCTGCTGCATCGCGAATGACAAGACCATTCTGGTGCAAGATGGCAATCGACGGCGCGGATAGTCCCGATGCTGATAACTGATACGTTTGTTGGGCAGCCGCGAATCGATGATCCATCGCTCCTATAACCATTGCAATGGAAACAAGCCGAATCCATACAGCCAATCGCAGATTCATAAGACAATCCTCTTAAACTAAGTGGCGTAAGCTTTCAGCTTGCGATCGATCATCATAAGCACGAATCGCAAGCGACGTGTCACGTCAATTTTCGATTTTTTGGGGTGCCAGTGGCGATTCTGGCGAATCAGGAATCGCAGCTTTCTTACTAGCTTTGACTTTTGACTTTGGAGTTTCCTTTACTCGCAATTTGGTTGTCGCTGGCGAGCTAACCACGGGTGCTTCAGCGGTTAAGGCTTTGGCGCCAGTCACGGAAATGGTCGACGCAACAAGTTGATTTGCGTTTGGATTGAACGTGGCGCTTCCTTTGACAGCGTCACCCGGTCGCGCAAGATCGAGTGACGACGAGTTGAATTCAATTTTAGGGCTGTCGGCAAGCTCGACTTTCATCGGCGTATTCCCACAGTTCAACGAAAGCATGTTAGCTTCGATCTGAAGAATCGCTCCGACAATCCGTACGTCAGGACTGGCCGACTCACCAGGAGCCGCGCGGTATAGTTCGCTCAATCGATAGATACCAGGAACACTCATCGATCGCTCGATAGCCGAAGAGCGCGCGCTAATTTTTGAGGAATCTGGCGCAAAGATAGTTAGGGTGCGAATCGGGTCAAGAAACGCGCCGTTCGCGGCGGGTGCTTGGAATCGAACGACCATTCCCGGTTTCAACGCCGCCTTTTCAACCGGAACAGTAAAGCGAATACCGGCAGGCGACTGAGGCAACGTGAACATGATCGGTTGTCCCGCCACATTGACAATTTGCATCATGCCACCCTGCCACGCCTGTAGCTTACCCTCCAATTCGATTCTGGTCGGTCCGTTATTTCCATACGGGCCATTCGGTTGAGCGTAGCACTGACTCAAAATGCTGCTGAAAATTACGACGTTAAATAGGAGCAATTTCATTTTCCTGTCTCCGAATGAGAACCTAAATCTTGCGCGATATTGAAATTTTACGAAAAGCTTCCGACGTTTGGCTGGATGCATGAGAGACGAATCGAGCCTCTTGGAATATGATAGAGGAAGTTTGAATTACCTGCACGCAAAATTATTTCCTATGAATTCTTCTACCTCGCCGGTCACCGTCCGGACTCTTCAATCGATGAAACGGCATGGCCAAAAAATCTCCATGCTGACCGCTTATGACTTTGGAATGGCCCAGTTGCTGGACCAAGCAGGAATCGATTGTATTCTGGTCGGAGATTCCCTAGGGATGGTCGTTCATGGGAATAAAACCACGGTTCCCGTGACGATCAAACAGATGATTTACCACGGCGAGATGGTCGCTCGCGCGGTCAAGCGGGCTATGGTCATCGTTGATCTTCCGTTTCCCGTTGGCCAGCGAGGCGTTTTACACACCGTTAAAGTCGCCGCCAAGATCATGAAAAAAACGCTTTGCCAAGCCGTTAAAATGGAAGGCGGCCACGAGCAATCTGAGTCGATCGCCGCCCTCGTCGATGCCGGTATCCCAACGATCGCTCATATTGGATTGCGTCCGCAAAGCGTACATGCTTTGGGAGGGTATCGAGTTCAGCGAGATGCCGATCAACTGAAACGAGATGCCCTTGCCGCACAGTCCGCCGGTGCGTTTTGCGTCTTGATGGAATGTGTCCCGCATTCGTTGGCCAAGGAAGTTACCGACTCGCTTACCATTCCGACGATCGGCATCGGAGCCGGCCCCGGTTGCGACGGACAAGTTCTTGTAGTTAATGACATGTTGGGAATGGGCGAAACGACTCCGCCAAAGTTTGTTCGCGGCTATGCCAATCTTCATAAGGAAATGCGCGATGCTTTCGTCCGATATCGCGACGATATCACTAGTGGCGCATTTCCGGGTTCTGCTGAGTCGTTTGAGTGAAGAGTATGACGACTTTGAAAAGCCATCGCGTCTCCTTTGCCGGGAGCCAAGGAAGACAACTCGGCGGAATCATCGATCTTCCCGAAACAAAGCCAATAGGCTTTATTTTGATGGCGCACTGCTTTACATGCTCGAAGGATCTTAAGGCCAGCGTTCGAATCTCGCGAGGCTTCGCCGAACTTGGTTGGGGCGTCTTGCGATTCGACTTCGCTGGACTTGGAAACAGCCAAGGCGATTTCGCTAATACGAATTTTCGCACCAATCGAATTGATCTGCTATCGGCGGCCGGGTTCCTCGCCGCATCGCATCAAGCTCCATGTTTGCTCGTGGGACATAGTTTCGGCGGTGCGACGGCCATGTCCGTTGCCAATGAACTCGAATCTGTGCAGGGAGTGGTGACGTTGGCTACTCCTAGCGAAACATCGCACTTGGCAGACGTCCTTGTCCAGCTTGACCCTCGCATTGAATCCGAAGGGAATGGCTCGGTCACGATCGGAGGTCGAACGTTTCCTATCGCCCGACAAATGCTCGAAGATTTTCGACAGTACGATTTGACCAAGGACATTGCTGAACTTCGAAAGCCACTTTTGATTTTCCATTCTCCCACCGACGGCACAGTCGGATATCACCATGCGATGCGCATCTATTCTTTGGTGTTGCAATCGAACGGCCCCGACAAAGTTCGACCCGAAGCTAGTCTGATCACGCTCCCTCAAAGCGACCATTTGCTCGTTAACAATCCTCGCGACATTCCGATGATCGTGGCCTGGATCAGCGCTTGGGGAAAGCGGCTCTTACCCTTTCCGCATTGAGCTTTTAAGGACACTTCTCGCCGAACGCCACCATCATAACGGGACTCATATCTTTACTGGGTGGCCGTGGCGGAATCTTCTACGCCACAGATGGTTGCCGCGACATCGAAGACTCCGCGACGGCCACCCGATTTCCGGCTTTCGTGATTTTGTTCGACATCTCAATTCATGCGAGAGATTCCTCGGTTTTGAAGCCTAGTCGCTATCGCAGGATGATTTGCTTTCGCTATATTCGAAACGCATTCAAGGTTATTCTCGCCGCTTTTCGATCGGATTTTATTACTATGTCACTTGAAGATCCCGCATTGGACTACGGTTGGTTGCTTAGCGATCCGCGACGCAGTTTGTCATGGGCTCGCCTCGCCGATCGAAGCCCGAAAGCAGCCGAGCAATTGCGGCAATACATCTACATGAAGATGGCCGCCAGTGATTTGGTGCTCGATGAAGATGTCATGGACAAGGTCGAGTTGCCTTACGGACTTTTGGCCAATCTTGAAGAAAAGAATCGCTTGCTAGCTCAGTTACGAGCCCCGGTCGATCATCGCATCGAATCGTTTCTTGCTACAGAGTTTGCCAATTGTTCACTCGATGCTCCACTTCGATTACCATTGACGACACTCGTCTTAGATCGGCACGGTCTGGCGCGACAACTGAGTTTACCTGACGGTGGCGACGAGTTTCAAAGTGAATTGGTAAGTTCGTATCGTCTCGCCAATGGAGTCCTGCACAATCCATCGCAAGATCGACGCACGACTCAAGGAACGTTTCATGTTTCCGAAGGCGGACTTCCGATCGCTGCCGATAAACGAGCAGTCCCGCAAGCGGTTTTTGCGAAGCTCTTCGTGGAAGCATTTCGACCACCGGACGACTTGCTGCTGCTGCCGTTTACTTCAACGTCTGCCCGACCAGCCAAGTCCTTTGTCTCGCTTTTCATTCGCCCAATTATTTGTCCCGATGTTGCCGGGTTCTGTCGCCATAAAAAGATGGAGATTCGGTTTTTCGCACCTGGATCGTTGGTTTCGAATCTTGACTTTGTGGAATCGATCTTTGGAAATGCCGGCGATCCATTGGTACCCGAGAACGATGCGGCTCTCGATATCCTTCATTGGAGTGGGCATACCGGTTGTGTGATCCTCGCTCCGCATCTGATTTATCTGAAGAAAAAAGAGCTTGGCCTTCCGGCTTGGGATCAAGCTACCGAACGCCAACGCGCCGACGGAATGTGCTGGAAGGATCCTCAAGAGCGCTACAACGGTGGTCAAGCCTTCAAGCTAACGTATCGAACCAAGGCTGGCATTATTATTACGCTGATTGCGGACAACTATTTTGGCTACTGCAAAAAGGAAGTGAAAACGCAGATTAGTTACGCGGCGAATTTGATGGGGAACGTCGAGGAAGAGCATGCGGGTGGGACGATTGCATTTCCATCTCACAATCTTGGTGAAGAATTTCAGTTGGATTCCAAGCGATACAACGGCCGTTCGTTTAAAGATATAGAACGCGACTACGGCGATAATTTTGTCGATGTGCGTCCCGAAGGATATGGTGTCGATCGCCAGCATCCGAATATCATCTATGTCAACGAGAGCGCTCGATTTAGCTTACTCGATCAGACCGTGCGATGGTTTCAAGGCGACGTTGAACAGGCGCTGCCACTGGAACCGGACAAAGTTTATATCGCGCCGAGCGGCTATCGGTTGACAATGGAAAAACACCCATCTGCTCCATCTTGGCGATTGATCGGCATCTCAGGAATCGGTACGGTTTGCCACAAGCCATGTACCGTTAGCGGCGGAGGCAAAAGCGAAATTAGCAAATCACTGAAGGACTACATGCTCAACGGTCCAATCTTTGTAGCGGATATCGAAAAGGATTTTGGCTATCTCGACGAGCTTTTCAGTTTCGATTATTCCAATCGATGGGCAACTGAATCGAAAGAAAAGCCCGACTACGCCACGCGCTCTAGCCGTAAAGTGCTTGATTCAAATCGGTCGCTCGGAAGCGTTATCAAATTGCTTACACCGTCTCGAGAATATACCGAGCAATACAATCAATGGTTGGCATCGATTCCGACGCATATTTATGCCATGGCCTTTATCATCAAGCGATTTTGCAAATCGAGTTGGAATGGCAATTGGAAAGAGCATTTTGATGTCGATGTCGTTAACGGCGACGATGGTCATGAACTTAAATATGACAATCGAAAGCTGATCGGAGATTATCTCCGCATCGGCTTGGATAGTCATGGACGTTGGCGCACCTACAAAGTTCGACAGGATTTTGCGGCGGCTGCCAAAATCCAGCTTGAGGATGATATTACGGCGTCGGTCGTCGTTCCTGGGCGTTTTCTCGATAGCCTTCCCGCTGTCCAATCAGAGCTCAGCTATAAGTTCGTTGAGAATTGTGAATATCGACTCTTCCAACGCCCGGACGACGCGATTCATCGTGGACTGGATAAACAAACCGAAGCAGATATCGCCGACGTCGGAAATTTCTTTTGCAACTACGAACCGTTGAATCGCGAAGATATTCAACGCGATATTGCCTCGGTGATGGACTTTGGAAAGTACAGCCCGGTATTGCAAGAAAAGTTTCGAGCCTTCGCGGCCGATCAAAGTTCGCCAAGCTACGTAGTGAGCGCAGCGCAACCAAGAATTGTCGACGGAGTACCGACGAAGAATCCACGCTACTTGCAAGATCGTCCCGACCTCAAGAATCCAATGGCTCGATACATCGCTAGCCGAGCGATGCAAATTGCCAGAGCGACTCCGCCTGGCAAGTCGTTACCGATTCCGGTATCCGCGATTCTCTCAGGTCGACGCAACAATCCTCCTGACAAGGCTGCAGGCTATCGGTCGCTGGCCGTTTATAATCCGATTCACTATCAGGAAATTCCTGAGCTGTTCATGGATTACATTTGCTCGCTGACTGGAAAAAGTCCATCGACGACCGGAGCCGGAAGCGAAGGAGCACTGACGAAAGGTCCCTTCAATGCTCTGCTACCCATTCATGATTTGAACGCGATGTTGGTCAGCATGATCCTGACCGATCTCGGCGGGTTCTCGACCGCTGCCGGCCACATCGGTCCCGATTTTGAAGTCGGTCACGATATCAGTATGCTTGTTCCCGAAATTTGGTGCCGGCTCCAACCTCATGAGCGCGATCCGTCGTACCTGATCTCTGAAGAGCTTATGAAAAAGGTCGATGATTTCGAGTATGAAGGGCGGACTATCCAGGCATCGAGACTTGGCTATCGAATCACGGCTCGTTTCGTTCGTCGATACTTCGGTCGAGTCTTCGATAATCCGAGCAAGGTTTTTGATCAAAGCATCCTTTGCCCGGAGCTGCAAGACATAGAATCGTTTGCTGACGGAATTGACTACATCGTTGAAGCTCAGCAGCGTGTCGCCAAGCAATACTTTGTCGACGATTCCTTCACTTTTGCCTGTCCACCGCTCAAGGTTCTCTTGGAGATAATGGCTCACGGAAGCTGGAACAAAAAAGATCACTCGCATCCCGAAGTTCGTGCGATGTTTACCCGCGAAGCGATTCTAGGTAGCGATTGGTACCAGCAGCGATTGGTCACCAAACAAGCCGTCGACATTCGACTTTGGGAACGGCATCTGGCGTACTTGACGGAGTACTGCAACCGAACGACACACGGGGCCGTTGTCGCGAGACTCAAGCTAAACGAACGATTGAAGAACTCGCAAGAGCGGCTCGATTTCTGTCGTTCGTCCGCCTACGTTGATCGGATTCGAGGGACGCTAGGCGTTGACCCGAGTTTGCAGTCGTAGGTAGCAACCGTAAAACGGCGAGCTATGCTTGCCGGATAAAATGCGATGCGTAGCTTCGGATATGCTGGCCGTTCAAGACATGCACGGTTCGCAATTGCTGTACGACTCCATCATTGAATTGACTCAACGGGACGTGGACGAGCGTCTTTCCGAAACGCTTCGCCAGTCGTCGACGCTCGGCTCCCGGTGCGGTGGGACTCAAGAAAGCAATCTGCTTCGATTTCGCATGCAAACACGCTGCACCTACTAAACGATCTTCCAAAGTTTCGGCAAAGTCCAATTCAGGATTCTTCCAAACATCGGGAATCGATCGCGGAGGATAGAGGAATAATGCGCCACCATAAGTCGCCACGGCCACTCCAGGGCCTAACATTTCTTGTCGATAGTCGGTTGCGAAGAATGCGAGCGTCGATTCATCTTCGTGCTCGGCGAACCACGTCGTTCTCCATGGATAGGCACGTGGGTCTGCTTCGTGTTCAAAGAGGAGCAAACAAGCGTCGAGATGACCAACCGACGGCGGCTGGATCTTGACGTACAAGTTCCCGTCATACCAATGACGGAGTGTTTCGCGAATATCGATTCCGTCCAATAGACTCGTCGAAAATTTTTCGGTTCTCGCCAAATCTGCTCCCATTGCCGCCCGCGCTCGCTCGATGACTCGAGCGCGAAAACTCTCGATCAAATCGTCCTCCGGTGGCCAAGAACATTGACGATAAGGATTCCATCGCATCTGCCACTTTTTCGAATCGTCGCGAAGTGGTTTGCGGTTCAGCTCGATTGTGCGCCATTCTTGAGGTGAACCCGCTAATCGATTGATGATAGGAACCTGCTCGCCGTCGGGGAGTCGAGCTTCATGCATTCCAAGGGTCACTGTCGGCCACGGCAGATAGTCGGAGTAAAGATAATTTCGAGCTGCTTCAACAACGTGAATCGCGAACTGATCGCCAAGGATCTGCTTTGAAGCAACTGCGATCGTATAAAGATCCGGCGATAGACGACGATCGAGCAAGGTCAGATTGCGCATATATTTTAAGCACTGCGACAGCAAAAGCGGCGTAATGCGTCGACCGCGAACCCCGAGATCCGCCATATACGAAGCCCTGGCCGACATCAGCAGTTGTTTGACGCCATCGATCAAGACAGATTGCTGGTCTCCCGTCGAATTTTGACGAGCCTGCTCGTAAGCACCGGTGATGTACGGCAACTCTCCCATCAGAAAGATAAGCGTATTTTCGGCAACCGAATAAGGGACCGCTTCATGAATTTCCAATGGGGCAGAAGAATCTAATTCATCGTGCGGCTCCGGTGACGAGCCACGAAAATAGGCTTCGCGTAACCACGGCCAATGCTCGATCGAACAAAGCATGACGATGTTCCTAAAATTCGGTGCCAGTTTTCGCAACTGAGCAGCCATGTACTCAATCCGCTGCCGCGTCTGCTCGATGGCCGGACGTTCAATCGCAGGAAGGGCAGCAGCCGCGAAAGTTTCAATCGCAACATTCCTGAGCGCGAAGGCGTCGGGAAGAGTATGCGTCACTTCTTGGAACTCAGCAACTTCGAGATCGACGAATCGAATCGGAAGATGTTCACCGAGAGCAAAGCGAATGGCCGTAATCACGCTCTGGCTTGGGTCGACCGGTACGTAACTATGCGATGCTGGCCAATCATAATCGACCTCGCCAGGTAAATCTAAATCGTCCTCGTCAGGTAAATCTAAATCGAATTCGTAGGCTGAATTCTCAGCCGGTGGCTGCATAACGATCGATGGAATAGGCAGTTTTTGGACGGCTTGGCAAACTGGCTCTCCGAACGAGGGTGGCAGCGGTACGGCGATGCAGTCGATTGGATGTTCCAGCAACCAACGCTCTACCGCTCGAGCATAAGCACCGCTGGCATGCACGACCGGGAGCAGCGTGACGCGATCATTGAGTCGGAAGCAACCTTCGTAAGTTTTCATAATAGGATCATTCAATCGTCGATCGAAATTCGCATGCTTCCATCCGTCGCGAGTATGCAAGTATCGGGATCCGATCCGCTTCGATCGGAACTTCGAAATCCGACATCCGATCTACAAGTTCATCGAATCCCGACCCTCGCGGCGCTCGAATCGCGATCCGTTGACCGGTAAACGGATGGCGAAACTCCAAGTAACAGGCGGCCAGCATCAATCGATTCGTCACATAATTTAGTTCAAACCATCGATTATAGCGATCATCGCCGTGACGAAAATCGCCGATAATCGGATGAGCTATATGTTTGAGATGGCGTCGAATCTGATGCCAGCGACCGGTTTTAGGTCGAGCTTCGACAAGCGAGAATCGACCGGTGCGATGTGTCTCGGCACAGTTGGGCAACTCATACCATCGAATGGTTGTTAGATGCGTTTCGGCTGATTGTTTGGCAGGGCTGATGGTGCTGCTTCTATGAGAACGAACATCGTCGTCACTGGAAACAAGAGGAATGCGCAGACGCATATCGCGATGCAACCATCCTCGAACGAAAGCCTGATAGTATTTTGCCACCAGCCTTCGAGTGAATAGATCGACCATCGTCGCTGCGGCTTTTGGATTCAGTCCGAAAAGAATGACACCCGACGTGGGTTGATCAAGTCGATGTACTGGATAGACGAGACAATCGATTTGATCGCGAAGCGTCTGTAGAAGCACCGGTTGATCGCCGATCGAATTCGAGCCGCGATGAACAATCATCCCAGGCGGCTTGTCGACCGCTACAAAATGCTCGTCGCGATAGAGTATATTTAAGATCGTCACTGAGTTTTTTCGGCGAATAGAGATCGTAGCGATTTTTGGAAATACGGTTCGTTGGTAGTTCCGCCTTCAGGCGGCTCTGCCTGCCGACTTGTGACTTGTTCTAGTGTAAAAACAACCTGGACGCGAGGCGGTGCCTCGGAAGCCGTGCGTTCTCAGGCAATAGTCTGGGAACGAGCGATATCTTGTTGGAAGTATTGAGGAGGAGTTGTGCTAGAATTGCATGCGTCAATTTTTGATTTGAATTTTTAGGAAATAAGTAGTTGCCCATGCGTCGTGGAATTGCGGTAGCACCAGGAATTGCGATTGGGACGGCTTACTGTATTCATGAAGTTTTCGTGAATCCGGAAAGACGTCAAATCCTGGCCAGTGAAATAGAAACAGAACTCGCATCTTTCGAATCGGCTCGCCAAAAATCTCTAGTAGAAGTTCGAGCGATTCAGGCTAAAGTCTTGCGTCAAATTGGGAAATCGGCAGCGGCGATCTTTGCAGTACACGAATCGATTCTCAATGACGAAGCACTCATTCAACGTATCCGAACGAGTATTCGCGACAATCTTTGCACGGTTCAAGCAGCACTGGCCAAACTGCTAGAGCACTACCAGCATCTTTTGAATAGCCATTCCAACGAGCTCTTTCAGAATCGCCTCGCCGATATTCGCGATATTGTCATGCGGTTATCGAGCCACCTTAGCGAAGCCTTGGACGAGGAATCAGGCGTACTTCAAGGGCAATTAATCGTGGTTGCCGACGAATTGCTGCCAAGCCAAGCGATCATGCTCGGTGATCGATCGATCCACGGAATCGTAAATCAAACAGGTGGTCAAACAAGCCATGCCGCCATTATAGCGCGCAGCCGTGGGATTCCAGCGGTTAGCGGTGTCAGCAATATTTTGAAAACCGTCCACACCGGTGATCTCTTGATCGTCGATGGCAGTCAGGGTCATGTGATAGTCAATCCTGGCCCGGAAACATTGGCTGCCTATCGCAAATTGGAACGTGAATTCTTTGATTTGCAAGATCGCTTAGCGGACAATCGTGATCGACCATCGATGACCGCGTGTCGAGTCCCACTTCAGCTCTTAGCAAACATCAATGGCTTGGCGGATACGAAAGCCGCCTGCGCGCAAGGGGCTGACGGAGTCGGTCTCTATCGCACCGAGTATCTTTATCTTGCATCGAGCGATGTTCCCGACGAACAAGAGCAACTTGACAACTATCGCGCGGTGATCGCGGCAGCGCCGAATAATCGCGTTACCATTCGCACGCTCGATATTGGCGGCGATAAATCGATACCTTTTTTGAATCGTGGTCATTCCGAATCAAATCCATTTATGGGGCTCCGCTCGATTCGATTATCGTTTGAACACCCCGCGCTCTTTTTGACGCAAATTCGTGCGATCTATCAAGCCGCATCGCCTCGCTGTTCTCCTGGCAGTCAAGTCAATATCCTGTTTCCCATGGTCGCAACGTATGAAGAGCTTCGAAAATTGCGCAGCATTTGTCGAAAGGCTGTGGAAAGTTTGAAACGCGACGGATTAGATTTTGGCCAACCTAAATTTGGAATGATGATCGAAGTACCAGCGGCTGCGATGATGATCGATCAACTCCTTGGGGCCGTCGATTACGTGTCGATCGGTTCGAATGACCTTATTCAGTATCTCATGGCTGCCGATCGAGACAATCCTAAAGTGAGTTCGCTTTGCCAACCTCTTTCACCCGCTGTTTTGCGGGTCCTCGAAAGCGTGATTCGAACGAGTCAACTCGCTCAGAGACCTGTCACGCTGTGTGGCGAAATGGCATCGCAGCCAGCCGCCTTTGCTCTGCTTTTAGGGATGGGATTGCGTCGCTTCAGCATGAGTCCAGCCTATATCCCGTCGATCAAGGAACTGGCTTCGCAGATTACGATTGAACAATCGCAAAACTTGTTAAAAAAAGCGCTTCGAGAGCGTGAGACTCGCAAAATCGTCCGGATGATCAACGAGCAATTGTTCGACTTGGTTCCGTCGCTTGGCCCTCTCTTGAATCGGAACGCATAAAAAGCAATGGAGCCAACCACCTGTTCCGACGTTGACATGAACGCTTCTTCCTTAAGGCCCGAGCCGAATCCATTTTCAACTCGGTTTGTTCGACCGGGAGCCATTGCGTATCGGCGCGTCGATCATGGGACGCTGGACGAATTGGCTGTCGATTTCTTTGGACGATGCGGAGGATGGGCCGCGATCATCGGCCCGCATGGAACGGGCAAGTCGACGTTGATTGCGAGCTTGAAAGAGAAACTGGCGGAGCGGTCGCAGGTCTTTGCACACCGATTCTCGACGACCGATCGGAAGTTTCGTGAGCTTTGGATGGAAGCCAAGCATTGGACGCAAGGCAATGTGATCGTCGTCGACGGCTACGAGCAGATGTCGATCTATTCGCGATGGCGATTGGGAATCTTAGCCCGTCGCCGCAAAACCTGCTTATTGATTACCGCCCATCAAGAATATCGAGCGTTGAACACCCTTTGGCGAACGTCGGTGGATGAAGAGCAAGCCAAAGTTATTCGCAATGTACTGCTTTCCAATCGACCCGACTTGCTTCAGTCGCACGATCTCGAAATCGCTTGGCGGGCTGCTCGACAAAGCCATCCGACCGATTTGAGAGAAACCTTGATGTCGATGTACGATTGGGTAGAAGAGCAAAAGCAAAAACGGCCCGCAAGTCTTAAAGACTCGCGGGCCGTTTGAGTTGCACAGTGTCTCTGTGAATTAGTAAGCTGTTGACCCGTAATTAGCGGATCGTAGCAGAACTAACCTGAATGACACGGCGCTTGTTGTTCAAGTAGGCACTTGGATCGACAACCGGTGCTGGAGCAGCTTTTTGCATGGCTGGAGCAGCGGCAGGAGCTGCCGAAGCACCTCCACACGAGCTGCACGATGAAGCTGTTGAGCACGAATCGCAAGCGTTCGAATCACAGCAGCTTGACTTCTTGCAAGCGAAGATCTTCGAAAGCAATCCGCAACCATTTCGCTTGCCACAACCGCAGCCGCTATCGCAGCCAGCAGCAGCTCCGCAAGGATCGCAAGCAGCCATTTCGGAACCGCAGCTTGGTCCGCAACCTTTGCCCAAGCCTTTTCCGCAACCGCAAGCATTTCCATATCCAGCCGAACCGCTGCATGGATCACAAGCAGCCATTTCAGCGCCGCATGTAGGTCCGCATCCAGCGCCGCAACCAGTGTTGCATGCAGGTCCAGATCCGCAGCTCGAAGCACAGCTCGACTTGCAAGGCGAAGTTAGGCTGCAAAGATCAGCCTTGATTGCCTTAAGAAGTCCCATCAACGGCTTCCTGCGGCAACCGCACGAAGTATCGACACCGCAGCTTGGTCCGCAAGCATTGCAGCTAGCCATTTCCGAACCGCAGCTTGGTGCACAAGCACCAGCACCGCAGGCATTGCCAGCGCCGCATGCTCCAGCTCCGCGAGCTCGTCCGAGAATGTTACCACGACCGCATGGATCGCAAGCAGCCATCTCTGAACCGCAACTCGGTGCACAAGCACCAGCTCCGCAGGCGTTTGCTCCGCAGTTGCCTGCTCCGCAACCTGCCATTTCAGAACCGCAGCTTGGTGCACAAGCGCCAGCTCCGCAAGCGTTTGCTCCACAGTTGCCTGCTCCGCAGTTGCCTGCTCCGCAACCTGCCATCTCAGAACCGCAGGAAGGACCAGCGATCGAAGTGTCGCAGCATGAGCTTGCGCAACCACAATCGCGACCAGCGAGCATACGGTTTAAAAGATCGAAGCCGAAACTTTGGCTGGTCAAGCCAGCTCCGAGAATCATCGATCCAACCAACAATTTGAGTTTCATCGAGTCTTAATCTCCCTAATTCGATGTGCGACAAACACTTGACATCTTGGTACGTGCCTCCGCAGTCAGGTGGAGCGCGGTTTCAACACACGAAGACGCTGTTGAAATCGTTCTCGTTCCTAGCAAGGCCTTAAACGGACATTGGTATTCGCAATATCCGTTCGACTTCGTTGACCTTTCGCCGCTTGTCTCGCATCCTATTCGAGTTTAGCGCCTACTTCGGCAACGTCCCACAAGCTTTTGGCTTGGAGAGGTCAAGTGTTTCAGGTGCGGCCATCCTTTGGCTATCGTTACCTGAGTTGTCGTTCTGGGTCTTACCACGGCGATCCAGTTCGGATGCACGAATCAACCGAACTATGCAGTGGTTTCACGATTGGTATCGGCGGGCTTTCCACGCCCCTTGAACATGCAAAGCCATTTTTCCTCATTTACCAAAACGCATGGAATCATTGAAATTCTTCTGTGGATTCCTGCTTTAACGCCTCTGCCGTACTTGCGGCCTCAAAGTCTTCCCAGTTTGTCGCCACTGCACATGGACCACTCGCTATCGCCCGAAAGCCTCCGTCAAAGACATCGCATTTGACTCAGGCACTTTGAGCGGCAAACTTGAGCTGAATTACCCATACCGACGCTGGTCGTTAATTGGACCACCCAAATAGGATCGCGTTGGATCGACCAGAAACCGATCTCCAATCGACGATCGCCCTAACAAAAGACGGAATCCCATACTGCGACGATTGGTAAGTGTCAGTTCAATCGGCCATCGATAAGCCCCGATTTGAATCGATGACTCGATCACCGGACGATGAGTAAGGTGCCCGGTCGAAGAGCGAACATCGCGATATCCAACTAACTTCGCTTCTACGCACTGGCCAGCCATCGATAGATCTGCGCCCACAAAGACCGAGAATCGAAGCCAACGTTGCTTGCTGCGGACGAATTCTCCAATAGGATCCGCATCCATAGAACTACTCCTGGCTCCCGTGTCGATCTTGGCTTCGATAAAGCTCATGTCCATCTCTGGGAGCTGAACCCACTCACGCCATCCTAATAATGGCTTCAACGAAACCTCCGACGATCGAGTCGGAGAAGTCAATTCGTTGGTTTTCGGAGCTCGATTGAGGCGACGCGACATAAATAAGCGTATCGGGACAGTGATCGATGAATTCCTTCGAAAGCCTTACTCTGCCGAATTAAAACCGAAAATCGAGTGCTAACCTTCGATCGTCGTACCCAGCTCTCGTAGTAACTCTATTGTAAACAGCCCCGAGCCATGTCCGTCGGAAAAATCGATGTTATAGGCATAATTACCCACAGGACGCATTGCGACGATTTTCAGCGGTTGAGCCTCTGCCGCTGACAAAACCGGTAAGAGATTAGGCTTTTTCGAGGCATCCGCCCGCTTTTTCTCACGACACGTCGCACACGGGCAAGCTTTGCGAAGCGCCCCAAAGCTACTGCGACGAACCTCGCCATCGCTCCACGTGATCTGCAGATAGCGGTCTTCAACAAGTGCCAAAGCGGTCGGTTGGAGCATGGATGTCGAGTGAGTTCAAGGAAAGAGAATCCGAGACGGTCATTGAGAAAACGTCCGTCGAGTATACCCGACAGACGACGAATTTACTGTTTCACAAGCTCCGGAAAGACCTCTGTAGCATATTGACGACGCCCGGCGGTGCCAACAGGCGGTTCGTCTAAATGGAAAAAACGTTCATAGCCATCGGGCTTGCCCCAGTACCTCGGGTCTTGAGGCCCCTCAATGCGCGCCGTTGGGATTCGAAGCTTTACGAAGGTACCTTTTTTATCGGCTTCACGCCCCTCGGCATCCCTGGACTCCACAGGATCCAATTTAAATTTGATCGCATGTTCGCCTTTGCTCAATTGCCGGTGGAGCGAAACCTCGTCCTCGAATCCGCACGGTCGACAATTTCACGTGCTGTTGCGACGTACTTTTCAGCCAACATCGGTGAGATCGATAACGCGTCGGCGTTGTTGTCGAAGCTGTCTCCCGAGTCGTCGGGTGGAAACTCAACGGACGTGTCGAATTCAACACCCCTCAAATCGCGAATCGTGTTGCCGTATTCCAGTCGATTCAGCCGTCGCAGCGCACTGGTGCCTGGATCAGACGGATCGCGACTGGGCGAGAAAACACGACCCACGATCCACTGAATCAGCACCTGCTCTTTGTTAGCGGAAGCGGCGGAATTGGGGTCGACACGTGTTTCCTTTTCATTCGCAACCGTGACAGGTACTGGCAGCGCTCGAAAGCATACAGCGACAACTAACGCGACCAGAATAGCGCGAACCAAGCGGCTAGATTTCAGCGACCTACGCGGGAGCATCGTCAACCTGTTGTTTTGAGTAGGAATATGAAAACCAAGTCTCCTACAGTATAACTGATTCGCCTTACGATACGATTCGCTTTACGCTGCACCTCCATTGATTGAGCTGTGAGGTCAGGAGTCTACACGCCTCCCTTTGGAAGTTCTTTCGCTGAGGCGGCCAGCTTTCGAAACATCTATATGTCTCTCATGCGATCGTCCGTCACCGAGAGGTAATTGATCGGACGCCCCTCCCCTATATGATCGTTCAAGAATCAGGCTGGTCGCTTTTGACCCATGAACTTCAAGCTGAGTTTTTGGGTGAGGTCGATTGGTAGCAGCAGTTTCCTATCCCGACGCGTAAGGGGCGACCGCGATGCTCTTTCTGAGCAACTGGCATGACAATTGCATCTCAGGTCATTTCAGCTCATCTTAGCGAAGCGCTTTTGCTGATGCACTTTTATAAAACGCTCAATAGGCATCCAAAGTATGAAAACATGTGAGACTTGTGGCAACCACTATGACAAATGCTTCGAAATCATCAAAAATGCACAGTCGCACTTTTTTGACAGCTTCGAATGCGCAATCCAGGCGTTGGCACCAATCTGCGAGCATTGTCAGTGCCGCATCATTGGACACGGGCTAGAGGCCGAGGAAGTGTTTTATTGCTGTGACCATTGTGCCGAATCAAGTGGAGTAAGTGGTTTGCGCGATCGAGTTTAAATCGTAACGACCAAGAAAATAGTGACCAATGCAACTGAACGAAGCGATTGAAAACAATAGAGCTTGGGCGGCGAAGCGAGTCGAAGAAGACCCCATGTTTTTCAAACGATTAGCACGCGGCCAAAAGCCTAGCGTTTTATACATCGGCTGTTCTGACAGCCGAGTAACAGCAGAAGAGATGCTAGGGGCTGGCCCAGGCGATCTCTTCGTTCACCGTAACATCGCCAACTTGATTCCGAACAACGATCATAGCTCGAACACAGTGATCAACTTCGCAATTCATGATTTGGGGGTAAAGAGCATCGTGGTTTGCGGGCACTACGGTTGCGGAGGCGTCCTTGCGGCCATGCAATCTAACGACCTTGGGAAATTGACTTCCTGGTTACAAAACATCCGCGACGTATATCGATTGCACTCCATTGAATTGGACTCTATCGAGAATGAGGAAATTCGGTATCGCCGATTGGTAGAGCTGAACGTTCACGAACAGTGCATCAACTTGTTGAAGGTCGCAGAAGTGCAAAACGCCTACAGTTCTGCGAATCTGATCATTGCTGGTTGGGTCTTTGATATGGCCACTGGTCGGATCACCGACCTTAAACTCGATATTGAACAAATTGTTGGTTCAATGCGAGACATCTACAGCATAGCCGAGAAAGTTTAGATCCGACCTCTGACGGAGCTTGGATGGACAAGTCCTATGGTGTGACCATTTCGCAGTGGATAATCATCTAGTTCCATTTATGATTCCTAGACCGCCAGCAGCCGATCCAAGCATGCAACCCACCGTCGAGGCGGAGAGCAACCTTTCGTACTCATACTGGCTAGGTACTTTCATTATTCGTGGCTCCGTCGCTCCTCGAGTGCTGTTGGATGTTTTGGGATTTGGTTTGTTGACTGTGGCGATCGTCGTGACGATTCAATGGCTTGAGAAACTATTTCAAGTCCAGCTGTCGGTTTCGGTTGTTCCATTTGAAGCGGCAGGGGCAGTGCTTGGTTTGCTATTGGTATTGCGGGTTAACACCGGTTACAGCCGTTGGTGGGAAGCAAGAGTGTTGTGGGGCGGTATAGTCAATCAGTCACGCAATCTTGCGATCGCTGGATTGGCGTACGGGCCCAGGAACACACGCTGGCGATCGCGATTCGTACGATGGATTGCTGTCTTTCCGCACGTTTGCCGTCGGAGCCTTCGAGAACAACGCAACTTCCCCGAACTCGAGCGATTGCTGTCCGATGACAGTCAAGCTTGGATCAGAAAGTCAGAGCATATGCCCGATGCTGTATCTAGCGAACTTGCGATGCTACTCTACGAGGCGCGAAGCCTTGGCATGGACGGATTCGCGTTCCAGAAATGTGAAGAGCAGCGATCTAGTTTGATCGATCATCTTGGTGGTTGTGAGCGAATCTTGAAAACCCCGCTTGCCAGGTCTGGGGCAATTCAAGTCAGACAGTTCATCTTCTTGCTGTTGATCACCCTTCCCATCGGACTGATGCAAGCATTCGACGCGAATTCCGCGAATCCTTCTTCATTTATGCAAGGCATGAATCAGGTTGGGATCGTTCCGCTCTACGTAATGCTGCTAGCCTATCCACTCTTGTCCCTTGATCGAATTGGGATGGAGTTACAGAATCCTTTCAGTACTCAGCGTATCGACTTCCTTCCGCTAGATAGTATCTGCACAGCGATCGAACGCAATGTCCTCGAATTACTTCACGACATAGAAGACCAGCCGCCTGCGGCACCTCTCCCAGGAGATGCTGAATTGCCCCCTGATGCTGAAGTTTCGCCGCAGGACGACAGCTTACTAGCCGACATTTCTTGAACTGTCCTATTGCGATTCTACGACTCGGCATTTGCCCGCTGGAACGCCGGGATTCGACCAGTTACAATCGAGATCGACACAACGGTCCCAATGATGCACGAATTGATTGGCAAACCCCGATAAAATATCCTTTCGAGCATTTATGTTACCGGATGGGCCGACCCGACCGTCGCATTTTCCCTGGCCAAGTCTGAACCGAATGTTCCTTTCAATTCAGCCAAACTATCGCGTCGTTGTTTCGGCCGTGCTTCGTATATTCCTATCTTTCTCAATCGTATCTGGGCAAGAAAACCGCCCCGACGTGTACGAGGTATTAAAATCGCGAAGAGATGTGTGGGGAGAATTGGCGATCCGTAGTCTGGACGGGCCAACCTACGAATACTATGAGTCGCTCCTTCCTCCCCTTAGGTATGTTGAGACGAGGGAGCGACATTATCCAATTCGCCTTTCGAAACCCAATGGATGGACATTCAACTGAGACTCCCATCGCGTCTCCACTGAACATCTTGAATGAAAGGGAAACCGCGACTGGTCTCCTACCAAAAGAGAATTACTGCGGCGACATTGCAAGAGCGAATTCAAGGAGTTCGATCCGCCATTTATCGATCTCCACTGCAGCCAAGCTGGAAATCAAGTCCCAGGGATACAGAAAGGGGCGGTACTCGCCATTTTCCGTCGTACAGGGGGCTAGATTTCCAGCAAGGAGGTTGTTGTGGAGATTGGTGATCGAGTGTTTATCGTGCGCTGGTGGCGGACGGTTCGCTAGAAGTTGAAATGTCTTCTGCATTGGCGGCTTCAAAGATTTTCCTTGCGCGTTCTGTTTCATCGGCACTTTCCGAATGCGCTGAGATCAAAACGCGGCCACCTTTGAGTTTGCCTTCATAGAGTTTGGCTTCGTATTCGGGAATGCCCATTCCGATAAGGGCCCCCGTTAATCCGCCGATGCTGCCGCCAACCGCTGCGCCTGTGAGGGCAGCCATAATTGGGCCGGCAGCGATGAGCGGCCCGACGCCAGGAATGGCAAGTGCGCCGATACCAGCTAGCCATCCAAGACCGCCACCCAAAAGAGCACCCGTTCCTGCGCCAGTTGCAGCACCCTCTGGAGCTTTCGTCTCGTTGTCGACTGCAAAATCTTTCGTTCCGGCTTTATCGGGCATGAGCACCGAAATATCGTTGCTGGAGAAACCAGCGCTTTTCAAGCTATCTGCAATTTGCGTAGCTTGGCTTGAAGTTTTTACTGTACAAATTACGGCGTGAGCCATGATATCAATCCTTCTTTTTTGGGAAAAAAACTAACGGTTCATTACGACTTCCAACTGACTGTCAACTTGCTTATCGCCTGCAACATTGCGGGCGATTTCTTCAATGCGTGTCTTCTCATCAGCCGACTTGACTGGGCCGCGAAGTGTGACTCGGCCATCTTGAGTGATGATTTTGACGTTTTGCGCGTCTATTGACATCTTCGTATCGACAACTCGCTTGCGTATGTTAGCCGTGATATCGATGTCTTTCTGATTTTCATTCTGATCGAAAGGTGTCTTGGCGTTGCTATCTCGGTCCCTTGCATTTACGGCCGTGTTGTTGCGATCCACCGCTGTGCTATTGCCCACCGTGTTTGAGTCCGAGTTCGAATTGGATCGATAAAGGTCGTTGCAACCGATCGTTGCCAGTGCGATCAACATGATGAATGGAAGGTGTTTCATAAATGGTGCTCCTTGATGAAAGCGATTTGAAGTTAGGGGGTTAGATCGATAGTTGTTCAAAGCAAAGCGTGTGCCAATATTTTGCATCGCGAATTCGGGTGGCATGCCCGGGGCCTTCTCAGGGCGCGACAATTTCATGGCAAGTCACGCCCGTCGAAGACCCCGGACGCGCCACACTTGAAAGCAACTTCGATTCGATTTAGCTATCAAATCACTCGTGTAATTTATTCTCGTCAAAGCATGCTTGACGCAGTGTCTTGGCCCAAGTTTTGCGTAAAAGCAAGGTATCTAAGATAACCCAATCCAGATTCCTAATTGGAAATGGCTTTGAACGTATCAGAGCATGGCTGGATAGTTATCCTCGCACCGAAAGAAGTAAGTAGAATGAAACGAATGTTACGAAAAGTATTACTCATTGTGGCCGGATGCTCGACTCTTGTTGTCTTTGCCTCAGACGAAGCCGAAGCCGGCATCCGATCTAGGACGCGAGGCGGGTTGGTTCAACGGCGTCAGAGCGTTGCAAATTGCGGATGCAATAACTATCAATCTGCATGCCCAACCAGTTACCACGGTAACTATGGGACGACGTTGTCTTCGGGTAGCGGTATGTACGCGAGCCCTCAACAGACCGGCAACGGAGGATGGAATGGGAGTGGCTACTCGATCAACACCGCTCCTTCAACCGATTCGTATAATGTGTACGGACAAAGTGCTGGATTTTCCAGTCAAGGAAACGTCTCAGGTCAAAACTTGAGCTCAGGTATATCGACCGTAGTGCCGGCTGGGTACACGCAATAATTTTGCCTCGGCAGATTCTTAGCTAACGACTGTAGTGTCAAGGACGTTAACACTACAGTCGGGATGGTAGAAGTGCACGAGTGCTCGTTGAACGACCACGAGAAATTCAGGTTCAACCGCCAGCTTTTTTCTTGATGGCATCGCCTGCGTTCTTCATTGCATTACCGGTTGCGGAGCCAGCGTCAGCGGCTTTTTCCGCCACTTTATTAGCACCCTCTTTGACTTTCTTGCCTGCTGCTACCGCTGCATCTTTCACTGCCTCACCGGTCTTCTTGATTTTGTCTTTCATATTGTCTGCCATGATCGATTCCTTTGGAAAGTGATTTCTGAAACCCTAGCCACACGTAGCTAGGTGGGAGCTTGACGAAACAGCAAACGTCGCGCCAAATTTCGCGGCCAATCAATCGCTTCGAAGACTCAACGCGTGCCACACGTTTCACTAACTTTTCGACGTGCAAAAGCTTAGCGAAGCAACTTCATGGTATAAAGTATTTGAAAACAATAGCGTTGAACTTAACGTGGTATTGGCTTGTACGGATTGCGATGAAAGCGAAACACGAAGAATGGCCAGAGCCTCACAAAGCGAATCGCAAAAACGCGCGAAAAAACTACCCTTAAACACGCACGATGCCGAGAAAGCTGAGGACTCGTCGACTCCTCGCAAAGAGAAGCTTTCAAAATTGGCGACCCCGCCAAATCGGTTTCCCATTGTCGGCATGGGCGCGTCGGCAGGCGGGCTGGAAGCGTTTCAGGATTTACTCAAGCACTTGCCTGCGGACACGGGGATGGGCTTCGTGCTCGTACAGCATCTCGATCCACAGCACGAAAGCGCGCTGACACAATTGCTTGCGCGAGCTACGACGATGCCGGTCTACGAGGTAACACAGAATCTGCGCGTTGAACCCAATAGTATCTATGTCATTCCGCCGAATGTGCTGATGGCGATCGTCGACGGTGCGCTGAAGTTGACCCCGCGCAGTAACGAGCGCGGAGCGACACGATCGATCGATTTCTTTTTCGAGGCACTTGCGCACGATCAGCGCGAGCAGGCAATCGGCGTGGTTCTTTCAGGTACGGCGAGCGACGGAACAATCGGTTTAGAAGCGATCAAAGCCGAAGGTGGTGTCACGTTTGCTCAAGATGAATCGGCTAAATACGATTCGATGCCACGGAGTGCGATCGCGGCCGGGTGTGTCGATCTTGTTCTTGCGCCGGAGCAGATCGCTGCAGAACTTGCGCGGATCGCCAAGCATCCATTCGTGATGAATGCGCCTAGCGGCGAGGCGGCGGTGATCCAATCGGAAGCGGAACGCGAGGCTGATCAGCATGAGGGAACGGACGAACCGCTCGCTTCGGGTGGACACGGCACACCACGCACCGACTCGCAACTGGCGAAGAGCGAAGCGGAAGTGGCCGGGGATACGCCTGCGAACTTGACGCACTTTATTCCGATGTGCTCATCAGCGTCACAAGCTTTTTTCGTAACCCCGAGGCGTTTGACGCGCTCAAACGCGAAGTCTTTCCCGAACTTCTCGCGAAGCGCGTCCGCGACGAACCGGTCCGCGTTTGGACTTGATTACGTGTCGAAATCTGCTGATCTATCTCGAACCCGAGTTGCAGAAGAAAATCTTTCCTGCGTTCCATTTTGCCTTGAAGCCCGGCGGTTTCCTTTTCCTAGGTGCCGGCGAGTCGATAGGCGGACGCTAAAGAGCGTTGGATGTAAATTTTCTGTAGATTGCGAAAAATCGATGGAGCATTGCGACGGATTTATTCAACGCAACTGACGACCTCGCCTTGACGCACAGGCAACTAGCAGTGCGTCCACAACTTCGGGGTGAGCGCAATCGTCTATCCATGAGTCGTCTCCTGTCTGATCCTCAATAAGTTCGCGATTATCGAAAACCGATTTGAAAGCCTCTCTACTTTGAAAATCTCCGCGCAAACTTCCTTCCAAGTCTGCACTTTCCGTTGGCTTCGGCATGGCGTTGAGAAACGCATGCAACGCATATGAAATTCCAGAGCGTGGTCCAACGAAGTTCTCGCCCGTTGAAATATTGCTTGACATTTTTAAACCCTCTCCCTGACAAGTGTCTTCATTATAAGCTGTGAAAGAGGCATCTGACCGTAGGGACGCCCTACAAGGATTGTCCACGGCGATAACCATTGGAATCGTTCTACAATTTACCAATCGCAAATTTCGTGCCGTTGAGTTCGACCGAATGAGATTCTAAGACTTGATTGAGCGTATTCGAACGGCGGATGTTAACGCACGATCAACCACTCTGGGGATACTTCATCAATTGATTTAGAAAAAAACAAGTCGAATGCTCCGTTCAGCGGAAAAATCGCCCACGACGATTGCGAATGAATCATGCTGAGCGATCATCTCGCTTTAGCAGTGGGCGAGCAGAGCGCCTAGTTTTTAGCCGCAATGTTCGCCCACTTTTCTTCGATTCGTTCCAAGCAAAGTTCCGATACTTTGGACATAGAAAATGGTGCAACAAGGATCTCGGCAACTGAAAATTGACGGACGATTTCGTCATCATTCGCAGAAGCCTCCCCGCGTGCGAGCAGCAATACGGGTATCTTTGTGAGATCACAAATTCTCAGTATTGCAGATGATAAGCCATCACAACCGTTGCGCATCAAGTAGGCATCAATCAGCAGCAAATCTGGTTTAAATCGTTCCATTTTGGCGATGCAGGCAATTCGACTATCTGCTGGATGGACTGAAAAGCCACTTTGTTTAAGTCCTACCTCAAAATCGTGCAGAAGGCCATAGTCTGCATGCGCGACCACGAGAGATCGCTTCATAAAAGGACGGAAAGGAAGCTGGACTTCACGTGAGAACATGAGAGGTCTTTCTTGGTTAAGTGGCTTGCAATAGCGTCAAGGCTCGCCGAACAATTCGTTTTAGGTCATACGTATTTTCGTGTTTTTCCAAGAGGCGAATTCAGGCGTGCAAATTTTCTTCCGACACGCAGATGACGTGCCGCGGCAGATAAAAACATCGAAATCGAGTCAAGAGTATTGCCTCTTGAAAGGATCGGTCCCATTTTTGCTCAGAAGTCTTTCATTGCTGCTCTGACGTCTTTCGTTACAACGATGTCTCCTTTTTACTACCTCATAACTGATTTGACGAATTGCGGTCTATGTCATCAAATGTTTTCAACAATGCAACACCTAAAGTTTGGGAGCCGACAAAAAAGCGTGGCTTCATTGCTATTTGCATTCTTTCGATCACAGCAATTTTTGTATTTGTACAGTCGTTTTCGTTGATCGCTCCGATAGTACTGTCGCTCTTGCTAACGCTCATCATTTCGCTAGCCGTGAATCCAGTTGTATACTGGTTAAGGGCCAGGATTGGTGGGCGAAGCGTCGCAACCGGAGTGATCGTAGCAAGCCTTACTGCCGTTCTCGCCTTAACGGTGTGGGCGTTGGTTGGACCAATCAAGTCATCGGTGACTGATCTGGCGGAATCACTACCCGCTTACTGGGAACGCTTTCAGAAACCATTGATTAAGTTAGAACAGCAGGCTGTTCAGTCGGAAGAGAAGCTTCAAGCCGAAGTGAATTCGGAGATCAAAGAATTAGATCCTTCTAAAAATGAATCCGGCGACAAAACAGCCGAAAAAAAGGCCACCGAAACCAAACAAGCCTCCGGATCCATTCGTTCAAATGTTGGTCAGATGCTGCGAGGCGCAATGGGTAGTGTTGCTAAAATGGCGTTCAATGGAACTCAGGTGTTGCTCGTCTTGGTGACGGTTTTTTTCGGTGTTATCTTTACGCTTCTCGATCCGCGCCCGATATTCGGAGCGATATTTCTATTGGTTCCAGAATCACATCACGACAAAGCGTCGATCATTTTGGAACGTGTCGGGCGTTTTGCACCTGCATGGGCAGGTTCGATGCTAATGGGTATGGCAACGATTGGCGTTCTCGTGTTTTTATTGATGTGGCCAATCTTTGGCATGGCAGACGCGCTGGTCTTGGGACTCATCGCAGGGGTCTTTGAGTCAGTGCCGTTCCTCGGCCCGGTTCTTAGCACAGTGCCGGCCTTATTGTTGGCATTGGGCGAAGGTGGGTACACGCCAGTCTGGGTTTTGCTTGCCTTTATCATGGTTCAAGCCTTGGAAAACAACGTGATTCTTCCCTTGATTATGGCGCGCGGGATGAAGTTGCACACCGTTGCAATCATATTTTCAATGCTCCTGTGCGTAACTTGCTTTGGCGCATTAGGAGTGTTGGTCGCCGCACCGATGGTTGCAATCGTAAGTATTGTTTACGAGGAACTCTACCGTAAGCAATTTTTACCGACAACTTCAGATAACGATATCGATCGACTTGCCCGTATCACGCTCGGCGAATCTCGTCGTTTTGAATCGCCGCCAAGTCGCCTACGCGAGTGAGGATGGTTGGTGATACATCGCGAACTCCTGAAAATTGAAAAAGGTGAAGCGGCGAATCTTAATGCCTCAGCCAGCTTCGAGTGGTAGACCGAGGTGTTCGATGCTCAAGAGCAAAATCAATGCTCCCAACACTCTTAACCAAACGCTTGAAGCAGTATTGGCCGATCTCCAAAACTTAGCTTTCTTAGCGACCACGCGTGTTGCCAAGCGACCATTACGATCGATGCAGCACAAATGACTCCAAGCGCGCAAAAAAAATTCCGTCAAGAAAATCTTGTGTACTCGCTTTTCATGGATAAATGGCAAGCACTTTGGCTGCTGATAACGATGTGAATTACAGATGAAGATAAGACTTCGGCATCTTTATTGCTCTCAACGTCGACGACTTCACGATTAGGACGTTGTGATTGTCTCGTTTAAGTTGTTTGCATCATTTTGTCAGAGGGATAAATCTATGAGTCAGTTAAATCGGTTGGGAAAAATTCCAATCTTGGCGCTCTTCTTTGTCGGCTGCAGTTCTTTTCTTGAAGCGGCTATGATAACTCGCCTTGTGAATGTAACGCTGAACGCGAGCAATCTTGAGTCGTACAATCTAGATGTTGATCTCAACGGTACGAACGACTTCAAATTCACTGCTTCCAACTTGCCTGATCCCGTTCTTCCTATCGGATCGGACGTTGTTGATTTCCCCTTCGGCGGTAACAACGGCGGCGTTATTGATGCTTTCGCAGCCGACAGATTTCCAAATGCGACTCGACTAAATACCGGAGACTTGGTGTCAGTTGCAAACCTGTTTTCATCTGCTTCCTTTGACCAAGCCAATCTATTTTCCTTTGTCGGATCAGAAACACCATCGGGTAACTTCGAAGGCCAGACAGGTTTCTTGGGTCTACGATTCGACGGATCGTCGGGGCCTCTTTACGGTTTCGCCGAAGTGTCCGTTAATTCTCGAAATTCGAGCTCAAACCCACTGGGATTAACAATTGGTTTAGTCGGTTATAACGACGCAGTTGGTCAACCCGCTCTCATTTCCGCAGCAGTTCCGGAGCCAACAAGTCTATTGTTGTTAGGGATTGGCACTATAGGAATAGTATCTTCACGTTTTACAAGAAATAGGACAAAGAAATAATGAACATGACGATTTTAAGATTTGCCGCAATCGCGGTCGCATTGTCGTGGGCGCAGCAGCCGACTGCATTTGCGGCGAACCATCGCGAGGCACCCATTACGGCCCTTGATCATAAAGCAGACATCACGGATGTTTTTGCGTTCCGCAGTTATGGTGCCGGAGCGACGGCAAGGGTCACGCTAATTCTTTGTGTCGATCCACTTCTAGAGCCAGCGAACGGCCCGAATTGGTTCCCGTTTGATCCTGAGATCCTTTATGCAATCAATATCGACAACAATAACGACGCGATTGCCGACGTAACGTTTCACATTCGATTCAACACCGAGCAGCGCCTTCCAAACTTGTTCCAAGTCTATGCCGGTTCGGGTACGGGTATTAATGCGCCTGCAAACTCGCCACCGCCAATTTCGCCTGGCACGCCGATCATTCCGCCCCAAATCAATTCGTTTGGCAGTGTCGGACTTGGGCAACGCCAAAGTTACGCCATTAATATGATAAAAGGAACCAATGTAACTTCGATTACCGGAAGCGGTCCGTTCTACGCGGTCCCGACGAATGTCGGGCCACGCACGATGAATTACGGAGCTCTCTTCACGGCTGGAATTTATACAACGAGTGTTCCGGACGTAAAAGTCTTCGCCGGGACGACCGATGACGCATTTTGGATCGACTTGGGAGGAACATTTGACACGCTCAATACACATATCTCTCCCGTGCTGACTGCCACGCAAGATGCCGCGTTAACAAACGCAGCTACCGACACGGTTTCTGGCTATGGAGTGAACTCGATCGCCATTGAAGTGCCGGTTTCCCTTCTCACTCGGACCGGCAATGTTGAGGCTGCGAATTCAACTGCGGCGACAATTGGAGTGTGGGGAACGACGTCGCGACCGCGCATAACCGTCCGACAATCTCCGCTTCCCTCGGTCGGTCAGGGTGGTGTTCGCCAAGTGCAACGAATGGGAAATCCACTAATCAATGAGCTTTTAGTGGGAACTGGCTTCAAGGATCGATTTAGTATGGATGAACCCAAGAATGATTCTCAGTTCTCTAATTTTTTTCTCGACCCACCGCTTGCGCGAGTCCTCAACGCGGCCACGGCTGGCGCTGTCGCAATTCCAGCGCCGCCGCGAAGCGATCTTCTCCCACTGGTGACCTATGCACCGCCGATTGCGGCAGCGGGAACTCCAGCGGGTCCCGTCGCTGACTTGCTTAGGCTAAACACCGGTGTGGCACCGACTCCCCTGGCCAGCGCGAGCCGTCTTGGTTTGTTGGCTGGCGATACGGCCGGTTATCCGAATGGAAGGCGTGTCTTCGACGACGTGACGGATATCTCGTTACGGGCAGTTGCGGGCGTCCTGAATCCATCATTCAACGTCTCTCCAAACAACAAACTCGGAGATGGTGTCAATGTGAACGACGCGGTTTATCGCACGGACTTCCCATATCTAGCCGATTGCCCGAGTGGACGCGACCGCCGACATCTCGATCCAGGCGAAGCTGGTGGCGGACCTCCATAATTTAGTCTTTCTTAAAGCTTGATATTTGTTGCCCGAGTCGTTGTGGCCGGGCATTTCTTTTTCTGGAGTGCAAATCCCAATCATGACACCAATTCGGTTTTCCGCTAAGTCGATCGTTACTCTAAGTTTATCGCTCCCACTTCTGATCAACGCGATTGCTCGGTCAGAGTCCGACGTGCCGGTTGCGAAATCTCCTGCCGAGCAAAAGATCGAGCTAGCGAACAAGTCAATCTCGATCAATCCTGAGAATGTGGATGCTTACAACGCCCTTGCACTTGCTCTTAGTCGCCGCGCGAGAGAAACAGCCGATCCGGCGTTTTACGACCAAGCGGCCGAAGCATTGACGAAGTCGCTGGCATTAGCACCAGACAATTTCGAAGCGAAAAAGATCGAGGCGTGGCTTGCGCTTGGTAAACATGAATTCGCCCGCGCGCTCGAATTGGCGAGAATCCTAAATAAGCGGAGGCCCGATGACTTCCTTGTTTATTCCTTGCTCACAGATGCCTGCATCGAGACAGGGCATTACGACGAGGCTGAAAAGGCCGCGCAATGGGGGCTCGATATGCGTCCAGGTGACATTTCGGGACTGACGCGAGCGTCGTATCTTCGCGAACTCTTTGGTCAAATCGACGGTGCGATCGAGCTCATGCAGTCCGCCTACAACAAGACGGAACCAGCCGAACTCGAGAATCGCGCCTGGATTTTGACGCAAATCGCGCATCTCCAATTACTCAATAACAAGCCGGATCTCGCGGAAAAAATACTCGATGAAGCGTTACGTCTTTTCCCTGGTTACCATTATGCGCTGGGTAATCGAGTCAAGGTCCGAACGGCGCAGAAGCGATTTGATGATGCCGTGACTGCGGCCCAAGAGTTCTATAAAATTGCGCCGCACCCAGAAAACCTGTTCGTGGTTGGCGACGCCCTCACCCGAGCTGGAAAAGCTAAAGAAGCGAAACAGGTATTTGCTGAGTTTGAAAAAAAGGCTTTGGCAGAATCGAAGGGCTTCGACAACGCGAACCGTGAACTGATCTTTTATTTCGCGGATCACGCAGGCAACCCCGAAGAAGCAATGCGAATTGCAACGCAAGAGTTCGCGCGTCGTAAGGATGTTCATACGCTTCACGCTTATGCCTGGGCATTGCATGTGAACGATAGGGGTAGGGAAGCTCGCGAACAAATTGACCAAGCGCTCGCTATCGGAATACGCGACCCACTGATTTTTTATCACGCTGGCGTCATTGCGGCCAAACTTGATGATAGGGTAGTCGCCAAACAGCACCTCAACGCATCACTTGCACAGGCACCGAATTCCGAAGTATCCGAGTCCGCCCGACTTGCGCTGGTTGCAGTCGACCAAACGCTGCAGCCGTAAAATCGACAATCCGTGAACACAATTTGCAGTGGGAAAGGAATTACGATGGTTCCAATGAGAGCTGACGGACAAGGCCGAGAACGCTCAGCATTTACTCTCATCGAGCTGTTGGCTTCCATGTCCATAGTGGGCGTTCTAGTGTCACTTTTGTTGCCTGCAGTGCAAAGCGCCCGTGCTGCAGCCCGGCGCATGAGTTGCGAAAGCAATTTAAGACAACTTGGAATTGCGTTGCATAACTATGAATCCGCAATTCTCCGCTTGCCGGCAGGGTACGTATTTGCGCAAGGCGCACAGGGGAATCATGCCGGATTCGGATGGGGAGCAGGGATACTTCCTTACGTCGAACAAGCCAACGTTTTTAACCAAATAGACTTCAGCATTCCTCTCTTCGATCCGTCGAATGCAACGGTCCGAGAAAAGAACTTGCCAATTTTTATTTGTCCAGAAGATTTTATTTCTTTGAACGGTTTTGTTGAAATGGGTACGGAGAAGTATGCGATGTCAAGCTACGTCGCTTCATTCGGCCCACCGGATTTGGATGATACTCAAGACAAACGCGACGGAATGTTCAGTCGGAATAGCGAGACTCGAAACGCGGACGTGTTAGATGGACTATCAAACACACTTGTTTGCGGCGAACGGCAAAACGGCCGCTTTCGCAGAGGAGGAGTTCATGGACCTCACTTCTCATACGAAACAACCTGGGCTGGAGCCATTCGAGAAATATCCGACCCAACCGATGATCACGGTCACATGGTGCTATTCCAAACTGGGCACACACCGAACAGTTTAGATTCCGATGATCGAGACGTTTCAGCCCCTCACGTCGGCTACGCCAATTTTCTGTTTGGCGATGGGTCAGTCCGTCTTATCACGGAACAAGTCGACTTAAAGGTGTATCAAACTCTTTCAACTCGCGCCGAAGGCGACTTCATGGCTTTCGACCAGTAAACTCGGTATTGATCGCCGTCGAGATTGAAACGCTCGTCGCGGCCAGCAGAGATACGAGCCGATAGTTGTTTCGAACGAGAAACGAGCATCTATTTCGCGAGTGATTGAAAAGCGGCCAAGCTGCTAGCAGATGAAACGCGTGCGAGAAAAACGATCGGGCTCGATGCGCGCTACCATCGATCAACGTCGGTAATGGACCAATTCGGTCTTGATGGAGTTGCGGCAATTTCGAGTTCCGCGATTCGAAGCAAAGCCCGACTTGCATTTGTTCAGATTTGGAAGGTAAAGCGGCATGTGGTTTGCATTTGCAGTGCATACTTCCGTGTTCAGTTGTTTGCACGCGGTTTTTTTCTTAGTTCGACGATGGAGTAGAGTACGATGAGAGTAAATAGGATTTTTGGACGTTATCTTTGTGGTTTTATCATAAGTGCTTCAGTGCAATCTCAGTTGCCCGCACAAGCACCACAGCCTGGGCAACCTCAAGCGCCCATTCAATCACAAAAGCCCGGCCAGCAGCCCGGGATACAGAATCAACAGCGATCCCAATCGCAGACGGGTACGCAACAGGCCCAAAACCCGCCAAATAACAGCGTACACAATCAATCACAATCGATGGATCAAGTGATCGCAACGTGTTTAGCTCTGGGAAATCAAGGAGAAGTTATTCTCGGAAAGTTGGCATCCGAAAAATCGAAGAATGCCGATGTACGCGAATTTGCGAAAATGATGGTGGAAGAGCACGAAAGTTGTCTCAAAGATTTGGATCGCGTCTCGCCTGGTGTGAAGCAAGCCACCGCAAAGGTCCAGGACAGTTCTCGATCGGGAAACTCTTCCAAAACTACCGCGCAAACAGTCAGCGCCACCAAAACGGCGAGCACGCAAGCCCAAGGTGGCGTGGATTTCAATCAACTGCACCACGAACTGGCACAACAATGCTTGGCTGATTCAACGGCTAAGCTTAACGGCGAAGACGGTGAACAATTTGACAAATGCTATATCGGAATGCAACTTGCAAAGCATGCCGCGATGCATAGTCAATTGACGGTTTTCGAACGCCATGCGACGGGTGAACTAAAGGAATTGATCTCCAAAGGACTAGATAAGACGGAGAAACATATGAAGCACGCCGAAAAGGTCATGGACCAACTCGCTCAATCCGATTCGTCGTCCAAGAAATCAAAGCAATAAGATTTCGACTGAATCAAAACCGAGTAATCGCTTCGAGCGTCTCGATACATACAATGTTGGCAGGGAAGCCAGCATCTGCGTTGTAAATACGCGTCTCTTTCACCTATTTTTCTTCGTGAAGAGTCGGTTCCGCCGACTAGCGAACATCGATCCTATCGACCGATCGAGCCCATCGACGTTGTGGGGTATCGCTTTCCACAATCAAGCGCCAGCGCCCCTCAGTAGCACTTAGCACGACCCGAGTAAGCCTCCCTGAGCTCGAATGCGGCGGCCTTCGTAGCGATTTGTGAATTTGTCGAAATCCTCGACATCAAACTTATGGCTCTTCCGGTAGAAACGGTGGGTGGTTTTCGTGATCCGCAATCGATTTTAGCCGTGAAATACAAGGAAAACACTGGACTGAGTAATTGCAAAAACCAAGGTTCGCTTTCTGATCGGAAATGCTTACCCAAAAAATTGCTATGGTTTGGATGGTGCAATGAGTTTGGCGGATGGATTTACAAGGGATGGCTCCGATGCGCCAAAGGCGCTCGGCAACCCGCCGGACTGATCGTCTGGTGGGTTGTTTTTCTTCAACTTTGGACATCGGAGTGATGCCTCAAAAATCCAATGCGAAACGGGTGTCCGTTGAAACTTCGGTTTTCTATTCGTAACGATAAATAGTCAATTTTGACCCATGGATTTTGCGGAAGAGCCAAACTTATTCAAATCCATATCGCGAATACATTAAGTCTTTACAGAAGAATTGCCACGGTGTTTTCACCGCAACGTTTGTTCAACATCCTAAGACGATCCGTAGGCATTAGCCTACTGGTAGCCCAAAGCTATCCATTTCCTACGTAGGTTGGTCATTCCATGAACAAACCGGGAACTTTCCCGATTTCGGGCATATGAAAACAGCCCTCTAACCACGGTGGTTAGGTAACGTTTACCAACGAATCGCTTGATAAATTGTGCAGTAGCGATGAGTGGACTCGAACCACCGACACACGGCTTATGAAGCCGTTGCTCTAACCGACTGAGCTACATCGCCATCCATTGGATCGTCCATTCGAGGAATTCCTCTAATCTACGACCGAATCAGTACGGGAAATTATCCCGATCTGGCGTTTATGACAAGCCCTGACCAATTTCGGGAGCGTATCTATTCTGTTTTTTCGGCATTTTTCTGCGATAATCCGAGGTTTCGTAGGTGAGCCTCTTTTTTGGAGTTTTTAACCAATGCTTGTTCAACGACGACAAATGCTGGCTGGTTGCGCCGTCGCAATCGGTTGTTCGAACGATTGGTGGATGAAGCTTGGTCTCAGCGCAGACACTCGATCCAACGACGATCTGCGTGGTTTGATCGGCGTTACAACGGGGTCGTTTCAGCGGAATTTTTCGCCGACTCCGGAAGCGGCCAAACTTTGCTTGCTCGATCTTCCCAAAATTATGCGTGATGAACTTGGGATGCGAGTACTGGATGTGATGACCGCGTCGTTTCCCTCGATGGAGCCAGACTACCTAGATGAATTTCGATCGCGATCCGAGAAGGCTGGATGTATCCTTACCAATCTCAAGATGAATCAACCGGGGATCGATATCGGAAGCGAAAACAAAGACGAGCGAAATCGCGCCATCGCGATCTATCAAAAATCGATCGATGCCGCCGAACAACTCGGATGTCGATGGGTACGTCCGCTACCGCTTTCGGAACTTCCATCCTGGGATCGCTATCTCGAAAGCTATCGCCGGTTGATCGACTATGCAGCGCCCAAGGGAATTTCGCTGCTGGTTGAGAACTATGGTTGGATGAAGGATAAGCCGGATGCGATTCCGAGTTTAATCAAGGCCGTGGGACCAGGACTGGCCGCTGCGCCTGACATCGGCAACTGGACGAACGAAGCGCGTTACGATGCACTTACGAAGGCTTTTCCGTTGGCGGTGACTTGCGATTTCAAAGCCTTTGCCTTCGACGAAAAAGGTGAGCATTCAGCTTACGATCTCAAACGATGCTTTCAAATAGGCTGGGATGTCGGCTATCGTGGACCTTGGTGCTTCGAACATTTTCATAGTTCCCTTCCAACGCTCTTCAAAGAGATGATTCGGTTGCGAGAGATGATCGAAAGGTGGACGAAAGAGTCTACCACGTAGCAGCGTCTCTCCGAGACGCTGTGCGAGTCTCGGAGAGACTCGCCTCCGTGAAATCAGCTGCGATCGCCTAAATCGTTCGGCAGGTTAGCGTCTCTATGGCGAAATGAATGCGAGGACGCGTTTGGCCATTTGAATAATGCTGATCTCCTGCTGAAGACCGAGCGAAATATTTTTCTTTCGGTGGACTTCGGCTTTTTGATTTCGAATGGTATCGATCGACGATTGCAACTGATCGACATAGGACCGATGGTCACCCGCCGTATAAAGCCAACCGGCATTTAAGCGTTGATGCAGTTCTGGGAATGCACCGTGATTGGGTTGGACATACGGGACTCCGGCAGCGGTGGCTTCAAGTACAAAGATCCCTTTCGGCTCTTGGTAGGTCGTTGGGACACTCAACAGATCGATGACGCGAAAGAAGTCGAGTTTCTCACGGCGTTCGAGACTTCCCAGATACGACCATCGACCGTCTAGATGCGCTCGAGCCAGTTTCTGTTGTTGCTCATTCCAAAACTCCGCGTGCTGCGGCCCCATCCATCCCGCCATTTTTAGGTGCAGCTCTGCATTTTCGGGACGGCTGGCCAACTCGATAAAGGCATCGATTAACAGGTGCAGTCCCTTCTCGGGTGCCATGCGAGCAAAATAGCCTAACGTCACTTCCCGGTTGTTTGAATTAACGGATCGAGCAACGGTTGCGGAATCGGTGTTCGGCGATTCGAATTCCTCAGTGTTAATACCAAGCGGTACTACGTGCCATCGATGGGCAGGAATGTCGAGCAGTTCCGCCATGCGGCGCCCGTAGTCTTGGCTATGAACAATAAAGCCATCGATGAAAGGGACGAGTCGACGCATCGCATCGATCGACTGCTGACGATAGGGATCGGGAAGTGAATCGAGAAAAATATCGTCGCCTTGGAGCGTAACATAGACGGGAACAGCGACTCGTCTTTTGTATTCCGGTATGCATCCGGCGATCAACAAGTTGGTAAGCAAAAGAACATCGGGGCGGATATCTTTTTCAAGCCAATCGCAAAGGCGGTTAAACTCTTTGCGTTGATTCCCATCCACTCCCAGAAGCATCGAAACAGCCAACGAACCTAAAAGTTTCGGCGAGGTCTTGCCGGCGTTGGCGGTCAACCGTCGTATGAGCCAAGGTTGATTCAATGCTGAATCGACAAAACGCGGTAGGTATCGGAGCCATCGAAATTTTTGTTGGAGAAAGACATTGACGCCGCCTAAAAATACCCGATCGATACTCACATCGACTTCATCGGTCCGAATCGGGGTATAGACGGGTACAAGGATCGCATCGTGCCCCAACTGTATCATGGCTCGATCCAATGCGTTGTCGAGCATACAGGATCCGCAATACATGCCGGCGGCTCCTGCGGTAAGGTAAACAATTTTCATGGTGTTATTAAGATAGGCGAAACTTCCCTGGCGCGCCGTCTCATAAAATTGATCACGACCAATATGTCTTGCGGATCAGCAACACCGTTGCCGTTCGTATCGATAAAGGGTGGGCCGAGTGGCTCTCGAATACTTGGAAGTGCGCTTTGTCCAAACCGACGTATGAAATTGATGACCTGAAGAACATCGGTTGAATCGACCGACCCGTCGCCGTTGACGTCATAGACATTAGCGGAGTTCGTCCAAATCGATCGGTCATCGTCGGTTACCGTTACGGAAATGGATGCCGAAGTATATCCTGGACTGCTCGCAAAAAACTTAACGACCTTAGGACTCTCGACGATGTCATCGTTGATTGCCGATATCAAAATGCTCGCGGAAGTTTGGCCGGCTGGGATCGTGATTTGAGCTGGGAAGCGCAATTGAGTCGGATCGTCCGCCGACAGGTCGATGGTAATTCCCGATGATGGCGCAGGTACGGGTAATTGGATTGTAATGGAACTGGACGGATTCGACGGTGATTCAGCTAACACGAGCTGTTGTTCCACCCATTGCAATGGTTCGTAGTCTAGCACCGTTAACGAAGCGCTCGATCCGAAATAGTTGGCTGCCGCAGCGCTCAGCAATACAATGCGATTGCCTTGTACGATCGAGTTATCGATGGCACTGACGGAAACATCGAGCGACGAGGCTCCGGCGGGAATCGTAATCGATAACGGTACTGAAGCGGTGTTGGTATCACTGCTCGTCAGTTGAACGTCGAGTGGACTCGATAGGTCCGTATTGCTCCTCGATACTCGAAGAACGGCCGCCCCAGGCCCTGCATCCTCGCGAACTTGTGTCACATTTAGTTGGACAGTGACTGTCTCATGATCGAGAACTCGTATCGAGATCGGCTGCGACTCGATGCTACCAAATCGAGCCGACAGTTGCACAGTTTGCGTACCATCCAATAAAGTATCGTCGACTGCGGAAACTCCGATGGTTACGCTGGTTGAACCGGCTGGGATCGTAACGGAGCCGACGAGCGAGACGCCGGTCGGGTCACTGTTGGTTAGCTGCACAGTGATGGGCTGGCTTGTGTCGAACCCGACGGCGTCGATCTTAAGATTCGCCGCATTCGAGCCTGCATCTTCTCGAAATTCGTTTCGATCGATCGACAAAAGCAGTTCAGGGGCTGGCGTCGCTTGAATGTTCAAAGTCTGCTCAGCGCTCCCGCCGTTATCATCGCTGACTCGATAGCGAACGGTGTAGTTGCCAGGCTGCGTGTAGGTATGAGCGCCATCGAAGGAACCTCGGGTTAGAACGCCGGGGCCACCGAGTTGATCAATGGTGGCAGCACCGACCGATTTAGGCGAACTATCTCCCCAATCGATTTCAAATTGGAAGGTTTCTGAAGGGCCGAATCCGACATCTTGAAAGACGCCCAAATCGACTAAGCTGAACGGTACGTTGACTTGTTGCGATATATTGGATTGTGGATTGAGTGTAGGCGCGACGTTGGTAACGGCTACGTTTTCGATCGGAGTGCTGCGCGAACCAGCTCGACTGCCAGTCAGGATAACTTGTGCTAGATAAGTTCCATCGTCGCCATAAGTATGCGAACCTGAGACGCGAGTTTGTTGCGCGATTAAGTTCCATCCGATGTCGACAAGTCCCGCTAAATCCAACGGCGTCGGCAATTTTCGCGATCCCGGGCTTTCAATGGTGGGGTCCATCAATGTTTCCAAACCCTGGCTTACGATGCCTTCACGCCAATGATCGAGGGATCCGGAGAGCGGCACGGGTTGCCCGTTGTACTTGCTTATACTGGCTGGTCCAAAAAACTGGCCGCTGGCGGCGAGTCGATTCCAACTCGGTGAGATCCCAAAACCGATGACATGTATGAATTCATGGCTAATGGCGGTGAGAAAATCGTATTCGTCGCTATCGAGTCCTTGCGTTGTCGCTCCAAAATGCCATTTGGTGTTGGAATCGACCGTCAAAGAACCGCCCCACGGCCCGAAATCGGTCGGCGTTGCCCCGAGCCCTCCGACTTGTCCGCGAGCAGTAACGGTATTGCCCCAAGCCGATGTTCCGCGCCAAGCAAGTCCGCCGCCTCCAGCTAATGCCAAGGCGTTTCCAGCCAAAGCTCGAGCCCCGACGAAAATCACCAGTTCATTGGCCGCGACGCTCCCGATGTTCGTATTGACTAGGGCTCCAGTCGTTGGATGAGGAAAGACGGCTGTCCAAGTATTGGTTCCCGAAGGAGTAATCGCGTCGAGCGAATCGCTAAATCGGCTAAAGACCATGTCCGCTGCGACTTGCAGAATATCGCGTTTCTCTTGCGAATTGAAGTAATTCGAGCTATCGAGGCTGTAGTCAAAACGAACTTTAAGAGGTCCGACGGCCGGTGTCGACGCGACGGCCAGAGCTGTTTTAGAACCGTCTCCCCAATCCGCTTCTGCGGAAATCGCTCCTAAAATCGCAGATGTATCGAGCGTAATATCGATCGCGTAGCTGCTTCCCTCGGCGATCATTGCTAATCGCGGTTCGAGTGCTTCGAAAGCGCGAAGCCTCCGTTTGACACGCGATGCGGAACGCACCGAGCTGAAATGGACGAATGGCCACCCTGTTTTCTGCCGAATCCTAGCAAACATAAGAAACACGACAGGCACTCATTCTCCCGTTAAACTGGATTTATGCGAGTCTTGCTGCAACTCAAAGCGCGCCACAAAGAAATTAGAAAAGTAAGTCCGGTTTCCTTACGATTCGAACAAACCGGGTGCTAAAGCACTTCGGCTGATAGTCAATCCAAGGCAAACGTACTCAAGTGTACGCGAGAGACTAGCTTTGTATCAAGTCGAACATTGGAACTTGATGAAGTGTCTTTCTATTTGGACTTTTTCAAAGTTCGAATTTTCTGTAAACTTTTTCGGCTTAATGGTTTACGTTTTGCGTTGACCTTTCCGTTCCCGTTCCCTTTTGTCGGAGTCGACCCTCCGAGTAACTCTCCCAGGTATAGCTTAGCATGGACCTCACGAAACTTCGTAACATCGGCATCAGCGCTCACATCGACTCGGGCAAAACGACCCTCAGCGAGCGTGTACTTTTCTATGCTGGCCGAATCCACAAGATCGAAGAGGTCAAGGGCGGCGGTGACGGCGCGACGATGGATTATATGGAACTCGAAAAAGAGCGCGGCATCACGATTACGAGTGCGGCAACGTCGCTGCAATGGGATGATTTTACGATCAATCTGATCGACACGCCCGGCCACGTTGACTTTACGATCGAAGTCGAACGATCGCTCCGCGTTCTGGACGGAGCTGTCCTTGTTCTCTGTAGCGTCGGTGGCGTGCAAAGCCAATCGTTGACCGTCGACCGCCAAATGCGGCGTTACGGTGTTCCTCGTCTCGCGTTCATCAACAAGATGGACCGTACTGGTGCCGATGCTTATCGCGTCACCAAGATGATTAGGGAAAAGCTCAATTCTGATGCGGTGATGATGCAGATTCCAATCGGGGCTGGCGAAACCTTCGAAGGCGTAATCGACTTGATTACGATGAAGGCGGCCTATTTCGATGGCCCCAAAGGTGAAGATGTCCGTCTCGAAGAAATCCCAGCCGCGTATCAAGAAAAGGCTGCCGAGTATCGCCAATCGATGCTCGAAAGTCTATCGATGTACTCCGATGAAATGATGGAGTTGTTACTGAGCGAAGAGCAAGTGCCCGATGAACTTGTCTACAAAGTTTGCAAAGATGCCACGCAATCGCATCGCATTACGCCGGTCTTCTGTGGCTCGGCCTATAAGAACAAAGGTGTTCAATTGTTGCTCGACGCCGTTACGCAATACTTGCCAAGCCCGCTCGAACGAGAAATTAAAGCTCGTAAGGTTGGCAACGAAAATGAAAAGGTTGAACTCAAGGCAGATAACGGACTACCTTTCGTCGGCATGGCGTTCAAAATTGTCGAAGATCCGTTTGGACAGTTGACATTCATGCGCGTCTATCAAGGCAAAGCGACCAAAGGTGAAATGTATATCAATCAACGAACGGGCAATAAGCAACGCTTTAGCCGTATCGTTCGAATGCATGCCGACAAACGCGAAGAAATCGAATCGGCGGAAGCTGGCGATATCGTAGCGATTATCGGTATCGATTGCGCGACTGGCGAAACGTTCTGCCCCGTCCGCGATTACTGCTCGCTTGAAAGCATGTTCGTTCCCGAGCCGGTTATCAAAGTCGCGGTAACGCCGGCCAGCCGTGCCGACTTCGACAAAATGGGGAAAGCCCTCAATCGTTTCCGCAAAGAAGATCCGACCTTCCGTGTCTTCAACGATGAAGAGACCAATGAAACGATCATCTGCGGGATGGGTGAATTGCACTTGGATATCTACGTCGAACGCATGCGCCGTGAATACGATGTCGACGTAAAGGTCGGGGCACCGCGCGTTAGTTACCGCGAAGCACCGGGCGAACCCGTCGATTTTAACTACAAGCACAAGAAACAAACGGGTGGATCCGGCCAGTTCGCTCACATTGTCGGAAAGATGACACCGATCTCGACCGAAGGCGAAGTCCTCTTCGAATTCGAAGATTCCGTAACCGGCGGTCGTATTCCTAAGCAGTTTATTCCACCGGTCGAAAAAGGGTTCCGTGACTCGGTCAACAAAGGCCCCTTGGCTGACTACCCTGTCGTCGGTGTGCGAATGGAATTGATGGACGGAAGCTATCACGACGTCGACTCGAGCGAACGAGCGTTCTATATCGCCGCTTGCGATTGCTTCCGCGAAACGATTCGGGCATCCAAGCCGATGTTGTTGGAGCCGATCATGAAGTGCGAAATTGAGTGCCCGGAATTGTATCAAGGCGATGTTGTCGGAGACGTGACTCGCCGACGAGGTATCATTCAATCGACTGACACTCGCGATAACGTCTCGTACATCATCGCCGAAGTACCTTTGTCTGAAACCTTCGGTTATGCAACGGATCTCCGGAGTATGACCAAAGGTCAAGGGACCTTTACGATGGAACTAGCCGTCTATCGTGCGGTACCTCGCAATATTCAAGACGACATTATCGCTGAACGCAAGAAGCAACAAAGCGAAGGCAAGTAGCCTTGAGTTGAAAAATACTCTCGCTCAGAGGATCCGCATCGTCAATGATTTCCGCCGAACAAGAACTCGTCCGAGCTCGGCAGTATCTCGCCGACGGAAATTACTTTCAAGCGACCTTAGTTTGCGATCAAGTGTTACGAACGGCACCAGATTTTCCTGGCGCACAAGAACTTCATACGACGCTTTCAAAAGTGAACTTGGGATTTGGTACGGCTGCCGAGCAGCGGATGCCCGGCCCGATGTATCTCGATTGGCTGCGATGGTTTCATGACGCGATGCGACCGGCGACCTACCTTGAAATCGGAGTCGAGACGGGTCAATCGATGCGGTTCGCCAAGGCTCCAACTCGAGCGGTTGGCGTTGATCCTAAAATGAGCATTCAATGGGCAATGCAAACACAAGTTGATCTGTTCGAAATGACCAGCGATCAATTCTTCGCGACGCAAGACTTGCGTAAAGTTCTTGGACACGACTTTGTCGAGTTCGCGTTTCTCGATGGCTTGCACACGTTCGATCAAACGCTGAGAGACTTTATCCATGTCGAAAAATTTGCCCATCGACAAACGGTTGTGGTATTACATGATGTCCTACCGGCAACACCGATTACGGCCGATCGAGATCGGAAAACGGTTTTTTGGGTGGGCGACACTTGGAAAATTCTGCCGATCCTTCGTGAATATCGGCCCGATCTGCGGATCATTACGATTCCGACCTATCCCAGCGGTCTGGCCGTCGTGACCGGTCTCGATCCAACTTCGTCGCGTCTGAACGAGGTTTTTGATGAAGCTGTCCAGCGATTTTTACCGGTACGTCTCGAAGAAAACGTGGCTCAATTCGAGAGGTTTCTGAATCAGATTCCCAACGATGCGGCGTTCGTCGCAAATTGGCTCAAAACGGAATCGAGAGTCTAGGCGATTTAAGTTAGAATCTCGGCAGGCCCCGTTGGTAACCGGTAAAAAAATTGACAAAAGTAAATTGTGGACTTAAAATGTCCACATAATGAAAACTGCAACAGTTCGTGATCTGAGAAACAATTTTGCGATGCTCGAAGCTTGGCTGAGCGAAGGCGAGGAGATTTGCATCGAGAAACGAGGTAAGCCAGTTGCTTGGCTTACCGGCGTACGGCACGGGAGTTCTGGGAAGATAAACTATCCCGATTTCGCAGCTCGTCAGAAAGCCATCTGGGGCGACAGGGTTTTCTCTGAAGCCGAAGTTGCTGAGATGCGAGCGATGGAGCTTGAAGGCGAAGAGGGATGAACTGTTTTCCGGACACGTCATTCCTATGCTCACTTTATCGTCAACAGGTTCATTCGCCTAAGGCAATCGGATGGATGAACAATCGAAGCGGACCGTTGCCAGTGTCAGCCTTTTTGCTCTTGGAGTTCCGGCAATCGACACGCTTGCAAGTGAAGCTGCGATCGGTCGATAAGACGAAAGGCTTTGGTCCCGACGAAGCTGTGCAATTGTTGCGAGATCTAGATTCGGACTTACGCACCGACGTGCTAAAGCCCTGCCCGGTCGACTGGGCCGTGGTGCATCAGTTGGCCGAAGACTTGAGTACACGCTTTACCGCAAGCGGCGGTCATCGGCTGACCGACATTCTTCATATCGCGACTGCCTTGCATCTCGGCCAGACAGAGTTTCTGACCTTCGACGCAAACCAGCGGCGGCTGGCGACGGCGGCTGGATTGAAAGTCGTGGTGTGAACGCTGCGTCCGAAATCGGGATGCCAGCTTAGTCTGTAATGTTCAGACCAAATACTCCGTGATATCTTCATGGGACGTCTACTGAAAATGCCAACTACAACAAGGCCTTATAAAACTATGAAACTTCGACGCAATACTCTTGAACCGCTCCGTTTTGATATGTCAGGTTCCTTTATAGAACAACATGGGGTAGCCAAGTCGGATGTTCTAAAACTGGCTAAGGAATTGGAATCGGTTCGCGATGCGATGGTGGGCCCCGAGTTGGAGATGCTGGCCGGAAAAATTCCGACGCCCGAAGCGATGCAGCCGCTCGATGTCGGTTTCTATACTCTGCCAGGACGACTGTTGACCGAATATGAAAGCGATCGACAGGGAAGCGAACTGGGTCGATTGTTCAAGGTCGCGAATCGGATGCATGCAGCCGTCGATCGCGTGGTTGTCTTGGGCATTGGCGGCTCGTACATGGGAGCCCGGGCATTGATGGAAGGTTGCTGTCAACCTTACTGGAATGAGCTCTCTCGCGGCGATCGCGGCAGCAAGCCTCGCATGTACTTCGAAGGAAACAATGTCGATAACGATGCGACGCAAGGCTTGTTGCATTTGCTCGGTGCAAATGAAGGCAAGCCAGCCAAGAACGAAACCGATCGTTGGGGGTTAGTCGTGATCAGCAAGAGCGGTGGCACACTGGAAACTGCCGCTGCCTTTCGTCAGTTTTTAGCGGCCCTCGAAAAAAGCTGTGGTGGTGATCGAGCGAAGGTAAGCGAGCTGCTGGTGCCGGTGACAGGCGAAGGCGGCAAGCTTCACAAGATGGCAAACGAGCTTGGATGCAGCGAGATGTTTCCCGTTCCGGACGGTGTTGGCGGACGATGCTCGATTTTATCCGCCGTCGGACTTGTTCCAGCCGCGATGCTCGGCATCAACGTAATCGAATTGCTGCAAGGCGCGGTCGCGATGAACGATCACTTCGAGAAAAAGCCTGCCGAAGAGAATATTATTTTGCAGTATGTCGCCGTCAATCACTTGCTAGAAAAGCAGCGTGGGATCAACATTCGCGTGATGAGCGTCTGGAATAAAGCTTTGGAAAGCGTCGGGCTTTGGTATGACCAATTGTCGGCGGAAAGTCTCGGCAAGAATGAACTTGGGTTTACTCCGTTGACGACCGTCAATACTCGCGATCTTCACTCGCGACACCAGCAGCATCAACAAGGCAAACGCGACAAGGTCTTTAACAACATTATCGTCGACGACTATCGCTTTGACGATTTAGCGATTGGCTCGCGCAAGAGCGATTATGACTCGTTGAATGAGATCGCCGATAAAACTTTACCCGAGGTGATGCGAGCGGCGATTCAAGGAACGAATGAGGCGCTGATGTCCGACGGTCGCCCTTCGACGAACCTTTTCCTTCCTCGCGTTGACGAGTTGCATTTAGGCCAGCTTTTCCAAATGCTGATGATTGCAACGAACGTTGAAGGGCGGCTTATGGGAATCAATCCCTACGGTCAGCCCGGCGTCGAGTCGTATAAGAAAAACATGAATCGACTATTGGGGAGAAAATAGAAGGCTTCGCCTGGGAACGTGTAAACAGACGACGCGATGTTCGATAGGGCGACGACGGGGCTCGTTTTAGGCTATAATCGCCAACTTCAATTCACGGCACAGCCCACCTAAACCAACTATGAAAGCTCCATCAATGTCTGAAAAAGCAGTCTCAAAAAAATGGTGGCAAGGCCTCACGGGTTATCACTGGTTTGTCTTTGCAATGGCCGCAAGTGCCTGGGTCTTCGACTGCTTAGATCAGCAGATTTTCATTTTGGCTCGCGGCAATGCCTTGGAATCCTTGCTGCCAAAGTCGATGAGTATCGCCGACCAAGACCTGACTGTGCTCGTCAAAACATTTGGTGGATATGCGACTTCGATCTTTATGATTGGATGGGCGACCGGCGGCTTGATTTTCGGTCCTTTAGGTGATCGCTATGGTCGAGCAAAGATGTTAACTGTCACCGTCCTTCTCTACTCCGTTTGCACCGGACTTTCGGCATTCTCGCAAGGCTGGATCGACTTTGCGATTTTTCGCTTCATCACTGGCTTGGGTGTCGGCGGTGTCTTCGGATTGGCCGTCGCGCTGGTCGCCGACACTCTTCCAGAGCGTTCGCGAACACCAGCGCTCGGACTGCTTCAAGCATTGTCGGCCCTTGGCAACATTGCTGCCGGCGCGACGAGTATGGTCGTCGGCGGGATGGTGACTTCGGGCTCGATCCAAAAAGATTGGGGATGGAAAGTCATGTTCTTGGTCGGTGCGATCCCAGCCTTCCTTTGCGTCTTGATTGCCATGCGGCTCAAGGAACCCGAGAAATGGGTAGCCGCCCGCGAAGCAGGAAAATTAAGCGGCGTGAAGCTTGGCTCCTATAGCTCTTTATTTCGCGACCCGACTCTATCTCGCAATGCGTTGGCCGGAATGATGCTGTGTGTGGCGGGTGTAGTTGGCGTTTGGGGGATTGGTTTCTTCGCCCCCGACTTAGTTCGTGACGTCATTGGACAGTCTCTTTCGGCAAAAGGGATGTCCGACCAAGAAATCAAAGGGGCGCAAGCATACTGGATCGGAATCAATTCCATCATTCAGAACACAGGTGCCTTTTTCGGGATGCTAAGCTTCACGTGGGTTGCTCAACAACTGGGTCGGAAGCCCGCCTTTGTGCTCGGTATTTTCGCAGCAGCAATCGCTACTGTTTTGTACTTTCAATTTTTTAGCGGTACCTCGACGATCTGGATGAGTTTCTTCATGGGCTTCTTCCAATTAGCTCTGTTCGCAGGCTTCGCGATTTATTTGCCCGAGCTCTTTCCGTTGCGATTGCGGAGCACGGGTATCAGTTTTTGCTACAACGTTGGTCGATACATTGCAGCGACTGGGCCATTCACGATCGGTGCCTTGCAAGCCTATCTCGCGAAGTCGGCGAGTACTTCAACCGAGCGCATCGACGCCTTTCGCGATGCTGGAAGTTATATGACAATCGCCTTTGCCATAGGTCTGGTCGCCTTGTACTTCCTCCCGGAAACCAAAGGTCGACCATTGCCTGAGTAGGTTTTCAAACCAAATCACTCCATGCCTCGACCACTACCAAGGCGAGTAACCATGCAAATGGACGATCCATCGTCGACAATCTCGCAACTGATCGACGCTTTCGAACAGGGGGCGACCCGCGTTCGTCTAGCCGTGGAAGGACTGACGACAGACGAACTCAAACAGCGTCCTATCGAAGGAAAATGGAGCATTCTTGAAGTCGTTTGCCATCTCACGGATACCGATATCTATCACGCGGATCGCATCGAAAGGACGTTGGCGCTCGATAAGCCGCTATTGATGGGCGTCGACGAGCGACCGTATCCCGAGCGGCTTCAGTTCCAGGAACAGGATCTCGATGAAGAAATCGAATTGATGAGTATCCTTCGGCGGCGTACGGCTCGAATCCTGCGACGACAATCCGACGAAGCTTGGCTACGAACGGGCATTCATTCGGAAACAGGTTTATGTACTGTTCGCGATCTTGTAGAAAAATGCGTGCGGCATGTCGATCATCATTTGACTTTCATCGCAGAAAAGCGAGCGGTGCTTTTAGCCAATCGACCGACAACGAACAAACCGTCGCCCGAGTATAGCTTGACGATCGTTTGGGAGAATCGAGGTCCCGATTTCTTGCATGGAAAATATTCTCGCGAGCATGTCTGGTCGTTCGATGGCGGGATCAGCGTGCCTGCTTCGCCATCGCCACATGTCGTGCCGTCTCCGTGGTCCAGCGAACACGCTATCGATCCGGAGGAAGCGCTGGTGGCTGCGGCATCAAGCTGTCACATGCTGACCTTTCTTTGGCTCGCCTCGAAGCAAGGTTGGACGGTCAATCGTTACGAAGACAAGGCGATAGGCCTGATGAAAAAGAGCTTTCGCAAGATTCCTTGGATCCATCAAATAACCCTTCGGCCACGCATCGAATGGGCGGCTGATAGTCCCGATCTTACGGCGATTGAAGCCCTTCATCAAGCGGCCCATGAACAGTGTTTCATCGCCAACTCGATCAAATGCCGTATCGTCATTGAAACTTCTTAATCATGGCGATAAGACAATGAGACTCGCGATTCTAGGATGTTTGATAATGCTGTCCGAATTCATTGCGAGCGATTGCAATCTTCTCGACGCGGCATTACCGAATATCGTCTACATCATCGCCGACGACATGACCTATCGAGACTATGGGTTCATGGGAAGCCACGATGCTTTAACACCGAATCTCGATAGATTGGCTTCGCAGTCCGCCGCTTTTGTGAACGGCTATGTACCAACAAGTCTTTGTAGTCCGTCGTTGGCTGTCCTGCTGACCGGACGTTATCCGCATCAAAGCGGCTTGCACTACAATCACCCGCCGCCTGGCAACGCGGGTTTCAATCGCATGCAGAATCGAACGGAATACGAAGCTGCACGGAGCGTTGCCTTTGAATGGATTCGACAGCAGCCAACGTTGCCTCGAACCTTGGGTGCGTTGGGATACAGGTCGTTCCAAACGGGGAAATTTTGGGAAGGACACTATTCAAATGCCGGGTTCAGCGATGGAATGACGGTGTTTGAACCGGCACCGCAGTTGCCTTACGAAGGGGTAACGCGAATTCTCAAGGATGGCTCGATTGCGGCGCATGGCAACGGCGACCATGGACTTGCGATCGGTCGCGAGACGATGCAGCCGATCGCTGATTTTCTCGATCGAGGTAGTCCGACTCAACCGTTCTTTATCTGGTATGCACCCTACCTGCCTCATCAACCACACAATTCCCCGCGGAAATATTTTGACTTGTACCGTGAGCGAGACATTGCGGAACATCGCCTTCCATACCTAGCTTCGATCAGCCAATTCGACGCAACCGTCGGTGAACTCGTTTCGATGATCGAGAACCGCGGATTAGCATCGCAAACTCTTTTTGTTTTTGTTTGCGACAATGGCTGGACGCCAAGTCGGCAGCGCGATAGCAAACGAACCGACGAGTTTGTTCACACGCACGAAAGCAAGTATTCGCCTTTCGAAGATGGCTTGCGAACCCCCATTTTATTGAGATGGGATGGGCATACCCAAGTCGGCGTACAACCGCAACTCGTAAGCAGCGTGGACTTGCTACCGACGGTGCTCGAAGCGATAGGAAAGCCAAAAGCGATCGCCAAGCTTCCTGGGCGAAGCCTTTGGTCGGCAGCGATTGGCGAAAAGCAACTCGATGATCGGCCGGTCTTTGGAGAGATCTATCCAGGCGACGCCTCTCAACTTGGCAATCCTTCTCACGATATCGCGTATCGATGGGTTCGGAATGGCGATTTCAAACTGATCGTACCGCACTCCCATCAAGGACCAGCGGCGTGGAAGAATTATCTAGAAGGACCAGCGCTTTTCAATATTGCTCGTGACCTTGAAGAGAAGAATAACTTGGCAGGTCAGCCGCAATATGCAGCGACACTTCAAGAATTGCAGTCTACCATCGACGAATGGTGGACGCCCGGCGATGACCTACTCGTGCCCAAACCTCGTCCGTAGTAGTCCAATCGACAGCGACTTGATCCATGTTAGGCTGCGATTCCCCCTCGCCTGAACCTCTGCCTTGTCGATTAAGTGTGTTAATGACCTGCAATACATCGACGGGGGCAATGAACCAATCGCCACTGACGTCAAAGTAGCGTGGTGGATTGAGAGGCGTGTTAGGTGCTAGACCTGTCCCGAATCGCTTGAGCCGATTAATCAATAGTAATACGTCATTCGGTGCCACGCTTCCATCATCGTCGACATCTGAAGAATTTCGCTGATTCTGCCATCGACTCGGACCATCATCATCGATCGTTTGCACTTCGATCGATGCTTGTTGAGCGTTAGGGGCACTGGCGGTTATCATGCTGTTTTGGGTTAGGTCGATAACTGAATCGTCGACCGCCGTGATCGCAAACGAAGCAGACGTTTGGTTGGCACCGATGAGGACAGTTGCGGGAACAGCTGCTTCGGTCGTTCTATTGCTTCGCAACGTAACCAGAAGCGGAGCAGAAATGTCACTCGATTCCCGCTTGACAACCGCCGTTGCGGTGCCGGCAGGTTCTCTTAGAAAAGTGGTGTCGACTGAAAGCGATAGCTTGGCTATGAGTGTTGTGTTCAAATCCAGCTTGATATTTTCGCTCTCGACGTTAACCGTCTCAGCAATGGCACCTGAAAGCCCAGGGCCAGAGAATTGAACTTCATACTCACCCGGATCAAGTTCGATCTGATAGCCTCCTGAGTCAAAGGTTGTTGCGCTAGAAATTACGCCGTCGGAAAGTCTTCGTGTGCTGACAGATATCGACCCCAGACCTTCACCCACTGTATAGAATCGATCGGCAGAGACTGCATCATTGAATACGACGCCTGTCAAAAATGGCTTACTGCTGCGAGTGGCGTAATCCTGGGTTGTCATTACGCCGTTGAAGCCTTGGAATGCTCCGACATGAACAGCGATACCGACTTCATCAAACGTTGAATCCATCAAGATCAGTCGATGCGCAGGGTCTTTGAATAAATCATCGTGCTCGCGCTGCACTAAAAGAGGCACATTCAAGGTGCCTGTCGCACCGCTGAATGCCAGGTTCTCGCCAACAATAAATGTACCACTAGGCGCATATCCCGCCGATGCGACGCGATCGGACTCGCTGCTCCCATTTTCTCCTTGGTGCGTAAAAATTCCGCTGGATAGCATCCATAGATTATGCCTCCTCGCGGCGTCGATAAGTTTAAGGTTGAAAGCGATTGGCTGTTTGGGCACCGATGTTATTGAACCGGGTGGTAAGCCCTGATTCAAATCGCCAACATCGGCGTTACGAACTACTTCACCAAATGGATCAAGCCGAGCACGATTGACTAACTCAAGCATCCACTGTTCTTCAGCCGTAGGGTCGGCACCCGTAAAAAGCATGCGCTCTTCCAACGTCTCATAGCAAAGCCGACGAACCATCATAATTTCTTCTACCTACCCATCGCGAACTATCGTGGTTTAAACAATGCGAGTTAGCGATTCTTCTTTCGCTACGCAATTCGATCAATCATTTCCGCGAAACCCATTATATATTGCGGCGGATTCAATACCGCGATTTTTTGCCCCTGCTCGCTGAAATCTGCCATCTGGTTCCCAAACCTCGTCCGCAGGCATGCCATCGTGTACAATCATCGGCAATTCATTCCTGTCCTTGCCCACCTATTTTTCTCGTCGATTTTGATTGACGACGTATTTTTCATGACAGAAGAACCGCGTCGAAAAGGTGCTGGAACAAACTCTATGCGAAAATATCGAATTCTATTCACACTTTTTTTGATGCTTCTTTTTTCGGAGAATGAATGGCCAACTACCTCATTGCAGGCGGCTGACAAGCCGAATGTCTTGATTATCATGGCCGACGATTGCACCCATAACGACCTGCCGATCTATGGCGGCAAGAACGCGAAAACTCCGAACATTGATGAGCTCGCCAGCGAGGGCTTAACGTTCAATCGCGCTTACCTTAGTTCTGCGATGTGCCAGCCTTGTCGCGCCGAGTTGTTCACTGGGCAATATCCGATGCGAAATGGATGTGCATGGAATCATTCCGCCTGTCGGCCCGGTACTCAAAGCTTACCACAGCTTCTTAAGCCGTTGGGTTATCGAGTTGGGATCGCTGGTAAGGTCCATGTATTACCGGAAGAATCTTTCCCGTTTGAATATGTCCAAGGATACGATCTGAACAGCGTTCGCAATCCGACGCAAAAACACCAAAAGTCGGAAGTTGGCGAGTTTATGTCGCGAAGTTCATCGGATCCGTTTTGCTTGGTCGTAGCCCTCGTCGAACCGCATGTTCCCTGGGTCATGGGGGATGCTAGTCGGTATCCACCCAAGGCAGTCGAGCTCCCGCCAAACATCGCCGATACGCCTAAGACTCGCGAAGATTTCTCGGCGTACCTTGCCGAGATCACTTACATGGACAATCAAGTTGGTGAGCTTTTAGCAACGCTGAAGGAATCGGGGGCGGAACAAAACACCCTGGTGTTTTTCACATCAGAGCAAGGCTCACAATTCCCTGGTTGCAAATGGACGTCGTGGGACACTGGATTGCACACCGCCCTCGTCGCTCGTTGGCCAGGACATGTACCGGTCGGCAAGCGAACGGATGCCTTAGTGCAGTATGCCGACCTTGTTCCGACGTTGCTCGAACTGGCCGACGATCGGAAGAATGCAGTAAAGCAAGGCATCGATGGCATAAGTTTCACCGAAGTACTTCATGGAAAAAATGAAGGGCATCGATCGTATGTTTATGGAGCTCATAACAATATCCCTGAAGGACCGGCTTATCCGATTCGAACGGTTAGCGATGGCCAATGGCGATACATTCGCAACCTCACTCCCAACGAGATCTATATCGAGAAGCATCTGATGAGTATTCAAGGTGGGGGTGCATTGAATAACCCGTATTGGCCAACTTGGATTGGGGAAGCATGGAATAATCCAGACACCTATCGACTTGTCAAACGCTACATGAGCCGCCCTGCCGAAGAATTGTATCACACCGCCATCGATGCCTATGAAATGAACAATCTAGCTATCGATTCACAGCATGCCGAAATCAAAGCCACGCTGAGCGCAGAACTCGATCGATGGCTCGCTTCGCAAAGCGATCCAGGAATCGCACAGGACACACACGAAGCGCATGCTGCCGCTAAAGATGGTAAACATCTTTTCTTTGCCAAGTAACATATTTCGCTCCGTGCACACGCTTTCTGTTTCGAGGCGTGAACGGTTACAATTTTTTAAACCGCATCGTCCACAACGACCAATGAGAAAGCACTCGAAAATGTATTTACCTGCCGCGCCGACCCGATTTTCAATTACCATCGCTGCGTTCACGTTTTATTGCCTACTTCCTTGTTTTATCCAAGCCGAAGAATGGCCGCGCTTTCGCGGTCCGACTGGACAAGGCATATCAAGTGAAAAACAGTTACCTCTAACTTGGAGCGATACCGAAAATATCGCATGGAAGACAGCCGTTCCCGGCGAAGGTTGGTCGTCGCCGGTTGTCTGGGGAAATCGGATCTTTGTGACCGCTACCACCGAAGAAGGAACGTCGTGCCACGTTATTTGCGTGAATCGCGTTTCTGGAGCTATCGAATGGAACAAAAAAGTTTTCAAGCAAGAAACACGTCACAAACGCAAAGACAATTCCTATGCGACACCTACACCGGTTACCGATGGAGAACAAGTCTTTGCGGTATTCGGGTCGGGCGGAATTGCAGCGTTATCGGTCCAAGGCGAACTTCAATGGACAAATAAAGAAATCAAGTTTTACAGCCAACATGGTTTGGGCGCGTCGCCTATTCTGCATGGTGATATGCTGATCATGCCGTTCGACGGGAGCAGCGACGGAGAAGATAACTTAATCGGTTTCAAAAAAGGGTGGGATGGAGCAGTCGTGATGGCACTTGATAAAAAAACCGGTGCCGTTCAATGGCGAGGAAAGCGCGGATCGTCGCGATTGGCTCATGTGACGCCGATGGTCCTTGAGATTAATGGGATGCCTCAGTTGGTAAGCGCGGCGGGCGACGTCATTCAGGGCCATCGCGTCGACAATGGCGAGTTAGTCTGGACGGTTTTTAGCCAGGGCGAAGGCGTGACGCCGTCGATTGTAAAGGGGAAAGATTTCATTTACTGTTGTTCAGGCTTTGAAAAGCCAACGATTCGCGCAGTTCGATTGGGTGGCTCAGGAACGGTTACCGATACGCACATCGCCTGGGAGCAGAATCAAGGCGTTCCGTCGATCGCATCGTTGCTTTACGTCGCACCGTACCTTTTCGCCGTTACCGACGCCGGTGTTTTGACGTGTCTCGATGCTGCGACCGGCCAAGAAGTTTGGAAAGAGCGCGTTCGCGGCAAGCATACCTCGTCGCCGGTATACGCCGATGGAAAGGTCTATCTCTTGACCGAATTGGAAGGCGAGTCGATTATTTTTGAACCAAGTGCCGAGTACAAAGAGATCGGTCGAAACTTGCTCGGCGAGACGTGCAAAGCGACCATGGCCGTCTCGCGCGGCAATTTTTTTATCCGATCAGACAAGCATCTCTACTGTATCGGTCCAAAGCCAAAGGAGTGAGCGGCAACTCCTACGTCTGCCGATTTTTGATACGATATCGATTGTTGAAAATCGACTCTTTATCCTCAACTCCGAAGAAGCCGCCTGCAATCGTGTTGGCAGGTAGCACTCGACAGGAATCCGTTGTACGTTATAGCGGTTTTGACTTCCGTCCGATAAGACTCGGCTCTGCTGTCGCTGTACTTCATTCCTATGATGGCTAACTTACCATGCTAACTGCGATCATTGTTGTTTTTGTACTTGGCTATCTGGCAATTGCGTTAGAGCATCCGATCCATATCAACAAAGCGGCGTCGGCACTGTTTATCGGCGTTGTTTGCTGGACGCTGTATGCACTCGATGCGGATCAATTGATGCCTACCGAGAGCGTTCCGAGTTGGTTTTCGGCAAAGATGGATGGCGAACATGCCGAACATTTGAATCGCGAGTATTTGTTGGATGGTCAATTGGTGCATGCCATTGCCGAAATTGCCCAGATCTTGTTCTTCCTCATGGGCGCGATGACGATTGTTGAACTGGTCGACGCCCATGAAGGGTTCGCCATTGTTACCGACCGGATTACCGCAAAGAAGCAAACAACTTTGCTGTGGATCGTTTCGTGGCTCACTTTCTTCTTATCTGCGGTTTTAGACAATTTGACAACGACCATCGTGATGGTTTCACTTCTCCGAAAGCTGGTCCATGAAAGAGAACTTCGAAAACTATACGTCGGTATGGTGGTGATCGCAGCCAACGCGGGCGGTGCCTGGACTGTCATCGGCGACGTAACGACGACAATGCTCTGGATTAAGCAAAAGATCGGAACCGTCGAAGTGATGCAGCAACTGTTTTTGTGCAGTGTGGCATGTCTTTTGGTGCCGCTGCTTGTGCTATCAAGGTATATGAAGGGCGATTTGCCACCGGCCATAAAGTCAACGCGGCATAGTGGTGAAAAGAATATCGAACTGTGGCATCAGATGCTCTTCTTGGCACTCGGGCTTGCTGGGTTGTTAAGCGTACCAGTCTTCAAAGCAACGACGCACCTTCCACCGTTTTTCGGGATGATGCTTGCACTGAGCGTGCTTTGGATTGTTTCGGAATTGGTAAGCCATACTATGGACGAAAAGACGCGGACGAGTACAGGAGTTTTAGCGGCGTTGAAACGGGTCGACATGTCCAGCATCCTTTTCTTCTTAGGAATCTTGCTGGCAGTAGGGGCTTTGGGGGCAACCGGAATACTTGGCAACCTAGCAAAATGGCTCAGCACTTCGATTGGTAACGATTCGGTTGTGGCGATCATCATCGGTTTAGTATCCGCAGTCGTCGACAACGTGCCGCTCGTGGCTGCGGGTATCGAAATGTACACAATGCCCGAGAACGATCCTTTTTGGATGATGTTAGCTTACTGCGCTGGCACGGGTGGAAGCTGCTTGATCATCGGTTCGGCGGCTGGCGTCGCGGCGATGGGGCTCGAACATATCGATTTCATGTGGTATGCGAGAAAAATCGGCCCGTGGGCCTTGCTAGGCTATTTTGCTGGCGTTTTTGTATTCCTGGCTCAGGCTTACCTTTTCGGTTGATTGTCGGCAGATATTCGACCGTCCAGAATAATTGTGTGAATGCGAGCGACGATATTTTGGCTTATGTCGTTCTTTCGGCTACAATCACCTAAAGGCAAAGCACAGCGGTACAGTTCAAGCTGGCTGTTGACTTAGTACACCACAATCCGCTCGCGTCGCGCTGCTAACATATCACACCTGTTTGCTTCGAATGCTACAACAAAAGTTCCCAATCGGAACGCTTACTTCATGTTTGCTCGGACAATAAAAGTTCCTACCAATTTCCTGACCTCGTATTTCACAATGGCGTTGATTGCCGTTGCGATGATGCGTTGCGTTGCATTTGCCGAAGAAAAATCCGCGGCACTTTCTACCGAGCAAACTCAATTCTTCGAAGCCAAGGTTCGTCCTTTGCTTGCCGAGCATTGTTTTCGTTGTCACGGACCAGAAGAAGTCAAAGGTGGATTGAGACTCGATTCGAAAAACTCAATTCTGGAAGGTGGCGAATCAGGTGCGGCAGTTGTCGTCGGTAAGCCCAAAGAGAGTTTGCTCATCGAAGCGGTTCGCTATGAGTCTTTGGAAATGCCACCCGATGGTCGAATATCAGAAGATAATGTTGCGATCCTGACGAAATGGATAGAAATGGGGCTTCCCTTTCCTGGCTCGGTCGAAGGACCGTCGATTCGCGAGATTCGCGATCGGTTTTCCGACGAAGATCGAACATGGTGGGCGTTGCAACCAGTTTCGAAACCCAAGCTTCCTGAGATCACTGCGCTGCCGGGACTTCCGGTCGAGCAGTGGAAAAAGAATCCTATCGACTCTTTCATTTTCAAAAAAATGGCACTCGAAGGATTCACACCAGCCGACGAAGCGGATCGAGTCAGTTTATTGCGGCGGCTGGCATTGGATTTGACCGGATTGCCGCCTTCATCGGACCAAGTGCGTAAGTTTGTCGAGGACTCATCGCCCGATGCCTATGAGCGGATGGTCGACGAATTGCTCGATAGCCCGCGATACGGAGAACGCTGGGCGAGGCACTGGTTGGACTTGGTTCGATATGCCGACTCGGATGGCTATCGGATCGACAATTATCGACCTAATTCTTGGCGGTACCGCGATTACGTTATCGATGCTTTCAATAACGACAAACCGTACGATCGATTTGTTCAAGAGCAATTGGCTGGCGACGAACTTTTTCCGGAGGACGCTCAAGCACAAATCGCAACGGGTTTCATGCGACATTGGATCTACGAGTACAACAATCGCGATGTGAAGACCCAGTGGTATACGATTCTCAACGACGTTACCGATACGACCAGCGACGTATTTTTGGGACTTGGTTTACAATGCGCGAAATGCCATGATCATAAATTCGATCCGTTGCTTCAAAAAGATTATTTCCGATTGCGGGCCTTCTTCGAGCCTATTATTTCACGTGAATTTATCGTTGCCAGCCAGGAAGAGCAGCAATCGTATGCGGAAAAATTGAAAGCTTGGGAAACCGCGACGACGGATCTGCGCGATCAAATCGAAGCGATCGAAGCAAAGTATCGTAGTCAAGCGAGCAAAGATGCTATTATCAAATTCCCGACCGACATTCAGGCAATCTTAACGAAGCCTGAAGTCGAACAAACGCCTTACGAGCGACAAATTTACGAGATCGCGTACCGGCAGGTCGACTACGAATACGCTCGACTGGAAACTAAGCTCAAAGGTGACGATAAAGAAACCGTCATTGCGCTTCGTAAGACCTTGAGTGCGTTCGACGACCAAAAACCCGATCCGCTTCCGACCGCCTTGACCGTTGAAGATGTTGGTGCAGAAGCACCGCCAACGCTGATTCCCAAGCGTGCCAAACAATCGATCGCGCCTGGTGCTCCGACTTTATTCAATGCTTCGGACATGTCGATCGAAACGGTGGCTGGCAAAGCGACCACGCAGCGTCGAACGGCTTTGGCCAAATGGTTAACCGATCCGAACAATCCGCTGACAGCCCGTGTGATGGTCAATCGGCTTTGGCAATATCACTTTGGACGCGGACTGGCAGCCAATGCCAGCGATTTTGGAAAGCTAGGTGGACCGCCATCGCATCCGGAATTGCTCGATTGGCTATCGGCTACCTTTGTCGAAGATGGCTGGAGCTTGAAGCGATTGCATCGATTAATGGTAACCTCGGCGACGTATCGACAGTCGACCAAGCATCCGCGATTCGATGATTTTCAAGCTCGAGATCCAGCCAATCAATTTTATTGGCGAGGTGACACGCGACGTTTAGACGCTGAACAAATTCGCGATTCGATTTTATTGGTTTCGGGGCAACTCAAGCAAGCAGAAGTCATCGAAAGTACGCTTGAGAAAAAAGCCGATAACGGCCTACCAGATTTGGAACGGCTGCGTTCGCAGCGGATCGTGGGTGGCGAAGGTGTTTTAACAAGTATTCCTCGCCGATCGATATTCACGCGGGTGATGCGGAATGCTCGTGATCCTTTACTCGATATCTTCGATTTGCCACAGTTCTTTTCCAGTGAATCATCGCGAAACACGACTACGACCCCCGTGCAATCGTTGATGCTCATCAATAGCCCCGAGATGCTTCGCTACGCATCGACGTTTGCCGAACGCGTCTGGAAAGAGGCCGATCAAACCACTGCACGCATCCAGCAAGTCTACCAACGAGCCTATTCGCGGATGCCGACGGCAGGCGAACAAATTGCCGCCATCCAATTCTTGAAAGAACACGAACAACAACTTGCGGGTCAAATCCATCACGAGTCGGTTGTCGAAACGGCAAAACGCGAAACCGGACAAATTCCCTATCGAGATGGTCAAGCGATATTGGTATCGAAGGACAAGGAGTCAGTAGCAGGTCCGATGAGAATTCCAGATGATCGACGCTTGGATCTGAATCGCTGGAGTATCGAAACGTATTTTCAGATTCGATCGATTGATGCGGCAGCATCGGTGCGTACGGCCGTTTCGAAATGGTCCGGCAAGTCGGGTGAATCGGGTTGGACGTTTGGGGTGACCGGCAAGGGCTCGCGCCGCAAACCACAAACGTTAGTCGTCGTGATGTGGGGAAAGAAACGCGACGGAACATTTGGAGAGGCCGCTGTCTTTTCAGACCAGTATGTCGAGTTGAATAAGCCCTACTTTGCGGCAGCTTCGATCGAACCGGCAACCGTCGAGAAACCGGGCATAGTGACCTTTCACTTAAAGGATCTCTCGAATGATGATGACCCTATGAGCAGTTTGAAAGTCGAGCACGATATCGTTGGCGGTTTGGAGAACGATCAGCCACTGACAATTGGTGCCTGCAGTGCCACCAACCGAGCGGTGTTCGATGGCCTAATCGACGACGTGAGGATTTCGAGTAACGTGGTTCCGGTAAGTCGACTGCTGCTGACCGCCGAGTCGGTCGCGGAAAGCACGGTTGGCTACTGGCGATTCGAAGCCGAACCCGGTGTCATGCGCGATAGCTCGTCGAATCAACTTAACATTCAAAACAGTTCTGAAACAAAAACAAAGAAGAAGCCACAAGATTTTGCCTTCACGGCATTTGTCGATCTGTGCCATGCGATTTTCAATTCCAACGAATTCTTATACGTCGACTAGTTCCATTATGAAATTCTCGAATTATCCGCATATCGTCGTGCCCCAATCACGCCGCGAGTTTTTAACGCGAAGCGGTGGCGGTTTCGGGGCACTTGCTTTAGCTGGTATGTTGGCAGGGACAGTCGATATCTTAGGCCAAGAAAGCACAATAAAGCTCGGTAAGGCCGAACGACCACCTCATTTCAAGCCAACAGCCAAGCGAGCTATCTTTTTGTTCATGGAAGGTGGTCCGAGTCATATTGATCTCTTCGATCCCAAGCCGTTGCTCAACGAACTGGCCGGCAAGCCGATGCCGGAGAGTTTTGGAGATGTCTTAACGGCGATGGGTGAATCGCGATCTCCGCTCCTGGAATGCAAACGAGAATGGAAGCAGCATGGTCAGTCGGGAACTTGGGTTTCGGACTGGCTCCCGCATATCGCCGAATGTGTCGATGATATCGCCGTCGTTCGCTCGTGCTGGTCCGACGGAATCAATCATTCTGCCGGTGTCTGCCAAATGAATACCTGCTCGATTCTGGGAGGTCGTCCATCGTTGGGGAGTTGGGTAAGTTATGGTCTTGGTACCGAGAACGCAAATCTTCCAGCCTTTGTGGTGATGCAAGACAATCGTTCGTCGGTCGTCAACGGTCCTAGGAATTGGAGCGCCGGGTTCATGCCGGCAGCCTACCAAGGAATTCGATTCCAGGAAGGTGGAAATCCGATCCCGAATCTTTATCCGCCTGAAGAAGTAAGCCAAGAGCGGCAGCTTTCCAAACTCGCATTCTTGAATTCATTGAATCGCAATTTTGCTGGAAGCCATCCGGAACAAAGCGAACTTGATGCCCGCATTGCCAGTTACGAACTCGGCTTTCGCATGCAGGCCGAAGCTCCCGGTGTGGTCGATCTTTCGAACGAAACCGAAGCGACGAAGCAGCTTTATGGAATGGACCGAAAAGAGACCGCCACCTTTGGTCAATTATGTTTAATGGCCAGGCGACTATCCGAAAATGGCGTGCGCTTTGTACAGCTCTATCATGGAGCAGGTAGCAAATGGGATGCGCACAGCGGAATCGAGGCTAACCACAGCGAGTTATGTATGCAAACCGATCTGCCGATCGCAGGCCTGTTGAAAGATCTCAAGCAGCGAGGCTTGCTCGATGAGACGCTCGTCATCTGGGGCGGCGAGTTTGGTCGAACTCCGATGTCAGAAAAGGGCAACGGTCGCGATCACAATCCAACCGGTTTTACGATGTGGATGGCCGGCGGCGGAGTGCGGGGCGGTCAGACGATCGGGACCACCGACGATTTGGGACTGCGAGCCATAGAAGATCGTGTGCATGTTCACGACTTGCACGCATCGATCCTCCATTTAATGGGGCTCAGCAATATGGAATTAACCTATCTCCATAAAGGCCGACCAGAACGGCCGACCATCAACGAAGGAAAGTTTTTAAAGCAGTTGGTGTAGTTGATTTATTGATGATTGGCTTTCGCTTCCAAGCCGTGAAAAAATCACGTAGGTCAGTCTTTCCAAGACTGACCCCCGCAGCAAAGCTGCGGAGTTTCTGCGTCTCGGAGAGACGCATCTACGTGCCAGCAAAATAAATTCACAGCCTATCAGCGTAAATCGCGACACGTTCACTCAGCTCGCGGCGGACGATGGTTGTCAGCGCGAGTTGCCGCTCGCACAACAAAATAGATCACCACAATTCCCGCCAAGCACATCGCCCCGACTAGAATAATCAAAAGTTCTGCGGTACCTATACCAAACATATCCGAGTTCCTTTGCAGCAAAGTGAAACAGTCAAATTAAAGGACACTTCTGGCTAATCGCCATCACGAAAACGCTCGTTCCCAGTCTCTCGACTGGGTACGCACTGCTTCGGAGGCTCCGCCTCGTGTACAGTTTGTCGCCACTCTCGAACAATCGTTGGTGGCTTTCTTGGCTGATGCTCGGTATTGCCCTTCGCCCTACGGCAGCCGATGATCAGCACGGTCTATACAAGATCATTGTACGTGATAAAGCGACCGATCAACCAGTTCCACTCGTCGAATTGCGGACGACGAGCCAGCTTCGGTTCGTTACCGATAACGCCGGCGTAATTGCCTTCGATGCGTCAGAGTTCATGAATCGCGAAACCTGGGTTGACGTGCTAGGGCATGGATACGAAGTACCGCCCGATGGATTCGGCATGCGCGGTTTCCGGATCGTTCCGCGACCCAATACGTCGCATACCATCCATGTCGTTCGAAAGAATATTGCCCAACGCTTAGGAAGATTGACCGGTAGCGGATTGTTAGCCGAAAGCCAGAAGCTAGGCGAATACCTTGAATGGAAGGAATCGCCGATCACTGGCTGCGATAGTGTTCAGATGACCGAATATCAAGGACGAGCTTTTTGGAACTGGGGTGATACCAACGTGGCCAAATATCCGCTTGGGAACTATCACATGACCGGGGCGTTTACCGATTTAAATCTATTCAAGTCGATCGATCTTCCGATTCGACCTGTGTTCGACTATCTTCTCAAATCAGATGGTTCTCCGAAGAGCATGGCACCCATCGAAGGCTCCGGGCCAACGTGGCTGACCGGCTATATTTCGCTCAAAGACGGCGATGGTCAAGAGCATCTCGTCGCTTGCTATCGAAAGATAAAACCGCCGCTCGATACACACGAAATCGGACTTTGCGAATGGGACGATGAACAGCAAAAATTTCAAGCAATCCAAGTCCTCTGGCGAGCCTCCGATGGGCAACCTGCTCCTCAAAAGATTCCAGAAGGGCACACGGTGCGATGGACCGACGCGGATGGTCAGAACTGGATTCTCTTCGGCAATCCGTTTCCAAGCTTACGTTGTCGAGATACATACGCGGCGTGGAAAACTCCATCGGCTTGGGAATCGCTGGACGTTCCAAAAGAACTTGTCGGCTCGACTCAAGAAGAAGTCGTAAAGCACCATTCCGGTTCGATTGCCTGGAACGCATTTCGTCAACGTTGGGTAACCGTCTTCATGCAACATTTTGGCAAGCCGTCGGCGTTCGGCGAGCTCTGGTATGCAGAAGCCGATTCGCCGATGGGACCTTGGGGAACCGCCGTCAAAATCCTTTCGCACGACAACTATTCATTTTATAACCCGCGTGTACTCGGCGAACTATCGCAGAAGGATTCTCCGATACTTTTATTCGAGGGAACCTATACACATACATTTGCCAACAAGCCCGTTCCGACACCTCGATACGACTACAATCAAATCCTTTACCGGCTCGATCTTGACGACCCAAGATTGCAAACGGCAACCGAAGCTCGTTGAATGTTTTTGAAACACAGAGTCACAGAGTGCACAGAGGAAACGCTGCGTGGCTAGCTTTGTGGTGCGCGACGAATGCAAGTGAAGCTCATTTAACATTTTTGGATTTGCCGAGTGTTAGGATTTTCTTGAACTCTTCGGGCCGAACCGTTTGAATGCTGAGCCGTGATCCTTTGCGGAGCAATTCCATTTTCGATAGCTCGGGAATGGTCCGAAGTTGCGCCAGGGCAAGCGGCGTTTCGAATATCGATTCCAACTGAATGTCGACCATGAACCATCGCGGCTGTTTTGGATCGGATTTGGGGTCGAAGTGCGGGTCTTCGGAATCCCAAGCTGTCGGATCGGGATAGGCCGTCTTGGCAATGATTGCGGTCCCGACGATACATGATGGGTCGGCGTTGCTATGGTAGACCAGCACGCGATCGCCAATTCTCATCGAATCTCGCATGTAATTTCGGGCTTGATAGTTCCGGACGCCGTCCCAACAAGTCGTGCGATGCTTGGCCTTCGCCAAATCCTGAATCGAAAAGGAATTCGGTTCGGTCTTCATCAACCAATAGGCATTCGGACGAGCGGTAAACGATTTTTTCATAGATTCGTGCTCTTCTAGGTGTCGACATGTGACGTTAACATCGGTCAAGCGTCGCTTTATATTGCCAAAAAGGCTGTTTTGACTTCGCGAGTTCGGTTGACTTTAACGAATAAGGGTGGGTGTTTCAATGTTCGGCGGGAAATGAAGCCGGGACATTACCGGATATCGATTTGACCCTGCTTGAACACCGCCTAGAATGCTAAGCAGGAATCGACGGACTTCCACAGCGTTCCAACAGGTTAGGAAAGAAAAAATGAATACTCGATGGTTGGCTGCTTTGCCGGTTTATAACGAAGCTGATACGGTTCATTCGGTTCTGGACGAAGTTGCAAAGTATGCCGCCAATATTTTAGTGGTCAACGATGGCTCGACCGATGCCACACGCGCGCGTCTTTCTGAGCGTTCGGATATTCGCGTCGTTCATCATGAAAAAAATAGCGGCTACGGAGCTGCTCTCAAAAGTGCTTTTCGCTATGCGATCGACGAAGGGTACGAATTCATTGTGACATTGGATTGCGATGGACAGCACCAACCTAAGCGGATTCCGCGTTTTATTTCGGCCTGCAAGAATGCCGATATTGTCTCTGGAAGTCGCTACCTCAAAGATTACGAGGGCGATAGCGAGCCACCGGCTCAGCGGATGTTCATCAACAAGCAGATCACGCGGCAAGTGAACGAACGCTTTGGACTTCAGCTTACCGATGCCTTTTGTGGCTTCAAGGCTTATCGAACGTCGGCGATTGCGACGTTGGATATTCAGAATGATGGCTATGCGATGCCGCTTGAATTATGGACTCAGGCTGCCATGCGAAAATTCCGCATCATCGAGATTCCCGTTCCGCGGTTGTATTTGGACTTAAATCGTTCCTTCGGAGGTTCATTGGATCAAGCCGAAGTTCGACTGGCCTATTACAACAAAGTCTTGGACGAAAGTGTCCAAGCGATGTTGGATCGTGGATTTCGATTGCCTTCGGACGACTGCCCCCGAACGGCCATTTGTTGTGGCGATCTTTCGTAGATGTCTGGTTACGCAGTCTATCGAGCACCCAGCGAAAATCGATCGAGATTCTGCGTCCCTTCGCTCGATCAAGTTCCATCGCTCATCGATGAAAATCGCCTTGCATTCAGCGACACATCGCTGCACTGGCTGGATATTCCGCTAGCTTCGATTCGGCGATGGGCTCGGCGAGAGACGCTGGAAATGGCGATCGAGCATACGAGAGGTTATGCGCCCGTGGCTAACGCCAACGGCTCATGGGGCGATTTAGCGTCAGACTCGCCTTTATTTGTCAGCGGGCATCAGCCGGAGCTTTTTCATCCTGGCGTCTGGTTCAAAAATTTCTTGCTTTCGTCGCTTGCAAAAAGGCATTCGGGAATTGGCGTCAACGTATTGGTCGACTATGATTTGGCCCGCACATTCTCGCTGAGCGTCCCATCGATCTCGAACGACCATGGCTTAGGAAAGAAAAACTTTTCGATCGATGATTCGTTTGCGAATCGCCCCTGGGAATATACTTTCGCTAACGAGCTATCGAAATGGGAAAACTTTCCGACGCCGGTGATCGAAGACCTTGAATCGGTTGGCATATCCAATCCATTATTATCCGAATTGTGGCCGAAGGTTTTGCATCAAATTTGTCAGAATCGTCCGGTTGGTGAATCGCTCGCCGCAGCCAGGCATTCGATCGAGCTTTCGGCGGGACTGCGAACATTCGAGTTACCATTCAGCAAGCTTGCCGCAAGTCGAAGTTTTGCATGTTTCGTCGGCGAGTTATTGCACAAGATTGAATCGGTCCATGAAAGCTACAACGATGCTCGCGATGACTACCGTCGCCATCATCGGATCAAAAATCGATTGCAACCGATTCCGAAGTTAGAGAAAGAATCAGGATGGCTGGAAGCTCCTTTCTGGATTTACTCGGTCGACGATCCGATTCGACGCCCGCTGTGGGTCGAGCGAGAACGAAACGGACTGTGGGTTGGTGATCGTCGCGAACGAAGCATCGTACTGCCGAGCGACGGTAGTTCGTCAACTTGGATTGAGTCGTGGCAAAAATTGCTTGACGAGAAAATCTGTATTCGACCTCGAGCGATTACGACGACGATGTTTTTAAGACTTGCAGTCGGCGATATTTTTATACACGGCATTGGCGGCGGAAAATACGATCAGTTGACCGATCTTATGATCGAGTCTGTATGGCCGATACGTCCTCCAAAATATCTGGTCGCAACGGCAACGCTTCGATTACCGATCGAGTCGCGCAATGCTGAGGTACTCGAGTCGATTCGACGACCTGAGCTTCAAGTTCTGAATCGCATTCGCGATTGGAGATTCTCGCCGGAGAAACTGCTGACGAGTTCCGAGTTAGCTTCAGTAAAAGTGTTGTTGCAAAAAAAGTCGGCGATGTTGTCCAAAATCCATGTCGGGCAAGAAAAGGGCGATTGGCATCGAGCGATGACTCAGTTGAATTCGGAGATTCGTTTGCTTACCGGCATGACCGAGGAATCGCTGGCAAGCCAACTTCATCAGGCGCGTTTATTAGAACGAGAACGCAAGGTGCTCACGTCGCGAGAGTTTTCCTTCGCGCTTTTTCCTCGCGATTCGATTTGCAAAGATTTGGCGGAGTTGTCGGAAGGAATGTAGCACTGCGGTGGCTTGATAAAAACATCGGAGTGTGAGCCGATGGCGCTAGCCACGGGTTTCAGAAACTCGGATGTTTCCCCCGAAATATTGAACAGCAGAACCGGCGGCTAGCGCCGATCCGCACGGATCGTGAACTAAACTGTGACGTGGCAACTGAATGGAGTATACTGCGCGTTTGGCGATACAATTTGCGGCTGACGAACGCAAAACAGGTAAAATGCAATGAGACTTACACGCGATCGATGGTATTCCAAGGACAGCCAGCGCCAGTTGTACCATCGCGCTCGCAATGAAGCGACGGGACTTCGTAAGGTCGCAAGTTTAGTCCTACTTCTGTTGATGGTTTTGCTGGCGATGCAGCAGATGAGCGACCCTCGGAAATACGAGCCTGGCTTTCGCGCCGTCGGACTAACCCAAGCTGTAAAGCCTCAGCTTGCTACCCCGCCTGATACGTCGATAGCCGTCCTCGATAAGAATCAGAAACCTCAATCTAAAACATCGAATGACTTGGCGAGTTCGATGGCGGGTGCTAAAAATTCAATAGCCGACCTTTTCAACACGCCGGAGAACTCGAATGTTGATTTATTGACGCAAATGTGGCAGCGACTATTCGAGGGTGCACCGGAAGAAGTCATTCAGGAACTAGCAAAAGTTGAATTTTCATCAACGCCTCGAGTCACCGCGGAACGCGCCGAAAATTCCGCCACGATCGTCACCGCTTCCACCGATGCTTCACCGCCGCCGGTAAAACCATCTCAAGCGGCACTCGATTGGCTTTCGAGTTCTCAAGATCGCATCGGTCAATGGAAAGTCGAGTATCAGTCGGTTCTCGATTCGAACAAAGTCGATAGTAATTTTCAGAACTCTGACGTCGAGCTTGGAATGAAGTTTGTATCGCAATGGTCTGCGTGGGCAAGTTTGACACGGAACGGAATTGTAGGGGCATCGTCAGCCTTCGACCTCGACCTTCGAACAGCATTGCGGCTAGCTCTTGACCAGAGTCTATTGGAGATATTGAAGGATGCGGCACCGTGGCGATCACAAGAGCGACCGACGCTCGCCCGATCCCTGCAGCGCGCTCAGTCTTGGCGGTCGTTGCCGGATTCAGGTGCAGAAAGTTTTCAAGACTTGATGCGAGCAACACCGTTGGTCGAAGTTACGTCGCTCATCAAGCAAACCGATGAGTATCGAGGACAAGTCGTGCGGCTGCGCGGTCAGCCGTTGACGAACCCTGATTCCGTCGCTCAAGATATCGAAGGTTGGGGTAGATTCCAGTATGAACTCGTATGGTTTAGACCGGATGATAGCAGCCAACAGCCGGTATGTGTTTACGCGATTCATTCGCCCAGTGGCGGCTGGCCCTTGATAAAGAGCGTATCGGATAAAAAATCGAATAGCGTTAAATCCGTACCGCATCAAGCGATCGATAGCTCGGATGCACCGATGGCGGAATTGACCGGGATATTGATCAAGCGACTAGCCTATCCGTCACTGCGAGGCATCGATGTGGCACCGGTCTTAGTTGTGTTCGATATTCGATGGCTGTCAGAAATATCGAGTCTCGAATCGGACACGCACTTCATTCGATCATCTAAGTTTCGCAAGCATCGATGGATTGAACCTGGTGAGCGGACTGCAAACTTGAACTTGCTTCGTGAAATTCTTGGAAGCGATTTGGAATCGATGTCCGATGAGAAAACGCAGTCGCGACTAACCAGTGACGATTTTGTAATGGATGTCGAGGCTGAGGTTCCACAGCTTGTGCAACTTCTGTATCAACTTCCGAGAATCGAGAGACCGCTGTCCATTGCGATCGCGACCGAACAATCGATCGGCCCGTGCCGATTAACTACTTTAGACGGATGGGTTCGAGAGATTGTTGCGATTCGACTTGCAAAGACTCCGTCGCCTACTGACGAGCCGAGGAGCATCTACCGATTGCGTATTGAAGCACAAGACAATCCTGCCGCGCTGCCTACTAAACACTACGTTTTTGTAAATCAGATACCGAAAGAATGGCAAACTTCGACAGAAATCTCGCAGCCGGTTTCTCTGCATGGACTCAATTGGGAGCATGCAAGTCCCGATCGACCCCAATGTTGGATTGCCGGCCATATGCGATGGTCATGGGCATGGCTGGCCGGCGAAGCTAGTCCAATTCAAGAGGCGCTGAATTCGGACATGTTCGTGCCTGGGATTGCGGAAGACTGGCAAGATTTAGGTGCGGCTGGATTCGATCTCGGTCACATTCAACTTCTTCAAAGCCTTCGCGGTAAGCCGATTACTTCGGATGAAAGCCGTGCATTCTACTCGATCATCGATTGTGCTAATCGGCTACCTAAAGTCGACGTAGAACGTGCGAAGACTGTTTTTTCAACGATCGATTGCCTGCGTGAAAAAGACGCTCCGATGCTGCGCCGCGTTCGAACTCGCGTTGAAATCGTTCGCGCAACCCGCATCATCGTTTCCGATGAATTCGATCAAGCCGAGCTTGGCGGTGATGCTTACTTTGAATTGGATGGACTGGCCAAACTTCAAGGAATGACGATCCAGATGAAATCGCCGGAAGGGAAAGAGGATCTTTTTTTTCAGGATGAGTATCCAATCACGCTTATTTCGAAACAGATTCCAATTTGGTTGGTGGAGCCTGAGTTATCAGATGCCGTCGCCAACCAGGGCCGAAGCTCGGAACATGGAGCAGAAACGCAAAATGCTCCGACAGTCTGGTATCCGAGAATGTCGATGGAAGTCGAAGGATTTTTCTATCGCCTTTGGTCATTCAACACTGCCCAAACGACTTCGGCAAATCGATCGATAGGAACAGAGCAATCGGGTCAAGCTCGACTGCGACAAATTGGACCTTTGGTTGCAGTCACGCATTGGGAGAAACCGCTTTTGGAGCGACCGGCTGCGTCAAATCGATCGATCATTCGAGAAACCATCACGGCCATCGGCTTGCTATTAGTCTGTATCTATGGTTACTACCGATTGAGACCGGCACCTAGGCGAAAAAAGCCGATGGCTTGACGCTTTAGGCTGCCTGTGGATAACTTCATTCGTAACCGTTCACACGCCGATCAGCCGCAACGCGTTAGCGTCCGGTTTCTTCGCATCGATTCAAATCCGTTTTCAGGAGTTTTTAAATACTATGAGCAAAACGCCCGTTCGAGTGGCAGTTACCGGTGCCGCTGGTCAAATCGGTTATTCATTGTTATTCCGCATTGCGGCTGGCAACATGCTTGGAAATGACCAGCCGGTGATCCTGCAATTGCTCGAAGTTCCAGTCGAAAAGGTTCAGGAAGCATTGAAGGGCGTGATTATGGAACTGGAAGACTGTGCCTTTCCATTGCTGGCTGGAATCGAAGCCCACAGCGACCCGATGACGGGCTTCAAAGATACCGATTATGCGCTTTTAGTGGGGGCTAGGCCGCGTGGACCTGGCATGGAGCGATCTGAATTGCTTGCCGCAAATGCGCAAATTTTCACTGCTCAGGGCAAAGCCTTGAATGCCGTTGCGAGTCGCGACGTCCGAGTATTGGTCGTCGGCAATCCAGCCAATACGAACGCTTATATCACGATGAAAAGCGCCCCCGATTTGCCTCGCAAGAATTTTACCGCCATGCTTCGACTGGACCACAATCGCGCATTGAGCCAACTCGCTGCCAAGACGGGCAAACCGGTGGCTAGCATCAAGAAGCTGGCTGTCTGGGGCAATCATTCACCGACGATGTACGCCGACTATCGTTTCGCGACGATCGACGGAGCTTCGGTCAAGGATATGATCAACGACCATGCGTGGAATCGCGATGTGTTTCTTCCGACAGTCGGCAAGCGAGGAGCAGCCATCATTGCTGCTCGCGGAGTTTCAAGCGCAGCCTCGGCTGCGAATGCGGCCATCGACCATATGCGAGACTGGGCGCTGGGTACCAACGGCGGCTGGGTAACGATGGGTATTCCGAGCAATGGCGAGTACGACATTCCAGCGGATGTGATGTTCGGCTACCCCGTAATCTGCGAAGGCGGCGATTACAAACTCGTCGAAGGCCTTTCGATCGACGAGTTCTCGCGGGAATGCATCAACAAGACGCTTGCCGAACTCTTAAGCGAGCAAGCTGGCGTCAAGCATCTGCTATAAGTTTCGCTTATAGCCGCAGCGGACAACGCATTGATTGTGTGCGATTGCGATTGTCCGCAAAATGGAATGCAAGCATTGTGTCGACAAATTTTTGAAACCTTTCTTGAATCGACATTGCATTTCGTCGAGCGGGCGAATAAAACTCCGTTCCCCGAAATGTTTGCCGTCGGTCTTGTCCAATTACCAACCGACCCTGTCTGAGCCCTATTACGCTACGCGACACTCCAAGGGAACGCTGATGAAATATCTTCAATCTCGTGTGCAGCAGTTTATGCCGTTGGCCACGAAAAGATCCAGCATCGCTCTTTCAGAAACTTCTCTATCACTCGATTTCCCGCATCGCTTATTTACTCCCGAGCACTACGAGCCAAACTATGCATACCCGTTGGTAATTTGGTTGCATAGCCAAGACAGCAGCGAATACGAGTTGGATAGCGTGATGCCGCATCTGAGCATCAGGAACTATGTCGCTCTGGCCATTCGCGGCCCGCGAGCCTCTCAAGTCAAGGAGCGATGCTTCCGATGGGGCAAGTCGACTTCGGCCATGACGACGGTCGAAGACTATGTACTGCAAGCGATCAAAGCGACATCGGAGCACATTTCCTTCGATCGCCGAAAAGTCTTTTTAATGGGGGTTGGAGCTGGCGGGACGCTCGCCCAATGGCTTGGAATGCGAAACAGCCAGAATTTCGCGGGCGTTGTCAGTTTCCACGGCGGGTTTCCTCGCCGGTCAGATACCTTGGTTCATTGGAAGGCTGCTCGCAAGCTTCCGGTTCTCATGACGTATGGCGAAAGTTCCGAACTTTGCGATGCCGACGAAGTTTGTCGGTCGCTAAGAAATGTCCATTCGGCTGGCCTTCGCTATCAGTTTGCTCAATTTGCAACGGGCGACGATCTCGATACAGGCATGACAAGTTGTGCCAATCAATTCATGATGAACCTAGTCGCCGATCGCTCGAACGAATCGACGTCTGCCCCGCTTTTAGAAGCCCATGCCTCGGCACGATTCGACAAAAACTAGCCTGGCCATGCCAATTTGCGAATGCCGCATCTCTATGAGCCGTGGCCGCTAGCCGCGGGCCCCAAGTTAGACTTGCCGAAAATTCTTGGTATATTAGGGAGCGTAGGAATTCGTTGAATTCCCAGTGGCTCCTCTTTTTGGTTTAAGCGTTCCTATGCACTACTTCTTCGTTGCGGCTTTTGCAGACCAAATATGGATCGGCATTGCCGTCGCCGTCATTCTGTTTACGCTGTTCGTCGTTTCAATTATTTCGAGTTTCTTCAACCTCTGGATTCAATCGGTACTGACGGGCGCGGGCGTTGGAATCTGGGATCTCGTCGGGATGTGGTTTCGACGCGTCGACGCTCGAATGATTGTCAAGAGCAAGATCATGGCGGTTCAAGCGGGAGTCGATGACGAAGAGCTAACATCGAAAGCCCTTGAAGCGCACTTCTTGGCGCGTGGCAACGTACCGCAAGTAGTACGCGCACTTATCGCAGCCAGAAAGTCGAAACAAATCAATCTCAGTTTTGTTCAAGCAGCCGCCATTGATCTCGCAGGTCGAGATGTTTTGGAAGCGGTGCAAACCAGCGTCTATCCGAAAGTAATCGATTGTCCGCCTCGAGGTTCTTCGCGCCCCACCTTGGATGCGGTTGCCAAAGACGGGATTCAGTTGAGAGTGAAAGCTCGAGTGACCGTTCGAGCAAATCTACAACGATTGATCGGTGGCGCTACCGAAGAAACCATTATTGCTCGCGTTGGAGAAGGTATTGTAAGTGCGATCGGCTCCTCCGAATCGCACAAAGAAGTTTTACAGAACCCAGACGTGATTTCCAAAGCCGTTCTCGCGCGACGTCTCGATGATCAGACCGCCTTCGAAATCGTCTCGATCGATATCGCCGATATCGATGTGGGCGAAAACATTGGAGCACGATTGCAGGCCGATAAGGCCGAAGCGGACACTCGAGTGGCACGGGCTCGAGCCGAAGGACGACGCGCACAGGCAGTCGCAGCCGAGCAGGAGATGATCGCTAAAATTGAAGAGAGTCGAGCCGCTGTTGTCGAATCAGAAGCCGAAGTACCTCGTTCGATCGCGAGTGCTTTCCGCGAAGGACGGCTTGGAGTACTCGACTATTATCGACTGAAAAACGTTGTCGCGGATACCGAAATGCGGCAGTCGATCGCCGGCACCGGAAACAATACCGTCAACTACGCTGGCAAGACCACAGGGAGCTAGTGCTTTATGGCGGACGATTTAAACGACTTTCTTAGACAAGCAGCCTTGCGGCGCGAGGCTCGCAAAAAAGCGTCAGGCGACTCTTCGGCACCAGCCCGACCTGTTTCTTCGCAGAAGTCGAACCAACAACCGATACGAACGTTGAGCTCCAATGACGATCTCGATGTGATCGAGCCGATTTCGATCGAGCAGCGGCATATTGTTCCTCACATTCCAAAGCCTGATCGAGTTTCCGAAAGCGTTGTGAAAGCCGACAAGAAGCGCGAGTCGCACGTGAAGGAAGTATTCGGTAGTTCACCTGCCCCACTTGAACGTCAAGGCAAAAAAAAGCCCAAGCAACAAGGGCAGGCACGAGCTCACGTTCCGACGATCGCGACTTCTAATCGCGATTCATCCACGGCCGATTCAGGGGCCTCGATGGAGAGCGGCGTTGGCCCCCAAGGAAACCAAAGAATGACGTCGCTCGACATGTTAAAACTTCTTCGAAACCCCGACTCACTTAAACTCGCATTTATCGCATCCGAAATCTTCGGTAGAAAATTCCAATAGACTAGCGCGTTCTTGACTGATAATGCAGATTGCTTTTAGTTCAAAGCAGTGCAATCGCTTCGAGGACGCTTTCGTCGTGACCTTCGACGTTGACTTTCTTCCAGACCTTGGCGACTTTTCCAGAAGCATCGATCAGGTACGTGCTGCGCTGGATTCCCATCGATTTTTTTCCGTACATGTTCTTTTCTCGCCAGGCACCATACGCTTCAGCGACGGCGTGGTCGGGGTCAGCAAGAAGCGGAAAATTTAACTCGAATTTGTCGCGAAATTTGATGTGCGATTCGACCGTATCGGGGCTGACGCCAAGCACGACGGCCCCCGATTGAGCCAATTTGGCTTCGGCGTCGCGGAAGGCACAGGCTTCTTTGGTGCAGCCTGGCGTGTCGTCTTTGGGGTAAAAATAAAGGACAACTGGCTGGCCTTTCAGTTGGCTAAGCTTGATTTTCTTGCCTGAATCAGAGCTCAATGTGAATAACGGGGCCTTGTCGCCTTGTTCGAGCCAATCGCTCATCGTCATAACCTTTTTTGGCTCTTCCGCAGAATCTGTGGGGCAAAATTAACTATTTATCGTTACGAATAGAAAACCGAAGTTTCAACGGACACCCGTTTCGCATTGGATTTTTGAGGCATCACTCCGATGTCCAAAGTTGAAGATAAACAACCCACCAGACGATCAGTCCGGCGGGTTGCCGAGCGCCTTTGGCGCATCGGAG